>Ga0307375_10003284_pt1 | contig 16009 bp, 15 predicted proteins | sample TR1MG_FD_202531 | JGI IMG/M metagenome (GOLD analysis project Ga0307375, IMG submission 202531) | Soil microbial communities from Risofladan, Vaasa, Finland - TR-1 | ecosystem: Environmental > Terrestrial > Soil > Coastal area > Acid sulfate soil | place: Finland: Risofladan, Vaasa | collected... | reverse complement strand
GCCAGCTATTGTACCACAGCCCAGCATCAGTGACCCGCCCGGCCGCACGAGATCGAGGCTGCCGATGCGCTCGAACTGCAATGCACTCCTCATTGACAGGGCCTGCTAGTTGTGCTATAATGGTTGTGGAACGTGCAGGGCGGCGCCCGAACAGGGTTTCCTCTTCGCTCGAGCCGACCTTGCACCCGGGGCCAGTGTTCTTCCTCGCTCGCATCGCGCATGGCGGGCCAAGACTCATCGCCAGATCTCCCGGACCTCTGGGGTCTCAGACCTGCCGAGGCAGGAGGAGGAACCAATGCCGAAGTCCGTGACCATCTCGGCCAGAACGGTGACGGCGCCTCAGCAGGGTTGTGGGGCACTGTTCATGGATGGGAGGCGCCCCCATGTCCCCAGATTGTGATGCGGCTGTAGAAAGACTTGACCTGTCCCTGGGGACATATGTGGCTCTCAAGGGGAGGAAGTGGACGCTGTCGCTGATCTGTTGGTGATGGAAGTCCGAGGGATCGCGCGAGTCTTGAGAGGACGCAGGGAGTCCCTTGACGAGCTCCGTCGCGAGCTAGCCGGACCGCTTGTTCGTATTCCGTTGTCGATACTGACTGTCCACAGGTACATATGTGCAGAGACGCTAATGTTGAAAGGGAGGGAGCCTATCAACCATTGGAGATCTGCGTGCAGCGAAGAGTCAGACTCATGGAACAAGGAGGAGACAGCAAATGGCACGCAAAAAGAAACTGACCCACACCAGCGGCGCTCCGGTGGCCGACAACCAGAATGCCATGACCGCCGGACCGCGTGGCCCGATGCTGCTACAGGACGGTTGGTTCCTGGAGAAGCTGGCCCACTTTGACCGGGAGGTGATCCCCGAGCGGCGCATGCATGCCAAGGGCTCTGGGGCCTACGGCACGTTCACCGTCACGCACGACATCACCCGCTATACCAAGGCCAAGATATTCTCGAAGATCGGGAAGAAAACCGACATGTTTGCCCGCTTTTCGACGGTGGCCGGCGAGCGCGGCGCGGCCGACGCCGAGCGCGACATCCGGGGCTTTGCCATGAAGTTCTACACCGAGGAAGGAAACTGGGATCTAGTGGGCAACAACACGCCGGTATTCTTCCTGCGCGACCCGCTCAAGTTCCCCGACCTCAACCACGCGGTGAAGCGCGATCCACGCACCAACATGCGCAGCGCCCGCAACAACTGGGACTTTTGGACGTCGCTGCCTGAGGCGCTGCACCAGGTCACCGTCGTCATGAGCGATCGGGGCATCCCAACCTCCTACCGCCACATGCACGGCTTTGGCAGCCACACCTTCAGCCTGATTAACGCCAAAAACGAACGGGTCTGGGTCAAGTTCCACCTGCGCACACAGCAGGGCATTCGCAACCTGACTGACGAAGAGGCCGAGATGCTTGTCGGCAAGGACCGGGAAAGCCACCAGCGCGACCTGTACGACAGTATCGAGAAGGGCGACTTCCCGCGCTGGACGATGTTCATCCAGGTGATGACCGAGAAACAGGCACTCAAGAGCCCCTACAACCCCTTCGATCTGACGAAGGTCTGGTTCCACAAGGACTACCCGCTGATCGAGGTGGGCGTGATGGAGCTGAACCGCAATCCCGAAAACTACTTTGCCGAGGTCGAACAGTCGGCCTTCAATCCTGCCGCCATCGTGCCGGGCATTGGCTTCTCGCCTGACAAGATGCTCCAGGGACGGCTGTTCTCCTACGGTGATGCTCAGCGCTACCGGCTGGGCGTGAACCACCACCTGATCCCGGTCAACGCCTCCCGCTGCCCGGTGCACAGCTACCACCGCGACGGCCGCATGCGGGTGGACGGAAACTTTGGCAGCACGCTGCACTACGAGCCGAACAGCTACGGTGAGTGGCAGCAGCAGCCGGAATTCGCCGAGCCGCCCCTGGAACTGAAAGGTGCCGCCGCCCACTGGGATCACCGCGAGGACGAGGACTACTACACCCAGCCCGGCTTGCTTTTCCGGCTGATGAGCCCTGAACAGCAGCAGGTTCTGTTTGCCAACACGGCCCGCGCCATGGGCGACGCGCCGCGGGAGGTCAAGCTCCGCCACATCGGCAACTGCCTGAAGGCCGATCCAGCGTATGGCAAGGGGGTAGCCGACGCGCTCGGCATCCCGCTGAGCAATCTGCCCAAAAAGGGGTAGCGAGGAGAAAAGGGGAGGCTTCGAGCCTCCCCTTGGTGTTCAGAGTAACCGGTAAGTAGCGGCCGGGATCCGGATTGGCCATTGACCTCTTCCTCCCATCACCTGCTAGCCTCCTCCACCATGGCGATCTCTTCCTCGGTCAACCCATACAACTCATACGCCAGCGCGTCGATCTGCTGGCCTGTGGCCTCGATCTGGCGCTGGCACAGATCGTCATAGTACGAGGCTGGCCTCGGTGTCTTCGCGGCGATCCCGCGACTTCAGAATGTGCGCCGTCGACGAGACTCGTAGCAGGGCCTGCAAGGAAGGCCCTACGTCTGCTGATTGACACCAAGGACCGCGTAGCCGTCCACCCTGAGTATCTGCTCTGATTCACAAGGGCCGCGTGACCAAGCCCCGCTGAGAGCCAGGAGCAGGAACCCCAGAAAGGCTGCTCACCCTGCCTAAGCCCTCGTGCCATCCATGTCATTAACCAGCACGATCCGGTAGCGTGCTTTGTTCTCCCTCAGTCTCTGAATTGCCTCGTTTACCTGTGACATGGGCATCAGTTCGACCGCGGGTGTAATGCCATGCGCGTGCGCGAACGAGAGCATGTCCCGCATTCCGGCCCGGTTACCCAAAAAGGACCCGGTGATCGACAATTGGTGCGCCACGAGGTCAGTTGAATTGAGTTCCAGGTCAGGGAAGCTGACGAGAACCAGCTTCCCCTTCTTCTTCAATGCGCTCAGCAGCGGCTCCCACTTGAACTTGCCGGGAGCAGTGCATAGCAGCAGGTCGAAGGCGAACGCGAGCTCGCGCAGGATGGTCGGGTCCGAGACGACGAAATGGTCTGCGCCGAAGGCCAGCGCCTGCTCCTTCTTCCCCGGGGAGGAGGAAAGGGCGGTTACCTCGTAACCCAGGGCGTGTGCAAACTGTATCGCCAGATGGCCCAGCCCTCCCACACCTACAATACCGATTTTCCTGGCGGGTGGTTCGGCCAACGAGCGCAGGGGAGAGTAGACTGTGATCCCGGCGCACATGAGTGCCGAGGCAAACTCGGAGGGCATAGCGTCAGGGAGTGGGTAGGCGAAGCGGCTGTCCACAACGACGGAGGAGGAGAACCCGCCGTACGGGGTCCAGGTCGCTGCTTCGACGATGTCCATACAAAGCTGCTCTTCACCCTTCAAGCACCACTCGCACTCCCCGCAAGAGCGCCCCTGCCAACCTATGCCAACCCTGTCTCCTTCCTTCAGCTCGGACGCCGTGGGGCCGACAGCCGACACGTACCCCACGATCTCGTGACCGGGCACGAAGGGGTAGGTGGTTATCCCGTAGTAGTCGTCGATGGCGTGGACGTCGGTGTGGCAGAGGCCGCAGTGAGTGATAGAGACCCGGACGTCGTGCTCTCCCAAAGGCGGCGGCTCGTAGGTGAAGGGCTCCAGCGGTTGTCCTACCGCCCTCGCGGCGTATCCCAGGATGCTTGAAGAAGACATTGGTGTAACCCTCCTCTCCCAACAGCGCCAGTTGGACTGCTCCAAGGTGATCCGTGCTGAGGCCTTGAATCGGGCGTGACTCTTCCACCGGTCCGCGCGGATCGGTACGCTGGGCCTGTCCTTTCCCCCCAGAGGCGGGCGCTATCGCAGCCCAGCATATTATCGTCCTGCAGCCTGGTGTAAACGAGTCCGTCGGTAGCTGTCGATGGCCTGCCGAGACGGTGGGCCAGCCTCCTGTGCAGCTCCAGCATGGGCTCCACCAGGGCGACTATCCATAGACCCGCATGGGAGCTGTGCGCCATCACGGGCCCTCCCCCTGCTTCTCAAACACCATCACCCTGCCTGCGTCCGGATCCCCTGCCCACGTCCAGATGTAGTATGGTGGCTCCCGGCCGCCAATGTCGAGCACTGTGTACATGCCGTGCTCGTAGTCAGGTAGCGAAGCAAAGTGGACGTAAATCCCCCATTCACCCGAATACTCCCATATCTCCCAGGTGCCTTCGCTGGAAACGAAATCGCCGGTCGAGTCGCCTACAATCTGGCACCAGTCCGGCATGTTCACCATGTCAAAGGTCCCGTCATCTCTGAAGGTCAGCGTATGGGTCGAGATCTCGTAACCTCCCTCGTCTTCCATGCGCTTCAGGGATGCCGAGTCTAGAGTCCATGTTCCCACGATGTCCTCTTCGGATATGGGCTGACTGGGCGTGAGCAGCCTTTCGTCGGGTGTGGCGAAAACACCAAAGAACGACAAGCACACAAAGGAGAAGATCCCAACGAAGACGACATAGACGGTCGAAACAGCCATCAACGAGGGCAACCCGAGGCGAAGCACTCGCCTGCTGGACTTTCTGAACACCACATACCCGATAGCGCCGACGAGCGCCGCACAAGCCATGGCCGCCAGCGCTGCCACCACCGCATAGATGAACAGGCCGATGGCCCAGAAGACCGGCTGGCACGCTGGACCCCTCAGGATGTCTGACACGGTACTTGCTCCCCCCAGCACCGATCGCGCTGTCCAACCGCCGGTCAATGACGCCCCGTCGCCGTGTAGGGGCGAGTCTGAGACCTGCCCCTACGAAACTACCCCCGCTCTGTTCAGTGCCCCCGCCGCGCCACGATGGAGATCTCTTCTTCGGTCAAACCCCACAACTCGTACAGGAGCGAGCCTGACACACAGACTGCGCGGAGTCAGAGATGCTTTGCGTTCTGTAGAGAGACTAGGAACTCTTCCAACGCCTGCCCAAGTACTCTGGTGGGGCAACCCGCAATGTAGTGCGAGTTTCGAAGCCAACTAGTCTGCAACGCTACAAGCCAGTACCTAAGTTGCCCTTGTGCATCCTGTTCGAAAGCAAAAATCGGCCCTCCGCTCATTCCCTTTATCGAGCTGATTTCGCCTTCCAGCCTGATACGACCGTAGAACCGAGGCACCTCTGTTTCGCAAAACCCATCTGGTCGCTTATCGACTCGTTCTACTGTGAGCAGTACGGGTGCAACTTGGAGGTGTTCCGCCTTGACCTCTACAAGTTCTCCCGGTATCCCGAGGAGGACATAGAAGTCGGGATTTGAGGGCTCGCATTTCCACACTTCTTCGCTGAGTGCCTCAACGTCGTTCTTTTCCAAGAGTTCGCGGTAATAGGGAGACAATGCCATTACCCCATAATCAAAGCTCTTGCTCTTGCTTAGTTGTGTCGGGTGCGACCTCGCGTAGGCGAACGGAATAGGTTCCCGGTGTTTAGCGCCCGCTCGGATAGCATCAATGAGGTAACATGCCGCCGTGGCGTATCCCTGCTCGGTCGCGATTCGCTTAACACAGTCGATACCGTGGCCCGCTGTGACCAGGAACCATTGCTTGCCCACAGATAGCACAAAGGCTGTCATCATCATGGTCTTTGGCGGCTCATCTTCCTTCTGAAAAGTAAAGAAGACGGGGACCACGTGTCTCATGAAGAACCCGACCAAGTCATCGTGCGTGGGCTTCACGTTTCCTCTGTTAGTCGTTGGCTTGTCGACTCCCGGGTTGCACATTGTTCCGGGACGCGTAGAACCATGAAGTGGGCCGGCGCGGACTATGCCAGGAACCCGTTAGGACCAATTCCGAGGCTGGTTACCGTGCCACCCACTATGCGACTCTGATTGCTGCACCGATACAGCCGGACCATCATCTCCAACATGGTATGCAGAAAGCCCTTCCTCGAATTCAAATCGGCCGGATTCCTGGGCACAGAAACACCAGGAATCAGATTGATATAACCAAGAGCCTGTTCCATGTGCTGCCAGATAACTGCGTAGATGAAGAAATCCCCATTTCGCGTCATGTAGCCGTTCTCGAGTATAGCCATGTTCTCTTGTACAGATATACTCGGTCGTGGGAAGTCTTGATGTTTCTCGAATAGCTTTCTCGGTTCCGAGACCCAGCGGGGATGTGCAGCTACTAGTCGGTTGCCGACCGTCTCGTCGTGGATAACAAAACGCCCATGACCATTGTGGACATGAAAAAAGAACGGACGCCGTAGACCGTCTGCCCATTGATGGTAACCAGCAACGTGAATACCAACCTCACGGCCTTCCGCTAGAGGTCTTGCGTGAGCCGCTTCGTTCAAACTGTCCGCCAGACGCTGTGCCAGGGATGGAAGATCTTCGTAATCCTCGCGATCAATCACTCGCTTGAGCCACAAATCAAACTGTACTCGGGTGACCGAGCCCACAAATCCCCAGTATGAGACTGCAGCCGTTATGCAAGGGACCCGGACTAGTTTTGCCCAGCCTTGCTGATCTACTTCCATGACCTTCCCTTCGCGCGAGAACTTCGTGATGGCCGAGTCGGCCGCCATGGCGATCCCAGCAGTGGACAGTTCAGTCAGCACCAATGTCATCGGCCCTGCCCCCAGGAACCCTCCAAATAGTGATTACGCGCGTTGCTTCAACAGCGTTAGCTCGCCCCAGCTTGTTGACATAGCAAGGGCTGTCACGTCCCCCCGCCTTCTCGAGAATCGTCAAGAAGGTCCGAAAGGCAATCACCGTCACTGCTGCGCCTCCTCCACGATAGCGATCTCTTCCTCGGTCAACCCATACAGCTCATACACCGGCGCGTCGATCTCCCGTCGGTGAGCCCAAACTGGCTTTCCCCAAAGACCAGGAGCCTCCCCTCGTCTGTCACCGGCGCCTCCAGTTTCCCTGAACTCCTCCTGCGCTAACCCGGCGCTGCGTAGAAGGGGAAGGCTTCTCATACCAGTCCTTTGTCCTTCAGCCACTTCTCTAGCACGGGAGGAATAGTATTCTCGGGCTCTTGGGTATCGAAGGGATCATAGAGGCGGCCCACAAGGTCGGTCTGAAGCGAAGTAAGGGTTCTGTCCTTCAGAAGGCAGATCGGCTTGCCCTGAGCCATCATGTAGCCAACTTCGAGGGATGCGTTGGGGTTGAAGTCATCCGCCGTCAGACGTTCGAAGACCGCAATTCCAGAACTGCATCCGTGCATGTAGGTGCGCACGTTTGCCAACAGATCATCGGCATATCGCTTATCGTCGGCACGCAGAGCCTGGATTGCGTGGCGGGAGCAAGTATCTCGGACAGCTTCGATGATCCGGTTGTGCAGCTGCGTCTCCTGATATTTCATCATAAGGAATGCACACCGCTGGGGATCTGGATGGTCGTCACGAAAGCGCTCTATGGAGGGTGCCAGTTCTGGAAAATCGGCCGACGTCATTCGGAGGTCGGGCGTCAGCGCTGAAGGCTCAGCGCGTGGGTGCTTTAGCAATTGGTATTCATTCAAGGCTTTTTGGCTAAGCGAGCACTCCATCCTGAACGGTGTAGCCTCAAGGCAGGTGAGATACCGCAGATCTCGGACAGCCTGCAAGTCAGTTGCCTGGTGGCGAGCAGCAAGCTGAGTTGGCACTCCGTCCTGGTCTCTGAGAGTGAAGGACCATTGGCTCTCTCTATCTACCCAGATTGCCGAAAACTGTTTCTTGTAGTTTCCGGATCCCAGTTCCTCTATAAGTGTGATGATCAGTTCGCGTTGATCGTCAGTTAGATCATTGAACTCCACATGACACCTCCTGGATTCGGTCGGCAAGAGCAGGGAGGCTTGAGGTTTCAGATCGAAATCCTACCCTACGGCAAGGTCAGTCCGCCCGCTCCTGCAACCACTCCCGCGGCCCTGATCAGCGTGTCCTTCTCGATCACCGGCTTCGCTGCTCCCGAGTGTGGCCGCTACCATCAAAAGGGTTTCCAGATCGAGCGTACTCATTCCTCCCGCCCCTCCACGATAGCGATCTCTTCCTCCGTCAACCCATACAACTCGTACCCCAGCGCGTCGATCTCCGCGCGGGTGTGCTCCACCCGGAGCGTCCGCGAGACGCCCGGCCCGTCTTCGCTGGTCAAGCTTTCGTGGGTATGAAGTCGGAGGGCAATCGGGCCTGAAGAATCCTGCGACATATTACCCGTGCCACCGGCCTGTCAAGATACAACAGCCCTACCCCCACTGCAAAGATGGTCGCAGTTATGACACGGAGGATGGGGTATGGACTGCCAACAGTTCTTTTCATGCAGAGCAGGCCCAGCAAGATGAGAAGGAAGGCTGCCCCCGCGACTCCCATGCCCACCCGGCGCTGCACAAGGCGCGCGCGCTCAAGGGAAATGAAGCGGGCGGACCAGCCCCTACCGGTCTCCGTACCCCAGAGCGCCATTTCCACCTCTCCGTCGCAGACTATGTGGGCCCTGACGCAGTCCCGATGAACAGGATAGGAGTTGAGGTATGGGAGCTCAATATGCACGCCACGCCACATGAAGGCCTTCAGCTCGCTGCTGCCCACTCGCTCGGACACCTCTTCCTTAACCACGGTGGAGGCGAACCTCTTGTCGTCGGAGAACCATTCCCAGAAACCCTGGAATGGAACCTGGTCGGACCCAGCTCTCACGACGCGCAGCTCTATTTGCACCGGGTCCACGATATCGCTGGTCCCGTTGTTGTAGATGACAATATCCTTCTGGCGAAGATCCTCAATGGGTATCTGCATGCCTTCCTCGACCAAGTAGGACACCGTCAGCCTCTCGCGTTGTGAGGGATGGATGTCGAGCAGCCTTATGTTCTTCATCTCCTCAACGACCACAAGTGGTGGGCGTTCACGGCGCCGCCAGCCAGCAATCCATCCAATGACTGCCACGATGACAACAAACAAGGCAGCGGCCCAGCCAGCGCCGGCTTCGCTTACAAGCCAGCTCGCGATTTCCTGGAAGTCCATCTCTCTCCTTCAGCCGCTCGCATACGGCCGCCATGGGCCTGAGGTACACGTACCGATCACATCTGGCGCGCCCCTACCTGTGCGTTTCGCTGCGGTGAGTCCGCTCAATAGCTCCGATGGCGTGTCGGGGGTCATCGTACCGATCCGAGCCGTTTCTCCACGATAGCAATCTCTTCCCTGGTCAACCCATACAACTCGTAGACCAGCGCGTCGATCTCCGCGTCGGTGGCCTTGATCTGGCGCTGATAGAGCTTCTTGTCGGCGGGGAGAGTGGGGCGATCATCTTGTCGCGCGGTGGCCCTTCGAATGCAGCCGCTGGCTAGGCCCCGCTACCCTACCCACACTAGGCACCCTATCCTACTCCTATTGCACAGGAGCCATCCTTGTGCAGCCAAATGCCGACCGACAGGTTCTTGAAGACGCATCCAGTCATTGTGACTCCACCCACCCTGATCGCGCTACCGGTCAAGTCGAACAGGTCCGGCAAGGGGGCATCTGAACATCTCACAAGGTAGCCGTCCGGGGCATATAGCTCCGCGTCCGCCTTGAACTCGTCGCCGACGCCATGGGATAGCTCGAACAGAACTCTGCCCTCAAGAGTGCAAACGAACTTCCCCGGTAGGTCTCTGATCCGTATTCTCGCCTTCTTGCCCGCCTGTGTAGGGTAGACTCGGTTGCCTTTGACCTTCGCCAGATAGGTCCCATCCGAATGGTAGAGTGGTACTTGCGTTGTGAAACCAAGGGGTTGCTGTCTTACGACCTCTAGAAGCGGCGTGTCTTCATACTTGAGCACAACGGGAACATTGACGAAGGTGTTAGATGCTATGGTGACGTGCGGTGACGACTGGTAATAGAGTTGCATGATCTTCCTCCCAGAAGAACCTCCTAACTAATGATTATGCGGACATGAATCCGCCTAGTCACCCCATCTTAGGCACGAGGCCGACGCCTATCCCCACAACCGTGCGACATCGCAGCGCCGCTTAGTGGCGCCGGGATGGCCTAGGGCCCTAAGCCCGCTATCCTTCGGCCAGCAGGAAGACTAGACGCGCGAACCGCGCCACCTCGCCAGCATCGGCCGTGCGGAACGGTTGCTCCTCCCTGCGCAAGATCCGACAATCGGCCCCGCCGGACCACAACGATCATGCGGCCTCAGTCCAATTCTGTTTCTTGCAGAAGGTCGTAGCGCGCCGCTTCAATCGCCAGTATTAGATCATCAGCTGCGGATCGCGTGTGATTGTGCAGCTGGGCCATTTGTTCCATTGACTCAAGGAACCTCACTACTGCGTCCGACAGCGTTCTAGGCAGCTCACCTTTCAGCAAGTCCTTCTTCGACGCTTCGATCAACACAGAGAGTGGTTCACGGTCCAAGACATCGTAATCTCCGCTTGGGCGGAGGCGCTGCTCGACGGCTCGCAGCCCGGGGATCTCCCATTCGCTGAGATGCCTAACCCTTGGCTTGTCAAGGTATCCCGTTGCCGTCCCACGGAGGTCTCGAAACGACTCAAGATCCTTGGAGAACTGGCGCATTCGCAGATGCTCGACTGGCGCCAAGCTCGGCCCAGATTCAGCTAGGAGCATCTCAACCTCCATGGCACTGGTTTCATAATCCGCATCGTGAGACACATCGATACTGGCGATGGCCTCGTTGAGCTTCTGACGCTCTTGGTTCAACCCATCAGTGACCTCGCTGATCGCAGTCCAACATATCTCCGCTCTCCGCCGGGCATACCCGTACTCATCGGCAGCACCAACGAGCCCTTCCAGGGTCGACAGTACGCCGGCAATCGTCTGGACTTCACCGGACTCTAGATAGCGGTTGCGTTTCGGCATCCGCTCGCGGGCGAAGACGAGCTCTTGCCTCAGAGTCTGGACTAGGTAGCTGTCGATGTGAGGCAGTAGTTGCTCGGCCTTCGATCGCAGGAAGTTCAGGTTGAATACGAGCTCTCTTCTAACGCCATGGCGTCGTTCGCGCGAACGAATGATTGCGTCGATAAGCCTGACACTGATCCACACGCCTATGATCTCGGTGGCGATGTTAGGCCACAGGTCCAGGTAGGCCGAACGCGAGGCCGGATGAGCGTGCCGGTATACGACAAAACCCCAAACGAGAAGTGCTCCGACCCCCAGACCTATGACGTCTATGTAGCCCCACTCACCCCACCAGGTACGCATCCTCTCTCTCATGATAATCTCCACGGTGACCGTATCTGGGAGAATCACCACTCCGAGCTTGGAAGACTTGCGTTTCTTTCATTGTCACACCATCCTCACGTTGCCGCGTAGCGGTCACCACACTGGATTCATGAGTTGTCAAGCTCGCCGACCCGGATCCCAGGAGCTGCTCAACGCGCCTCGACAAGCCCCCGGCAGCAGGCGCAGTGTCATGGAGTCTGTGCGCGCTGACACCGTGGAAATTGCCCCGCTTGCGCTTGGTCTCCTGTACGTAGCGGTCGAAGGAGCCTTTGAGCACCGCGTCCCTGGCGAAGACGCTGTAAACCTCGTCCAGGCGGTCCAGGTACTCGTCGAAGGTGACGTACAAAATCCGGGCCACGCTGGCCTTGTCCGCGGCCTTGGGAACCAGCCGGCAATCGTAGACGGCAAACTCCTCGAAGTCGGTGAGGATGCTGAGGGGCAGCTTGGCGCTCCAGGCGTAGCGCCTCAACTGGTAGGCGGGACCGACGTCGCCCTTCACCGGGGTGGAGGGCCTCTTGGCCTCCAGGAAGAACTTGCGCACCCCGCCCACGCGGAAGCAGTAGTCGGGGGCCTTGGTGGCCCCGCTGACCTTGATGGCGTCCTCGTGGATGACGTCCTTGTACTGTTCCGCGTACCCCTTGACGTTGCGCACGTCCCAACCCAGGGCTTCGAAGAAGGGGTCGATGAACTCCACGCGGACCTGGGTCTCTTTGTACTGGGGGCGGGTGTAGACGTCGAGGTTGCGGGCGAAGCGCTGGACCAACCCCTCGATCTCTCGACGGGTTTCCGGCGGGGCGGCTACCTGCTGGCGATCCTCCTCCGCGCTCAAGTCCTCCTCCTCTTGCGCGTGGACAGACCTAGATAAGTACCAAGACGAGGCGTGTGTCAAGCGGTTCTCGAAGTAGAGGCGAAGTCAACCAATGATAGCACAAGTGGCCAGCGAGGGCAAGCCAGCTTGCCCTGGGCAGGGCGAGGCCCGGCTCCATCCCACACGCCCGGGCCTATGGGCAGAGGCGTCTCACGGCGATGTGCAACGCGTGCTTCAGCATGGCGTGTAGGTCAAACTTAAGTTTGACCTACGGAAGCGCGGACGTCTTGTGCCCGAACAGCAGGGCTGAGCCGCAACCAGTCCCCGCTTCCCCTGTCATTCTGAGCGCAGCGAAGAATCTCCCACCACTATCTCCCTTTCCTCTGGACGCAAGGCAGGCGGGGTGTACGCCTTCGTAGGGGCACGGCATGCCGTGGCTTCCTCCCCTGGAAGGGGAGGGCGGAGGTGGGGGTGGGCGGACGCGCCGGAATGAAGTCCCGCGCCAAGGCCACGAAGTCCCTAGGGGACTGTGGTTATGTCTGGTGCGGCGCGATTCGCCATGCGGGGCCAGCGCTGAGGACCGTTATCGACAGTATGATATGGAAAATGCTTGACTTTTGTTTACAACTGTGGTATGATGCGAGATAGTCTGCAGCATTTGGTGCGCCGGCTGGTTATTTCCCCCTTGAGTGACGACCAGCAAACTTGGACGTTGCAGTCGGCGACCAGGCGTTCTTGCCCCTTTGATGGACTTGCTTCGATAGACAGACAGTCGCACCGAGACCAGGCGGCCCTATTCTCCAAGAGTAGGCGTTTGGGATCGGCTTTGCGGTGGGAGGAGATAGCATAGCGGGAGCCGAAGGAGGAGAGATGAGGAAGTATGTACTGGCTATCGTTGGGCTGGTTCTGTTGTGCCTTCTGGCGGCACTGGGAACCGCGAGCGGTTCGCCGGGCCCGGTGACGGTGGACTCGACGACTGATGTCTTAGATGCTGCCGCGGATTGTGGCTCCGTTGACATCCTCGACTTGCCAGGCCCCGACGGGGTCACTTCCCTTCGCGAGGCCATCTGTGCGGCCAACAACAACACCGGCTCCGACACCATCGAGTTCGACATCGCCACCTCAGACCCTGGCCATGAGGTGAGCGGGATCACCGGCACCTGGACCATCTCTCTTACCAGCCTCCTGCCCACGCTGACTGGCGGTGGTACGATCATCAGCGGGACCACCCAGGCCGCCAATCAAGGCGACCTGAATCTCGAGGGCCCGGAGATAGAGATTACCGGTGCTGGCATGGATTACGGGAACTGCCTGCAAGTCGCGTCGGCTAGCAACGTCATTCACGGACTGGTCATCAACCGCTGTCCGTATAGTGGGGTGGCTCTCATGGCTAGCGGCGCCACGACGAACACAGTGTCCGGCAACTACATCGGGACGGATGCGACGGGCACCCAAGACCCGGGCAACTATTGGCATGGTGTCTTTGTTGGGAATGGCGCGCACAGCAACTTCATCGGCGGCGGCACCTCGGGCGAGAGGAACATCATCTCTGGGAACAACCTTCAAGGGGTGATCATCTCCGGCAGTGGGGTGGTGACGAACACTATCTCGGGCAACTACATCGGAACCGACAAAACAGGGATGCAAGACCTTCCCAACCACCAATCTGGCGTGTATATCCAGGCTGGCGCGCAGTACAATCTTGTCGGTGGCGACACTCCTGAGGAAAGGAATGTCATCTCCGGAAACTACTGGGATGGGGTGCGCATATGGGGCAGCGGCACGATCAGTAACACCATCTCCGGGAACTACATCGGCACCGATGCTTTGGGCTCGTCAGCCCTGGGCAACGCTTTGGCTGGTATCGGCATTTCGGCCGGCGCTCAAGAGAACGTCGTCGGCGGGCACACCGAAGGGCAGAGGAATATCATTTCCGGAAACAAGCGAGATGGAGTGGCTATCTCCAGCAGCGGCACCACGAGCAACACGATCTCCGGCAACTATATCGGCACCGTCGTGTCAGGCACTCAGAAACTGGGCAACTATTGGGATGGCGTCGTTATCTCCGATGGCGCTCAGAGCAATACTGTCGGGGGGCAAACCGAAGGGGAGAGGAATATCATATCCGGGAACGGGAATAGCGGGGTGCATATCTCGGGAGCCATGAGCAACACCATCTCGAGCAACTACATCGGGATGGACGCCTCCGGCTCGTCAGCTCTCGGCAACCATCTGAGGGGTGTCGAGATTCTGGGTGACGCAGCAAACAACGTCGTCGGCGGGGACACCGAAGGCCAGAGGAACATCATCTCCGGAAACAAACAATACGGGGTGTCTATCGGGGGCAGCGGCGTCATGAGCAACACCATCTCTGGCAACTACATCGGCACCGATGTGACCGGCACCCTGGACCGGGGCAACGGTTACGATGGCGTCCATATCTTCGGTGGCGCTCACAACAACACCGTAGGCGGGGACACCGAAGGGGAGAGGAACATCATCTCCGGTAACGACTTTTGGGGAGTGACGATCGAAGGCAACGGGACCATGAACAACGTCGTCTCCGGCAACTACATCGGCACCGTCGTTACAGGCACTCAGCAACTGGGCAACTATTGGGAAGGAGTCAGTATTTCAGACGGCGCTCAGAACAACACCGTTGGGGGCCCTACGAGCGGGCAGAGGAATGTCATCTCTGGGAACGGGAATAGCGGGGTGCACATCAGCGGCGCCGGCACAGACGGGAACACGGTCTCCCTAAACTACATCGGCACCGATGTGACCGGCACCCAGGACAAGGGCAATGGCAGAGATGGCGTCAGAATCGACGGTGAAGCAGAGAACAACACTATTGGGCCTGACAACCTCATCGCCCACAACAACTTCGACGGCGTTTTTGTCAGGGGCTCTGACACCAGGGGCAACACCATTGCCCAGAACGCCATCCACAGCAACGGTGATCTGGGCATTGACCTCGACGATGGGAGCAACGGCGGCATCTCAGCGCCCACCGTCAGCGCCGCCAATGCGTGCTTTGTATCCGGGACGGCGGGTGCCGGCGACACGGTAGAGGTATTCACCGGTCCTGATGAGGAGGGCAAGGCATATCTGGCAACCGCCTCCGCCGATGGCGATGGCCATTGGAGCGTTGTCGGTTCCTTCACCTTCGACGCCTACGTCACGGCCACGGCTACTGATGCCAGCGGCAATACCTCAGAGTTCTCAGCACAGGCAACGCCTGGGGCTTGCCACCAAGTCTTCCTGCCCCTGACTTTGAAGAAGTACTAGGCGGCCCCCCGAGAGGAGTCCGTTCCCCAGCGCGCCTGGCGGCTTGTGTTGCGTCGGGTTTGAACCCCACGCGGGGTGACGGGTAGCCGCGAGTCGCGCAGGACTGAAGTCCTGCGCTATGAGTGGGGAAGCCGGCTGAAGCCGGTTAAGTGGACGTGCCGGGGTGCGCATTGCGCGATGTAGGGGCGGATCTCAGACCCGTCACTGAGCACAGGTGTGGTATCCCATTTGTTGGCGCACCCGTAGACGAAATCCCTATGCTCGACGATGTGGCGGCACGTATGTTGGCGGGTTCAGCTTAGACTGCCCAGCGAAGCCGTTGGTAGGTATGGCGCAGAGATTCTCTTGAAAATGTTGCCTCCTTGTGCTAGAATCGAATAGGAGTCAAAGAGGGTAAGTTGCCGACTTCCACTTCCGATTGGCGTGTTCCCAGCTGTTCAGTACCAGCGCTGGTAGAGATGCTGCACAGAAGGCGACACCATGTCTGAGCAGCTCCTGACCTCCGAGTAAGTCGCCGCTAAGGTCCATATGTCGTCCTCAACCCTTCGATTCTTGCCTGTCAGCTTCGCCACCTGCCTCAGCAGGTTCGCCAACCCACCGAAGAACCGTTCAGGTCATGATGGCAAACGGTTGTGCACGCTGGAAGATGTGACGATCCTGGCCAGAGCCCGAGCAGTCCACGACAGAGCCGTTCCAGGTTTCCAAGGCCACCGGCCTGAGATCTCGTAATCCGCCAGAGAAGGCGGAGAAGACGACGCCAGAGCAGCCCCGGCAGCGGATACGCGAGTCAAAGCCCATGTCTTCGCAGTCCGCGCTCCATACCCGGCA
>Ga0307375_10003283_pt1 | contig 16010 bp, 17 predicted proteins | sample TR1MG_FD_202531 | JGI IMG/M metagenome (GOLD analysis project Ga0307375, IMG submission 202531) | Soil microbial communities from Risofladan, Vaasa, Finland - TR-1 | ecosystem: Environmental > Terrestrial > Soil > Coastal area > Acid sulfate soil | place: Finland: Risofladan, Vaasa | collected... | reverse complement strand
GGAACTCCGAGTTCGCCCGCGCGTTGGGCGCGGTGGTCCACCGGCCGGCCCTGGTGCCGGTGCCGGCCGTGGCGCTGCGGCTGGTGTTCGGCGAGATGGCCGACCGCACGCTTCTCGCCAGTCAGCGCGTGCTGCCGCGCCGCCTCGGCGAGCTCGGGTTCCAGTTCCGGTGTCCGCTGCTCGCCGACGCGCTGGCGCTCGAACTCGGCGGCGTGGTCTAGTCGATCAGCGCGTCGAGCCGGTCGCTGAACACGCGGCTGGCGGACAGGCGGGTGCCATCGTCGAGAATCACGACGTACTCGCCGTGCAGCCACGGCTGGAGTTCCCGGATGTGCTCGACGTTGACGATGGCCGAGCGGTGGATGCGCACGAACATCTGCGGGTCGAGGCGCGCCTCCATGTTCTTCATGCTCTGGCGCAGGACGTGCGCCGAGCCGCGCACATGGAGGCGGACGTAGTTGCCGGCCGCTTCGACCCAGTCGATCTCATCCTGGCGGAGGAAGAGCAGCCGGCGTTCCGATCGCACGACGATGCGGGAGCGTTGGCGCTCGGCGCGGAGGAGGTCGACGACCGTGCGGGCGATGGCGTCAATGCGCGATGGCGCCACGACGTCGTGGACATCGGGGGCCAGTCTGGCGTCGGGGGTCTCGATCTGCTCGTCATCCTCGGCGAGCATCAGCACTCGGGTGGATTCGATCATGGCTCACTTCCACGAGGGAGAAGGGGTCGCTCTGCGAGATACCACTCACTGAGTCTTAGACACCCCTCCGCACCGTTTTGTCCCCTCCGTGGTGTCCGTAAACTGTAAAGACCCTGCGAACTCTTGACGGCCCCGCCGACGACGGGTGGAATGGAGGGCGGCGGATACAAGAACGCCCACGACCGAAGTCGCGGGCGTTCGTGGCGGGTGGCGCACCCGTTCGGTCAGCTGCCCGGCGTCAGGCTCTTGAAGAGTTGGACGACGTTGAAGCCGACCGGATCGAGTTCGAAGTACCGGTTCGCGGTGAACCGCCCGGTGGTGGGGAAATAGGGCGGCGGGTTGACGGCCGCGCAGCGGTCGTACGAATACCGTTTCACGTAACCCGAGCCGGTGCTCTGACCCACCGGTCCACGGGAATCCTGGATGATTCCGCCGGTTTCGTAAAGGCAGCCGCGGCCATCGATGCTGCCGGAACAGTTCAAGGCGTTGGTCGGTCCGCCGGCGAAGTTCTCGACCGTGAACGAGGTGTTGAGCGCCATGAGCACGGCCTGGATGTACATATCCTGGGTGTCGTCGAGCGATTTCCAGGTCGTGCCGGAGCTGGTGTTGACGTCCTGCGGCGTATTGATGGAGTTGTCGGCCACGACGACGTTGTCGTCGCTGAGCAGGCCGAGGATGTCGGCGCACACGCCGAGCGACGGATCGTCGGCGTAGCGGACGTCGTCGATGACGAGGATGTTGCCGTTCTTGGCGTACATCGTGACGCGGCCGCGGACCGTGCCGCTCACGGCGACGTTGCCGTTGAAGGTGATGACGCCCTTGACGTTGGTGTTGTACCCGCGGTAGAGCGGGAACAGGTACTTGGCGGCGTCGGGTCGCTTGGCGGCGACGGTGGCATTGGGGGTATCCGAGTACTTGACCCACGATCCGTAGGCGTCCACGGGCGTGAACGTGGTGTCGGTGCCGCCCTTCTGAATGGCGGCGGCGGTGTAGTTGACGCCGGTGGCGGGGTCGGTGATCGTCGTGGTGCGGGCGACGGCCACGAGGTGAGGGTCGCCGCCGGGATAGCAACGGGCGCCAGCATGGGACATGATGACCTGCACCGACGCGTTGTATTCGTTGGTCGCGTCCGTGGACGTCATGCCGGCACTGTCCTGCATGAACGTCTTGAACCACGCCGTCTTGTGCACGGCCACGGGGAAGAACTCCGGCACCCCCCCGATGTTGTGCCAGTCGCCGCAGTTGCGGTAGTTGGACTGGGTGGAACCGCCGGGCCAGTTGGCGCGGAGCCAGGCATAGTTGCCCGAATTGGCGTTGTACACGCGGAAGAATCCGTCGCGGATGTCGAGTGAGTCGCCGGTGCCGGCGATGTCGGTGGCGACGAATTCGATGCGGGTGCGGACGTTCGAGATGCTGGTGGAACTGGCGCTCGTGAAGTCGTAGCCGGCGAGATGCGCGTACGCCGGCAGGTTGGCGAGGATGGAGGTGGAAGGGAGATTGATGGGCGTGGCGTGCTGGTGGTAGCCCTTGAGGAAAGTCCCGTAGCTGATGCCGCTGATGGTCTGCGACGTGCTGACGTCGTCGTGGAACTTGGCGCCGCCGCTGCCGATGTGGATGATGTCGTTGGAGTACACCGGCCCCCAGAGTTCGTCGCCGCTGTTGAAGTAGATGATGGTCGACCCGATCTTCTCGCTGTTGGTCCAGTAGGCGAACTTGGCGAAGCTCTCCTGGATGAGTTCGAGGCGGCGCACGAAGCCGAAGCCGCGGCTGTCCACGGCCTGGGCGACGACGCTGGCAAAGCGCCCGAACTGTCCCGTGGTGGAGCCGGTGGGCCCGACCCACACGTTCACCTTCACGTTGGGCAGCGTCGTGCCGTCGGCCGCGTACACCGGCGAGTTGGTGATGATCTGCGATTCGTTACTGTCGGGGAGTGCGGTAGGGTCGAAGTTCAACTGGCTCTTGCCGATCTGCAGTGCGGCCTCGGCGGCATAGCTGAGTTCGCGCTGCCGGTCCACGGCCTTGGCCATCAACGTGGCATTGGACGTGAGCACGATGGCCGACGTGGCGAGCGCGCCGATGGCCAGCGTGAACATGAGGGCCATGGCGAGCGCGAATCCGCGCCGGTTGCGGAGGCGCGGCCCGCGGGGGCCGGCGTTTGGCCGGCGACGTCGAGCGGAGTGCGATACCGAGCGAAATGAGCGCATAGGATCCTCGACTGCTTATGGAACGACGACCGGGGCGGTCTGGGTGATGGGCGAGCTGCTGGGCGTGCAATCCTGCGCCGACACGCCGTAGATCCAGTTGTCGCCGGAGGCCACGTTGTTGTCGGTGAACGTGTAGGTGGAGGAACCGGCCGGAATGCTGGCGAATGGCTGGTCGAACGTCGTGGCCGAGGCGAGCCGGCGATAGATGGCGTAGGTCTCGACGTCCTTCTCGCCGCTGCCGTCGTCGGTGGACGGCGCCCAGGACAGCGTGACGAACGGCACCGGGGCGCCGGCTATCGAGGTCACGGCCGTGGGCGTGACGCCGAGCGGCGGATCGCCGCAGGTGGTGCGGTTGATGAGACCGGCGTTCATGATGCGAATGGTGCTGATGATGGGGCGCTGCGCGACCGTGGTTTTGGTGGGATCGTTGTAGATCGCTTTGAGCCGCACCGTGACGCGCACGATGCTGTCGAGCATCGCATACTTGCCGGTGTCGGCCGCGGAACCGTGGATCATGGCCTTGTGATAGAGCGGCAGCGTGCTCATCGGGATCGCCGACATTTTGCCGGTCGTGTCTTGCTTCCAGTACTGGAAGACCGTATCCCCGGTGCTGTACTGGATACCGCGCGCGACGACGGATGGCGCGGTGGCGTTGACGCGGCGGTAGAGCAGGTATTCGTTGCTGAGGGAGCTGGTGGTGTCACGCGAGAGGTAGTACGCGATGGTCTCGGCGCCGCTCCGGACGCCGCCCGCCTGCACGTAGGTGGAGTCGGGGTAGTAGACCGACAGGCCCGGGAGCAAAAGTTTGTTCGACGATTTCATCACCGTCACCGCGTTGGAATCGGCGCTGGTGTCCACGTAGACGGAGCCGACGTCACCCAACACCCGGGAGACGATATCGGCGTTGAACACGATGGCGGTGTTCGAGGCTTCGACGAGCAGCGGCTGTCCGTCCACCACCCCGACGCCGGCGACACGGAGGTCACGATCGAGCGTGGTGACGGCGAAGCGGGCGTTCTGCTGGGCCTCGAGGCGGCCGGCCTGGGCGGCGAGGAGCGACGAACTCTTGCGGAACGTCTGGACGGTGGTCGCGATCACCACCAGCAGCAGCATCATCGAGATCATGACCTCGATGAGCGTGAATCCGCGGCGGGCACGAAGGCGTGGCATGTGCGCTATCCTAGAAAGCGGCGATCGCGGTGGTCTTCGTCACCGGCGCGGACATCACGGGGTTGGTGACGACGACGGTGATGATGCGATAGTCCACCGAGTCGGTGACGGCACCGCCCACGTGCTTGACGAGTGTCTTGCGCGTGAAGCCGGCGTAGGTCGGCGATCCCGGAATGGATGTTTCGGTGACGGCGAAGGTGTCGATGGAGGCGTAGTCGGTGGAGCTCTTGATGTCTTCGAGGCGGTTGACGGCGAGTTCGCTGGCCGTGCCGAGCAGCCGGGAGTCGGACGTCGTGTGCGCCATGCGCGACACGAACAGGGCGAGGCCGAGCAGGGCCGCCGTAAGAATGCCCAGGGCCACGATGACCTCGACCAGCGAGAAGCCGGGGCGTGCCCGCACGGCCACTCGCCTGCAGATGTCAGAACGCGTCGCGCCGCCGCGGGGGGCGGCCCCGGCGCGAACGGATACGCATGTTCGGTTGAGTACAGGCATGATGAGAAACCAAATCGAGGAGCCGGCAGTCCTGAGTGAAAGACGGAGTCCCGTCACACTGGCAACGAAGATGGATATCGATGGTAACGCACCACGTGACGCCGTATATCACAGTGGAGGCATGTAGCATCACATTGTGTGAAAGTCAGCCTTGCCGGTGATGGTAAACTCTCATACCGTTGCGTACGCCGTGCCTCGAGGGGCGGACGAAACAAACATTTTCACTTCCGCGTAGCCACCGCATGGGCGTCATCGCCACCCTGTTGCCTAGTGCCGGACAATTGCAGCGCCTGCGCGCGGCAATTCGTGATCGCCACGAACTCGTTCCATGCGCGACGTGGGAGGCGCTGGAGGAGGTCTGTCAATCGCAGCCCGTGCGCATCGCCGTGGTGGATCTCTATGCGACGGGCCAGGCGGATTTCGAGCACATCCGGCGGCTCAAGCAGCAGTCGCCGGGGCTGTCACTGCTCACATATTCGGCGATCACGCTCGGCCGCGTGCACGACGTCTTCGATGCCGGGCGCATCGGCATGGATGCCCTGATCGTGGTGGACGAGGACGACAGTCCGCGGCAGTTGCTGGCGCGCATCGAACGCGCCGAGTCGCGCAGCCTGGGGGGCGAAGTGAAGCTCGCGCTGGGCGAAGTGGACAGCAGTGTGCGCGATGCGGTATTGCTGGTCATCACGCGGGCGCACGAGCGGCTGTCTCCCGAAGGGCTGGCCCGTCTGTTGGCGCTTCCGCGGCGGACGATGAGCCACCGGCTGGCGACGGCGGGGTATCCGCCGCCGCGCCGCCTGCTCACGTGGGGCCGGCTGATCGTCGCGGCGCGGATGCTGGAAGATCCGCACCGGACGGCCGACCGCGTGGCGGCCAGCCTGGGCTTTCCATCGGGGAGTGCCTTCCGGAATGTCTGCCAACGGTATCTCCACTCGACCCCCGGAGAAATTCGTCGGCGCGGCGGGGCTGCCTTTGTGCTGCGGGCGCTATTGCGCCAGGTGCGGCAGGCGGCAACACCGGCGAGGCCCGCCCGGATGGGGCGGCGGAGCCCGGCGCTCGCCGTATGATCCGACCATTCGTGAGATTCTCATTCCACCAACAGGAGCGGCACCGTATGTCACGCAGCGTTCATCGAATCACGTTTCTTCTCGCGGGCGCTGCCGTCATGGTCGCGTTAGGTTGTCGCGACGCCAACCCGGCGGCGTCGGTCGTCGCCCCCGCGGCGCTCTCCCGTGCCGGCACCCCGAACCATGACAGCGCGCCTTCCCCGGGCGAGTCCACAGACGACAACGCGCACCTGCTCGCGTGCGACGCGCACGCATCGGCGACGGCAAGCGCGATGGTCGGCCCAGCCGGGGGGACGATCACCGTCGGCAACGACCGCCTCGTCATTCCAGGCGGCGCGCTGTCCGACTCGGTGCTGATCACGGCAACGATCCCGGCCGACACGCTGGCGTCCATTCAGTTCGCGCCGCATGGGCTGCAGTTCGCCAAGGGCGTGATGCTGTTGCTGAGCACCGCGGGGTGCGCGGTGGGGGGGCAAACGCCGGGGCATGTGGTGTACCTGGACGGTACGGGAGACGTGCTCGAAACGCTCGACGCGATGTTCAACGCCCAGGCCGGGACCGTGGTGACCCACATCGAGCATTTCTCCTCTTACGCGATCGCGTTTTAACTCGAGGCCGGACCACACCCACCAAGCGTCGCCGATGATGGCATCCAGCGGAAGCCAGGACCCGGAATCGTCACTCGCCGCCGGCGAAGCGGCCGAGGAGCGTGGTGATTACGTGCAAGCGATCGCCGCGTATACCCGCGTGGCGGAGGCAGGCGGCGCCGCCGCCGAGGCCGAAGGGTCCTTTCGGTTGGGACGCGTGGCCTGGCGGCAGGGCCGATACGAATATGCGCTCGAATGGTACGAGCGGGCATTGACCGCTGCGCGCGAGGCGAACCGGGTGGACCTCGAGGCGCGCGTCGAGAACGGGATCGGCGCCGTGCATTACGCCCGGGGCGAGTACGCCCAGGCGCGTGCGTCGTACCAGGTAGCCATGGAACGCACCGACGACCCCGTGCTCCAGGGCCGCTTCATGCTGAACCTCGGTGTGATCGCGAACATCGAGGGCGATCTGGAGGCCGCTCTGTGGCAGTATCTGCGGGCGCGGGCACTGTTCCGGGAGCATGGGGACCGGCCGAGCGAAGCTCTGGCGCTCCAGAACCTTGGCATGATCCATGCCGACCGAGAAGAGTGGGAGGCGGCGGCCGACAGCTACGATCAGTGCCTCGGGTTGTGCGAGTGGCTTGGCAATCAACCGATGATCGCCAAGGTCCTCTTGAATCAGGCCGAGGTGCTGGTGGCCCGGAAGGAGTTCGACCGCGCCATCCGGAATTGCGAACTCTCGATGGCGATTTCAGTGGAGATCGGCGACGAGGTGGAGCGCGGCGAAGCCTTCCGTTGGCAGGGATATGCCTATCGCGTGGCGGGGAAGCTCGAGGCGGCCGAGGCGGCGCTGGTCGAAGCGGTGCAGGTGGCCCAACGCTTCCGGGTGAAGCTGCTCGAAGCGGAGGCGAGTCGAGAGCTGTGGGAGGTCAAACGGGCGGCCGGGAGTCCCGATGCCGCGCGATGGCGCGCACAGGCGTTGACGCTGTTCCGGAATCTGGGAGCGGAACGCGACGTGGCCGCGCTCGAAGCGGCGCCGGAAGCGACCTAACCGGTTTGCATGCGGCGGCGGCTGCTCATTTGAGCCCGCCGAGTTTCCAGATGTTGGCCTGGCTGTTGAACAGATACCAGTCGGTGCGCCCCGTGCCTTGCGTGAGCCGCACGGCGCGGTAGGTGCGCGAGGGGTTCGCGGGGCCGGCCAGATAGAGTTGCAGGTTGCTGGTGGCGGCCCCGTCGCGGTGGAACGTGACGGTGGGGTAGCCATTCATGCTGCCGAGGTGGGAGCCGACCACGGGCGAAGTCACGGCGCTGTCGAGACCGACGGGCGGGACCATGAAGATGACGCCGTCGTTCAAGGGATAGGACCGCTTGTGCTCCGTGCTCTGGATGGAGCCGTCATTGTTGGCGTCTTCGGCCCAGAGCAGCGCGTTGTGCACGGTGTCGATGCTGATGACGACGTCGAATTGGCGTACGAGCGCGGTACGCTGCGCCTGCATGAGCACGCTGCGCACGCCCTGAACAGCGGCATCGGTGCGGTAGCGTTCCAGGTCGAGGCGCGGAATGGCGAGGGCGAGCAGCACACCGACCATGATGAGCACGATCAGAATCTCGATCAGCGTGAAGCCGATCGACTGCCGGACCCTGCGGAAGGTGGGACTGGTCATGGGGACTCGCTCACCGATGGCTCACGCGCGGGGGGGCGATCCCCCCGCTGCCGGCTCTTCTCTACGACACGAACGATGGATCAAGACGGTAACTCATATGGTGACGGCCGGCATCACGTTTCTGGCTCAAACTATCACATTGTGCGCCCGGGTGTTTCGCACGTGACACGGGAGCCGGTCGCGTAGCGTGGGTCGGCGTGGGCGGACCACGGTCAGTTGCCGCTCGTGATGCTCTTGAAAAGGGCCACGACGTTGAACCCGATGGGGTTCACCTCGTAGAACCGATTGTCGGTGAAGCGGCCCGTGGTGGGGAAGTAAGGGGGCGGATAACTGGCGGCGCAGGCGTCGTAGCTGTACCGCTTGGTGTATCCTGTGCCGGATCCCGTTCCCACCGGACCGCGCGACAGCTGAATAATGCCGCCGGTGACGTAGAGGCATCCGCGACCGACGTAACTGCCCTGGCAGTTGAGCGCCGAGGTGGGGCCGTAGCCGTAATTCTGCACGCGGAACGAGGTGTTGAGCGCCATCGTCACGGCCTGGATGTACATGTCCTGCGTGTCGTCCAGCGAGCGATAGATGGTGGACCCGCCCGGATTGACGTTCTGGGGCGTGTTGATGCCGTTGTCGGCGACGACGATATCGTTGTCGGCGATGAGCCCGAGTACATCGCTGCACTTATTGAGTGAGGGGTCGGTGGCGTACTTGACGTCGTCGAGGAGCACGATGTCGCCGTTCCTGGCGTACATCGTGGTGCGGCCGCGCACCGTGCCGCTCACGCCCACGGTGCCGTTGACGTAGATGACGCCCTTGTTGTTGATATTGAGGGTGCGCGAGAGTGGGAACAGATACTTGGCGTCGGAGCGGAGGGCGACGGCGGCGTTGGGGGTGTTGGAATACAATTTCCACGAGCCGTACGCGTCGACGGCCGTGAACGTGGTGTCGTCGCCACCCTTGTTGCGATCCGCGGGCCCGTAGAGGGGGGTATTGCGCGAGATGGCGACGAGGTGCGGGTCACCGCCCGGGTAACAGCGGGCCCCCGTGTGCTGCATGATCGTCGAGATCGACGCTGCGCTTTCGTTGGAGGCGTTGTAATCGGACCAGCCGGCGGCCTTCAGCAGGTTCTTGAACCAGCCCTGCGGGTGCACGGCTGCGGGGAAGAACTTGGGATCGGATGACCCGGCGACGTAGTGCCAATCGCCGCAGTTGAGATAGTTGGTGACCGTGGTGCCGCCGGGCCAATCGCCACGCAGCCAGGCCTGCTGGCCGGCGTTGGCCTGATACACGCGGAAAAAGCCCTCGTTCTCGTCGGTGGAGTCGCCGTCGCCGTTGAGATCGGTGGCCACGAAGTCCACGCGCATGAGGGCGGTGGTTTCATCGCCGTTCGTCGGCGCGGTGAAGTTGTAGCCGGCGGAGCTGGCATAGGTCGACAGCTTGGTGAGCGAACTGGCCGAGGGAAGGCCGACGCTGCGCTGGTTTTCGAGATAGCCCTTGAGGAACGTGCCGTAGGACGCGCCACTGATCGTCTGAGCGGTGCCGACACTGTCGTGGAACGTGGCGCCGGTGCTCCCGATGTGGATGACGTCATTGGACCAGACGGGCCCCCACAACTGGTCGCCGCCCTGAAAGTAGATCGTGCCGTATATGCCCGTTTCGGCGTTCGACCAGTACGCGTACCGGGCGAAGCTCTCCTGCACGACCTCGAGGCGGCGGACGAACGACACGCCGATGTTATCGGTGGCCTGGGACACGATGCTGGCGAAGTTGCCGAACTGACCGGACAGGGACCCGGATGGTCCCACCCAGACGTTCACCTTGATGCCGGCGAGGTTGACGTAGTCGGCCGATTGGATGGTGGCGTTGGTCATGACCTGCGTCTCGCCGCTGTCGGGGAGCAGGCCGGCGTTCAGATCGAGGCGGCTCTTGACCAGCTGCAGCCCGGCCTCGGCGGCGTACTTGAGATCCCGCTGGTGTTCCACCGACTTGGTGAGCAGGGTGGCGTTCGAGGTGAGGATGATGGCCGCGGTGGCCAGGGCGCCGATGACGAGCGTGAAAATGAGCGCGATGCCGAGGGCAAAGCCGGGGCGGTTCCGCGTGGCGCGCGGAACGTGGCGGCGTGCACGTCTCGGGAGTGGGTGCTCGGTGCGGGTCATGACGGTGGCGGTGTTACGGGACAATGACGGTGCCGGTGACGCCTGTGGCCGACGTGCTCGGCGTGCAATCCTGCGCCGCGACGCCGTAGATCCAGCGGTCGCCGTGGTTCACGGCGTTGTCGGTAAACGTGTACGAGGGCGAGCCGGCGGGGACGCTGGCGTAGGGCTGGTTGAACACGGTCGCAGTGTCGGGGCGGCGGAAGATGACATAACGATATACATCATTCTCGCCGGCGCCGTCATCGGCCGATGGTGACCAGGTCAGCTTGACGAACGGAGCCGAGGCGCCGGCGGTGGATGTGACGGTGGACGGGGACACGCCCTGCGGCGCCTGTCCGCAACTGGTGCGGGGGGCGAGCCCGGCGTTGAGCAGCCGGATGGTCGTGCGCAGCGGGCGCAGGACGTCGCCGGACCGGGGGTCGTGATACACGGCGTTGATGGTCACCCGCACGGCGCGGATGCTGTCGATGATGGCGTAGGCGCCGGTGTCGGCCGTCGATCCGTGGGCGCTCGCCCAGTGATACAGCGGGAGCGCGGATGTTGGTACGGGGGCGAGGGTGTCGGCCGCGGTGACGCGGAAGTACTGGAAGACGGTGTCGCCGGGGGCGTACTGGATGCCGGTGGCCACGACGCGCGGGGTCATGTTGTTGACGCGCCGCCAGAGGATGTACTCAGTGCTGAGCGACGTGGTCGAATCCTTGGCCAGGTAATAGGAGATGGTCTCGGCGCCACCCAGGATACCGGTGGATTGGTAGTAGGTGCTCTCGGGATACGCGAACGACGAATTGGGCAGCGTGATGGGGCTCGTGGTGCGCATGGCGGATGTTCCCGCGCTGTCGGCGCTGGTGTCGATATAGACCGCGATGGGATCGCCCGTCGCGCGGGATACGAGATCGACGTTGAACGTGATCGCGGTGTTGGCGGCCTGCACCAGCATCGGCTGGGCGGCGGCGGTGCCCACGCCGGCCACGCGCAGGTCGCGGTCAATGCTGGAGATGGCGAACCGGGCATTAGCCTGGGCTTCGAGGCTTCCCGCCTGGCTGGCGAGCAGGTCGGAACTGCGACGGAAAGTCTGCACGGTCACGGCGACGATGATCATCATCAGGAGCATCGAGACGAGCAGCTCCACGAGCGTGAAGCCGAGGCGGGACCGGACGGGGGCGGGACGTGGCATCCGTTCAGAAGGCCGCGATGATCGTGGTCTTTCGCACCGAATCGGTCATGGCCGGGTTGGTCACGATGACGGTGACGATGCGGTAATCCACGCTGTCGCTGGTGCCGCCGCCGACATGCCGGATGATCGTCTGGCGCGTGAAGCCGGAGTTGCCGATGCCGGGAATGGTGGTTTCGGTGCCCGCGAACGAGCCGAGGCTGGCGTAGGTGGTCGCGCTCTTGATGGTTTCGATGCGATCGGCGGCGAGTTCACTGGCGGTGCCGAGGAGGTGGGAGGAGGTCCCCGCGTGCGCCATGCGCGACACGAACAGTGCCAGACCCAACAAGGCCATGCCCAGGATGAGCAGCGCGACCACGACTTCGACCAGTGTGAATCCGTTCCGCGCACGCCTGCGGCGACGGCGCAGCATCATCGCAACCCTCCGGGCATCCGAACGTTCAGGCAGCACGACTTTCGCAAGGAGAGGAAGCTAGAGCGAAAGAGAGAGAATGGCGATTCCGGCACCGCTCGATCTCCGGACAATACCCCCAGAATGACCGAAGCCCCTAGTCCGGCCCAGGGCGGCGCTGGGAGCGGGATCGTTAGATTTCGGGGTTCACCTGTTTCCCGAGGTTCGAACCGACCCATGCCACTCGTGAATTTCTCCTCACTGCCGGCGGATGCCCGCGTGTGGGTGTTCGCCTGCGATCGCACGCTCACCGCGGACCAGACGGGTCCGCTGCTCGCGCAGGTGGATGCGTACCTTGCCGAGTGGAAGGCGCATGGCACTCCCCTGCGGTGCGCCCGCACCTGGTTGCACGATCGTTTTCTGGCCGTGGGCATCGACCCCACCGTGGAGCAGGCGTCGGGGTGCTCGATCGACGACCTGTTCCGCCGGCTGCGAGCGATCGGCGACGGCCTCGGCACGCGCGTGGTGAGCGGGGGCCGGGTGTTCTACCGCGATGCGCAGGGCCGGGTGCAGTCGGCGAGCCGCGCGGAGTTTTCGGCGCTCGCCGCGCGTGGGGATGTGACGGACGACACGATCGTCTTCGACACCAGCCTCATCCAGGCCGACGACTGGCGCGACCGGTTCGAACGCCGGGCCGCGGACGCGTGGACGGCGGAGTTGCTGGCCACTAGCTGAGCCACCGATCGAGGTTGTGGCGCACGAAGTGGTCGTCGGTCAGCTCGGGGGCGGCGGTTCGGGCGCGGGCGATGGCGCGCCGCTGGCCGGGCGAGAGGGTCTCGCGCGGGTTCAGGCACCAGATACCGCGCATGAGACCCTGCGTGCGGAGCACCTCGTGGATGCCGGGCACCGAACCGGCGAACGCGTTCGACGCATCGAAGATGGCGCCGTTGGCGGCCGTGAGGGCCGAGCCGAGGGCGAGCAACGAGGCCGGCGCCGCGCCGTGGGCGCGCGCCGACTTGGCGGCGGCGAGCAGCTCCACGGCGCGGCGTGTCCACACCGCCCACTGGCCAAGCAAGCCGCCATCCATCGTCCGTTCGCGCACGGCGCCGCCGACGGTCACGCGCACCGGGGTGACGAGGTCGGGCACGATGCTGTCGTCGTTGCCGGTGTAGAGGGCCACGTCGTCGCGGCCCGACTCGAGCACGGCCCGCACCACGTCAAGAGTGGCGTAGCGATTGAACGGCGCGACCTTGATGGCCCAGAGGCCAGGCAACTCGCACAGGTCGCGCCAGAAGGCGTGCGACAGGACGCGGCCGCCGACGGCGGGCTGCAGATAGAATCCGAACACCGGCAGGATCTCGGACACGGCGCGGCAATGGCGCACGAGCGCGCGGTCGTCGAGCGCGTCGAGCCCGGCCAGACTGACGAGGGCGAGGTCGTATCCCAGGGTGCGGGCCAGCGTGGCTTCACGCGCGGCCTGGGGGGTGGGGCCGCAGACGCCGGCCACGAGCGCAAAGGGTTGGCCGCCGGGCGCGGCGGCGCGCGCGGTGTCGGCGGCGAGCGCGAGGACGGGGCGGTAGAGGCCGTGGTCGCGGATGGCGAACTGCGTGGTGTGGACCCCGACGGCGATGCCGCCGGCGCCGGCCTCGACGTAGTAGCGGGTGAGGGCGCGCTGGCGGCGCTCGTCGAGGGTGCGCCGCGGGGTGAGGGCGAGGGGGTGGGCGGGAATCACCTGTCCTTCGCGGAGGTGCGCGCGGAGCCCGTCCATCAGAAGGCCCCGTCGTGCACGTCGAAGTGCGTGGGCTTGTGGAGCAGCGGGCGGTCGTCGCGCACCCAGTGGGCTACCCAGTCGAGCATGGTGTCGAGCGACACGGCGGCCGGGGCGAGCGTCTGCGCCATACGGTCCGTGTTGCTGAGCAGGGCATCGGGGGCTTCGGCGCCGGCGAACCGCGGGGCGCGGCCGAGGCGGGCGCCCAGCTGTTCGGCGAGGACGCGCACGGAGAGGGTGTCGCGTCCGGTGACGTTGACGACGAATGGGGGGGTGGCGGCGTGGGGGAGCAACTCGAGGGCGGCGCGGCTGGCGTCGCCCTGCCAGATCACGTTGACGTGTCCCATGGCCAGCGGCACGGGCTCGCCGCGCCAGATGCGGAGGGCGAGGTCGGTGAGGACGCCGTAGCGGAGGTCGATGGCGTAGTTGAGCCGCATGATGGCGACGCGGGCGCCGAGGCCGGCGAAGTGTTCGAACACGCGCTCCCGGCCGAGGCACGACCAGGCGTACTCGCCGGCGGGTGCCGGGGCGTCGGCCTCCCGAGCGCCGCCCGCGGCGACGGGCGTGAACGGATAGACGTTCCCGGTGGAGAACGCGACTATTCTAGAAGTGATATAGCGCTCGGTGCAGGCGAGAGGGACGGCGACGTTCATCATCCAGGTGCGGGCTGGGGCGTCGCGGGTGCCGAACTTCTGCCCGGCCATGAAGATGACGTTGGGGGCGTCGGGCAGGGCGCCGACGGCGCGGCGATCGAGGAGATCGCAGGCGATGGTCTCGACGCCGGCGGCCTGCAGTGCACCGCGGGCGCGGGCGGACGTGAAGCGCGACACGGCGATCACGCGTCGCGAGGCGGCGCCATCGGCGCGGCGTGCGGCGGCGAGCGCCATGCGGGCGAGTGTCGGCCCCATCTTGCCGCCGGCGCCGAGCACGACGAGGTGGCCCGGGCAGGCGGCGAGGGCGGCGACCGTTTCGTCGCGTGGTTCGGAGAGCCGGGTGTCGAGTTCGGCTTCGTCGTCCGGCGCGGGGGTGCGCATGGCTATGCGGCGGCGGGACGCGTGAGGCGGAGGGCCATGGGGCTCCTCAGGCGCGAACGTAATCGGGGCGCCAGTCCCGGATGTGGCGTTTGACGTCGTCGGCGGTGGTGAGCTCGCCGTCGAGGCAGCGGCGCACGAGGGCCGGCATCTCGGTGTCGCTGGCGAAGCGGAGTCCGATGATCTGGCGGAGCGTGAGTTCGCCGATGTGGGGCCGCAGCTCGGGGGGAAGGATGGCGGTGAGGCGGAGCCGCATCTCGAGCCCGATCAGTCGGTTCTGGACGATGAGAGTGGACGCGCGCGACGCGAGCAGGCCGGCGGCGAGGGCTGCCGAGACGAGCAGCCACCAGGCGGCGTGGAGCGACGGCGTCTCGACGAGATCGGCGACGGCGACGATGACATTGATGGCGAGGACCGGAAGCGCGAAGAAGTGATAGAGCGGAAAAACGCGCCGATGATTCGCGTACGCTTGGGGCGTGGCGGACATGCTGGCCTCCAGGGCCGGCGGGTGGGTACCGCGGCTACGGTGCGGGCGCGAGGGCGCGCCGCGCGTGGGCCTGCAGCCGCGCGATCATGGCCGAGAGCCCGGTCTCGCGTCCGGCGAGTCCGATGCCGTCCATCATCCGGCGCACGAAGTCCGGGGGGATGGCGAGGGTCGTCTGCGGCGGCTGGTCGTTGATGGCAGAGAAGAGGATGGCGAGAAAGGCGGCGATGGTGGGCGACTGGCGGACGTTGACGTCGGCGTAGAAGTGCATCTTCCCGTCGTGCACCTCGGGGAAGAGGTCGACGTGGGTCTGACACTCGGGCACGTTGAAGGTACTGCGGTCGAGCGCCTGGAGCCGCTCGGGGAGGGGTTCCAGTTTCTTGGAGTAATGCAGCAGCGTCTGCATCTTCTCTTCACGCCCGAGCGCGGCGAACTGGCCGAGGACGCGGGCAATGGACGCCGGCAGGTCCGACTGGGGGTCGTTCTGGGGCATGCCGGAGATAAACCCAACGCCCGTTGGTGAGTCAAGCACTGGCGATCCGCCGGTGTAATGTTCCATTTAGCACCGCCCACCGGCGCGACGCCGCGTGCGTCCCCAGGAGCCGGTGGTCCATCCTCAACCTTCCGCCCGATGCCGAATCCTACCCAGAGCGTCACCTTCTACCGCTGGGACGAGATGCCCCGCGAGACCGTGTCCCCCATGCTCGACCGGCGGCTGATCACCGGCGACCGCATGATGTTGGCGCACGTGTACCTCAAGGAAGGGTGCATCGTTCCCAAGCACCAGCACGAGAACGAGCAGCTCACCTATATCCTGGAGGGCGCGCTGCGCTTCTGGATCGGCGAGGACGAAAAGGAGGAGATCATCGTTCGCGCTGGCGAGGTGCTGCACATTCCCTCCAACGTGTGGCACAAGGCGGAGGCGCTGCAGGACACGCTGGACGTGGACATCTTCAGCCCGCCGCGGGCCGACTGGCTGGACAAGACCGATTCGTATCTGCGGCGCTGACCATGGATCTTGGGTTGAGGAACCGGACGGCCATCGTCTGCGCGGCCAGCCGCGGGCTGGGGTATGCGGTGGCGCGCGAGCTGGCGGCGGAAGGGGCGCGGGTGATGATCAGCGCGCGGGGGGA
>Ga0307375_10003279_pt1 | contig 16014 bp, 13 predicted proteins | sample TR1MG_FD_202531 | JGI IMG/M metagenome (GOLD analysis project Ga0307375, IMG submission 202531) | Soil microbial communities from Risofladan, Vaasa, Finland - TR-1 | ecosystem: Environmental > Terrestrial > Soil > Coastal area > Acid sulfate soil | place: Finland: Risofladan, Vaasa | collected... | reverse complement strand
TATCAGTCGGGAGACGCAGCAACAGCAGATTGTGGAGGCCACGTTGCAGCTTCTCCACTCGCTGCGGTGAACTAACTGCAAGCACCAAGGCTCGGAGACAGGACTCCAACAGAGGGAGGTATGCCAGCATCATGGCCGAGATCGAAGTTGAGACCAGCGAGCATGACGAGAGCTATCAGTTCCAGGTCACCGTACGGGAGGGCCGAGGTGAGACACGCCATCGGGTCACGCTCAAGAAGAGCGACTATGGGCAACTGGCGGGAGCGAAGGCAAGCCCTGAGGCGCTCGTCGAGGAGTCCTTCCGCTTCCTCCTAGAGCGCGAACCAAAGGAATCCATCTTGAGGTCTTTCGATCTCACGGTCATCGGTCGCTACTTCCCTGAATACCGCAGGGATATCGCCCAGCGACTGTGACCTGGCGTCTCATCGCAGGTACAATCAGCCTCCGTCGAACCCCTTGGCAGCGACCATTGTAGTACAGCAGGGGGAGTGCACGAGGTCGGCCAATTCGAGCGCTAAGTTCCAGCCGGATCCCCGAGGCCGAGGGTGCGATGCAGAAGCTCGACGAACTCGCGCACGCAAGACTGCAAGAGAAGAAGCGGGAGAGAGCGATCCGCCTGCGATCTAGCGCCGCTGCGGACAAGTCACTGCGCATCCCCTCGCTGGCGCCGGTCGTGATGGGCCTTTGCCTGCCCTCGATCGCTCTGATCTGGGCTTGCCTCGGAACAGGCCTCTAGTCTCGGATGACCCCTCGGTGAGGCTAGGACCCCACCCACGGCAGCTTGTCGAGATCCGCGTTTCCGCCCGAGAGGATCACGCCGACGCGCAAGCCTGACAGATCGATCTTGCCCTCAAGAAGTGCTCCCACGGGCACGGCGGCAGAGGCCTCGATGATGATCTTCATCCTCTCCCACACGTGCCTCATACCGGCGATGATCGCCTCCTCACTCACGGTCACGATCTGCTCGACGTGTTCCCTGATGATGGGAAAGGTGTTGCCACCAAGCGAGGTCAGCAGCCCATCGGCCACCGTCTGGGGATTGACCGAGGGAACGATCCGCCCCTCCTGCAAGGAGCGATAGGCGTCATCCGCCCCCTCTGGCTCGGCCCCCAGAACCCGGGTTTGGGGAGAGAGCCCGGCCGCAGCCAAGGCGGTTCCACTCAATAGCCCACCGCCACCAACGGGAGCCAAAACCACATCCAGCCCAGGCACCTCCTCCAGAAGCTCCAGGGTCGCTGTCCCCTGGCCGGCGATGATGTAGGGGTCATTGGAGGGGTGGATGAATGTGGCGCCGGTCTCCGCCAGCACTCGATCCATGACCACTGTGCGGGAAGCCACTGTGGGTTCACAGCTGATGATATTGCCGCCATATTCCTCTACCGCGGCCACCTTGCACCGGCTGGCGTCCCTCGGCATGACCAAGAACGCCCTCGTGCCGCGCATCCGCGCAGCCAGAGCGACCGCTGCGGCGTGGTTGCCCGAAGAGTGGGCGCCCAGGCCGCGCATCGCTTCCTCGTCCGAAAGACTGAGCGCGGCGTTGCAGGCGCCACGAAATTTGAAAGCGCCCACCTTCTGAAAGTTCTCGCATTTGAAGTACACTTCTGCGTCGACCATGCGGTCCAGCGTGGAGCAGGTCAGCACCGGAGTACGATGCACGTAGGGCCGGATACGCCGAGCAGCCTCCCTTACGGCCTCAAAGCTGGGAAAGTCCTCCATGGTTGCATACCCTCATCTTCCGGGACCTGGTCCCAGATCACCACGCGAGGCATTGTATCATCGGGGGAAGAACACCACAAGCCACAGGTACCAGGAACCTCACTCCCTCGCCAGGATTACTGTTCCCTGCAATGCGAACCCCTGCTGTGCTAATGACGGGGGACGCAACGGAGGCCAATCCTTGCCCATCGCCAGTGGCTCTGCTATACTGCACTCCCGGGACCAAGCCCCGTCCCATCGCCATCGACCGCCGCGGAGGAACCTGCCATGACCCAAGACGTGCGTATCCTGCTCATCGGCCTCGGCAATCTGGGCCGCCGGCTCTGTGACATCCTCGATGAAAAAGGGCCACATCTGGAGGCCCACTACGGCCTCCGCTTAGTGGTCGTCGGCGCCTCCGACAGCCGGGGTTCGGCCTACGACGAAGCTGGCCTCGACCTCGCTCAGATCTCTCAGATCAAGCAAGCCGGGGGCACCGTGGCGGACTATCCCAGGGTAGGCAGCTCCAGAGAGACCGCCTCTGATCTCGTCACCCACCGCGACGCCGATGTTCTCTGCGAGGCCTCGCCCGTCAACCTCGATCAGGGCGCTGAACCGGGGCTGACCTACATTCGCACGGCCCTGAAGCGGGGCATGCACGTGGTCACCCCCAACAAGGGACCTCTGGTCGTCGCCTATGGTGAGCTCCACAACCTAGCCGAGCAGCACGGTGTCCAGCTCCGCTTCGACGGCACCGTCGCTGGGGGGCTACCGGCCATCAATCTTGGTCAGCGGGATCTGCGGGGCGCCACCGTTGACCGCATCGAGGCGGTGCCCAACCTCACCACAGGCTACATTCTGGAGTTGCTGGGCGATGGGCTATCTTGGGAAGAAGCCAGGGAGCGAGCCCGGGAGGAAGGTTCTCTGGAAGCGGACCCCTCATTCGACCTGCATGGATGGGATGCGGCCGTGAAGCTGGTCATTCTGGTCAACGCCGTGATGAGCATCCCGGCAAAGCTAGAGGATGTGGACCGCACCGGGATCACCGGACTGAGCCAGGATAAGCTGATGGAGGCACGGAAGGCCGGCCGACTATACAAGCTACTGGCCACCGCCAAGCGACGTGCCGACGGCGGCGCCGACCTGCGTGTAGCTCCGACCATGATGCCCTCGGATCACCTCCTGGGCAGGCTGGGGCGGAAGCAGATGGGGGTGGTCTACCACACCGACATCTACGGCACCATCATGGCCGCCATAGACGAGCCGACACCGGTGCCCTCGGCGGCGACGATGCTTCGAGACGTCATAGACATCTACGTCCGGTAGCAGGGGCGCACCGCCATCGGCATCGTTGGATCTTCTGCTCAACAAGTGGTGGGGCTTTCCAGAAGATCTCAGGGTAGGTCGCCGCGGGGGATCGTGAGGCTGCGCACAGATGAGTGTGGCTCTGCCATTGAACGTGCCCAAAAACTAAGGCCGCGGGTGCGGTGGAACAGGAGGACGCCATGGAATGGGGTCGCTGCTCAGAGAAGGAACTCAGAGACTTGGAGGCCATCGTGGGAGCCGAGAACCTCTCCACTGGAGAGTCGGCTTTGGGACTGGCCAGTCGCGACGAGTCATACTACACACCTGAGATTCCTCCCCAGGTCGTGGTCATGCCCGCTTCGGCCGAGGAGATCTCTGCCATTTTGAAGATCGCCAATCCTCGCAGGATACCCGTCACCGCCCGGGGAGCAGGGACCAGCATAGAGGGGAACCCCGTCCCCCTCTTCGGCGGCATCGTGGTGGACATGCAGCGCTTCGACACGATCGTCGAGGTCCGCCCAGAGGACTTCATAGCCGTCGTGGAAGCGGGAGTTGGCTACAAAGACTTGAACAAGACCCTCGGCAGGCACGGTCTTTTCTTCCCACCGGACCCGGGCGCCGGCGCTACCATCGGCGGGATGATCGGCAACAACGCCAGCGGCGTGCGCACCATCAAGTACGGAGCCACCAAGGACTACATCCTGAGACTGACCGTCGTGCTGGCCAGCGGCGAGGTCTTGGATATCGGCAGTCTGGCCACCAAGAGTTCCTCGGGATACGACCTGAACCGTCTCTTCGTAGGCTCCGAGGGGACCCTCGGCATTGTCACCCAGGCCACTTTGCGTCTGGCGGGAATACCGGCTCACCACTCGGCTGCCATAGCCACCTTCCCCACCCTGCAAGCGGCCGCCCAAGCCGTGTTCGACATCATGCGCTGGGGCTTCTCCCCTACCGCTCTGGAGGTGCTTACCGCCGACCTGGTTCAGATGCTGAACAGGGACAGAGGCCTGGGTCTGCGGGAGGAGCACACCCTGTTTCTGGAGTTCCAGGGTGCGAGCGAGGTCGCTCTCGAGGAAGAGCTGAGCGCGGTGCAGGACCTCTGCCAGGAAGCCGGTGCCCTCTCGTTCCAGCCAGGCCTGGGCATAGACGAGCGGAACAAGCTATGGGAGGCCCGATACGAGACCTACGAGAGCATCAAGCATACCCATCCCGGAGCCGATCCCTTCGTGGCCGACGTTGCCGTGCCTATCTCTCGCTACCCTGAGATTCTAGAATACACTGCCGAGGTCATTAGCGACCACGGCGTGGCGGGCTACCCGTTCGGCCACGCCGGCGACGGAAACCTGCACGTCGTGTTCATGGGCGACGCCTCAGACGAGGAGGAATGGGGAAGAATCGTGAGGGCCAATGAAGCCATCGTCTCTCGCGCCCTGGAGCTGGGCGGGACCTGCACCGGCGAGCACGGCGTGGGGATCGGCAAACAACCCTTCATGGAGCGCGAACACGGGGCAAGCCTGGACCTGATGCGTCAGATCAAGAGCCTCCTGGACCCCCAAGGTATCCTCAACCCCGGGAAGGTGTTCCCCTAGTTGGTCTGATGCCCCGGCCGCTCGGCGGCGCCGACCGTCCAAGATCACAGCGGGTGCTTCCGGAGAGAAAGGGACAACGCCGCCTCCATCCGCGTTCTGGAGAAGGCTGGCTTCGTCCAGCGACGTAAAGGCTCAGAAGAAGGTTTGATCCGCTTCGAGAGGGCGCGGCGGAATCAAGAGGGTAGATGATGGCTTGCCATCCCGCGCGCCGTCGGAACCACGCTCGGCCTACTTGCCGTCGAGGCGGGATTCGAACCCTTTAGCTTTCTGGTTCATGCTCTCGAGATACTCTTTCAGTGACACCAGTTCGCGGCCTACGATGTCGAGTGTTTCTTTGGATATCCGTCTTTCCCTCGCCAGCTGGCGACCGGCCTGTCGGGCAGCCTCCAACACATCATCCACAGGCTCACCTCGGCGAAGGATATCCCGCAGGGTCTGCCCATGGGGCCTGAGCAGCGCTCCGACGAACTCCCTATCCACGTGTCTGCAAAACCCCTTCACCTGGGCGACGAGAGGTTCAAAGTTGCCTATCTCCCACAGGCCGCAGTTGGAGACCAGCACCACCCTACCCCCCTTCACTTCATCCTCCACCAGGTGGCGGCTGCGGCCCCCTCGCACTTCAGCGGCGAGACGAAGAAAGGCCGTCATACGATCCATCACGTTCTTGAGAGGCGCACTTGGCCCATCGAAGTATAGCGGACTGGCCAGGGCCCAGAGATCCGCTTCCCGTAGTCTGGGCAGGAGTTCAGCCATGTCGTCCTTCTGGACGCACTGGCCCGGGGTCTTGATCCAGCAGCCAAAGCAGCCCAGGCAGGGGTTGATGTCAAGGTCCCGCGTGCAGACAAGCTCAACGTCCGCGCCTGCATCCCGCAGCCCCTCCAGGAAGGGATCGAGGATCAGCGCTGTGTTGCCTTTCCCTCCATGAGGGCTCCCATTGATGGCCAAGACCTTCATAATCGATGGTCCCCTACCCAACCTGCGCGGCGCACCGTCGACCCTCGTAGCCGCACGGCATGCCGTGCGGCTACAGAGGTGGTGAGGCGGGCATGGCCGCACCGATTGGACCCGCCTGGAAGCACCCAGCTGAGTCGCGCATGGTTCTATACATCAACCTGCAGCGACCACCGCACGGGATTCTGAAGCACGTATTTCCGGTGCTCGTTCAACTCGCGCTGGTCCCGTATGACATGCTCATAGTATCCGCGTTGCCATACGGAGCCGCCTGGGCTGCCGCGCAACTCGTTCACGCCCTTGGTGACTGCAGACTTGAAAGAGCGGACGATCGTAGGAAGCGAGCCGCGGACTGGATGCCCGAACTGCTCGCCGCCTCCGTGCGTCTGCCTAACAAATCGCTGAGGTTGGTCACGTAGAATGATGATGACATGCACATGATCGGGCATAATCACGCAAGTGTCCAGCCTGGCCTGGGCGAAATGGAAGGGAATCTCTTCACAGCAGTTCTGCGCAACGTGTCCGTGGGCGTTGAGACGCATCACCCCATCCACCACCTCGCCGAACAACGCTTGGGCTCTCCGCGTGCGAATGGTGACCGCGTACGCTCCGGCATGCGTGTAGTCGCAGCCCGGTAGGCGAAGTGAGCCCCCTCGGTACTTACCCGACTGTCTCTGCTTACTCGACACGTGCAGCCTCTCCTCCTCAGTAGTCCACGCTACTTGCTACCACGCAGTTGTCCCGGCAGTGTCTGCCTGGGATTCCGCACCCCATGTCCGCGCCATGCCACGCAGCTCGCCTGGCCGGCCTCGCCGTAGCCTCACGGCATGCCGTGAGGCTACGAAGCGCTTCGAGCTTGATTGGCTTGCCCCATGTCGCGACTACCATTCATGACCAGGACCTTCACGGCCCGCTTTCCGATCCCCGTTCTCCTCAGCGGCTATGCCTAATCCTGTCTCTCTGAACGTCGTGAGTCTCTGGCTGCGCCATAGCGCGACCCGTGGCATGCCCGGTCCTTACGTAGCCGCACGGCATGCCGTCCGGCTACGTATGGGTAGACTACGCGGTGTCATAGGGCCACGTATCTGTCGACGCGCTCCTCGATGACCTTCATACTGCCTTCCCAGAAGGAAGGCGACTTAAGGTCTATGCCGAAACGCGCAGCCAGCTCCGCGGCCGTCCCCTCCCCGGTGCTCCGCAGCAGCGCCTCGTAGTCCTGTAGGAAGTCGCTGCCCTGTTTCTGATAGATCGCGTACAGACCCAGCCCAAAGAGCAGCCCAAAGGCATAGGGGAAGTTGTAGAAGGACAGTGAAGGGATGTAGTAATGGGGCTTCCAGGTCCACATGTAAGGGTGAAGATGCTCGGGGTCCAGCGCCTCCGCGTAGGTCTCCTTCTGAGCGCGGCTCATCATCTCGCAGAAGTCGTCGGCTGAGAGTTCTGCCGCCTCTCGGCGCTGGAACACTTCGGTCTCGAAGAGGTAGCGTGAGTAGATATCCACGATGACCTGGCTCGAGTTGAGCAGGAAGGTCTCCAGAATCGCCAACTCCTCCTCGGCATCCTCAGCCTGAGCCAGCGCGGCGTCCGTGACGATGGTCTCATTCATGATCGACGCCGTCTCGGCCAGGGTCATGGGCGTTCGTCTCTGCAACGGGGTCTTTCCCTTCTGCGTCTCGTTGTGATAGGCGTGACCCAGTTCGTGAGCGATGGTGGAGACCTGATCCAGTGAGCCGTCGAAATTGCACAGCACTCGCGACTCCTCGACGCCAATCACCCTCATGCAAAAGGCGCCTCCTCGCTTTCCGTCTCGGGGCTCGGCGTCGATCCAGTTGTCGTCGTAGGCACGCCGGGCCAGGGCCTCCAGCGGACCTGAGAAGCTCGCAAACTGCCCCAGGATGAGGTCCCTGGCTTGATTCCACGTGTACCGCCGCTCCAGCCGGCCCACCGGCGCCCACAGGTCCCACCAGGCCAGCGCCGGCTTGCCCAGTCGCTCCGCCTTGGCGTGCCAATAGCGGCGGAACATGGGAAAGGAATCGTGCATCACCCGGAGCAAGGTTTCCAGGGTCTCACGGTCGATGCGGGCCTGATCGAGGGTCTCGTGGAGTGCGTCAGTGCGCCCACGTCTCTTGTACAGGGTGATCACGCTTCCCTTGACACCATTCAGGCTTGCCGCCAGTGGCTCTTTCACGCTCTCCCACGCATTGAACTCTGCTTCGTAGGCCCTGCGCCTCACATCCTCGTCCGGATGGTTGCGCAGGTTGATGAGGACGGTGATGGGCAGTTCCTCGACCCTGCCCTCTTGCTCGAAGGGCACCTTGACCTGCGAGGATACCACCCCCTGGAGCTTGGCCCAGGCGGTGGCTCCGCTGAGAGAAAGCTCCGAAGCCAGAGTCTCCTCAGCCTCGCTCATCAGATATCTGCTCTGCTCTGCGGTCTCTGTGAGGAAGAAGGCGTGCTCCTTCGCCGAACCGTCGTGCTCCAGCGCCGCGGGCAAGGCGTCGGGATCTTCCACGATGGTGCGGATCCATCCCTGGAAGAACACTCCCTGACGCTCCAGGCGCACGCCCAGCATTTCCAGTTCGGACTCCAGGCGCTTCGCTAGGGTGTTGTATGAGTCCGTGGACACGAAGCTGTGGACGTAGGCCTCCAGCGTCCCGAACACCCGGATAAGGTCGTTCATTCTGCGGAGAAAGCCGCTGATCACCTCGGCCAACTCCTTGGCACTGCCTGGCCTGGCACCGGCCCTGCTGATCTGGTGTTTGGAGATGTACTCGTCCATGTCGTCCAGCTTGGCCCCTGCTTCGCTAACCGCGTCTTTGAAGCCCTTGCACTCGAGGCCAGGATAGACGTTGGACAGATCCCACTGCGGTAGAGGGCCTATGTCAACCTCTGACTTCATCTTCGTTTCCTTTCTTGCTTTGCCTGCCACTGTTCGGCACGCAGACCACGCGTAGCACAAGGGGGATACTACCCGCTTCACCGCGAGGAACGCAAGGCCAACCCAGTCCAGATGGCTCCCAGCAGGTCTATAGCACCGAACAGTATGAGGATTGGCCTGGCCATGCCCAATGCCACGAAAACCACGAAGCACACGATGACTGCGGGACGCCCGTAGATGGTGGCCCTGAAGAAGGGCGTGAGCTCGAAGCGTGCTGCCACAATGTAATAGTAGCCAGCTACGACCACCATGAATCCCAGGATCCTGATCCAGATCTCGGTCGTGGTCGGATAGGCAAAGAGACTCAGTAGCAGGTTGGGGACAACAAGCAACGCCAGCCCCACAACCACCATGTAGATCCCAAAGACGAGAATGCTCAGGCTGGCCTTGTTCACCGTAACCTCCGAGTGATCGCCCCCCACACCGTCCAACTCCCTGGTGCCGCTGGGGATGTAGGCTCTCCGCCATCGCCTGGCACGTGCGTGGTGAAATCGAGAGCTAGAGGATAGGTCAGGACGATAGCCAACAAGAGATACAACCCCAGGACAGCGATATCCCCTTTGGGAGAGATGCCTCTGCCGGAGTCTGAATGCTCCTCTTCGCTCCAAGAAAGAGACTTCATTGAATTCGGCCCCCGTCTCGATGAAGACGCTGGCTCGATGGGCCTCGCCAAATGGCAGGTTGCATAAGACGTCATAATGTAACCATGGTGGGGAGTCTTGGGCAACCGGCATCTCACATGCCAAACACCCTCCCGGAGCGCTTGCCCACAGCCTGTCGAACGGGTCCAAGCCTCCGGGAGGGCTGAACGCGCCCCCTGCACCCCGGTTTCTGACTCCCCCCTCCATGGGAGGCCTGTCCTGAGCATCCTGAGCCGCGCCCTGAGCATGGTCGAAGGGTAGCTGCGGAACGCAGTGGAGGCCGTATCGAACGATCGAAGGAGGCTGGCGAAGGGTGATAGGCTCTTTTACCCTCACCCCCACCCTAACCCCCCCAATGGGGAGGGAACTCTTATCTCCCCTCCCTTGATGGGAGGCCTGCCCTGAGCCCGCCGAAGGAGGCTGGGGGAGGGTGATTTGGCCATCCCCCGACATCCCGCTGGTATCACAGAGGACAGCACAGCCTACACGCCGTAGCTTGCCACGGCATCCCACAGGCTGCGGGCTTCAGGCCGCAGTGGCCAACACCCTCCCGGAGGTTCAAAACCTCCGGGAGGGTTGACTATCGCAGACGCGTCCGCCCGACCACACTGGGCACTGACGTCGGAGTAGGTGTGTGGGTGGGCGCCGGCGTATCTGTTGGCGTGGGCGTTGGCGTTTCAGGTGCCGGTGTATCCGTGGGGGTGGGGGTCGGTGTTTCCGGCTCTGGAGTATCGGCCGGCGTGACAGTCGGTTCATAGGTCGGCGTCGGCGTGTGCGTGGGTGTGAAAGTGGCAGTTGGAGTCACCACCGGCGTATGGGTTGGTGTAGGAGTCAGTGAATAGGTGGGCGTCGGCTCGAAAGTGTACGCCTGCGCTCCGGCGCCCTAGTTCTTGAGGACCAGGGGCACGTAGACCAACTTCCATTGCGCCTCGCAGGCGCCCATATCGACGATGGGTGGGTCGCCGTTCCCAGTATCGATGATGCTTGGTACGTCCACGCAGCGGGGGTAGCCGTCCAGGTCGATGGGCAGCGGCTCGTCGGTATCGCCGTCCTCGTCCAGATCAAGGGTATCGGCGGGCAGGGCACCGTTATTCCCAGCGTCGATGGCAGGAGAGGTAGGTTGCAGGCGCAGGTCGCCATAGTCATTGTCACCAGGGGTGGTCCAGTCGCCGTCGCCGGGGTCGGGGTTCCGCACGAACAACGGATCAGCGTCGATGTTGCCCGTGCCCGAATATCCACCCTGGATGTCGCTGTAGCTGATTGTGGGGGTGCTGCTGCTGTTGTAGATCTGCGGCCCGGCTGGTGCGGTGTTCCCCCACAGGATGCAATTGGTCAGCGCCGGGCTGCTGTCGGAGTTGTACATCCCGCCGCCGCCGGAGTCGGCGGAGTTGCCGCTGAAGGTGACGTTGACCAGCGTCGAGCTGCCGTAGTGGTTGTACATCCCGCCGCCGTAGTCGGCGGAGTTGCCGCTGAAGGTGACGTTGGTCAGCGCCGGGCTGGTGCCGTAGTTGAACATCCCGCCGCCTTCGGCGGCGGAGTTGCCGCTGAAGGTGACGTTGACCAGGGTGGGGCTGCCGCTGCTCTGGTTGTCCATCCCGCCGCCGTACCAGGTGACGGCGGAGTTGCCGCTGAAGGTGACGTTGACCAGGGTGGGGCTGCTGCCATCGTTGTACATCCCGCCGCCGTAGTCGGCGTAGTTGCCGCTGAAGGTGACGTTGACCAGGGTGGGGCTGCTGTTCCAGTTGTCCATCCCGCCGCCGTGGTAGGAGGCGGAGTTGCCGCTGAAGGTGACGTTGCCCAGGGTGGGGCTGCTGCTGTTGTAGTTCTCCATCCCGCCGCCCAAGTAGGCGTAGTTGCCGCTGAAGGTGACGTTGACCAGGGTGGGACTGCCACCCTCATTATACATCCCGCCGCCAAGTTGTTGGGAGAAAGAGGCGCCGTCTGCATGGCCTCCCCTGATGGTAAAGCCATCGAGGACGGCGGTGTCGTTGGTTCCGCTCCCGGTGACCACGTGGTAGCTGTTGTCGCTAGTGTCATCAGGTGTCCCGATATCGCCGCTGAGGATGGTCTCGTGCACCGTCCAGTCCCGCTCCTCGCGGAGGCTCTCGCTGCCCGCAAAACCGCCGTATAGAGCCACGCCGCTCTTCAGCGTGAAGGTCTCTGTGCGGAGGACCCCAGGCTTGTAGGTGCCTTCGGCCACCCAGATCTCCACACCCTCCACCGCCCAGGTGAGGGCGTCTTGCAGATCGTTGAAAGCGCCGGCCCAACAAGTGCCATCGTTGGAGCCTGCGGCGTCCTGGTCAACGCAGAGATGGTCAGGCGGGGCTTCATAAGCACCCATATCGACGACGCCGTTGCTGATCCGCGGGTTGCCGCCCAGGTCGGTCGTGATGCCAAGGGGTACAGCGGTATTGTCCCCCACGTCGATGGCAGGAGAGGTAAGTTGCAGGCGCAGGTCGCCATAGTCATTGTCACCAGGGGTGGTCCAGTCGCCGTCGCCGGGGTCGGGGTTCCGCACGAACAACGGATCAGCGTCGATGTTGCCCGTGCCCGAATATCCACCCTGGATGTCGCTGTAGCTGATTGTGGGGGTGCTGCTGTCGTTGTAGACCTGCGGCCCGGCTGGTGCGGTGTTCCCCCACAGGATGCAATTGGTCAGCGCCGGGCTGCTGTCGGAGTTGTACATCCCGCCGCCGCCGGAGTCGGCGGAGTTGCCGCTGAAGGTGACGTTGACCAGGGTGGGGCTGCTGTTGTAGTTTATCATCCCGCCGCCGCACTCGGCGGAGTTGCCGCTGAAGGTGACGTTGACCAGGGTGGGGCTGCTGTTGTCCCAGTTCTCCATCCCGCCGCCGTCCAGGCTGGCGGAGTTGCCGCTGAAGGTGACGTTGACCAGGGTGGGGCTGCTGTTCCAGTTGTCCATCCCGCCGCCGTCCATGCTGGCGGAGTTGCCGCTGAAGGTGACGTTGCCCAGGGTGGGGCTGCCGCCTTCATTAAACATCCCGCCGCCACATTGTTGGGAGGTAGAGGGGCCGGCTGCATTGCCTCCCCTGATGGCAAAGCCATCGAGGACGGCGGTGTCGTTGGTTCCGCTCCCGGTGACCACGTGGTAGCTGTTGTCGCTAGTGTCATCAGGTGTCCCGATATCGCCGCTGAGGATCGTCTCGTGCACCGTCCAGTCCCGCTCCTCGAGGCTGCTTTCGCTGCCCGCAAACCCGCCGTATAGAGCCACGCCGCTCGTCAGCTGGAAGGTAGCTGTGATAAGCGCACCAGGCTTGTAGGTGCCTTCGGCCACCCAGATTTCGTCCCCAGTGCCGGCGGCGCCGAGTGCGTTTTGCAGAGTGCAGGCGTTAGCCCAGTCGCTGCAATTGCCGCTTCCACTGGCTGTCGGTTTGACGTACCGGACAGCGGGAGACGCCGTCGCAGGGTTGGCCGCACTGGAGATCACTGTGGCCACGCCGAGTGCCAGCAGCAAGCAGGCTATCACGCCTCGCATCACCATCGTCCGCCTAGAGTTATTGAGATTCATTGTTCCTCCTCTCCTTTGTCAAGACCGAGTGTCCTCATCCTGATCCTGGGTAGCTTGCGCAGTATCAGTGAACTAGGGCATCGTACAATTAGTCATACTGGCCAGGCATTGCCTCCTGCCAAAACAGTGCGGCCTCGCAGGGCGCAACCTGGCCAGCCCCTGTGCTGCTACCGCCAAGATGGACGGTGGGCGCTCGGCACCCCTGGTGCGTGGTCTCGGCCGGCCCAACCCGACCGAGACCACTTTCCTTTTGTATTTGTCTGTGCCGTCGCCACTTAGGGGCTCGCAGGGAAGCGCGTAGAATTCGGGGATTAGCCATGAAGGCCTTTGAAGGGGAGTTTCCTCCCCCTTCATGGGGGAGGATTAAGGTGGGGGTGAACAAGGGAGAATTGCCTAAATCACCCTCCCCTGGCCCCTCCCATCGAGGGAGGGGAACTGACGGCCGTGCCTCCGAACTAAGAATCATCACGATTATCGTATCTAAAGTCCCATAGGCTTGCGTGCTTCGGGCTCACAAAACACAACCTTGACAGAGTTGCAGATTGCCTGTAGGATAATAAAGACGCTAGGCGCTGAGTTCGCTGGGCGTCACGGCTCCGCTGGTCCCCCAAGACTGAGCGGAGCCATCTTCTTTTCCGAAAAATAACCGGCCCCCTGGCCGGTTTTCATGTTGACCGCATACGGCAACGCGCCGCCGTGAGGTCCCGCGTCGTAGCGCCCGGGATCGTACCCTATCCAGAACGAAAATAGCGCCGACCGTTCGCTATTTCAGCTAAGACGATCAGCGCCGTTTAGACCACTCTGCTCCTCCCTGCCTCTACACTCTCCCCCGTAGAGCCAACCTATTCCAGGTCAGTGGGCGAGCTACTACTAAGCTTTGCTTAAAATCAATACAACTCTTCGTCTCCCATCTGTATTATATAGCCTTTACCCATATTATACAGCAAAACTGAATGATTGTCAAGTCCCGATGCGCGCCACCACACTGGGGTAGATCAATTGCCGGGCAGGTTTGACGATGGTACAATCCTGCGCAGGGCGAGCTAGCATCCTTCGTGCCAGGGGGACTGTGAACCGTGAACACCTTCTGGAGAGAATGCAAGAGGAGCTGGAGCTGAATGCCGATCCTGTGTTCAGGATCCGGGCTGCGGAGTACTGCCAGCGCGACGTCGGCCGCTTCCTGCGAGTGAGGCCGCCCATCGTCAGACAGATTGGCGCCAGCTACTTCCAGGAGATCAAGTTCCTCGGCATCGCCGCGATCCTCCAGCTATGCGAGAGATTGCTCGAGGACGGCAGTGCCACCATGCCAAGCAGACCAGTGAGAAGCCCCGCATAGGCGAAGGGAAAGAGGAGGTCCAGCCACAGGTTGCGCTGCTGGACCGCGAGAGCGCCAGCCTCGGCCCACTGGTCAACGATGCCGCTGAACCTCTCCTCAGTGAAAGCCAGTTCGAGCTCCATAACTCCTGGGGTGCCTCCTGCTGCTGCCCGCTCCGTACCAGAGAAGTAGAGCAGAAATAGTGCTGTCAGCACCCCGCACAGCGCGACAATGGGCCAGCGGGCCAGCCCGATCACAGCCTTCGTCGGCGACACAGCCCTGCCACACCACCTCCACGCGCCGGTCGGAGGTTAAGAGCCAGCGCGCGGCCGCAGACCCAGTCTGTAGAGTGCATATTCCCAAATAACCCTGCGATGACTAATAGTCAGTAGCGGCGAGGATCTCTGCCCAGTGGTCGAAGAGCAGAAAATGCCCCTCATCCGGAAGAAATCTAGCGTGGCAGTCAGGAATGGCCTGCTTGACACGCCGCACTATGTTCGACGGCGTCACGGCGTCGGCAGTCCCTTGCCAGAGCTGGACCTGCATCGTCAGGTCTCCCAGCCGGAATCCCCAGGGCCGACAAAAGATCACAGCCTCCTGTGCGTACCCTCGGAGCCCACGGCGGTTTGACTCCACCCAGTTCTCAATGAGCATCTCTCTCACTTCCGGCCGGGCAAGTATCTCTCGGTCCACCGGAGCAGACTGAGCACTGATCTGATCGAAGAAACGTTCCGCATTCCTGTGCGGGTTGCTCGCCAGCCAAAGAAACGGCCGCACAAGCCTCGGCGTGTGCGTCGCCAAAGCGGCGCCCAACCGCCTCGCACGGGGCAGACCCGCGGTGGCGCCAGGCCAATCGAGGGGACCCACCCCGCTCACGATGCAGGCTGTCGCCAGACGCTGTGGAATCTCGAACACACAGGCCGCCACATACGGGCCTCCACCGGAGATGCCCACCACGGAGAAACGATGGATGCCCAGTGCGTCGACCAACTGCACCACATCTGCAGGCCAGTCCAATAGCGAGCGCCCCGGCTGAAAGTCGGACAGGCCAAACCCCGGTCGGTCGATGGTGATGATCCGGGCGCCGAGAGACAGCGCGATGGACTCGTCGGGATGATGGAAAAGACGGCCACTGGGCGTGCCAGGGAAGAATAGCACCGCTCTTCCCGACAGATCGCCGTACTCGGCGAAGCCCAGCGTCCGGCCGTCAGATAGCGTGATCCACTGATTGAGCCTGTCTTCCGACTCCGTGGCTGACACTACAAGAATACCTCATCATCATCGTCCCAGGCTTTTGCATTACCGGGCATCCCAGACAATGGCGACCTCGATCTGGGGCGCACCTTTGCTCCATGCTCCCTGTCGATCATGGAGGACGATGCGCACGATGTCTCCCTTTGCCCTGGCGAGGTTGAGCGGGCGCTGTCCTCGCCGCCGTACGATGTCCGCCAGGCCCACTGCCGCCCGAGGCGAAACAAGATCGCCCACGAAGATGAGCAGGCTCAGTCCCCCATCGAGCGCCCTCTGATCGGGGTCTCCGTCGGGGAAACGAACCCTGATTTGCCGGATGGTGGCCGACGGAGGCACCTTCCCCTCGTCCTTTTCCCGTGAAGAGTCGAAGAGGACCACTGCATCGTCCTCGAACTGAGGCACCCCCAAGTACAAAACGACTGGCTCCGGGGGCTTGCTGGGCTCTGCCACCACAGGTCCCATGGCGGCCAGTAGGTGCCCCGTTCCCGCATCCGCCGATGACTTGACTGCCCTGGCCCGCAGGAAAACTGGGAGGTCAGGAGCATACGGAGCCGCAGCCCGGTAGAGTGCACCGGCGCCCAGGCCACGGCGTGCAACTCCCATTCGCGTCAAGAAGCGATCAGACCACCCCGCTGGCAGCGCACTGGCCACGGGGACCGTGCCCTCGATGGGCTGGCCAGCCTCCGTCCGTACCGCGACGAAAGCGGTCTCCGCACAAAGCAGGCCGTACTCCAGGGCCTCTCGAACCAGTAGCGAGCGGAGGGCCTTCCGGGCATCCTCCCTCACATTCTCCGCATAGACCTTCG
>Ga0307375_10003278_pt1 | contig 16016 bp, 15 predicted proteins | sample TR1MG_FD_202531 | JGI IMG/M metagenome (GOLD analysis project Ga0307375, IMG submission 202531) | Soil microbial communities from Risofladan, Vaasa, Finland - TR-1 | ecosystem: Environmental > Terrestrial > Soil > Coastal area > Acid sulfate soil | place: Finland: Risofladan, Vaasa | collected... | reverse complement strand
TTGCCGCTCGTCGATACGGGCTCGCGCAAGCCGTGCCGCATCGCCGAACAGGAGATTCAGGCCGACAAGATCAAGTGGCTGATTCCCGGCAAGGACGCCGCGGAATCGGAGCAGCCCGAGTTAGTCGGGGAACCTGGGTCCAAAGAGTAAGCTCGGAACTGCCGGTTGGCGTGCACTTGCGCGCCGCATGCCACTTCTGCGTGCGCACGGCATCCAATTGGGTAGAGAATTCCGGCGACATGCGCCGAAGGAATCGTTATGAAGATCGCACTCGGCGTAACCGGCGGCATCGCGGCATATAAGGCCGCGGAACTGGTTCGCCAGTTGCAGGATCGCGGAATAAGAGTGCAGGTCGTGATGACCAGCGCGGCGCAGGAGTTCGTCCGCCCGCTCACATTTGCGGCGCTCAGTGGAGAAAAGGTGATCACCGGCATGTTTGGCGAAAACGCCGGCGACACGAACCTTGACTCGGCGGTGGAACACATTGCAGTCGCCCAGTCCATCGACGCCCTGGTGGTCGTGCCCGCCACGGCCGATACCATCGCGAAATTTGCCAGCGGTCTCGCCAACGATTTTCTCTCCACCCTTTATCTCGCCACCAAGGCTCCGGTTGTGGTCGCTCCGGCAATGAACGTGAATATGTGGCAGCATCCGGCGACGCGCAAGAACCTGGACACACTGCGCGAGCGCGGCGTGCGCATCGTGGAACCGGGCACGGGATACCTCGCGTGTGGCATGGTCGGAGAAGGACGGCTGGCGGACGTGGGAGCGATTGCCGATGCCGTCCTGGAAACGCTCGGCGTCACCCAGGACCTCAAGAACGAAACCATTCTGATCAGCGCCGGTCCCACGTATGAGCCGATCGATCCGGTGCGCTTCATCGGCAACCGTTCCAGCGGCAAGATGGGTTACGCGCTGGCGGAGGCGGCCGCGCGTCGTGGCGCACAGGTGCTGTTGGTGAGCGGGCCCACTTCGCTCACGCCGCCGACGGTGCGCGAATTTGTTCCGGTGGAAACCGTGGCGGAGATGCGCGATGCGCTCCTGTTGCGCTATCCCGACGCCACGTCGGTCATCATGGCCGCAGCCATTTCCGATTACAAGCCGAAGAAGGTTGCCTCGCAGAAGATCAAGCGCGAGCAGGGAGTCGCACTCGAACTGGAACCTACCTGCGATATCCTGCGGGAACTTGGTGCACAGCGTTTCGACCGCCATGTGCTGATCGGTTTTGCCGCGGAGACCGAGAACATCATCGAAAACGCGCGCAAAAAGCTGACCTCGAAGCGCGTGGATGCAATCGTGGTCAACGATGTCTCGAAGGCCGGCATCGGCTTCAACGCGGATAACAACGCGGTCACTATCATCACCGGGGACGAGGCGCTGGAAATTCCCGAGAGCTCGAAGTTTGAAGTGGCGCAGCGCATCCTTGACGTGCTGGTGCGCCTGCGCCGTATCCGCTCGCTCACCCCGACTCCAGTTTCCGTGAAGGCCTGACCGATGGCGAAGACGCTGGATGCACGCACGCGCGCGGCGGCCGCCGAACGCCTGCGCTTTTTTCGCGAGATGGGGATCTACGATTTCTACCGGCGCGAGGTTCCGCCGGAACTGCTGGAACGCCTGGCTGCGAGTGAAGAACAAGCCGCCTTGGTGATGGAAGAACCTGTGCGGCCGTTGCCGGTTGCCGCCACGGAAACGGAGTCTGCCGCCGAAATGCCTCGTAAATCAACTGTCTCGGATCGCATCGCCGCACTGCGTCTTATTCGCGAAGATCTCGGCGACTGCACTCGCTGCCCGCTGCATAAGCTCGGACGCAAGCAAATCGTTTTCGGCGTAGGCAATCCCAAGGCCGACATCATGTTTGTCGGCGAAGGGCCGGGCGCGGACGAAGACGAGCAGGGCGAGCCGTTCGTGGGACGCGCCGGACAATTGCTCAACAACATGATTTCCGCCATGGGCATTCGGCGCGAGGATGTCTACATTGCGAACGTGGTCAAGTGCCGTCCTCCGCAGAACCGCACGCCGGAGCGCGAAGAGTGCGACACCTGCTCGCCGTTCCTGATGCGGCAGATCGCGGTCGTCCGGCCAAAGATCATCGTGGCGCTGGGCGCCGTTGCGGCCAAGAACCTGCTTGGCGTGAATGACTCGATGGCGAACCTGCGCGGGCGCATCTATGATTTCCGTCCCATGCTCTCGAAGTCCGCGCCTGAATATGATTCCGCCATCTCCACGCGGCTTGCCGTGACTTATCATCCGGCGTACCTGCTGCGCGATCCTCGCCAGAAAAAAGAGGCGTGGAAAGATTTGCAGATGGTGATGCGCGAACTCGGTATGCCTACTCCAACGAAGTCCGGCGAGTAAGCCGATGGCCAACTCCGCTCCAGAGCAGCCGCAGTTGCTGGCGCAGCAGGGACCGCTCTACTGCGATGTTGCTCTCCCCGTGCCGCTCGATGCCGTCTTTACCTACAAGTTACAAAGCGCGACGCCGGTCACCGGCGGCCGCGTCGTCGTCCCATTCGGCAGGGGTTCGGAGAAGAAGCTGAGCGGCATCGTGACGCGCGTACACAGCGACCCTCCGGCCGCGAACGTCAAGCTGAAGGCCGTGGCGCAGGTGCTCGACACAGCGCCGGTACTCGACGAAAAGCTGCTTGAGTTGGGGAAGTGGATTGCCGGGTATTATCTCGCGCCGATCGGGGAAGTCTATCGGACGATGCTGCCGTTGCAGGCCGAGTTCCGCCGAGCCTTCGGCTATCGCATCACGGAGCTTGGCAGTGAGGCGCTCTATGAATCCGCCACCGCCGGGTCTTCGCTGCGCGCGAAAAAGGGAGAAGAACATCAGCTCGCGGAATACGCCGTGCTCGACTACATGGCCGACGGAGAACTTGTGCGCGAGCCGTCCGTCAAGGGCGCAACCGGCGCGTCGAGCGAAGTGTTGCGCACTCTGCTGGCAAAGAAATGGATCGTCCGCGAAGACCTCTCCGGCGTGCGCGATGCGCGGCGGTTTGTAAAGTTCGCGGTGTTGAAGGAAGCTCCGGAAAAACTCAGCGACAAGCAGAAGAAGGTCGTCGACACGCTCCGCTCGGCTGGTGGACGCGCGCGTCTTGCCGATCTCAAGGGTCCGGAACTTTCGCAGAGTTCGTTGCAAACGCTGGTGCGCAACGGCGCAATAGAGATCGTGGAGGAAGCGGCGGAGAACGCAGTGCCTTCCATGAAGCCGCGCACCACCCTGGAGTTCATGTTTACCGAGGCGCAGCAGCAGGCGCTGAAGCACATTCACGAGACCGTGGAGTCGCGGAAATTTTCCGTGACGATGCTGCATGGCGTGACCGGCTCGGGAAAGACCGCCGTGTATCTTTCGGCGATGCAGGCCGTGCTCAAGGCCGGACGCGGCGCGATTTTGCTGGTTCCGGAGATTGGCCTGACACCTGGCGTCGCCGCCGATCTGCACGGAATTTTCGGCGAGCAGGTTGCGATTCTGCATTCGTCACTTTCGGACGACGAGCGCGCCGAGCAATGGCATCGCATACGGCGCGGAGAAGCGCGCATCGCGGTCGGGACGCGCAGCGCCGTGTTTGCTCCGGTGCACAATCTTGCGCTGATCATCGTCGACGAGGAGCACGACCACTCTTACAAGCAGGACGAGACGCCTCGCTATCATGCGCGCGACGTAGCTGCCGTGCGGGCCAAGGCCTTGGGCGCGACCGTGGTGCTTGGTTCGGCGACACCTTCGTTGGAGTCCTACAACAACGCGCGAAAAGGGAAGTACCGGCTCATCGAGTTACCCGACCGTGTGCGCGAGCGTCCGCTGCCCGAAGTTGAGTTGATCGACATGCGCGAGGAATTTCAGGCCACGGGGAAGGAGCATGTCCTCTCGCGCAAACTGATCGAGGAAGTGACGGCGTGCCAGGAGCGCGGCGAGCAGGCGATGATCCTGCTGAACCGGCGCGGCTACTCGGCGTTCGTCATGTGCCGCTCCTGCGGAGATTCCATCGAGTGCGCCAACTGCGCCATCGCCCTCACGTTCCACAAGCGCCAGCGCAAGCTGCTGTGCCACTACTGCGGATACCAGCAGCCTGTGCCGCACGTCTGCCCCAAGTGTGGCAGCGACTACGTGCAGTTCCTCGGCACCGGCGCGGAAAAGTTGGAGGACATGCTGCGCTCGGCGTTTCCCCAGGCGCGCATCGGACGCATGGATCGCGACACGGTGCGTGGGCACGCCGATTTCGAGCGCATCCTCACGTCGTTTCAGGCGGGCGAAATCGACCTGCTTGTCGGAACGCAGATGATTGCCAAGGGACATGACGTGCATGGCGTCACTTTGGTGGGTGTTGTAGGAGCGGACACGGCACTGAGCTTGCCGGACTTTCGCGCCGCCGAGCGCACTTTTCAATTGCTGACGCAGGTGGCCGGTCGCGCCGGTCGCGGCGATGCCCCCGGCAAGGTCGTCCTGCAAACGTATTTTCCCGATCACTATGCCGTGCAGTTTGCCGCCGCCCACGACTTCCAGGGATTTGCCGAGAAGGAGTTGCGGTTTCGCAGTTACATGCACTACCCGCCATTCTCCGCGCTCGCCAACGTGTTGATTCGCAGCGAGAAACTCGAGGAGGCGCTGGCGTACTCCGGACTCCTTGGCAGGTGGTTTGAGAATACGCGGCATGAAGGTGTGCGCGTGATGGGGCCGGCCGCGGCGTCCATCGTCCGGCTCAAGCGTGACTACCGTTACCACTTTTTGCTGAAGGGGCAGAGTCGGGAAGCACTAAACGCGCTGCTGCGGGAGATGGTTCAATTTGCAACGACGAACCGCGTGCCCCGAACTGGCATCATAGTTGATGTCGATGCGCAATCCTTACTCTAGCCAGAAGCGATCTGGTTTGAGAAAATGGGATTGCTCATTGCTCTCTTCCGAATACGTCACCGGAGCGCAGAGGTTGCGAAATCTTAAGTCTTCATCGGGCTCCAGAGTAAGAAAGCGGGCTACTAAGGCCCCGCCACGCCCCTGTTCCGTGCACGGCGATCTCGTACTCAAGATGGACCTGACCATCCCCGCACACATTGAGTGCATTTCTCCGCTGGTTGAAACGGTGCTTTTCGTCGTTCGCAAGACGGGCATCGGTTCAAGCAAGAAGCTGGAGATTGAAACCGCGCTGCGCGAGGCCCTGGCCAATGCGATCAAGCATGGCTGCTGCGGCGATCCTTCCAAGTACGTGCAGTGTTCGGTGGCGTTTGAAACCGCGGGCAGCGTCTTCCTGATCGTGAGCGATCCGGGCGCGGGCTTCGACCCAGAGGCCCTGCCTGATCCAACCGGCAGCGATCATCTTTTCGACGACCACGGTCGTGGAATTTTCCTCATTAATCGCCTGATGGATGAAGTGCAGTTCAAGCGCAACGGCGCGGAAATCCACATGCGCAAGTACTGAGCACATCCCGTCTTCTATTTCCGCAGGTAGTAGCGAATGATGTCCGGTGTGTGACGAATCAATTCGTAGAGCGACCTTCCCAGCTGCAACAGATCGCCTTTCATGCTGATGATTCCGGAGTCCGCGAACGGTGCGGGGATAATGCTTAGCGCCAGCATCACGACGGCAAAAACCGCGAGCAACTTACGCTTGGTGTCGAGCGGTTCTCCGCGCACGATTGTCGGATGCCGCAGGCCGGTCATGGCCAGCAGGACCGCCCAAATCAGCCATCCCACCCAGTCGTAGTAGGCCAGCGGAATCAGCGCTGCAATGGCCAGCAGCGACACGGTGCGATGGGCACGCGGCGAGAGGGAGAACACGATATGGCCGCCATCGAGCTGTCCGCCCGGCAGAAGATTCAGTGACGTGGCAAACATTCCCACCCACCCCGCCACCGCCAGCGGATGCAGCAGCAGGTGATCAAACGGGACGGAGCGATGAATGCCGACCGCGTGAATCCAGCGGAAGATGAGTGGCATGCCGAGGTTGATGTCTGAGGCCGGTACGCCGCCGACCGGGCGCGAGAGCATCAGTCCCGCGATGCTGACCGGCACCGCGAGCACGAATCCGGCGATTGGTCCGGCGATGCCGATATCAAACAGCGAGCGCCGCGACGGAAACATCGAGCGGATTCGGATGAATGCGCCGAGTGTTCCGATGAGCGTTGGAGCCGGGATGAAATACGGCGGAGTGGCGCTGACGCGGTAATAGCGGCAGTAGAGGTAGTGCCCCATCTCGTGTGCCAGCAGGATGCCCATCAGTGCGAGCGCAAACGGTATGCCCATCAGCAGCCGCGAAGGATGATGCAGTATCCAGGTCAAGGGAAACAGCGGCAGGGATTGGTCCGAGGCCGAGAAGGCCGCGAGTCCGCGATTGAAGTTGTCCTGAAGGCGCGCCCCTACAACGAGCGTGGTGAACAGTGTGGCCAGCAGCAGTAGCACCGGCACAAGGTAGCGCTCACGCGGTCTCCACACGACGTAGACGGGGATAGGATCTTCGAGTTCGAGGGGCAGCGGGGACGGCGGCAGCGAATCGGACATCTTGATTTCTACGGAATCGCCGCACTCGCGGCAGGAAGTCGTTTAGCCGGGCCTGCGAACAGGCAGGAAGGCGTCGACGCAAGCGCGGCCTCACCCTCGGGCCAGCTTAGTCGATGGACTGGAGTTCCTTCCCCGGCTTGAACCGTACAGCCTTGCCGGGAGGAATATTGACTTCAGCACCGGTGCGCGGATTGCGACCGATGCCGGTCTTGCGCGGGCGAACGTTGAAGACGCCAAAGCCGCGCAGCTCGATACGGTCTCCCCGGGCGAGGGCGGTCTTCATGGAATCGAAAACGGTCTCCACGGCGCGCTCAGCCTTTGTCTTGGTGACCCCGGTTTTGCTGACCACCTCGTTGATTATGTCGAGCTTGATCACGCGAAGCTCCTGAGCTTGCAAGATGGCGCCGGTCCCCGTGGACCACACAACGTGCGCTAAACACCTGATGCTAAAGGCATTTCTGCCCAATGTCAACGAAAGCCGGGAAAGTTACTGGAAGGTGGTGAGAACCAATCGGGTACCCCCTGTCTTCGAGAGAATTCTTTGGAATCAACCAGTTGCGGACAACTGCGGTCGTAAGTGCATGAAAACAAGGCATTACGCTATATTCGCCGGAAATCATGATCCCTCCATCGGCTCTTGCCGGTTTCAAACGGAAATCTTTTGATCGCTTCCTGCAATTCCGGAGGACTGGCTCGCCTGATCGGACGGTCAATCGTGACGGATGATAAGATGTGCTCACTTTTTGTGGGCTTCGTTCCCATGCAAATTCAATGATTAAAGAGGGAGGCGCGCGACGGCTATAGGCGTCACGCGACACGAGACAAGGAATGGCGATTAAGAGCGACCGCTGGATCCGCAAGATGTCACTGGAACACGACATGATCAACCCCTTCACCGAAAAGCAGATGCGCCAGGGGGTGGTCAGTTACGGGCTGTCGTCCTACGGCTATGACCTGCGCGTAGCCGACGAGTTCAAGGTTTTTACCAACGTGAATTCCGCCATCGTCGACCCCAAATCCTTTGACGAGCGCTCGTTTGTCAGCATCCAGTCGGAGGTCTGCATCGTGCCTCCGAACTCCTTCGCCCTGGCGCGTTCGGTGGAGTACTTCAAGATTCCGCGCGACGTGCTCACGCTCTGTGTCGGCAAGTCGACCTACGCGCGTTGCGGCATCATCGTCAACGTCACGCCCTTTGAGCCCGAATGGGAAGGCTTCGTCACGCTGGAGATTTCCAACACCACGCCGCTCCCGGCCAAGATTTACGCCAACGAAGGACTCTGCCAGATACTTTTCTTCCAGTCCGACGAACCGTGCGAAACCAGCTACAAGGACAAGAAGGGCAAGTACCAGTCGCAGACGGGAATCGTGCTTCCCAAGCTGTAGAGACTGTCTCAAATTTTAAGCTTCAAGCAATCTTGCATCAGTGCGTGCTTGTGCCGGAGTGTCGCGGTAAGGCAGACTGGACGTAATGCGAGTGACGCTGCATTTCCGCGTGGAGGGAAGTCCCGACCACGACCAGGTCTCGATCCGCGAAGCCGCGGCCATCCTGCGTCGCGGCGGACTGGTCGCGTTTCCCACGGAAACTGTCTATGGCCTCGGAGCGAACGCGCTCGATCACGAAGCCGTGTTGAGCATCTTTGAAGCGAAGCAGCGGCCCGCCTGGGATCCCATCATCGTGCACGCGTCGTCGCTGGAGATGTTGCGCGGGTTGGTGCGGGAGTGGCCGCAAAAGGCCGAGATACTGGCGCGCAGCTTCATGCCCGGCCCCATCACGCTTTTGCTTCCGAAGAATTCTGCGATTCCTTCCGAGTGCACCGCCGGGCGCGACACTGTCGGCGTGCGCATTCCTTCGCATCCCGTGGCGAGTGCATTGATTGAAGCTGCCGGTGTGCCGATTGCCGCGCCCAGCGCCAACCGTTTCGGACACACCAGTCCCACCACCGCCGGACATGTGCTCCACGATCTCGACGGACGCATCGACGCCATTCTCGACGCCGGCCCATGCCGGGTGGGCCTTGAGTCCACGGTGATCGATCCCATGGCCGATCCTCCGGTCATCTACCGTCCTGGTGGAGTGACGCGCGAACAGATCGAGTCCGTGATTGGGCCGGTGACCGTGGCCGAGCCGAAGATTGAAAAAGACGTACCGCCCGAGAGCCTTGCCTCACCGGGTTTGGGGATTCGTCATTATGCGCCGCGCGCCACCCTGGTGCTGGTGGCCAACGAAGCCGAGATGACGGAGAAGTTGCAGCAAGCCCTGGCGGAGAAGAAGCGCGTGGGCGTGATGCGTCCGCTGGGCTGGCTGGCGGGAGCCGATCCGCGTGCCGCATCCATTTCCTATGATTGGGGCGCCTGGGCCGATCTGGAGACTCTTGCGCGGCGTGTCTACGACGGACTGCGACGGCTTGACGAACAGGATGTGGAGATTATTTTCTGCGCAATTCCGCCGGAAGAAGGCATGGGATTAGCGATCCGCGACCGCCTGCGCAAGGCAGCACGATAGTGGCAAGCTTCACACGTCAAACGTACGAGCGGTTGGAATCTGCGAAACCCTGCTACTCCTGCTCGCCCTCTTTGAACATGTACTTGATGCACGACTTGTAGATCATCAGGTTCGATTCGCCGGCGACGCGGTTCAGCTTGATGCAGTTCCGGTCATACCACTCAATGACGCCGTGGAGTTGTTCGCCGTCTTTCATCACCACCACCATCGGCGTCTTGCCCTGCATCTGCTTCTGGTAGTAGAAATTTTCGGCGTGCGTCTGTTCCGGCGGTGGCACTTTCTTGGTTCCACCTGGGCGTTCGGGACGTTCGGGACGTTCGCGGCGGTCAGGAACAGCCTCGGGTGGCCGGGACTGTTCGCGGGTAAGTGAGGGCCGAATCAACTTCCGATTCGAGTACGCCTCCGGTTCGGGTGAGCGGCTGAGTGCCGCCGAATCCATTGCGTTCTTCATGTGTACATCTCCGAGTCGCGTGCGACTGCGTAACTGTCTGCAGACCTTCCATAGTCGCACTGGCCGCGAGAAGGCGGCGGCGAAATACACGCCCGTAGAGGCCCTTATTTCCAGGGAACTTATGGGGTGAACTTTCGAATACCCTACCACACACCCTCAAAGGTGACAATGGATGGCATCACAAGAATTCTATTGATTTCACTGGGGATTCTCTGGTTCCGGAACGGGTTAAGGTTGGCTTCAGGAATGCAAGATGTCACGCTTCCAGTGCGGCTTCCAGAGCGTCGAGCGAGAGCGAACGCAATAGATTTCGCCGCATTCCGGCGTGTACTTCGCCGACCCGTTCGGCCGCCCGCACAATCCAGTCGAAGGGCACCGCCCCGGTCATCTTGACGATATCCGGCTGGATGTCGATGTTCCGCACCAGGTCGGGCGTACCTTCTTTCACGAACAGCATATCTTCCAGCAACGAAAACAATGTCGCGATCAGGAGATCGGTTTTTTCCTTACCTTCGCCCCCGGCGCGATAACTTTCCGTCGCGCGGAAGAGCGCCGAGTGATCGCCGCCGCTGATGGCCGTGGCCAGAATGATGAGTGCGTCCTGCCGCGCCTGCAAATATCCGTTGATGTCGAAGCCCCGTGCGCGTCCAAGGGCTCCGCCGGAAAGGCGCGCCACAAGCGACTTCTGCCGGGCGTTCCACTCCGGCTTCTGGGCGAGGTCGCGTTCGATCTCTTCCACTGGAATCGGCGCCAGCGTCAGCGTGATGCAGCGCGAGCGGATGGTGGGCAGCAGCGCCGACGAGGTTTCCGCCAGCAGAAACAGCGTGGCGAATTCCGGAGGTTCCTCCAGCACCTTTAACAGTGCGTTGGCAGCCTCTTTCATGAACGACGATTCGGAAAAGATATAGACCTTGTGACCGCCTTCCGTCGGGCGGTAATACATGGTGGCTGTGACGTGCCGCACCTGGTCCACCTTCACCAGCATCTGCGGCGGGTCGGGCGGAATCACCATCACGTCCGGATGTGTCTGGATGAAAATCCGCGTTTCTTTCTTGTCGGTATCGCGCAACTGTTCGCGCGCTTCCACGGCTTCGGCAAATCGCTGGTCGAGGGCGTCGGCCTGCGCAATGCGCGTGCACTCCGTGCATCGGCCGCAGAAATCCGGCAGACCATCGCTGATGGGATGCTCGGAGCAGTTCATCGCCTTCGCCACCATCTGCGCCAGCGTGTACTTGCCGGAGCCGCGCGGCCCGGCGAATATGACGCCATGCGGAAAGCGGTCGCGCGCGATCATCTCGCGCAGGCGATGCACCGTCTCGGCATTACCGTGGAAATCGGAAAATCCCATAAGCAGGTACGAACAATGAATTTCAAATGACGGGTTGGCTTCCGTCTGTTACTTCAGCAATTTTCGCCGGACTTCTTTCACAATATCGGCGTGGACGACGTCGATGGCTCTGCGCGCATCCACCACGTAGACTCTTTGCGGCTCGCGGCGGGCAATCGCCACGTAGGCTTCGTGGACTCGCGTAAAGAATTCGCGGTTCTCCTGCTCGAAGCGGTTTTCGTCGGCCTCGTCGTTATCTGTCGCCACCTTGTTGCGGCGGCGCGCTCGCGCCACGCTCGCGGCAACGTCGGTGTCCATCAGGATGGTGAGATCGGGCTGCGTCTGTCCGCAGAGTACGCGATGCATGGTGAGGACGGCTTCGCTGCCGAGTTGTCGGCCGCCGCCCTGGTAGGCCTCGCTCGAATCGGTGAAGCGGTCGCACAGCACCCACTTGCCGGCTTGCAGTGCCGGTTCAATTACTTCCGCAATCTGCTGCGCGCGCGAGGCGAACATCAGCGCCAGTTCGGCCAGCGGCGCCAGTCCTCGCGTCCGCGAATTGAGCAGCACAGCGCGCACTTTTTCTCCCACTTCCGTGCCGCCTGGCTCGCGCGTGGTCACCGTTTCAATGCCCTCGTCGCGAAGCACCGCCGTCAGCTTTTCCAGGTGCGTGCTCTTGCCGCATCCGTCCAGCCCTTCAAAGGTGATGAACCTGCCGCGTTGTCTTTGCGATGCCACGGCAAAATGATACCAGTTCCCCGGACGGCTTCTCTGTGAGATATGCGTCTTCCACAATTGGAGCGGCGGGCGAGGCCGTTCGCGCGTAATGAGAGCCAGCGCCGGTTTCCGCGTGATACACTCGCCGCAAATTCTGCCTGCGAGGACCCCATGCCACGTCTCGGTGACGATATCGACGACTACTGCACGAAATGTAAACGTTCCACCGATCACTCCGTCGCCGCGATAGCGGGCGAGGAGCCGGTGAAAGTGCTCTGCCGCACCTGCAACACCGAGCACAAGTACCGGCACAACCGCAGCGGCAAAATGGAAATGACGACCGAAGAGGCATTCCAGAAAGTGCTGGCCAGCGTCACCGGACAGATGTCCGGCACCAACGCGCCATCGAAGGAAAAGAAGAAAAAGAAACTGTCGTAATGCGATATCATCCCAAACGTTTGGATACTTTAGCCGCCCTCGGGGCAATCTAGAAAAATTCAGCCATCAGGAGTGCCGATGCGTTCTTTCCGATTCGCATTGCTGTTTCTTGCTGTCGTCATTACAATCCCCCAACTCCTGGCCGCGGAACCGAAACATCCCGCCAAGCCCATTACACAGTCCGCTGAATCGCACACCGCGCCCGCGCCGACGCTGGTGCTGAATGTTGACGCCACGCACGTCACCCAGAACGTCTTTCACATGCACGAGACCATCCCGGTCAGCGGCGGTCCACTCACGCTTTATTATCCGAAGTGGATTCCCGGCGAGCACATGCCCTCCGGTCCCATCGCCGACACCGCCGGTATCACCTTCACCGCCGACGGCAAGACGCTCGACTGGCAACGCGACAAGCTCGACATGTTCGAGTACCACATCGACGTTCCTAAGAACGCGAAGTCCGTCGAAGTCACCATGGATTACCTCTCACCCGTGCAGATGCCCGGCGGCTTCAGCGCCGGTTCTTCCACCACCGCGAAGATGGCCGTCCTGAGCTGGAACCAGCTCGTGCTGTATCCCAAGGGATGGAACTACCACGAGATTCACGTGATCCCCAGCCTCACGATCCCGCAGGGCTGGCACTACGGCACCGCGTTGCCGCTGAAGGGAACCGAAACCGGTACGCATGGCGAGGCTCCGGCGACGGGAAGCATCGAGTTCGCCGATGTTTCTCTGACGCGCATGGTGGATTCCCCCGTCATTATGGGCGCACACCTGCTTGTCGTCTCTCTCGACAAGAACCTGAAGCCCTCGCACGAAATGGACATCGCCGCCGACAGCGACGCGGCGCTCCAGATGACGCCCGAGCAGAAGCAGGGCTTCAACAACCTGGTCGCGGAAGCCAACGCGCTCTTCCAGTCGCACCACTATCGCGACTATCACTTCCTGCTCAGCCTCAGCAACCACGTGGCGCACTTCGGTCTCGAACATCACGAGTCCGACGACAGCCGCACTGTCGAATCGTTCTTCACTAATCCCTCTGGGTGGATTCTCAGCGCCGCGCTTCTGCCGCATGAGTATGTCCACTCGTGGAACGGCAAGTATCGCCGCCCTTACGATCTCGCAACCGATAACTACGACAAGCCGATGCAGGACGATCTGCTCTGGGTCTACGAAGGACTCACCGAATACTTCGGCTACATGCTCACGGCACGTTCCGGCATGTGGACGCCGCAGCAGTGGCGCGACACCTACGCCGATCTCGCCATGACGTATTCCGTCGGGCGTCCCGGCCGCAAGTGGCGTCCACTGGTGGATACCGCCACCGCCGCGCAACTGCTCTACAGCGGATCTCCGTGGTTCGCTAACTGGCGACGCGGCGTGGATTACTACGATGAAGGCGCGCTGATTTGGCTGGAAGCCGACATCAAGATACGGCAACTCACTCACGATCAGAAATCGATCGACGACTTTGCCCACATCTTTTATGGTCCGGCCAGCACCGGCCCCATCATGAAGCCTTACACGTTCGATGATGTGGTGAACACGCTCAATGAAGTTGCTCCTTATGACTGGAGCAAGTTCCTGCGCGACCGCATCTATCACGTCGCGCCGAATGCACCGCTAGGCGGTATCGAGGATGGCGGTTGGAAGATCGTCTACACCGACAAGCCAAACCAGATTGACGCGTTGCGTCAGCGCGGCGGCTTGAACTGCACCGCCTCGATTGGCTTAATCGCCGGTCGCGATGGCCGCATCATCGACACCATGGAAGACGGCCTCGCCTTCAAGGCCGGCATGGGACCCGGCATGCAGATCGTCGCCGTCAATGGCCGTGCCTTCACGCCGGAGCGCCTCTACCGGGCGCTGGAAGAAGGCAAGACCAGCAAGACGCCGCTCGAGCTGCTGGTGGAAAGCGACGAGTACTACAAGACGTACTCCATCGACTACCACGACGGCCCGCGCTATCCGCACCTCGTACGCAACACCAGCATGCCGGACCTGCTCGATCAGACCATCAAGCCGTTGGCCTCCGCGCCGATCCAGCACCAACCCGAGGCGGAGATACAGTAGAGTCCGCCATCAAGTAGCAAGGCCGCCCTATTCTCGGGGCGGCCTTTTTTATGCTTGCGATTTTCGTGGCGCTATTCGATGACGCCCGAAAAGATGTCCGTTTCACGGGTAGAGTCGCCGGCCACGGAACGTGCGGCAAGATGAAAACGCTCTTTGCCATCATGCTGCTTCAGGTGACTCTCGAAGAGATCGAAGAGCGGAGCCTGCGTGGTGTGCTTGCGGAATGCTTCGATCTTGCGCTGTAAATATTGAGGAATATCGATGGACACCGTGTACGGCGCCGGAGCGGTTGGTTGCCGGTCGGCCAACTGGAATGGTGGCGCCGAGTAGTAGAGTTTCTGCGGACGCCACGGCTCCATGCCGGATGCAAGCTGTTCCTTGTAGCGATTCGTCCGAGGCGCCCACTGGAACGCCATCGTCGCGTAGATCGACGCCATCGAGTGGTCGGGGTGCGCCGTAATTCCGCCTTCCGTGCCGAACGTCAGCATCACGTGCGGACGAATCTCGCGCACCCGCCGCGTCAATTCTCCTGTCACCTCATGGAAATCCTGCCGGTCGAGTTTTCCATCGGGATAGCCAATCACTTCTCCACGCGTCACGTGCAGATGCGCGCAGGATGCAGCAAACTCCTCGCGCCGCCTCGCCGCCAGTTCCTCGTCGGACTTCGTGCCGCCGCGATGTGTTGCCGCTTGTCCCGCCGTCAGGCAGATCACGTAGGTTTCCACGCCGCGTTCGTGGGAGAGAAGCAGGGTGCCGCCAAATCCGGCGGCTTCGTCGTCAGGATGGGCCGTTACCAGCAGTAATCGCAACATCAGTCTCCTTGGAGAAAGCGCGCTCCTCTTCTATCTAACACGAAGTCAATCTCCGTTGGAAGGTCGGAAAGTCCCGCGCGCCTTAGTCGCTCGCGGCATCTTCGCGCATAAATTCCATCACGTCCTGCTCTGCCGGAGTGGTCCACGCGGAAGAAAATGAGAGGCGGTGCAGCGGAGAAGGCCCATGTTCGCGCAATGCGCTGACGTGCCTTTGCGTGCTGTAGCCTTTGTTCGAGGCAAGTCCGTAGACCGGATACACCGGGTCCCACAGGCGCATCATCGCGTCGCGCTCCACCTTGGCCAGAATGCTGGCCGCTGCGATGGACGCCGAGAGCGCGTCGCCGTGGATGATCGGCGTCTGCGCGCATGCAATGTCGAGTCGCATCGCATCCACCAGCAGATGATCCGGCGGCGACGGCAGCATGCGTATGGCTTCCGTCATGGCCAGCTTCGATGCCTGGTAGATGTTCACCTGGTCGATGCGTGCTGCATCGATGGCTGCGATGGCAAACGCGATGGCGTGTTGCCGGATGCGTTCCGCCAGTTCTTCGCGCCGCGCTTCCGGCAGCAGCTTCGAGTCGCGCAGTCCTTGTATGCGATGCGCGGGATCGAGTATGACGGCGGCAGCCACCACCGGCCCGAACAGCGATCCGCGCCCGACCTCGTCCACGCCTGCGACCAGCCTTGCGCCCGCATCCCATGCCGCGCGTTCGAACTTCGTCGTGCACTTCAGTCCCTTCAGCAGGCGCAGCTTCGCCGCCGACGGTGATATGCCGCGCTCTTCCGCGATCTGCGAAATTGTTTTCCGGGACATGGATGTTCGCGTTCAGCTTAGCGAGTTGCGCAGGCAAAAGAAAGCCCCAGTGTGCATGCACACACTGAGGCTCGGGAACCGTGATGTCGGCGCCAGTGCGCCGCGAACTAATCGACTTCCTTCAGGCGGGCGGCCTTGCCGCGGAGCGCGCGCAGGTAATAGAGCTTGGCGCGGCGAACCTTCGCCGAGCGCACAATCTCAATCTTGTCGATCACGCGCGACTGCGTCGGGAAGATACGCTCGACGCCCTGGCCGAAGCTCATCTTCCGCACCGTGAAGCTGGGCTGCTGCCCGTTCGCCTTCTTGATGACCACGCCTTCGAATGCCTGGAGGCGTTCCTTGTCGCCTTCCTTGATCTTGACGTGAACGCGGACGGTGTCGCCCGGGCGGAAGT
>Ga0307375_10003277_pt1 | contig 16019 bp, 12 predicted proteins | sample TR1MG_FD_202531 | JGI IMG/M metagenome (GOLD analysis project Ga0307375, IMG submission 202531) | Soil microbial communities from Risofladan, Vaasa, Finland - TR-1 | ecosystem: Environmental > Terrestrial > Soil > Coastal area > Acid sulfate soil | place: Finland: Risofladan, Vaasa | collected... | reverse complement strand
TCGCAGGGCGCAGCAACTCAGGAGTGATACAGACAAATACAGCGCAAGTCTGCACCGCCAGGAAATCAAAGGCGGGCGAACAATCTTGGAATGATGCCGTGAACCTGAAAAACCACCACTACATGAAAGGAGCGGAGTTCAAAACCCGTCAGTTCTGGCTACCCTTCGTGGATGCGGTCGGCGTAGCCCTGCAAGTCATGGCGGAAGTGAAGGAGCAGGCAGCAGACTGGTTTAAGGCTTGGGTAAAGAGATTCAGAACATCACGCAAAGTGACGCTGCGGTATCTCGGGATGGAGGTCGATGATGCAGTGGCTATATCCGAACAAACCGAGTTATTGCTATAAAATAACGAAAGCGGCAGGCTTGTTCAGCGTAGCCCTAAGCCGCAATAGTGTCACAACCGTAACCCAGTCGACCTGTAAGCGGGACAGTCCAGAGAGTGATCCAGTCTCGGTTCAGTTCAACAATTTGCCGCGCAGCCCATCGCGCCCCAACATTCAATACAAAAACCAGTTTTTAATGTGGTCGCGGCAGCAAAAATGCAGTACATTGCACGTTCATTATCCACCACCTAACGCACTACGTTAACGTCCCAGATGCCCCGCGTACGCCCACGAACAAGACTTCGACTGTCACGTTGCGTGTCGACCCAGAGTTCAAGACAACCGCCGAGAAGGCGGTTGTTCATGATTGGCGCAGCCCACCAAGTCTGGTTGAGGTTTTGCGGCACAATCACTGCAGGATATTAAACCTTTCCCCCTAAACTGCCCTTGAAGGAAACATCATGACCAAACCCAGCAAAACCCTGAAGCCAAAACAAACTGTTGATAAGCCCGCGACTGCGATGGAGATTCATTTTTATCGGTCAAACGAAAAGCCATATGGGGTATTCAGCAACCTGCACCGGACGCCAGTTATCTTCGAGGGCCGCGAATACCCTACAGCTGAGCATGCATACCAAGCGGGCAAGGCGAGCAAGGAAGCTGTGCGTGAATGGATACTCAGCGCCCCAACACCGTCGCTGGTTGCAATGGCAGCTCATGGCTTATACACGTGGGACATCGTGCCTTCTTGGTCAAAAATTAAATTCGACAGAATGCGAGACGTGCTGCGTGCGAAGTTTGCACAGCATGAAGATATGCGCACATTGCTGCTGGCGACCGGAAAGGCGCGGCTGGTGGAAGCTGGCACGACGAACAACGCGGTCAACCGGGTGTGGGGTGAAGTGAATGGCAAGGGTCAAAATATGCTCGGCGTTTTGTTAATGGAAGTGCGCGACGAGTTGCGCAAGGAAAAGGTGGCCAAGCCGAAGGCTGTCGCTAGGCCGCAGCGCAAAGCACCCATCAAGCCGCAGCGCAAGACATCTGCGACTGCACGGAGTATTGTCGCAACCGTATAACGCGTTAGACTCACGAGTGATGACGACGCACTACAAAAAAGAACTGGCGCAACTGGCACAAACTTACTGTTCGGCCTTGTCCGCCGAAGAAAGTAATGTGGAACTCCTCAAGGCCGCTATCCGCAGCGCGAGCGAGTCGAGCGTCATTGGAGTTGGCTCAGGGGGTTCATTCACGGTCGCGTCATTGCTGTGTAACTTGCATGAAACGTATACGGGCAGGGTCTCTCGCGCTTCGACGCCACTTGAGATCATCTGCAATCCGACGCTCGCGTCTTCGAGCCCGGTCTTTCTGATTTCTGCTGAGGGCAAGAACCCAGACATCACAGAGGCACTGGAACGCGCAAGGCGGCATAGCGCACGCACTGTTCACGTACTCACCAACCGCAGCACTAGTCCATTAATGGAGTGCGCCCGCAAACTAACCGATGTCAGCACGCATGTCTTCGAGCTTGCTGACAAGGACGGCTACCTTGCTACTAACAGTCTACTTCTTGATGCTGTATTGATCGCGCGGGTATATGCGGAGCTCAATCAAACAAAAAACAGTTTGCCGGACGATCTCTCTGGACTAAAGATTGGAGATTTCAGCATAGATCAATGGGTCGAACAAGCACATATCTTCATTGCTGAAACGGTGGCTCGCGGGGCGATCACCATCATCTACTCGCCGCTGTTACGCCCAATTGCTTCGGATCTAGAGTCCAAACTTTCTGAATCTGCACTATTGCACGTCCAACTCGCCGATCTGCGCTCCTACGCTCATGGGAGGCACCTTTGGCTAGCAAACCGACCACAGGATTGCGCGGTTCTGGCGTTGATTGAACCATCACTGGGAAAACTTTGGGAGAATATGCGCGCGCTTTTCCCACCCGAAGTGCCGACATTGACCATGTCTCTAGCTGGTGCAGAGCCGCGCGAGTTGATTGCTGGCTTGGTGGCACAAATGCACTTGGTCTCCGCTGTCGCCGAGCTTCAAGGCAAGGATGCTGGACGTCCGGACGTGCCTCAGTTCGGGCGGGATCTGCATTACGTAAATTTGCTCACCGTCATCCCAAGACCTGTAGAAGCGGTTGATGGGGCTGTGAAGTCGAAGTACGAGGTGCTTGGCGCTAGGTGGCCATCCGAGCGCAATCATGGAAGCATGCTACGTGCACACGAGGAATATAAGGCCAGCATTGAACGTCAGCGTTTCCGAGCAATCGTCTTTGACTACGATGGTACTCTGTGCAGCTCCCAGCGTACGATGAACCCACCACCTCCTACAGTGCTCGCCCATTTGGAGCGGCTTGTAAAGTTAGGGGTCGTTGTGGGCATCGCATCAGGACGGGGCGGATCAATTCAAGAGCATCTCCAAGCAAGCCTTCCTTCTGAGATTTTGAGCAAAATCCAGCTGGGTCTCTACAATGGCGGCTGGCTAGACAACGCTGCCACCCAGCCCATAGTAAGTAAGGAGACGAGTGAATTCTTGAGTCATGTGACTCGCATCGTCTTGCGATTACAAAAGCTTGGGGTTCCAATTTCGAGGGGTGGAGTTAGAACCACTCACCCGTACCAGGTTAGCGTACGCTTCCGCGAAGGCTTGTCGACAGATACTATGTGGTTCGTGATTGCCGATGCCTTGAGGCAATCGGGTCTGAATCCGTCTAGCATGGTGCGCAGTAAACACTCGGTGGATATTTTGGCCGAGGGGATGGGCAAATCCCGACTCATTGCCCACATCATCCAGACCCACAAGATTGACCCTTACGATATTCTCACTATAGGAGATCAGGGAGCATGGCCCGGAAACGACTCGGCCCTGCTTGAGCACAGGTTTTCTCTGAGCGTCGACGTGCCCTCGCGCCGACTTGACCGCGGGTGGAAGCTAGCTCCTGCACATAAACGCGACGTGGACGCAACACTTTGGTATCTTGACCGCATCGTCGACGCAGGTGACGGCCGATTCAAGGTTGTTCTTGCGCCAGACTCAACGGCCGAGGGCTTGTAGGTATGCACGATCAGAACGCGGAAAAATTACTCGCAAGTGTCATGCGTTGGCAGGACTTTGAAGATGTGTCATCCACTCTTGACCCATTACAGTTGCTCGCGGACTACAAGTATGACCGCTATCAACAATTTGGCCCTGGCCGACGATTTATTGAAAGTTTGGCACTGTGGATCAAACAGTTCAATCAACAAGATCGGCAGAGCGCGCTCGATTTTGTGTTGCGCCAGTTGGTGTACTTCTCAGACGACGAGATGTCGCACTTAGTCCGCACGGCCTACCCCGATCTGATTATTCAAGAGCGCATACGCATGGTGGCTGAAGAGCACGATATAGCGCCTCATCGTGTTGGCGAAATCTCGCGCCACTCACGCTTCTTGGAGCTACGTCTGAAGTCTCTGTACTTGGGATTGAGCGACGGTGCCCGTACCAACGAACTGCGACGCGCCAGCTATGGAGACATCAGCAACGAACAGATTTGGCAAGCCTACGAGCTTGGGGAAGAAAAGGCCGGCGACATGACCAAAGAGCTGCGCAAGTCACTGAGCGAGTCAGGGCTAGAGCTCGAACGACCGCGTTTTAACCTCATCTGGCTGCTTGACGACTTCTCTGGTAGCGGCAATACGTACATCCGCTATGACAGCAAGGAGAAAGCTTTCAAAGGTAAGATCAAGAAGATATATGAACGTCTTATCAAGGGCGACTTGGTCGATCCGCAGCACTATGAGGTATTCCTCCTGTTGTACGTAGCAACGCGCCAAGCCATTGACCACATCGAATACTGGTCTGATCGCTTCACATCGGACAAAGGATACAAGCCACTGCAAGTCCGGGTGCTTTGCCCGATCGAACCAGAGATTTCCCTAACCAGAAGGAAGAATCCGGACATTGATGCGTTGCTGAGACATCCAGAGTACACGAACGCGAGTGCCGCCGATGTTCACTTTCTTGTCGGTGGTACAGATGACCCGCGACTCGGATTTGCCGGCTGCGCATTGCCTGTTGTTCTTTCGCACAACACGCCGAACAACTCAGTCTATTTGCTTTGGGGGCCGGAGCACAACAACAATTTTTTTGGCTTATTCCCGCGCGTCAGTCGCCACCGTGAATTCTGATGGCTTACCGCCCCAACCCATTTCTTGAGCGCATGTCCGAGCGCACGACATCGGACCAAGATTTCGTTCGCCTGTTTTCGCCGAAGATTCTTGAGAATTTATCTGTCGACGCTTTTGGTGGAGGCGTCCACATCTTTCGTAGTGCACCAGGTGCTGGCAAGACGACGTTGTTGCGCGCATTCACGCCATCGGCCCTTCGCGCCTTCTGGAATTCGCGGCGCTCCAATGAGCTGAGTGAGACGTACCAGAAGCTGGTGGCGTGCGGCGTTCTCGAAAACGATGTAAGCCCTCCGTTCTTGGGTGTTTTTCTGTCTTGCGCGTCAGGCTACGCAGATCTTCCACCTGGTGAAAATCTGCAACAAGGGCTCTTTCGGGCGCTGCTGGATTGCCGTGTCGTACTCAGAGCGCTTCGCAGCGTGGCAATGCTTCTGGGCAAGGCACCTAGCGAGCTGGAGCACATTGAACTTGAGTATGATGGCGCAGCACTCGATTTGAAGTACATTCCGCGATTACGAAGCGCCCATGAGTTGGTCGAGTGGGCTGAACAGTATGAGCAACGCGTCTATGCCCAGTTGGATACGTTCATGACGACGAGTACAAATGACATTCCTTCTCACGTGAGATTCGAAGGTGTCCTATGGCTGCAATCAGTTAAGTTCATCTATGAGGGCAATCCCGTCGCGCCTAAGCGTATGCTGATGATCGACGATATGCACCGGCTACGCCAAATGCAGCGCAATCTGCTGATCGACGAACTGACCGTGCTGCGTCCGAGCATCCCTGTGTGGTTCGCTGAGCGGTCCACGGCCCTTGGTGCAGAACTGCTCTCTCAGGGGGCGCGTGAGGGCCGCGATCTGCATGAATACGATCTGGACGGCATGTGGAGTGGCAAACAGTTCGTTTCGTTTGCTCAGAATGTCCTCGACCGGAGGATGGCCTATCAAGACATTGTCGCATCGGGCTCTTTCGGGAATTGCTTGCACGGCGAGCTGGTCCCGGCAACCTACCGTGCGGAGATTGAGCGTGGTATCGCACTGTTCAAAAAGGAAGTAGAACGGCACCGGGACAACGTTCGATACAGCGAGTGGCTGGCACGTGCTGAGCTGCGAACTGCGGAACCTAGCATCGACGCTTTGACTGAGCTTTACGTGACTCGCATTTTGCTCGTTCGCGACCAAGCAAAGAAGCAAATGTCGCTGGACATGGCACTTTCGGCGGATGAGTTGGTGGATCGAGATAACTCGCAGGTTCGAGCTGCTGCAGAGCTTTTCATGCACAAAGAACTGAAGGTTCCCTACTACTTTGGTTTTGAACGCATGTGTGTAATGGCCACGAGCAATGTTGAGGAACTGCTGACCTTGGCTGCTGCGTTGTATGAGGGCCTTCGTGCCAATCAGGTACTCCGTAAGCCGGAGATCGTTCTGACGCCAGCGGATCAGGAGAAAATACTTAAGGAGTGCGCTAGGCGAAAGAATGATTTCATACCGAAGACCCACACGGACGGATTAAGGGCCCAGCGGTTGCTGGATTCCATCGCCATCTACTGCAAGGATAAGACTTACTTGCCGAACGCCCCGTATGCCCCCGGTGTAACGGGGGTCAGATTGTCGCGTGCGGAACTTGATAAACTGACAGCCAAGTCGCGACCTTTGGGCGAGCCTGGCGTTCATCTGGCACGCGTTCTTGCGGAATGCGCTGCCGTGAATTTTCTTGTTCCCAAAGCGAGTGCAGCAAGCACATCGCGCGACAGCGGTACGGTCTTCTATCTCAACCGTACGCTTTGCGCGCTTCATGATCTCCCCCTTCAGATGGGTGGATGGCAAGATGTATCCGCAGTCGACATGATCAAGTGGATGGAACGCCGATTGAATCCGGGGCAACTCAGCATGGATACATCATGAACATGCTTTGGGACCACTATGTTTTCCGTCGAGGTAATGGCGTTCACGAACTGTGGGATCGTCTGCACGAAAATCGACCTATGCAGGTGCTCTACATCGCAGGCCGTGGATTTGACGTACGTGCGCAAGCCGTGATGCGCGAATACGTAGCAAGCCTGCAAAGTGTCGGACGGAGAGTAATAGACGCCAAACTGCTTCTGATAGGCTTCAGTGGCTATGAGCTCGAAACGGACGTTCGCGCCCTGACCGAGGAAAATGCAGCTGCACTGCACGCTATCTTTGCACCCTTGGGTCCGGTTCAAACGATCACCATCGGCGGATCTGGCACAGTTGACGATGACGGCGACATTGGGGCAAGTAATTCGCTACGCCTCGGCGTTCAACAAGTTCTCGCAGCGGTTGCAGACCAAACTGACATCGTCTTGGATGTGAGCTCATTGCCGCGTGTGATATACCTCGCGTTGCTCACGAGCCTGCTGCAAAAGCTGGTGCCCGACAAGCAGATCAGAATCAACGAGCCGCACCCTCTCGCGGCCAATGGTGTCAATTTTCAAGTGCTTGTGGCGGAAGACGCACAGCTTGACGGAATGATCAAGGCGGAGGATCCGAGCAACGAGCTGGTGCATATCCCAGGGTTCTTAGGCGCTTTTCACGCGGAGTCAGTTCAGGACTGGCCGCTGGTGTGGTTTCCAATTTTGGGTGAGAACCGGGTCAATCAGCTACAGAAGGTCCTTGCGTCCTCGGTGATCTCTGCGACGGCAGAGATATGTCCCGTTGTTCCACACCCGTCGAAGAATCCACGACGCGCAGATGACCTATTGGTGGAGTATATAGAGCCGCTCTTCAAGAGTCGTAAGACTCCAACCAGTAATATCATGTACGTCCACGAGTCCAATCCTTTTGAAGCATATAGGCAGTTACTCAGTGCGATGCGGCGGTACCAGAACAGCATGAGTGTGCTTGGTAACTGCCGGCTTGTGGTGACGCCGCTCGGCAGTAAGTTGGTCACTGTAGGGGCTGGCCTGGCCTGCTTCGAGATGCGACCCGCTGACGTAAGCGCCACATATCGCGTGGCGGTACCACTGGCTGAGCCTAAACGCTATGTTGCTTCGGTTCAAAGCCTCAAGGACTCCAAACCGGAGATCTCGGCGTTATTATTGACCGGTGAGGCATACAGCTAGGCTAGCGCCGCTAGTGAAACATCCGATATTCGCTTCGCCTTGTTCTACATAAGCTCTGTCAAGCCAAACCCTCTAAGTCCAACGATGGAGTTTGCATCGGAGGCGAAGGTTGAATCACGAGGACGCACTACCCAATTGCGTCAGTTCACCCATGGGGGGACTAAGGGATGGGGAACAGGGTTCCGCAGCTAGGCTGGAAGCACTGAATGCCACGGGTGGTGGGGTTAGCAAGGATGATTTAATTTATGCATAATATTTAACTTAAGGTTAAATATAACTCATATTTCGTAACGGATATTTCTTGCGGACAACAAAAACTAGCCGTAATATTGCACCATGAGTTCAACATTACGACACTCTTTAATCAAGAACCTTCAGGTGTCCGTTCCGCGTGGACGGCCTATGGACTTGGCTATGCTGGATGCGCAAGGGGTGTCTGCCTTCTTGGCGGCTAAACACGCCCGAAGCGGTTGGTTAAAGCGCTTGGCGCAAGGAGTGTATGCGTTTGCGGGAGACACGCTGAATCGTGATCAATGCCTGCTGTTTTTGCAAGGTCAGATAACAGGTCTGCATGTGGCAGGAAAGACTGCTCTGGCGTGGCAAGGGGTGCGTCATAATTTGACTCTCCGCGAGCACTTGATGCTATGGGGTGATGATAAGCGGACAAAGTTGCCACTATGGTTTGTTGACCAATTTCCAGCCAGTTATCGATCCACAACACTTTTTTCATCGAAGGCAACCACTTCTGGGATAGGGACGCCACCCGGATTGTTGGAGGGTGTTCGCGTTTCTGTACCGGAGCGCGCTGTGCTGGAAATGTTGTACGAGGTTGGAAAGTCACAAGACCTGGAAGAGGCTAAAAATCTGTTTGAGAGTGTGCGCGGCCTACGGTTTGAGGTAATGGGCGAGCTCCTGTCTCAATGCACCAGCGTCAAAACTGTCCGATTGTTTTTGCTCTGGGCGAGAGAAACCGAAGTGTTGAATGTCAGCGCGCTACGAGAAAAATATTCACTTCCCGTCGGTAGTTCGTCCAGGTGGATGGGGCGTATGGCCGACGGCACACTATTGAGTCTGCCGAATGATTGACCAAGCCTATATCGATACCGTGCGACTCTTGCTGAGAGTTATGCCGGATATCTTCAAGAATGAAATCTTTGCAATGAAGGGCGGAACAGCGATCAATTTGTTCGTGCAGGATATGCCCCGTCTTTCCGTAGACATTGATGTGGTCTATGTGCCGCGTGATCCATCGAGGGAAGAAGCACTACGCGCGATTTCAAACGAGATCAATTCAATTCAGAAGCGGCTTGAGAAATTGGGATTGTCGGTGCGCTTGAGCAAACTCAATTCAGAAAGTGAAACCAAGCTATTTATTGAGAATGATCGTAGCCAAGTAAAAGTCGAAGTGAACGTTGTATTCCGGGGAACGATTTTTCCAATCGTAACCCGGTCGCTTACCGCAAAAACAGCGCAGATGTTCAGCACGACAGTTGAGGCTCCTATTTTGGCCGAAGCCGAACTTTATGGGAGCAAGATTGTTGCCGCGTTGGATCGGCAACATCCGCGTGACCTGTTTGATGTCCTCAAGCTCTATGAGCAAGGCGATCTGACGCCGGATATTCTGGAAGCAGTCGTGATTTATCTGGCGGGACATAACCGCCCAACCCATGAGGCGCTGTTTGGAACCGACAAAGATATCAGCACAAGCTATGCAAATAGCTTCGTGGGCATGACTTTTGAAGAATCGCCGAGCCTTGAAATGCTGGTGGATGTTCGGACTCAGTTGCGCGCTGATATTGTTCAGCGCCTGACAGAAAAACACCGAGATTTCTTGATCGGGTTGGCCGAAGCCAATCCTGATTGGTCACTACTTGATTGCGAGCATGCTGAGAGCCTACCCGGATTGCGCTGGAAGCTGATCAACCTGAAGAAATTTCAGAAAAATCGTCCGTCAGACTTTGCAAAACAGGTTGAAGCACTTAAAACTTTACTGGGTAGATAGATGGCCAAATTAGCTGATTTGATATGGAAGAACGCCGAGCTGCTGCGCGGCGCGTTCAAGGAAAATGAATACCGCAAAGTGATCCTGCCGTTCACTATTCTGCGCAGGCTGGATTGTGTGCTTGCTCCCACACGCGAGGCAGTGCGTATCAAATACGAGGCCGTCAAGGACAAGAACTACGACCTCGACAAATTCCTTACGCCCACCAGCGGCTACCCGTTTTTCAACACGTCCAAATTCACCCTGCCGGGTGTGGCGGAAAGCCCGGATGACGTGCGCGACAATCTGGAGGCGATGATTAACGGCTTCTCGCAGAACGTGCGCGACATCTTCGAGAAATTCGGCTTCATCGCCACCATCGACAAGCTGGCGGAAAAAAATCGCCTGTTTCTCGTGGTGCAGCGTTTTGCCGAAACTGATCTGCGCGCCATCGACAAAAAAGGCAAGCCGGTAGTAACCAATCACGATATGGGGCAGGCGTTTGAAGAGCTGCTGCGTAAGTTTAACGACGTGTCTCCAGCAGGTGAACAGTATACCCCGCGCGATGTGATCGAGCTGATGGTGACCGTGCTGTTTGAGGGTGACGATGATGTGCTATCGGTTCCCGGTGTGGTGCGCACCATGGGCGACCCCACTGCTGGGACGGGTGGAATTTTAAGTGTCGCCGAAGAGCACCTGCACAAATTTAATGACCGCGCCACGTTGAAATTGTTTGGGCAGGAACTGGAAGACGAAACTTACGCCATCTGCAAAGCCGACATGTTGATCCGGGGGCAAGACCCCGCCAACATCGCCAATGGCGATACCTTGGAAAAGGACAAACACCCTAATCAGACCTTCGATTACCAGGCCGCCAATCCTCCCTACGGTGTGGAATGGAAACCCGCCGAAGATGCCGTGCGCAAGGAACACGCCAAAGGAGCGGCTGGCCGTTTTGCACCCGGCTTGCCCGCCATTCGCGACGGGCAAATGCTGTTCTCCCTGCATCTCTTGTCCAAAATGCAACCCGTGGTGGGCGGCAAGGGCGGCGGGCGCATTGGTGTGGTACACAACGGATCGCCTTTATTCACTGGCGATGCAGGTGGTGGCGAGAGCGAGATACGCCGCTGGATTCTGGAGCATGACTATCTGGATTGCATCATAGCCATGCCCACCGATATGTTCTACAACACCAACATCGCCACCTACCTGTGGTTCATGAGCAACCGCAAGCCGCCGGAACGCAAAGGCAAGGTGCTGCTGATTGATGCCAGCGGCATGAGCCATTTGATGAAGAAGAATTTAGGCAAGAAGCGCCGCGAGTTCTCCGAGGACTGCATCGCTCGTATTGCTAAGGCTTACGCCGGATTCAAAGCGGTGAACTGGCGTGATGCCAACTCCGTGCGCACCTTGAAGGCCAAGGTGTTCGACCGCGAACATTTCTTCTACCGCAAGCTGACTATCGAGCGTCCGTTGCGCTGCCGGTTTCAAGCGACTCCCGAGGCTATGACGGCGCTCCTGGGCGACAAGGCATACGCCAAGTTACCCGACGAACAACGCGACGCGCTGAAAACCGTCGTGACCAAGATGGATGCAGCGGCCATCTACACCGATGCCGAAACCTTCCGCGCCGCCTTGCAAAAAACGGCAAAGAAAGCAGGCATCAAGAAGGTGCTCGGAGCGAAACCGCTGGAGCTTGCGCGCAAATATCTTGCGACTCGCGACAAGGCTGCATCACCCACCACCAACGAAAAGGGCGAGGTGCTGAGCGATTCCGAATTGCGCGATGCCGAGTACGTGCCTTTTGGCGAGGATATAGACAGTTACTTTGACCGTGAGGTTGCGCCGCACTGGTCGGATGCCTGGATCAACCGCGACATCAAGGATGACAAGGATGGGATGGTGGGTGTGGTTGGCACCGAAATCAATTTCAATCGCGAGTTTTATACCTACACCCCACCGCGTAGTCGCGAGACGATACGTTCAGAAATCGAGGCGATGGAAAAACGCTTCATGGACATGCTGCGCGGAGTGGCGGGATGAAGCCTTACCCTTCCTACAAGCCGAGCGGAGTGCCGTGGTTGGGGGATGTGCCGGGGCATTGGGAGGCCAAGAAGGTCAAACACATTACACGGCATACGACCGGCTGGACACCTCCGACTGGTGAACGTGCTGGCTATGAAGGCTCCAACTTATGGGCAACCATTGCAGACTTGGGGGAGCGCGTCATCACGGACACAAAAAACAGAATCAGCGATGAGGCTGTTATGCAGGCGAGCATTGTTGCGTCGCCTGTGGGAAGCCTGTTGTTCAGCTTCAAACTTAGTGTAGGGCAGGTCTCAGTAGCGGGCGTTCCCTTGTACACGAACGAAGCAATTGCAACGTTTATACCTTCTGAAAGCTTCGTGGTTGCGTGGGCCTTCTATGCGTTTCCTGCATTCATCCCAGAAAACAGTGCCACCAACATCTACGGTGCCAAGCTTCTCAATCAACAGCGAATTAATGATGCGTCGCTGGTTGTTCCGCCCATCGACGAGCAGCAGGCTATCGCTAACTATCTGGACACCGAGACTGCGCGCATCGACGAGTTAATTCGGGAGAAGGAAGGGCTGATCGAGACGCTGCGCGAATTCAGCCGCTCGACCTTCGTCGGTGAATTCGTGGCTCAAGCCGCCAGCGGTATCAACGCTCATCCGCGAATCGAATGGCTTCCCGCAATCCCCTCCGATTGGACTTATTGCAAGGTTAAGCACATCGTCGAATCGTTCGATCAGGGTGTCAGTCCGCAATGTGAATCAAGACCACCCGAAGGCGATGAGTGGGGTGTCTTGAAGGTCGGTTGCGTGAATACCGGCCTGTTCGATCCACAAGAAAGCAAAGCGTTGCCACCAGACCTTCCGACATTCGACGAGATTACGTTGCGCGAGGGCGACGTGATGGTTTCGCGAGCCAATACGCGCAACCTTGTCGGACGCTGTGCGGCAGCCGATAAAGCGTATCCACGGCTGATGCTTTCGGACAAGGTATATCGGCTTCGCATCGACCGCCAACGGTGTGCGCCCGCATTCCTCGTGGATTTGCTCGCGCTGCCGCTAATCCGGCAGCGAATCGAAGAGCGTGCGACTGGAGCCAGTGCTTCGATGCTGAACATCGACCGCCGCACCATTCTGGAATTGGACATCGTTCTACCGCCTCTCGATGTTCAACTTGCCATCGTGCAGCGAATCCAAGGCGAGCGCCAAGGTATTTCCAAACTTGTCGAGCACGTAACAAGCGAAATCGTCCTGCTCCACGAGCTCCGCGCTGCCACCATTACGGATGCGGTGACCGGAAAAATTCAGGTGTCGTAGCAAAGCCAGATCAGGGAGAAACCATGAGCATAGACGCGCTGTATTCCGAAATTGAGCAGACGCAGGCCATCTGGAAGGAATTGTATGACCTTCTGTTACGTGCGAAGTACGATACCAATGCACCCAGAGCGGTGATCAATAACGTCAGCGTGGCTGCATTCCACCGCCGTGTGGAATGGGTGTTCGAATTGCTGCATGGCATGCGACCTGCCAGCGAAGACGATATTTCATGGCTGGCAATAAGTGGGCGCAACACAGAAATATCGGCTCAACTGGTCGTTTTCAAGAATCACGCACAGTCATCGCTGAATTTTTTACGCCAGAATTGGCGGGACAACCTCAGCATTCGCGATGCTAATAACAATCTCAGTTGGCAACTATTTGATGCGGATTCCAACATTGCCAACCAAGACGCATCGGCCAACTTTACGCAGATGCAAAGTTCGCTGAATCAGTTGATGATCTATGTGGCGCAGCTATTGCCGTTGTGCAAGACAGCAGGGGTTGCCGACCTTTCCGCACGAGCACAAGCCATGGGCGATGTGATTCGCGAGATTGAGGGGTTACGGAACGAGGCGAAGAAGCTGGTCAAAGCAGCAGAGCATAGTGCAGCGGGTGCAGTTGAAAAAGAAAAGGCGGTGCAAGCTCTGGTGGCGAAGGCAGAAGCCGCGTATGCCAAGCTACAAGCCTTGCAGCAGCAGTCCACTACGGATTCGGCCAGCGTAACCGCGTTGGTGGCACAGATTAAAACCACGGGCGCCAGTGCACAGACCTTGGAGCAGCAGATCACAGCTTACAAGGTTAAGTTCGACGCATTTCAAACCGAGCTGGATGATCGGCTGGAGCAATTCTCAGAGTTTGAAACGAATACTAAAACAGTCGAGACTGAAAATGCCAAGCGGGCAGCAGAAATTGATCGACTGACGAAACTCGCGGATACCATGATTAGTGGCGCGACTACGGCGGGTCTTGCAACTAGCCTTGAAGAAACGCGGGCACGCTATGAAGACCGCATGAACAGCGCAAAAACGGGCTTCTATTGGGCGGTTGCGATATTGATTTTATCTGCTTTTCCGCTGGTGGCGCAGCTGGTCCCCGGCCTGTTTGGAAGCTGGTTCACAGCGCCCAATACCAATCAGGATGGAACGCCCTATGCGGTGTTGGGAAAAATCTTCCTATTGTTGCCTGCGACATGGCTAACCGCCTTCTTCACCAAGTCTTATGCGGAATACTTTCACTTGGAGCGGGAATACGCACACAAGGCAGCACTGGCCAAATCGGTAGATGGGTTCAAGCGCCAGGCACCAAAGTACGAGGAAGAAATTACCGCTGAGGTATTTATGGAAATTCGAACCAACCCGGCAAATCGCGCTAGCCCGGAACCAGCCGCCCACCCTTTATATGATGTGCTTTCAAAAGCGGTTTCTAAGGTTATCGACAAAGATGGCAAGAAAGAGGATAAGGCATGAGTGCTGAAGGAGCTATCCAGAGCGAGTTGCGCTTTGAATCGGAGCTTTGCGACCACCTTGCGCAGCATGGTTGGTTGTACAACACCGTCAAACCTTTCGATGCAGGCTACGACAAACGCTTGGCGCTTTTCCCGGAAGATGCGTTGGCGTGGGTGAAAGAAACCCAGCCTGAGACTTGGGACAAATTCAGCAAGAACCATACGAAAAATCCTGAAGCCGTTTTTTTGCAGCGCCTGGCCGAAGAGCTGGATCGCGACCGGCCCACCATCAAGCAAGACACCCCGCAACTGTGGGGCACATTGTACGTGCTGCGCAAAGGCTTCAAGGACATCAATGCCACTTTCCGCATGGCACAGTTCGCGCCGAGCAACCAGCAAAACCCCGCGACTTGGGCGCTCTACACTAAGAATCGTCTACGCGTGGTGCGGCAGGTACGCTATTCGCTGCACAACGAAAAATGTATCGACCTGGTGATTTTTTTGAATGGCTTGCCCTTGGGTACCATCGAACTGAAAACCGATACCACACAAAACATCGAGGATGCCGTCAAGCAGTACAAATATGACCGCTCGCCCGTGGATGTAGTCACCCGGCAGCCTGAGCCGTTGCTCTCGTTTGGCAAGCGCGCATTGGTGCATTTTGCGGTGAGTACCGATGAAGTGCGCATGGCGACCAAGCTGGCCGGAGCCGGTACGCGCTTTTTGCCCTTCAATCGCGGCACGCCGGACGGGCAAGGCGGCGCGGGGGCTGGCAATGCACCGGATGAGAAATTGGGTTATGCCACCGGCTATCTGTGGCACGAAGTCTTTCAGCGCGATGCATTCTTGGGCATTGTGGGCAAGTTTTTGGCGGTGCAGGTGAATGAGCGTAAAGAAGCCAATGGCAGGAAGAGCTTTACCCCGTCATTGCTGTTTCCGCGCTACCACCAATGGGACACGGTGAACGTCGTGGTGAAAGCCACTTTGGATGAAGGCGTGGGGCAAACTTATCTGGTGCAGCATTCTGCCGGTTCGGGCAAGTCCAACACCATCGGCTGGTTGGCGCATCGTTTGGCGTCGCTGCACGATGCCAAAGACCAGAAGGTGTTTAGCAGCGTGATTGTGATTACGGATCGGCGCGTGCTCGATCAGCAATTGCAGGACACCATTTATCAGTTTGATCATCAGGATGGCGTGGTCGAAAAGATTGATGAAAACAGCACACAACTGGCCAACGCGCTGGACAAGGGCAAGCTCATCATCATTACCACGTTGCAGAAGTTCCCGTATGTGCTGGATAAGGTGGGTGCGCTGGGCGACAAGCGTTTCGCGCTCATCATCGACGAGGCGCACTCCAGCCAATCGGGCATGGCAGCGGTCAAGCTGCGCGCGGTGTTGACCACCGACGGCAAGGCACCCGCAGGCGCTGTCGAACTTCAACCCCCGGTTGACTATGATGAGGCAGCGGCAGAAATTGCCGAGATGACCGACGAGGATGTGCTCATCAAGATCATGGCGTCGCGCAAACGTCCGCCCAATGTGTGTGCGCCGTGCAAAGGCGGCGCTTTTCCAGTGGGTGCAAATCCCACCCGGCCAATTAGCTCCAGCCGGAAGCAACCGGAGCAACTATGGAGGCAACGAAATGGTTGAAGCCTTCGGGT
>Ga0307375_10003275_pt1 | contig 16022 bp, 20 predicted proteins | sample TR1MG_FD_202531 | JGI IMG/M metagenome (GOLD analysis project Ga0307375, IMG submission 202531) | Soil microbial communities from Risofladan, Vaasa, Finland - TR-1 | ecosystem: Environmental > Terrestrial > Soil > Coastal area > Acid sulfate soil | place: Finland: Risofladan, Vaasa | collected... | reverse complement strand
TTCAACAATATCTATTCCAAGTTTTTCATAAAGAATAGCAAGTTCATTCATTAAGGCAATATTCACATCTCGAAAGATATTTTCAGTTAATTTTACTGCAGAAGCAGTGCGTGCATTCCGGACTTCAAAAATCTTAGCAGATGTTACACATCGATAAAGTGCGGCAACAAGTTTAGTCGATTTCATTGTATATCCTCCTACAACGCGAGGAATTTGTTGAATATTTGCTAGAACCGTGCCTGGGTCTGCGCGTTCAGGACAACAAGCAATTCCAAACTCAATTCCGGCTTGAAGCCCGGTATTTTTTGCGATAAGCGGAATAATTAAGTTTTCTATAGTACCTGGTGAAATAGTACTTTCTATAATGACCAAATCTTGGAGTTTTAAAAATCGAAGACTAGTGTTACACACCTGAATAATACTGGAATAATCCGGATATTTTCCATTTGTAATGGGTGTAGGGACACAAATAATACAAACTTCGGCGTGTTTCATAGCTTCTTGATAATTAGAGGTTGCAATAAACCGCTTTTTATCCAATACGCGTGCCAATAATTCAGGTATTCCAGGTTCATCCAGATAAACATTTCTATTCTTTATCAATTCAATAAGAGATTCTTGAACGTCTACGCCATAGACGAGCGCACCTGTATCCGCAAAACTTAGGGCTGTTGGGAGCCCAATACGCCCTAAACCGAAAACTGCTACTGAAACTTTCCCAGCTTTGAATCGCTGGCATACTTCATCGGGTGTTGAATTAAATATTGGCATTCTAATCAGAAGAAAATAAATGTAATTCTGTATATTAAATATTTCATTTTAGGTAATATCTTCTATTGAATTAAAATTTTTTTTAAAACAGAGAAAAATTAGACGCAAAATTTAAAGAAACTTATGCCCTATTGGATTAATGGAAAAAATATATAGTAGAAATTGAATGGGAATAATGAGCAATCAAATGAATGAATCAATTGAATCTGAAATTAAAAAGGAATTGGAGGACTTTTTTGAGCAAACTTGTATTAACAACTATACTTTCCGACGAGATGATGCATCATCAATTCTTCAAATGAAGAAGAAAACGCCTATTGGGACATGGCAAATTCGCTCTCTTGAATTGGGATATTTCATTGATCCGAATGATCAAATTATTATTGGGATTTTAAATAAAGGTAGTGAAAAAGATTATCAAATTATTTCAAACCTTCTGGAAAAAGGAACCAAATAAAGAAATTAATAAAATAAATCATTAAATAGATCATTAAATAGAATTATTTGTGATTGTTATGGGAAAAATTCAGAATATCTTAATTACTGGCGGTGCAGGATTTATTGGATCACATTTAGCTGACGCGTTAATCAATAAAGGTTATTTTGTGAGGGTTCTTGATAATCTTGAACCCCAAGTACATGGCGATCAACAGAAAAAACCAAATTATCTTAATGAAAAAATAGAATTTATTCAAGGGGACATTCAGGATCTTGATATTATTAAAAAAAGTATCATAGATATTGATGCAATTTATCATTTTGCCGCAAATGTCGGTGTTGGGCAATCAATGTATCAGATTGACAAATATATTTCAGTTAATACGCAAGGTACAGCTCGGTTATTTGATTATCTCGTAAATGGAGAACATTCAATCCAGAAAATCCTTGTCGCTTCTTCGATGTCTATTTATGGTGAGGGGAAATACAATTGTTCGAAATGTGGTGTGGTTTCTCCTAAAGGTAGACAATTAGTAGATCTAAAAGCAAAACAGTGGGATCTGAAATGTCCAGCGTGCAGGAACATTTTAGTACCCATTCCAACAGACGAATTAAAACCTCTTTATTCAACCTCCATCTACGCTCAATCCAAACGACATCAAGAAGAAATGTCAATTTTAATAGGACAAACTTATGGAATACCCACGGTTGCACTTCGATTTTTCAACGTCTATGGAACAAGACAAGCACTCTCTAATCCTTACACTGGGGTATGTGCGATCTTTTCCAGCCGTTTAAAAAATAATAATCCCCCAATTATCTATGAAGATGGATTACAATCACGCGATTTCATCCATATTAACGATTTAATCTCTGCAAACATCTTAGCTTTGGAAAAGCAAGCCGCAAATTACGAAATACTTAATGTCGGGACTGGAATTGCCACTCCTATATTGGATCTTGCGAAGATTTTTATTCAAATTATGCAAGTTAAAACCGAACCTCAGGTCCTCAATCAATATCGTAAAGGGGATATTCGGCATTGCTTTGCTGATATTACAAAAATCAAAAAGAAACTCGGATTTAAACCAAAAATCCAACTCCAAGATGGATTAAAAGATTTAATTGAATGGGTCAATAGCCAAATTGAAGTTGAAGATAAATTTGAAACCGTAGAATCTGAACTCCAAAAGCACGGGTTAAAACTTAATTAAAGACTTGAGAACATATGTCATCTGAAAGCATATCCGATTCAGAATTGATCGACCAAAATGAAGCAGAAACATCAAACGCTGCTCCTCAATCTTTAAAAGAATTTCTAATACATCCTTTAAATTATGATCTTTGGATTTGCTTATTACTTGTACTTATTACAATTCCCCTAACGCTTTTTGTTCCAGAAAATGCGATCGAGTCAGGTAACATTCTCTTAATCGTGTTAGGCGTTGTCCGATTAATAATTGGAACGATTTTCGTGGTTTTTCTCCCAGGTTACGCATTAGTCATTAGTCTTTGGCCTACCACAAAAAAAGAAGACCTAACGCGCTATGGAATCTCGTTTGGATTGAGTATTGCTATTATCCCCATCTTGGGATTGATACTCAATTTTACACCTTTAGGTATTACGTTGATTTCTATTCTCTTGACACTTACGATATTTACTCTAATCATCTTAAGTATCGCATTTATTAGGCGGTATCAGGCAATACTTATTCGGAAACAATGATAGAACCTAGCATATCATCCAATTTGGGGCGGGGCGACTTATCACCACCAGCTCCTGGACCTACAACGCGAATTTCTGGTGCATCATCCGATATTGCTCCGCCACTATGCGGGCGAGCTGCTGAAGGAAGCCCGACAGGTAGTTTATTGACTATTTGCGAAACAATCTCAGAGGAAATGGATTTGATTTCCGCGGAAATTACATTCTTTATTTCAGATAGTATTGCACCTGAATCAAAAACTGGGGTTTCAGCTGCAGTTCCTGGCCGTGTGGATTTCAATTGCGTGATCCCATCCTTAAGGATTGTCCGTAATTCACTGATAATATTGTCTGATAAATGGACTGATTGTTCTGGTGCTGGAATTTGAATAACCTGCCCCATAGATTCTGTGTGCACACGCAATTTTGGCTGAACTGTTTCTATTAATTTATCGATTAAATTTATAATTTGTGTAATGGATAAATTACGTTGTGCTCCTAACGTTTCGAGGAGTTTTTGAGCATTTTGTATCTTCTGAAGATTATTTTCAGTAAATCCCTCATAGAACAAAGTTCCCATGTTTTGAACATGCTTTATTTGAATTAAATTCAACGTGGATTGTGCAAGCGATAGGTTATTACATAGAAGGGCATCCACCAGTTTTTGGAGAATTTCCAACTCCCTGACGAGTCCTTTCGAAAAACTAGCAGCCCGATCATGAAATTTCATTGCCAGTTCGAAGTCATTGCTTGATTCGTAAATGTTTGCCAAATATTGGCAGGATTTATATAGGAAGAAAGGACCATATGGTGCATCTTCTTCTGCATTTGGTTTTGCTTTTGCAATAATTTTTAAAAGTAGTTCGACTAATTCTCTAATACATTGCTGAATTTCGGCTGTATCAGCATTCGCCCTTAAAAGAGTAATTGCCCCTTCGTAAAACTTGAATCCTTCAAGAAATGTCTGTTTGTTTCCTGTTTCGGCTCCATTTAACAGCGACACTCTCATTCCGTTCTGAAACCGCCGGACTGCTACTAAATAATTTGTATCTACAGCCCCTGCTGCATCCGTTTTCAACTTTGGCTTTAAAATATCTGTAAATTGTAATTCCAAATTGGATAACTCATGCAGAACATCCTCAATTTCATCTTCCAATTTGGAGAATTCATCACCGTCTTTTTCAGGCATTCTTTGCACCTTGGACTATGTCTGAATAAGTTAATGTACATGAAATAATAAACACTTTTTCCTTTTGCTAAAAAAAATAAATAAAAAGTTTGAGATACATTAGAGTTTTTTTTCATATGATAATCTTTTTTTTTAAAAAATCCTTGCGTTTTAAAAACATTTGAATATTTTCTATATGAAAAAAAAGGATTAGTAATTTCTACCAGTCGAACTTTTGCTTCTGGATGAGAAAGATGAGCCCAAGAATTCCTATCAAGCTGAGAATCACCGCAAGCCCTGCGAAACCTGGAATTTGAGTTGCTGGTATTCCAGGTGCAAGATCTATATATAAAAATGGACTTTCACCAATGTAATAACTCATTATTCCGACTTTTGCATCAGCTAAATTAGAAATTGCGATCCCTACTGTTTGATATGATAAATTATTCCCATTAATCGCGTAAGGTAATTCTGGCATTCCTGCGGAAAGATCTTGCCACGTTGATGAAGTTGAATTCCAGTATAAAAATGAAAGTAAAGTAACGTAATACACTAAGCAAATTACCATTCCAACATCCATTATCAGAAAATCCAGCTTTCCGTCTGAATTATTATCAATATAAATCATTCGTGTGTAATTCATCGTCATCAGAGGCGTTGCATTGAAACTGATGATGAGATCAGGATTCATTGCGTCTGCTGCCACCAATAAAATATCTACTTCAGGATGTGTATTTGTCATGCTTCCTTGAAGTGGATTATATATGCTATTTGCCTTAATGACATCATCCGGTGGATCTGTTGATGGCAACGCTGCATATCCTGTGTAGTCAGTACTTGCGAATCCCGGTATATTGAACATAGAAATTAGTAAGATCAAATATAGAAAACATACAAATGCTCCTCGTTTCTTCATTATAATTCCCTCTCAGGTGATTAATATATATTAAAAATTTATAATTTTTAAACTTTTACATATAAACTAGTCTGAATATCCTTTATTTTCTAATTGAAATTATTGTTTAAGGCGATTATATGAATTGTGCCTTAATTATGAATAAAAACAGCACAACACAATATGAGATTGATATAATAAAAAAAAGATGATAAAAAAGACAAAAAAAAGTGAGGTATCAGTAGAATTAGAGCTGACTATGTGCGATTAATTCGAATCCTTCAGCATTCGATAGGACTGGATCTCTGGGAATAACGGCTTTATCGCCCTCTGCGACTAATTTACTATTGATTATTTGTGTACGGATTTGATCTCCGAAAGTATGAGCGCCTCCACCTGTTACAATATAGTATTCAACAAATGCATCTGGAGGCAAGGTTGCGATTAAACGCATCACTTCATCTATAATGATTTTCGCAATTTGGTTAGCATAATGCACCCGCAACTCATCGATTGCATAGTATTGCCCACCAATCATAACCTGAGACTTGCCCTTCTGAATGACAGTCATTAAATCAAATGGTTTAATAATAGATCCTGTCTTATCCTGTAACGCTTTTGCCATTCGACTTGTCAAAGTATCCGTTGCTTCCACTAAACTCCCTGATGCAGTCCGCATGGGTCGCCCTTGGTACATCGTGAGAATATCAGTGGAACCGTGTCCTATATCTATAATTACGGCATCGACTGCCGTTTCTTCGCCTTTATCTTTAAGAATTTTATAATAAGTTCCGTAAGGTTCTGGCATTACTAGTGTTTTTAAAACATTTGCTCGCAAATCCAGTTTCTCATTTGTACTATCGTTTCGAACAGTGATTTTCAATTCACCTTTCATCATACGGCTTAAATTTTTCATGACCTCTGTGCCCGTAGCTACTGGGACTCCTGTCGCAATAATAAATTCTTCCTCGGATTTCCCTTCCATTAACAGAGAAAGGGCAGCTTTTACTGCGATGAACGTATCCTCTGCACTTTTCATCTGCCCTTCACTTGCTAGCGCATGCCTGACTTCACTTTGGAGGCGGGCCAATTCACCACAATACCATTCGGTGTTCCCTTCGATTAAAACAAGATTCTTTTCCAGCGTTTTATCTATAGTCATGCCAGTCCAACCGGGATTTGGCTCTCCAATAATGCTTGGAATCAGAATCTTCGTTTCGCCACAGCAAATTTTAATTGTACTGGTCCCTAGATCAATACCAACATAGGTTACCATAATCTCACATCTTAAAAATTATTTTAAATTAATGGTTAATAGTAGTCTTTACTCAATATTTATGTGTAATTATTTTAAAAATAAATACTATATGATTAAATAATTAGAAAAATTTCTGGTGATAACAATAATTACTCCAATTGGCATTGATATTGGTGGGAGTGTGAAAGTTTCTTGTGGTGAGCAGAAATTTAACATTCCAAGCATTATAGGAATCCCAAATCCCGGTTGGAGCGGTATATCACCGAATAAAGAATGGGCCGAGAATTTGATTTTAATTGAGGGTAATGAACTCTTTTATATTGGGGAATTAGCTCGCCTTCAAAGTGAAATAAAGCGGTTATTAGTTGAAAAGGGGAGCGTAGAGAATTTAGATGATGTTTTTCGTATTATAAAGGCTGTGTTGGCGCTCTTAAATATTCAAGATGGACAAGAGCTCGTAATTGCTACCGGTGTTCCCATTTCTACAAATATAGAAATAATGAAACAGATGAGCGCTAAGTTAAAGGGAACATTTGATATTCATATTCGAAATGATGCTAATGCAGAGGAAAAAAAACTCTCTGTTCAAATTCTTAAGACATTAGTCATGCCAGAAGCATACGGAAGCTATTATCATGTAGTCTCTGGTTTCAAAGAACAAATTGCGACGGATGCAATTGTCGTTTCTTTAGATTATCTTACGGAAATTTTAACACTTTATCAAGGGCGACCCATGCGCCTTGCCTCTGGGAACCTGTTAGACGCTTCCCTTGCGGTCTTAGCGAATAAAGTTGCAGTTACACTCCAAAAAGCAACTAACCATATCGTAAGTCCCCTAGATCTCCTTCCAAATCTCCGCCATAATCGAAATCAGGTCAATGTGGGCGGTAAAGTGTATGATATAACTGAATCAAAAGAATACTTTATTCGTGAAATTGGGCGTATAATTGCCGATCAATTAAAAATTCTAATATCAAGTCTTCCTCGTGATGCTGAAATTGAACATTATATCATAACGGGCGAAGGAACGAATATTTTTTGGAAGGAAATCGAGTTACATTTACTTGAAGAAGGCATCATTGAAGATGTTGATAAGGTTATACTCCCGAAAGACCCCGTTTTTGCAAATGTGATCGGATTTGAAACCCTTGCCCGTAAAACATTAATTACTGAATAAATAAGGAAAGATCGTCATGTCTGAAAAATCCATCACTATGGAAATAGCCGCCTTAAAGGCGCAAGTAAAGCAGATAATCGGTCAAGTAAACGGTCTTAAAGATCAGCTTGAACGGCGTGAAATTACTTTAGACGTATTTAAAGAAAAAAAAGAAGTGTTTGAGAATGAATTACGAGCTATTTTAGAAAAAATTTCTCAATATAAAGAGCGAGGAACTGTTGAGAATAAGAAAGATGCTTCAATTGCGTCAGAAGCCAATAGATTGATGTATGAATTTCAAACTGAATTCCCCGAGGAAATTTCCAAACCCAAAGTGTATATATCTGCCAGCGTCGATGATCACTTCGTTTTTGAGATAGATTTCACAAATTATCCCGAAAAACCAACACTAGTTTCCCCGGATTCTCTTCTAAAACTTTTTGAAGTAGCTTTTGATAAGAAGGTTTCCATTCTGACTAATTGGTCCGCTCCAACCCCCCCTCATATCATCGAAATTTTCTATGAAATCGAACGCTTTCTGTTACGTATCTTCCAGAGTGATCAGTCCGATGAAACCGTAGAATCCGATCTCAATACTAGGCGTATTCGTAAAATTTTTCAACGTCGAAAATTGGTCGCTTCGGCAGAATATGAGGTCGAATTACACAACATTGATAAAGCTATTGAATTATATCAACGAATTCTTCAAATTAGCTATGAATTGGAAGATTTTGAACAGGCAAACAAATATACGAAGTTAGTCGCGGAACTCAAAAAATCTCGAAAACCTGAAGCGTAAAATAAAAAAATTCCATTTTAATGTTTATTTGAACCGTATTCATTTATTACCAATTGAATTAAAATTCCTATCTTCATAAAGCGAAAAATAACTAAAATCTGTTTTATTAATTCTCTTGGATTTCTTGTCCCCTCTATTTCTCTAGTAAAATTCTAATATTAACATATGCACCAAATTGATTAACTTTATAAGTTTAAATTTCTACATATAAGTATAGAAACACTAGGCAGAACCTTATGTTGGGGATATATTATTACAAAATCAAGAAGTGTGATATTTTATGGCTAATGATAACACAGCAATCGGTTTAGGGATACCGTATATAATCTTAATCGTTTTAACATGGATTAATGCTGGCGTTTTAGAACTCTATTTCGGAACTTCTATCCCGTGGATTTTTACTCATATCGGAGGTATTTGGATCACCGTTGGCTGTTTATTTTTAATACCCGTTTTCATTCTAACAATAATTTTTATCTCAACTGCTGAGGACTCCTCTGAGAAAGTCGCATTCGGTCTTGCGCTTCCTGGCTGGTTTCTAATCATTATTGGAACCATCATCGGGCTCTATTATGAGACCACGAATTTTATTACTCCCGCCCTCTTCTTCATCTTTGTATTACCACAAATTGTTTTAGGGTTCGGTTTATTCGCCCGACGGAATTATTTAACGCAACTGGTTTCACAACGCCCTCCTCAACCACGCTACGCTGGTCGTCCCTCCCAACCAACTCGCCCAATGACTCTTCCTCCTAATCGCGGTCGAAGTGTCATCTCCGAAGAGGTGCGTTTAGCAAGTACTTATGGACAAGCTATTAAAAATTGCGTGAGATGTAACAGTACACTCGATTCAAGAACGCAAGTCTGTTATTTTTGCGGCACGAGACAACCTCCAGTCAATTCACGTGTCATAGAATCTAGACCCACGCCTCCACCTGAGCGTCCTCCAGTCCCTCCCCAAACTCCTCGCAGACCTGTTGAAGAATTCAACTTCTGTCCCGCATGTGGGGGACGCGTAGTCCGAGGCCATCTCTTCTGTACGGGATGTGGCGCCAGTCTGGATTAATCAGAATTAATCAAGTTGTTTCCCACAGTTTGCGCAAAATACAGCACCTTTTCTTAATTCCACTCCACAATTCACACAAAACTTTTCATTCTGTGTAGAGGTAATGAGTTCGTAACCGCAATTTGCACAATACCTTATATCTAGCGGATAGGGACTAAGATCGATTTCGCAAGCAGGACATACGCTCGTTATATCCGAAATTATTTCTTTAAAAGTGAGTTGATTTATTAGTTCGACAAACTCTGGAAAATCTGACTGAACTTTGGACGAAAAATCAATCTTATCACAATATTTAAACCAGTTTTCAACATATTTTTCTTCATATTTTTTCACTTTCTTTTGAGATACTTCCGGTCTTTTCATATCCCGATGTTTTAAAGTTCTCCAGAGTGCTCGTTTGCCTTTCCAATCCGTGGTTTCGATAGCGATTGAATAGTATTGGTGAATAAAGTCCCCCAGGGTTGTCTTAGGCAAAGTAGCGCTCCATTTAATAATTTCTAATTCGACAACCCGACGTCTCTCAGGGAATTCAGAAATGTGACTATTTGCTTTCCAGAATTTTGAATATGTTCTAAATAACTCATCTAACAGAGGATCTGCCTTGATGAGAATTAATGAACTAACGAGAAGTTTCCCTTTATAATGAAAATTTATAAGGTTCAAAAATTTTAAAAATGGAAAAATAGAATATTTTGAATTAAATAAAAAACTCGGAAAAATTATTTGCAGGTCAAAAGGATATGTAGTCTCTTTAAAATATAAAGCTGGAATTAAAATTACATCGCCACGTAATGTAACGGAAGTCAACGCATATATTTTAGCGATATTGTTCAAAGGCTATTCAGCCCAAGTCATTTGATTCAAATTTTGTTCAATTTTTGCTACTCGTTGAAGGAGCAAGTCTAACTCAATTTTCTTTACAATTTTTTCGATTTGTTCCACGTCTTCATTACTTTTTAGTTTCTTTGCGACGTCAATAGCGTTACTATATAATTCTTTTGCCTGTTCTAATTCATTATTTGCCCGCTGTTTACGTGCTCTATTTCGGAGGGCCCTTAGCTCATATAATTGTGATTCAATTTCTTCATTGTTGCTTGGCACGCGCCTCAATCTCCTTTATCTTTTCTTTATACTTTGCAGAAGTCTCCTTATCTTTCAAATCTTGGGAAATATAAATGACACTCTTGTACAATTCAAATGCCTCATTAAAATTGCCTGCTTCTTCTGCCGTCTGTGCTAATTTAATAAGCTTTCGCCTATTGGCAATTTTCTCTCGGTTTTCAACTATTTCATTATCTCTTTGAAAGAACGCGACTAATTTTTTTTCGAGTTCCTTGAATATATCCACAAGATGAGGTGGTTTCTTTAAGGACCACTTCTTAAGTGTCTTGAGTTCTGAAACAATATTTCCTTTAAAGAAATCATCAATTTCTTTTGGGATAAATAAATATGGTGGTTCTGGGTATTTAGAGCAATCTACATCAACCTCAAAGTGTGTATCGATTGAAGCAGAGAGATATACAGTTGCTAACCCTGAATATTCATCAATATCTATTTGAAATTGATCAGATAACAAATTGAGTTCATCGAAAATTACTTTCTCTTCTTGGCTTTTCGCGTTAAACTGTTCTTTTAGCTGCTCTATTTCATAGCGCAACTTTTTAATTTCTTCTAGGAGATTAAGTTTTTTCCCTTCAAAATCATCTTTTGTAATATCTTTAGATTCTAAATTTTTCTTTAAATCTTCAATTTCTCCTTCTAAATGTCCCAATTGTTCTTCTAAAGCTCCATAATCTAACAAGGAAAAGACCTCACTGCAACCCAATATTGAAGAATGGGTTTTGATGATTAATAAAAGTTTTTCACCAAATGAAATAATGAATGATGGAAAAGTAGCGTACTTTCTGATAAAAAATTAAAGAAAAAAGAGAGTTATATTTGATTCAAATGATCTAGGCTTAAACTGATTCAACACCTTTGACTGAAGGAATCCTCTGCTTAAGTAGACGCTCGATCCCCATTTTTAAAGTCATTGTCGAAAAAGCACAGCCAGCACAATGTCCCATTAATCGAACTTTTACAATATTATCATCTATCCCGATTAATTGCACATCGCCACCATCTGCCTGAAGACTAGGTCGAATTTCATCCAAAACCTTTGCGACTTCTTCTACTGTCGCCATAAACATCACCCATTTTATGATTCTATAAATCTAAGAGTTTTAGCTATAAAGTTATAACTCTGTTTTGTGTTACAAAATGTAACTAATGTTTATAAATTAAACGGCAACTATGATGAGTTCTAAATTCATTTCAAATTCTTAGAAGAAAGAATCAATTATTCAAAAAATTAGAACAAAAAGTATTTTAATAGTCTAAAGAGATGTGTTGAAAAGAACGGTGATTTCTTTGACAGGGAAAGAAGAAAAGATTACCATAGGTACCATGTTTTGGATATTAGTAGTTCTTGCAATCGGCGCGTTAATTGTTTTATTCTTCATTTCCGATACTGTTCACGGATTATTAATGGCGACGGTCGATTTTATAAAAGGCTTTACTGATCCTTGGGTACTAGGTTTAGTATTTTTCGGTATTATGGTTGTTCAATCGATTGCCGTTCCTATTCCTTCTGAACTCTGTTTAGTGGCTGGTGGTGTTGCATATGCGGCTGTTTATAGTACAAATATCTGGCTTGCATTATTGGTATCAGCTGTAATAGGATATGCTGCTTCGATGATAGGTGCCATACTCCTCTTTTACCTTGGGCGTAGAGGTGGTCGCCCTCTTGCAATCAAATTTCTTGGAAAATCTAATATGGATTTTGTCGATAATTGGTTCAAAAAATGGGGCGGCTGGGCTGTAGGACTTGGGCGATTGTTACCCGTCGTTTTCTACGACCCTATTTCATTGGTCTCTGGAGCGACTGATATGGACTTTAAACATTACATGTATGGCACTCTCGCCGGCACTGTTCCCCGAGTGCTCTTCTATTGTGGTTTAGGCGTAGGTATTGTTGCGTGGGCTTCAGAATCAATATTTGACATTATTCTCATTATTGTTGTTGCTGTAGGATTAGTATTACTTTTAATCTATTGGTTAATGTTCCGACGGTATGCGGCAAAAAAAGAAGCCGAAAAGAATGAAGCGAGTGGTACGAAAGAAGAGACAGTTGATGCCGCCTAATTTTTTTCTTCAAATTCTTAAGATTTCTGATATATTACAAGATATTAAAAGATTCGAGTTATCCATCCATCAAAATGGCTATCATAGGAGAGAATATTTTCAATCGAATAGTAGCAACATAAGGCTATATTGGTGCAATCCACATAACTTACTACGTCATCCGATTTTTTATTATTAATTTTTTGGAATATATCCCATGCATCCCTTTCAACCACATCATTTAAACGTAAAATTATAGCAATTTGTCCAGATCCGAAAAATAATTCTTGAATATTTTGCATTGCTTGAATATTTTTTCCTGTACGCGTTGCTACCAAAGTAGCACTTTCAGCCATAATGAAATTGGATGTATAAAGTTGTCCATATATTCCCGTTTTTAATGTTTTCAAAAGTTGTTGGCTCTTGTCATAATTGTCATCCTTGGGATGAACCAATCCCAGATAAAATCCAGTATCTAAGAAAATTGCCATTAATTTCACCAGTTAATGGGTGTAAATATCATGATCTTCGTCATTTAAACCTTTACCTTTGGCGATAGGTTCCCAAGGCACATCTACTAATTCTTTACTCATATTTATTATTCTATTTATTTTTTCATCATCTAGTTTTGGTCCAGGGTTTAATTTCATCAGTAACTCTTCAAAATGTTCAGCACCCAATTCGACACAGAAATCCAGAACCTCTTGTTGTGTTGGTTTTTTCCCTAGGCGCAGTGTTATTCTCGCTAAAAGGGTATCTAACTTTTCTTTTTTAGTAATTTTAACAATTGACATACTAAATATACAAGTATATTTCAGTATAAAAATCTACTCGATATTTAGATAATAAGGAAAAACTAATAATCATAATTAGCGTGAGTCTGGTATTTCATTTTTGTAATTGGTTGAAGTTTGGACAATATGCTGTAAAGAAGAAGCAGAAAAGAAGAAAGCAGGAAGTAAATCGAATTAATAATTACTTCCGTTTAATCTTCTTCCTTGAAATCATCTAATTTGTTTATTTCACTATTTCCTTTGTATCTTCATATTGAAACCAAGGCATTTTTGGAAGGAGATATTTTTTAAATACAAGGTAAAAGACGTAAACTGTGAGAATACCGATAAGACTTCCTACAAACACATCTAAGGGGAAATGTACTCCCAGAAAAATCCGCGCATATCCCATTAAAACCCCGTATGCAGCGGCAGAAATCTGAATCCAGTACTTTTTATAGAGGAGCATAAAGGGAGTTGCAAAAATAAACGCTGTGGTTGCATGTCCTGAGGGAAAACTTTCTCCACCAAATATTGCTATAGGCTCTGATCCGGAATAATAAAGGGGGACCCAATCATCTGCATTGCTTAAAAGCCCAGGATCCATGAATGGACGGTCGCGCAAAATAATATTTTTAATTACCGTTGTAATTCCCAAGTAGCCTATTATGAGCCCGACAACTATTAATATCAATATAAAACGCATAGGTCGCAGACTGGTGAATTTAAAGGAGAGACCCAAGAGTATAAGTGCAAAAACGATAAAAAGATATGTTCCTAACCCAAAATCCCCTGGTCCCCAACAGGAGAAATAAATGAAAAATGTATCAAAAGCCGTAGGATTCCCTTTCCCTGGATTTAGCGCCATAAATACCCGCTCATCACCGAGGAGAAGATTACCAGTTCCTATTACTAATAACCAAGCAAGGAATGCAATTATTATTATTACTAAAATACTTAGTCCTTTTTGCTCTTTCCAATCCATGATTAATCCGTTCCTTTAAAGCCTTATAAAATTATTATTCTATAATGGACACTACATAAGATTCTCTTTAAGGACAGATTTATTATTTATAATACTTAATTAATAAATGATGGTTATGACCATAAAACTTAATTCTAAAATTGCCCAAGATTTGATAAATACAAAACTACAAGTGTTAGATGAAAAAATCAGTGCAATTCTTAAGAAATGGAATGTAGAAACGGTTGATCACTTAATAGAGGGAGCAAAATCTGGGAAAATAGAAGATGCCGAACCGGATGCGATAGAACTTCAAAATTTAATAGATAAAAGGGACGAAATTGAAAAACTTTCCCGGACTATGTGATTTGGGTTGAAATTCGAGGATTTAATCATAGAAGCTCTAAATATAGCTCGAATTGAGCTTCTAAAAGATATATTAAACTTAGATCTAGATCTGGATGCTGGAAGGTTAAAAATTATTCTTAAGAATAGGATTATTATCTATATCAGGTATAATAATTATCAACAGTATTCTTATGTAGTTCAATTTTCCTTAAAACAATTTGATCGTATTCAATTCGATAATTTTGATGCTAATTGGGCTGTGAACTCTCAACCGCATCATTGTCATCCACGGTTTAAACACGATGCGTTCGAGAGTAAATTCACAGGTGATCCAAAAAACGACATTCCAATTTTATGCAATCTGATAAAAAATAAAGATATTTTTAAAATAATATGATCATATCCAAATTATTGACACAAATCACTAAATTTTCGTCGCATAATCAATAAGTGTGAATATAACAGGGAGGACCCGATGGCAAACGGGTTCCACTTGTTCGGAGGGGGGATTGAAAAACTCCCAGATACTTCCTGCCCATCGTCCCTTGTATAATTCGAGGACATATGAAATACAATGATAGAATTGATATACATGATCAATATATGTTCCTGAGGTGGGATAAAGCGAAATTCCTGGACCTGAAGGAAATGGTTCCACTTGCATTTCGCGCGCTTGTTGCTCCATTTGCTGACAGAGCGTCTCAAATACTGCATTATCGGGTGTTGGGTCCCAACTGTATCCCCATGGATATAAAAGCAATGTTGCGCCACTATGCATATCGAGCGAACACTTGATATTTTTATATTTTAAAAAGAGTTCATCAATTATTTTCATTTTATTCACGAGTTGTGATTCGATTTCGGAAAGCTGATTGGGACCACAATAAATTTCACTAGTTGGGTCGTGAGAGCAACCGGGTGCGATCCCCCAATTAAACGTATAATTCCGATTCAAGTCCACCTCATTGCCGTTTTTTCGATTTATGACATCATGCCCATCTGGGTTAAGCATCGGGACAAAAATGATCGCACTGTGTTCAATCCATACATGAATTTTTTCATTAGCAGAATGATTCTCCAGTAAATATTTCATACCATAATATGCTGCTTCGCTTGTGATACATTCTCGACCATGATGGCAGCCAATAATAAGCGAAGCGGGTATCGTTTCTAACGCACTTTGCTTCGAACTAATTATATAACACCAAATCTCTTTCCCTTCGGTACTTTTACCCAAATGATGTCTTGTAAGCAAATCTGAATTTTTCTCACATAAACTTTCAAGGTCTTTATTCAAACTTTGGGATGAATGATAGTTCTCTGGAAAGTCAAAATCAAATTCTCTCTTTTCTTTCACTTCTTAGCCCTTCTGGTTATTTCTTAGAATATGCAAATATCTACAGGTTGAAATCGTATTCTAAAATAACTGCATTAATTTCATTTTATAAACCTTATAAGTTACCAATTACTTAACAATTTGGAATAGTGTATATAAAAAATACTGTGAAAGAAAAGAAAT
>Ga0307375_10003273_pt1 | contig 16028 bp, 18 predicted proteins | sample TR1MG_FD_202531 | JGI IMG/M metagenome (GOLD analysis project Ga0307375, IMG submission 202531) | Soil microbial communities from Risofladan, Vaasa, Finland - TR-1 | ecosystem: Environmental > Terrestrial > Soil > Coastal area > Acid sulfate soil | place: Finland: Risofladan, Vaasa | collected... | reverse complement strand
TCGCGCTCCGCCACGCCGTCATCGGCACCGGGCACCGGGGTGCCATCGGCCGGTCCGAGGCCATTGGCTCGCTCGTCGAGGAGCTCGGCGCGGCGAAGCGATACGAGGGGCGCCAGCTGCTTTGCGCATGTCTTCCCGAGGTCCGAGCTGATGCGTCGTCTTGAGACGTCCTTCGCCACCGGGCAGGGCTTGAGCCGATGCGTCCATCACGTCCCGCTCAGCCGCCGTCAGCGCTCCGAGGTTCCCTGCCGGGCCCCGTGTGCGTGTCTGTCGCCCCGCCGCCGGTCCCGCTCCGCGCGGGCGACGATCTGCCGAATCGCGTCGACCTCGGGCGGCTCGAGGCGCGCGAGCCGCCCGAGGATCGTAAGCGAGTCCTCGATCCTGTCCGCGAGGAGCTCGTCTGCCATGCCCGTGTCGATTGCCTCGTCCAAGTGGCCGAGCCAGTCCGGCGGCAGCTCCAGGAACGCGGCGATCCGCCCATACGACCACTCGCTTCCCGACTCGCCCCGCTCGATGCGCCCGATCGTCACGAAGCCAAGACCCGTGGCGGTGCTGAGGCCCTCCCGGGTGACGTCCTTTGCCTCTCGGGCCTCGCGGATCCGGTCGCCGGCGAGCCGACGGCGGCGCGCAACCTCTGCTTCGACCCGCGGCTTGAGCTCCGGATCCTCCGCGGTCGCCAGACCCGCGTAGGAGCCGCCGCGTCTGCGATGGGTTGCTGCCATGCCGACAACCGTACCAGAAGTGTCTCATCTGATGATGCAGCCGACCACCGGAAGCCGCACGAGGGTAGCCGGTCCCCGCTCCAAACCGCGAGGACCCCGCGGAGCGGCGCCACCGCCGCCCGACCGGTGACCTCGAGGTGGACCGGAGGACACGATCGATGACAGCCCGACGAACGGCCGGGATCCCCGCGCGGACCGGCCCCATGACCCCGCCCGACGGTGTGAGTCGCGACGGACACGCCGCGCCCGTCCGCCTCGACCCCGCGATCACCGGCGCCCTTGCCCACCTGACCATCGCCGACATCGCCCGTCTCAGCCGGACGGCCACCGAGCCCGAGCTCCTCGAGCGGGCCTGGTCGCTCGCCGGCACGCTCGTCCGGGACGCGGGCCTCGGCTCGCGCGCCCGGTGCTGCCGGCTCGAGATCGCTGGCGCGGCCGGCGTCTACGTCCGCTACTTCCTGCCGCCCGTCTCATGGACGCTCGTCGGGTCCGAGGTCGAGATCGACGATGGCCGCCTCGACCTCGTGTGGGCGACGGAAGGCGCCGTCCTGTACGACGAGCTCAAGCTCACCGCGGGACACGGCCTCCCGACCGGCGAGGGTCCGACCCGTCGCCAGGCGGCACGCTACAGCGTCCACGGGAGCGCCACGTACGGCGAGCGTTTCGCCGGCGTCCGGCTTGTCCTGCTCGGCGCTCCCCGCCACAGCCAGCTCATCGGGCCTGGGGCCGCCCTCCAGCGGCTCATCGACACGCCGTTCTGGTTCGCCCTCGGACGGACCGCGAAGGAGGCCACCCGATGATCTCCCTCGTCCGGACGACCATCGCGACCCCCACCCTGGCCCCGGTGCGCCGGTACAAGACGAAGGCGGAGCGCGCCGCCATCGGCCGCTACGTCCTCACGCACAAGGAGGCCACGGGCGCCGGCCTGCCGCTCGTCATCCGGGCGACGGCCCGCCAGCACGGCGTGTCCGAGTCGACGATCCGTCGAGCGGTCGAGGAGGCCCTCGGCATCGCGACCGATCCGGAGTCCTCCGAGATCGCGGCGCGTACCTACGAACCCTGCCGCGAGGTCTACGTCCGGACCGCGATGCAGGCCGGCAATGTGCGAGCCGCGTACGACGAGCTCAAGGCGGAGGGCCACCCGGGTCTTCCCTCCTACGAGACCGTCTGCCGCTCCCTGCGGGGTGACCTCGGGATGCTCGTCGCCATGCGCAAGGGGATGAAGGCGTTCGAGCAGTTCGTGCTCGTCGGCATCTACGAGGCGGACGTCCGCAACGAGCGCGCTCTCGTCGACGAGATGCACGTCCCGATCCGCTGCCGGGATCGATATGGGAAGGTCATCGAGGACCTCTGGCTGATCTCGATCTACGACGACTTCGCGCGGATGAACGTCGCCCACGCCGTCACCCGCGGGGCGGTGACCGACGAGGTCGCCGAGGCGGTCCTGTATGCCGCGGTGATGGGCTACGAGGTTCCGGCCGACGAGCTCGCCGCGCTCGGGATCACCTGGCTCGACGCCGCCGGTCGCCCGACCGCAGGTTTCATTGGCGGCGTGCCCGACGTCCTCACCCCTGACCACGCCAAGATCTACGAGGGCAAACGCTTCAAGAAGGCGATGGAGTGGGTCGGGACCGAGCCGAAGTTCGCCCGCGCCCACATGGCCGTCGACAAGGCCAAGCTCGAGCGCTTCCACAGCACCCTCCAGACCAAGTTCCTCGCCGGCATCCCGGGCTTTCTCGACGGGCCCGTCCCGCACGCGATTGACGACCCCTCCGTGCGCCCGTACGCCGTGCCGTCCGACGACCGGCTGCCGCGCGTCGAGGCGGTCGTCGAGATGATCGACAAGGTCATCGCCGACTACAACCGGACCCATGTAGTCTCGACCACGGGGCAGACCCCGTTCGAGCGCTGGTTCAGCGCGAACACGCCGCTGCGCAAGATCGAGCCCGTCCTCTTCTGGCCGCACATGTTCCCGGTCCCGAACCCCACGACATCGGGCACGAACGTCTTCCGGGTCCACCCCCGCGGCATCTACGTCGATGGGGCCTTCCGGACCAATCGCGCCCTCGGCCCGCAGATCGGCGGCATGGTCGCCGTGCGCGCATTTCCCGGCCAGCCGGGCCGCGTCTTCGTCAGCAAGGACGGCCCTGACGGGAACCTCACCTGTGAGGTCACCTCGACCGCCGAGATGGACGAGACGGGCCGTGCCGCCCGCGCCGCGTCGAACGGCGCCCGCGCCCATCGAGCCCGCAGCTACCTTGCCGAGGCAGGTCGCCGGCTCGCTGCGGACGGCATCCCGGGCGACGCCGCGAGCGAGGAACCGGCAGCTGGGGGCGAGGCCGCCCCGATGGCCCTCCGCGGACCTGCACCCCGCCGCCGCGCCGACGCGGCTGACGTCGGACCCGACCCGTCGGCCGCGATGGCGCTGCCGTTCAACCCCCCGGCCCAGATCGAAGGAGCCGCATGATGCTCGCCCCGACCATCGCCCCCGACCTCAAAGGGGTCGTCCCGGGCGCCGTCCCGGTCGTCACGGCGCCGTTCGCGCTCGTGCAGCGCTTCTGCGGCGAGGTCGTCGAGATCGGCGGCATCCTCACTGCGAGCGGTCCCGGCGGCGCCGGCAAGACCTACGCCGTCAGCTACTGGTCCGACCGGGCGAGCGTCCCGGTAATCCGGCTCCACCTCGGGGACCGGATCCGGGGCAACGAGCTCCTCCGGACGATCCTGGCCAAGCTCGGCGAGCCGACCGACGGGAACGGCGCCATCCTGCTCGAGCGCGTCCGCGCCGCGCTCGCCGACCGGCGCCTCGTGATCTTCGTGGACGAGGCGAACCTGCTCAACCGCGAGGCGCTGCGCCAGCTCCGCTACCTCCACGACCAGCGCGATGCCCGCTTCGCGTTGGTCTTCACCGGGGTCGACTTCGACGAGGCGTTCGCGGGCGTGCCCGAGTTCGCCTCGCGCGTCGCCAGGCGGGTCACCTTCGGGCCGCTCACGGGCGCCGCGCTCCTCACGACGCTCGCCGCCAACCACGGGGTCTTCGCCGCCACCGAAACCGGCGTCCTCCAGGCGATCGATGCCCAATATGCCAAGGGGCTCTGGCGCCACTGGGAGAACGTCCTTGCGATCGCGCTCGCCGCGGGCGCGACCGCGGAGACCGGGATCAGCATGGCGGTCGCCCGGGGCTCCCTCGGCGCGATCGTCGGTGGCGCCCCGGCGCGGAAGCGAGGCCGACGGTGATCGAGCTCATCGAAGGCCCGCTCGAGCCCGACACGGCTCGCTGGGCTGCCGGGCTCAACGACCCGGCCTCGGGCCGCCTCGCGGTCATCTGCCCGCCAACCGTCGAGTCGCCCGGACGGCTCGTCGGCGCGATCCTCGCCGCGCTCGGCAAGCTCGCCGGGCCGAACCCGCGCTGGCGCTCCGAGCCCGAGGACCTCGAGCTGCTCCTGGCCTGGCTCAAGGGGCACCGCATCGAGCGGCTCATCCTCGTCCACGCCGACTGGCTCCCGCAGCGGATCGCGACCGCCCTCGCTGCACACCTCGCCCTCGCCGGCGTTGAGCTCGTCGCGCTCGTCGATCCGGGCGGCGAACGCGTCCTCGAGGCCTGGACTCCCGGCTCGCGAGCGTGGGTCACGTTCGTCGAGCGCGAGACCCGCGACGCCGCCCACCGCGAGGCGCTCGCCGCCGACCCGGCCCGCCATCAGCGCGACCCGTTGCCGGTGCTCGGGCTGCCCCTCGGAGCGCTTCGCCTCGACGCGGATGGGCCGCTCGAGGGGCCCGCTCTCGTCGCCTATCTCGACCTCGCCGCGAGGCTGCGGCGGGACGGGCGCACCGAGGGCGCCGTGGCCCATGCGGCGATGCTCGTCCTGCGCGGCTACGCCGCCGGCGCCGAGCGGGACGAGGCGATCGGGGGCGCGACCCGTGCCCTCGGCCAGGCTGGCTGGGGCCTCTGGAGCGACGGGCGGGACCGGCGCGGCGGGCGACTGCCGGCCGGTGGTCCGGTCACCTGGGCCGACCTGCGGACCGGACCGTTCCCGGTCGGCCCCGCGACCGTCGGGCTTCTCGCGGCCGGATTCTGGCCGCCCGAGGTCGCTGCGCTCGGCGTGGGCGATGTCGAGGCGGACGGCTCGGCGGTGTATTTCGAGGGGGTCGCCCATCTCGTCCCCTTGGGCGCCCGCCCATACCTCGTCGCCCAGCGCTGCCTTCGCGTGGGCGACGGGCCGGACGCTCCGTTCGTCACCCATCGCGGGCACCCGTTCACGGCGGCCGGGATCGCCACGACCGCGAGCGCCGCACTGGCCGCCGCGGGGTTCGCGATCTCGCCCGCCGCGTTCTCCCGGCCGCGGACGCCCAGCCTGCGCTGGCTCGCCGCGCGGGGGCTCGCCCTCCGGCCAGCCGCAGTCACCTGCGAGCCGATCCGGATGGCCCGCCGCTGCCAGCACGGCCTGCCCGGCGAGTTCATGGTCGAGGGGGTGCTGCTCATGCACTCGCAGCGGCTGTGCAAGGCAGCCGGCCCTCGGGAGGAGATCCCGACGGTCGTCCGCCGGGCCGCGTCCGGGTTCGTGGTGCGCGCGATCGAGCGCTCGGCGCAGGGCGTCCGCCACGTCGTCACCCAGTCCGGCCGCGCGGCCGGCGAACTCGTCGGTCTCACGGCACCCGACGGGCCGCTCTGGCTCGAGGTCGGGACCGGCCGGGCGCCGGCCCTCGAGACCATTGCCGCCCTCGTCGGGGCGCACTACCCGGCGGCGCTCGGGCTGCCGGAGAGCGTCGGGCCGGCGTAGGGCGCGCGCAACGCCTCCGGGTCGAACCGGCGGGCTGGGCGGACGGGTGCCGGGACCGGATCGTCCGAGGCCACGAGTCAGGTCGCGGGTGAGCGGCGCCGGTTGCCGTCTGACCCGGCCACGCTCCGCGGAGGAACGAGCGCCGGCACGGAGCGGACGCAGCGCCTCTTCGCTGCCCGAGCCCTCGCATCGCGGCCCGCCCTTGTGCGCAGGTTCTTGCCGCGCGTGTTGTGAAGGTCGAGGGCCGACGGTCGCGCCTACTCCTCCTTCGGCCGCGGGCCGCGCACCCACAGAATGCCGTCGGTGGGCGGGTCGTCCTCGCGCACGAGCTTGCCGTCCACGAGCTTGTAGCGGGGCACCTCGATCGTAGGATCGAAGGGGACCTCCGGGACACCACCCCAGCCCGACGGGACAGCCACGGGCTCATTCGACAGGTGCCTGGCGAAATCGGTGTTCGATCCGTTGGCGAACGGGCCCCGGAACGCCGTGCCGGCGGCCATCTTCTGTGACCCGAAAAGGTAGGGCTCGCCGGGGACGGGGCCTGCGCCCCGGTCGGAGCGGCGGATCGCCGGCGTCAGGCTGGTCTGCCCCCGCAGCCAGGCAGCGGCCTCGCGCAGCATCTGCGCGTCGTCGGTGGTGGCGACCGGATCGAGGGCCATCACCTCCATGAGTCCCGCGGTCATGTCCCAGGCGTGTGGCGCGTCTCCCGCCGACCAGGCCACGTAGCCGGCCCAGCGCGGCAGGTTCAACGTCTTCGCCATCGCGAGCTCGTAGGTGTAGCCGGCGCTGGAGTAGGACACGTCCAAGACAACGGCGCCACAGCGTCGCATCAGCGTCTCGGATTTCAGGTAGCCGTTTGGCGTGAAGTCCTCGAACTCGGCCACGACCACGGGCCCGAGCCCGCACTCGATGACCGCCTGTCGCAGGGCCAGCATCCGGTCAGGCAGGGCGTGGGCACCGGCGACGAAGACGAGGGAGGACGGCGGGATGCCGTCGAGCTGGTCCAGCGTGCGCCAGCCGCGACGGAAGCCCCGGTAGGCGGGTAGCCGCAACTCGGCGGCCTCGAAGGCGCGAGCGAGCTCGAGCGGGTCGGTCGTGGTGCTCCGCGCGCGCGCTTCGAGCCGCGCAAGCAGCGGCCGGGTCTCGCCGAACATCTCGGCCAGCGTCTGGCGCGCGATCGAGCCTGCCAACTCTGGGGGCTCGCGCGGATCGGTCCTCACATCCTCAATAAACGCGGCGTGGAAGTGCGTGCGTGCCAGCTCAGGATCGTCGCCCAGGATGGCGGCGCCGAGGTTGTGCAGGGCGTGGCCCTTGTGGAGCCGATGGCCGAGCACTGCCTCGCCTGTGCGATAGAGGCCGAGCTCGCGTTCCGCGAGCGCGCGTGCCCTTGTTTGGTCGTGGTTGATTACCGAGTCGGCCTCGCCCGCCACCTCGCCCAGCTCGTCACGCAGCTCCGGCGGGATCGCCATCGCTTCGTCGCCTCGTGCCATCCGCAGTCTCACCTCGACAGCGTAGCCATGCCCGTGCCCGGCCGCACTGGCAGCGTTCATCGTCAGGTAACAGACGAGGTGTCACCCGGGGGCGTGGACCGTAGGTCCATGACCGATCAGGGCCCTGGCGTCAACGGCGGCAAGCGGTGCCCCGGACCAAGCGGGAGAGGTACGAGGTCACCCGCAGCGAGGCGGGTGTTCGGGGCGGACGGGTCGCACCACCGGCACCCCCCGACGCGCTGCACTGACCGTCTGCGGAGCGCACGCTCCAGCGGGTAGTAGGAGAGCGCCGACAGGTCAGCGCCGGCTGGCATCAAGCCCGTGGCGAGGAGCAGGAAGTCGGTCGTGGCGAGCGAGGTCGAGATCGAATTCAGGGTGATGACGGACGGCTCAGCAATCGCCTCAGCGCCCGGACCGTCGGCGTAGCGTTGCGCGCGCCGCTCGGGCTCCGACACCTGCTCGAGCCGCAACTGGTTTGGCTCGATCGCCCCCGCGCACGCGAGACACGGGCCACCCGGAAGCACTGGGCGATCGACGACGTGCACGAGATCGAGCCGGCCGCCCCGGCCGGCGACGATCTTCGACCCGACGACGATGCCGGGCACCAGGAACTGCGAGACGATTGCGTTGAACGCGAACCGCGCGAGCATCGTGTCGGTGGCCAGGAACACGAAGTCGGCATCGGCCGCCTGGCGGGCGTCCTCCTGGCGCGTGATGTCCGCCTCGATGCCCTCGAATTCGATGGTCGGGTCGATCCGTCCCACCATGCGGCGCATGACGTCGACCTTGAGCGTCCTCGTACGAGCGTCGGCCGGCTCCGCCCCGACGATGCGCGAGAGATTCGAGTCATCCACGTGGTCGAAGTCGAGCGCAGTCAGCTTGCCGACGCCGAGGTGGGCGAGCGATTGCATGATGAGGGACCCGCCGCCGCCCACTCCGACGACGGCCACATGGAGCCCGCGCAGCACCTGCTGTCCGGCCTCGCCGAGGAGGCGGACCTGCCGGGCAAAACGCGCGTCCTGCGCGCTCAGCGTCGCGGGCGAGGGCCGCACGTCGCGGACGTGGTGGCCCACGACCCTCACGGCCGTCAGCTCCGCGGCGCCGTCTGGCGTCCATACCTCGCCGGCGGCGCATTCGCGTCCGAGCACGAGAGCGGCCACCGGCCGGCCGTGGACGAGATCGAGCAGGTGCGGATGGGCGCGCACGACGGTCGCGCGATCTTGCGGGCTCAACCCGACCCGACGCCGCGCGAGCGGGTGCGAATGGGCCCAGATCAGCGCAAGCCCGGCTTCGTCGCACTCGCGCGCCGCGTGGGCCAGGGCGCGGGGCGCGATCTGCCACTCGGTCCGGGCGGGACTCGGACCGAAGTCCTCATCGGCCACGAGGACGACGCGGCGCACGAGGAGGCGCCGGTGCGGGCCGGCGTCGGCCACGCCCGCGTAGAGGAACGCTGCGTGCTCGGCGCCGTCGGGACGCAACAGCGCCGTCCGGAGCATCTCGAAGTCGGCCTCGGTGATCACCACCGTCCAGCTCACGGCCGCGTCCTCAGCCATCGGGTGACCGCGGCGAACCGGGCCCCCAGCCCCTCGCCGGGAACGTGGTCGTGCCGCAGCGAAAGCTGTGCGCGCGGCGAGCCGTCGATCGTCACAGGCGACGTGAGGCCCGCGACGGGTTGCCCATCCGCGCGCTGGAGATCAGCCGCTGCGTAGAACGGATAAGGGGGCGTCGTGGGGTAGGTCACCTCCAAGAAAGCGGAGATCTCGGAGCGGGCCATGTTCCAGCCCGCTCCGAGATCGACATCGCCGAGCGTCACGAGGACGCGGCCGTCCGCCTGCTCGATCACCGTCACGCTCGCGTTCGGGAACGTCGCTCGGAGGTCCGCGACGCCCGCCACTTGCTCGGGCTGCACCTCAGGATGGCTGCAGGACCGGCGTTGCGATGAAGCGCTCGTCGGGATGCACAGTGACGTCCTGTCCATCCTCGATCTTGCGCTCGTGGTCGCCTTCCACGCGGAAGAGCTCGAAGTCGGCCGGCACGCCGGCACGCGCCTTGATCTCCGCCCCGGTCGTCTTGTGCGGGACCTCGACCGGACGGTTGTTCACCTGGATCCCCACGAGGCGCGGCTCGCGCGTCTCCGGGGTGATCGTTGCATCCACCTTGCGTTTCTCCTGTTGCGACTGTAGGCTCCCATTGCGAGAGTCGAACCAGCGTGGATCGTCCCACATATGCTTGGCGATTGCAAGAGTGAAATCACGATGGGAGGACCCGTGACAGGTGAGCGAGAGGCGTTCGATGGAAGCGCCTTCTTCGCCGCGCTCGATGGAGAGCGGATGGCCAGGAAGCTCAATTGGAAGACGATGGCCCGGGAGGCCGGCGTGAGCGCGTCGACGCTCACGCGCATGGCCCAAGGGAAGCGCCCCGACGTTGACACGTTCTCCGCGCTGTGTCGCTGGGCTGGCCTCGACGCCGACGCCTACATGCGACCCCGCCTCGGCACGGCGGCGAAGGACGCGCCGGAGCCCTTGGCGGCGATCTCTACCTACCTCAGGAGCGATCCCAACCTCAGCCGAGAGGCCGCGGAGGCGATGGACGAGCTCGTCAAGGCTACCTACGCGAGGTTGCGGAAGCAGCGGTGAACGAGCCCATGGAGCGAGGGTTCAAGGCGTACGCGACGCGCCTCGCGCTCGACGTGCGAGCCGAGCTCGGCCTCGCGGCCCTTGAACCGCTCGATCCATGGCTGCTCGCCGACCATCTCGAGATCGGGATCGACACGGTGAGCTCGTTCCGCGACGAGGCGCCCCGGAGCAGGGTCCTCGGAGGAAGCGAACGCGCGGCGTTCTCGGCGGTGACCGTGCTCGACGGACCGCGGCGGCGAATCGTCGTCAACGACTTCCATTCCCTTTCCCGCCAGACGAACAGCATCGCGCACGAGTTGTCGCATGGGCTCCTGATGCACCCGCCTGCGCCGCCGTTCGACCCGCGCACGATGCTGCGGATCCATGTCCCTGTGATCGAGCAGGAGGCGAGTTACCTCGGTGGCGCGCTCCTCGTTACGGAGGCGGCCGCGCTTGCCGTGGTCGCGAACGGTTACAACATCCGCGAGGCGGCCGACCACTTCGGCGTGTCCGAGAGACTGATGCGGTGGCGGATCAACATGACAGGGGCGGCGAAACGCATCGCGCGCAGTCGTCGCCCAGTCCCGAAGGCAATCCGGCCCGGCTACTCCGCTGTGGACTGAGATCCGACACGGGGTGCCGCTTCTGGTGGGGGTTTCACGAGCGGTGGGCGTGCGGGCGAAACCCCGACTGTGCGTGTGACCCCGAGCGACCCTCGGAGGTCAGGCCCCGAGAGTCCCGATCGGAATGACCCACACGCTGTCGTCACGCTGATAGGCCGCGCCCCATCCCGTGACGACAGCGAGCGCAGCCGGGCGGCCATGGGCATCCTGGTCGACGCGATCGGCAAGGGAGAGCAGGTTGCGCGCGGCCTCGTCGACGAGGGACTGGCCCAACTTCACCTCGAAGGCAGCCCACCGGCCGTCGCGGTGCACCACGATCGCATCGGCCTCGAGCCCCGTGTCGTCCTGGTAGTAGCAGACGCGCGACTCGTTGAGGGCCTGCGCGTAGATCCGGAGGTCGCGAACCACGAGCGACTCGAACAGGAGGCCCATCGTGTTCGTGTCGAGCACCATGCGTTCAGGGCTGATCCCGAGGGCCGTCGCCGCGAGCGACGGGTCCACGAAGTGGCGCTTCTCCGCGACTCGCAAGGTGCTCCGTGATCGGAGTGAGGGCCCCCAGGCAGGCAGGTCCTCGATGACGAAGACCCGCGAGAGCGCCTTGATGTAGTCGACCACCGTGTGCCTGTCGACGACGCTGTCGCTCCCCGCGACATCCCGCCCGATCGCGGTCGCCGACGCGGCCGTGCTGACGTTCCGGGCGATCGAGCGGACCACGCGCTCGACGTTGGCGGGGTCCCGTCGGACTCCGTCGAGCCGCTGGAGGTCGACGCGGCTGACATCGTCGAGGTAGCCGCGAAGGGCGATCATCGCTTGCTCCGGCGTTCCGTCGACCAGTGTCGGCCACCCGCCGATCACGATCCTCGCAGCGATCGCGTGGATGTCGAGCCCGGGGCCCGCTGTCGGCTGTGCGGCCCCGGCGAAGAGGCCGGCGAGCGAGATGCCGCCGCTCGAGTGCCCGCTCTCGGCGAGGGACATGGGTCGCATCCGGATCCGGCCAAACCTGGTGCTCGCCGGCTGGCGGGTGGAAGTGTCGGGAGGGACGGAGGAACCCGTGAGGATGAACTGGCCCTTGGCGCCGCTCTCGTCGACCTCGACCTTGACATGGTTCCAGAGCCCGGGGACCAACTGCCACTCGTCCAGCAGCCTCGGACGGTCACCGGGCAGGAGGACCTGCGGAGCAACCCTGCCCGCCTCGCGCAGCGCATCCTCGATGTCGAGCCGGACAAGGCTGTTGGCCCGGGTGCGGGCCGTCCACGTCTTGCCGCATCCTCTGGGCCCCTCGATCAGGACGGCCTCCACTGCCCCGAGCTTGTCAGCGAGCTCGAGATCGACGACCCGCTGCTTGTAGCCCACCACCGCAGACATCGCCGTCCCTCGTGCGCACGGCTCTGCGACGACTCCAGACGCCACTTTCCGACGCTTGAAGACGCCGCTTTGCGATGATCGTAGACACCGTCTTGCTGCTGGTCAATGCTCCGCCCACAGGGGAATGCGTACAAGTGCGTCCGCTGGCGCCGGCGCAGGATGACGCTTCGAGCGGAGGTTCCGCGTGCCCGCCCACGCTGCGGAAACCCCACCAGACGCGGCGCCCCCATCCGACACTCCCGAAGAGGCGGAGACATCGTTGATGAAGACCAAGACGGGGCCAGCGATTACACCCTCCGATCCCCTCGTGCGCGCGCTCGCAGACATGATCATCTCCGCGAGTCGGCGGACGAACCTGTACGTCCGGCGGCAGCTCGCAGCGGGCGAACCGATCGTCGAGCCGTGTACATGCCGAGTCGACATCGAGAATGAGCGATGCGTTTGCGCGGTCGAAGTACCCGTCTCCGCCGCCTGGCGACGAGCTGCCGCGCGCCACGTCGCGGCCGGCGCTTCCGTCGGGCTCCCACCCCGGCGTCGCTGCCGGCTCTGCACGGCAGGCGAACACGACCTGGCGGCCACGCAAGTCATCAGGATCTCGGTTGCCGGATCCGATCGCGAGGCGAGCGTTCGTGTCGCGAGCCCACCGACGCGTCGCAAGCGCAAGGAGGAGGAACGCGCGTCTCGTGCTCGGGCCTTCCCGGCCGGAACCTGGAAGGAGCAGATGGCCCGGATCGAGGCGCCGGACGCCGGACTGGAAAAGCACCGGGAAAGGCACCCGTAGCAGATCCCTGGCAACGCTGCCCAAGTTCCCGCAAATCGCGCAGCAGACCCTGGACCGGCGTTCGTCAGAATGCCGCCCGCTCACATCGAGTGTGTGCGGTCGAGGTTGCGCATCTCGATGTTGTCGTGATCGATGTAGGTGAGGCGCGTCAGGCCCATCCTGCTCGCGGCCTCCGCCGCGAGGCTGCCGACGCTGCCGAGGCCGACGATGCCGATGCGCGCACGGACGAGATCGGCGTGAGCCTGCTCCCCCCAGACCGTCAGGGTTTCGCCGAGCGCGGGGGTCGACACAGGTGGTCGGTCTGACGGGTGGAACGTCGTCCTGAGGCGCACGCCGACGACGCGCACGGTACGCACGTCGAGCCGCTCGTATTGACGGCTGCCCGACTTCGCCCAGAACCTCGCACTCCACGCGCCGTCCGTGCCGCGCGTCAGTCCGACGAGCGGGAGATTCGTCCGCCCCGCAACTTGTCCTGCGAGCCGGTCGTGCTCCGCCGTCACGTCATCGGGGCTCATTCCCTGCCAGCCCGGCGTGAGGTGGCCGTGCATGAAGGCGATTCCGGCGCCGGCCGGGATGTTCGCCAGAACGCGCTCCAGGTACGCCGGCCGGAAGGCGACGTTGCCCTGCAGGATCCGATCACCGTGGTTCGGCCACGCGACGTCGAACAAGATGGCCGTATAGCGGCTCGCGCCGATGCTCGGGCGCCAGTAGACGAAGGCCAGATCCTCCTGCCGACGCGGCTTGTGGAGGTGCTTGCTGAGAGCCACGTCGAGCTCGGCGGTCATCGCCACCGAGAGGTCGCACCCGACCAGATCCGCGTGGGCGTAGCTCAAGTCACTTCCCCGAGGACGGTGAGGATGTGCGTCCAGAGGTTCGTCGGCGTCGCCGGGCGGTCGAATCGGCGGCTCCAGTACTGCCACTCGGGCCCGATCCCACTCGCCTGGGTCGCCGCGGTGCCCATCGGCACGAGGATCGGCCGGGTGTGGATCGCGGCCGGGGGAATCCAGGGGATTGAGCCGCTCCGCTGGATGGCCACGTCGCACGTCTGACCGCGGAGTGCCCCGGTCTTCACGGTGACCGATCCGATCACCGTGTATTCCTGACCATCGACTCCACGCAGGGGATCGACCGTGAAGCCGAGCCCCCGCATATGCGCCTCGAACTGTTCGATGGCCATCGGAGCTACGAGGTGGGGGTCACACCGCGGAACGTCGCGGTGAAGGCCTCGCCCTCGTGGATCGGCACCTCTTCTTCGAGACCGATCTCCTTGCCGCCGTCGTCGCGAGTGAGCTTGTACTCGTCGCCCGGCGTGAAGCCCGCCCGCTCGAGGATCTCGCGCCCCGTGAGCTTGTGGTCGTCTGTCTCCTGCGCCTCCGCGCTCACCGAGTAGTGGATGGTCCTGGGGTGGGCCGGCGTGACCGTGCCCTCCGGGCTATCGGGTGCTACCAACGTCGTGCTCCTTGTGGCTCTCGTGGGACCAGCCAGATCAGCCGGCGAGTTGACTATACCTGTTCGGTAAATGACATGCAACAACGCGAAGCACCGACTCATAGACCCATCAGGTAAATGTGTGGTAGCATCGTGCTCCGTGGAGCTCCTGTTCCGCACCAACAAGCTCGCCAAGATCTGCTCGACTGAGGCCGAGATGGTCCGCAAGTTCGGGCCAGATATGGCGCGTCGACTCCAGGCTCGACTGACCGAGCTCGATCAAGCCACCTCTCTCGCGGAGATGAGACGCCTGCCCCATGCGCGAGCTCACCAGCTCATGCGCGACAGGGATGAGCAGATCAGCTTTGATGTCGCCCACCCCAACCGCCTCATCGTCGAGGTCAACCACGACCCGGTTCCTCGACTGTCGGACGGCGGCCTGGACTGGGAGGCCATCACGTCACTGATAGTCGTCGAGATAACCGATACGCATGAGTAGCCAACTGGTGAGAGGGAGGAGGAACGCAGCGATGGAGCCGGCCAACAACGTGTATCGGCCCGACTTTGCGATCCCGCCCGGGGAGACGCTCCGCGAGGCGCTCGAGGCGCTGGGGATGACGCAGGCGGACCTGGCGCGGCGAACCGGGCTGTCCGCCAAGCACATCAACCAGATCATCCAAGGAAGTGCCTCAATCAGCCCGGATACCGCGCTCGCCCTTGAACATGTGGTCGGGGTGCCCGCTCGCCTGTGGAACGCGCTCGAAGCAAACTACCAGTCCCAGCGGCTCCGGCAGCGGAACAGGACGGTTTCAGAGGAAGACGCGGCTTGGCTTCGCCGTCTCCCCATCAAGGAACTGGTGGCCCGTGGCTTCCTTCGAGCAACCACGGATTTGGCGGACCGCCGAGATCAGATGTTCGCCTTCTTCGGCGTAGCCAGTCGTGAGGCGTGGGAGGCAGTCTGGGTGACGCCGGACGCCGCCTTCCGGCGATCGCCTGCCTTCGAGGCCGATCCGATGGCGACGGCGGCTTGGTTGAGGATCGGGGAACTCGAGGCGGCATCAACTCGAGTCGCCGAGTTCGAACGGGCGCGGTTCGCCGCGGCGTTGCTCGAGGTCAGAAGCCTCATGGTCCGACCCCCAAACGTGTTCGAACCTGCCATGAAGAGTCTGCTGGCCGACAGTGGCGTGGCCCTTGTGATCGTCGGCGAGGTCAAGGGATGCCGCGCCAACGGAGCCGCACGGTGGCTGTCTCCAACCAGAGCACTCATACAACTGTCCGTGCGTTACAAATGGGAGGACGTGTTCTGGTTCTCGTTCTTTCATGAGGCAGGGCACCTCCTCCTCCATGGAAAGCGGTCTGTCTTCATAGACAATTCGCGGTCCGGCACGCCCGACGAAGAGGAGGCCAATGCCTTTGCAGCACAGTTGCTGATCCCGTCCGAGTTCGAACGGGAGCTGCTACGCATCCGGGACCTGCCCGGGGCCGTCGCTCTGGCAGGGAAGCTCGGTGTGCCGCCCGGCATCGTTATCGGACGGCTCCAGAGGGAAGGTCTCCTGAGCTACGCCGTCGGCAATGGCTTTCGCCGGAAGTTCGATCTGGTTGAGGACCAAGAACCTACCGCGCAGGCTGGTGCGTCAACCGCTTCTTGATCCTCACGGTCGTCGACACGCTGGGCGAGTGCTGGGACGCTTCCTTGAGGCTGTCGGCCAGGAGTTTGCGTCCCCTCAAGACGCACGAGGTTCGATCGCACCCGCGCTGCCAGCGATGGCGAAACCGCAACGACGGCGCGCCACCGGTTCGTTGGAAAGGCACCCGGAAAGCCACCCGGCGCAGATTCGTGACGACTCCATCCTGCCCCACGCCAACAGGCGGTCAGATTTCCCCCAGCCCCTCGTCTGAATACCGCCCGTTCACATCGAGCCCAGGATGACGAGCGAGAAGCCGATCGCCATCCCGACGGTGAACGTCTCCCGGAGCACGAGCACGCCCAGCACGGCCGCGACCGCCGGGTTGACGTACGTGATGACCGTGGCGCGAACCGGGCCGATCTCGGCGATCAGGGCGGCGAACAGGAGGAACGCGGCGGCGGTGCAGGCGATCGCCAGGGTCGCGACGGAGGCGAGGGCGTTCATCGACGGCATGACCGACGGCCACTGGACGGCCGCGATCGGCGCGTACACCACCGCGCACAGCGTCAGGGACAGCGCCATCACCCCGACCGACGGCAGG
>Ga0307375_10003272_pt1 | contig 16033 bp, 16 predicted proteins | sample TR1MG_FD_202531 | JGI IMG/M metagenome (GOLD analysis project Ga0307375, IMG submission 202531) | Soil microbial communities from Risofladan, Vaasa, Finland - TR-1 | ecosystem: Environmental > Terrestrial > Soil > Coastal area > Acid sulfate soil | place: Finland: Risofladan, Vaasa | collected... | reverse complement strand
TAATTACTTCTGATATGAGATAGTTTCATACTAGAAGTATTCCTGGGCCAGCTTACACAGGTGGGGTGGTGAGGGGATAGTTTCATAATTGAACTATCCCCTCGTGTTGGACATGGACGGTAGAGGGGGTTAGGTTGCGATGAAGGGGAGGTGTTGCTGTTCAGTATCGGCGTTTAGTTTCATCAGTCGCTGGTACTCGGCTATTAGGCCAAGTGCGTATTCCTCTGAGCCGTTGTAAATCTTGGCAAAGGTCACGAAGTCATTATCGAATATGGCCTGAACGAGCCTTCTATCGGCGAACAGGAAGTTAAAGTAGGTGGCGATCTGAATAAGGTCTGAGCTGTCCATCGCTCTAAACATGTGCGCAGCGGTGGGATAACCAAGACGTTCGTAATGGAAGCCCATGATCTGGGGAGCTCCCATACTAATTGACTGGTATGCATAATCAGAGGCAACTCCGCGTGCGACATCGAGTGCCTTATATTCACTATCCTGGTTTCCGGTGTGTATCATCTTCCAGTCGCCTGTAGGGTCAGTACGATAATACTGTGGAGCCTTCCAGGGTTGTCGGTCAGCGATCTGGAAGTACTTATTGAAGATGTCGGGGTTATTCAGGAAAGACTCGAAGATATGGGCCTCGAAGCGTATTATCATTCTCTCGTCAGCTGCTCTTGCCCTACCACCGCTTTCGACGTTTAAGACGGCCTGTAAGAAGATAGGGTCGAGAAGAGTGATATGCTCTACGGGAGGCTTAGGAATAGTGGGTGGGCGCGGAGTAGGCTTCGGTTCTGGAACCGGCAGCACAACTTGCACTGCGTCAATACTCTCGACATAGTCGTTAGCATAGCCCTCTAGCCACTTCATCATGGGGCGTATGTCGAAAGTAGCCCAGTCTTCGCTATTTTGGAAGTCCCAAGAGAAGAGTGCCATTCCCATAACATGCTCGCCTACGCGCTCATGTACGTAGATCACTTGGTCGAGAAACTGTTGTTGGCTGAGCCCGATATCTCCACCCTGCCAACCCTGCTTAGGGAATCTGTTGAAGATGCCGCCATCTACGCCACATTCGCCAATAAAGATTGGTACATTCCACGGCACCCAATGATGACGACCGGCCAAGTAGAAGTAGTCTTCGCCATTGTCTGGTCCTTCACCCTGCCAGTATTGGTGGAGTTCCAGAAAGTGCCCTCCGGCTTTGATGACCGCATCAAGACCTTCGAAGTCTTTCCAGTCAACAGCTCCGTTGGGTAGTAGGTCTTTTGGGTGGCCGACGCCCAACCTAGTAAGTAATGCGCGACACTTATAAGACTTAGCCACAGTGCCATATTCACTAGCGTATGCCTTGATAGTGTGATAGTCTGCTCCCTGATTCGGCTCATTGGCTCCTCCATAAAGGATCTGTTCGTTGTCTGGAAAGGGTAGGCCTCGTTCAAAGGCTTGCGCTTTCCACATTTGCACTAATCGGTGTAAGCGCTCGAAATGCCATCTAGCCGCTTGCTTGGGGTTGCTATTCATTTCTGCAACGGCGTTACCGTGAAAGTCGTCTATTTCCCACACTCTGGGAATTATGTAGGAATTAGGGCTTGCGGCGAAGGCGTCTGAAATATGCTGTACGTCTTGGCCCAGGACTACGATAGCGGGGGGCTTTAGCGCCCTAATGTTATCGAGAATTTCGTTCTGTCCGTGTTGTGGGGCCCAATACACTGCGAGCTTGTGATTCATGGATTTACTCCTAGCTTAACTTCTGCGGTTTCAATGCCGCACCATCGATCGCAACCTGTCGCACGAGCAAGTTCGAGATTTCGTGTCCTCTCCCTACTTTGATGCATTGCGGCTTTATTGCCGTGCTCAGGGTGGGGGTGGTTGTGGTGGATAGCCATGACAATGGACGTTGCGTCTAAAACTTGGAGCTTCCAACGATATCTAGCAGCCCACACCATCCAATTATCGTAAGCTGTACGTCCGATACTGAAGGGAGGAATATCTATGGCGGGAAGTTGGCCTTTCCGGTAGAGAAACCAGTCGACAGCGCTGGGGGGATGCGGAGTATAAACCTGGGTTTGAGGGTCGTAGTCTAAACGCTGGCCAATGACGAATGGAGCCTCCCAATGGCGTAATTGCGGCATAAGAAAGCCGAAATGGCTGAGAATGATGTCGGAACTCACTTCGCAGTAATAGGATGAGTTGTAATCACGCTCAACACCTCTGAACATGCTTCCAAAGTCACTCTGGTGGTATTCATTGGTCTCGCAGATAGCCGGTATGTAACCTAGTTCCCTAATTACGTTGTAGTGCTCAGTGTCGGGACCAAAGCAGACAATCTGTACTTCATCGTAAGCGTATGCCCAACTAGACAAGGCAGCCATTTGAATCGGTCCGAAGACGTCGTCGAAGGGTCTGACGTGAGTGAAGAATGTTATGTTCATGCCGCTCCTCTCAGGAGATTCTTATACTCGTCGTAGTTGGCGTTGTCGTAGTAAAAGTCCATGACCGTCTTCTCACATCCGAAATGTAAGATAGCGTGGTTGAACGCAGCGGCGTAATCGTCGTACGGTCCGCACTCCTGCCAAAACTCGACGACACGTAAGGACCATGAGGCAACTCCCCAAGCGTAGGTGGTATGGTGCTGGCTGACTGGCCCCTTGTCGAAAATCCAATCCTCGGCGTCCAAAATGCCGAAGCGCGTCGCTTGCGTAGTAGCGAAGATGCCAAGCCAGAAGTCGGCGGCCGGCGGCACGGACATGAAAATCTGCTCGGGGAAAAAGGTGTCGGGCATCGCGAAGAAGTATCGGTCGGACGTAAATGCGAAACTGCATGTGATAGCTCCCCAAATTTCTTTTGCGTGTTCAGGCTGGAGTGTGTAGTAGATTTCCAGCTCACGGGATAGTTTAGGCCAGCTCTCGATGTTGCCGACCTGCATCTGGATCTTATCGTACTTCGTAATGACGACTGCTGTGTCTGCGCCTCCCATACTACCTGCTGCAAGAGCGTGCTGTAATAATGACCGATACATTTCACTACCTCTGGCGACGGGAAGGAGCTCTTTGTGAGTACGTAAGCCCCATCTCACCGCTGCTCCCGCGGCCGGAATTACAAGACATGTCTTATCCATCTTAGCGGTCCAATCTAAGCAAGTCGAAGGCTTCGATTCGTGCTCTAGGATCTTCGAATAAAGCTCCTCGGACAGCGCTTGTAACTGTGCTGGTTCCATGGGCCTTAACCCCCCGGTGTGTCATACAAGTATGCTCTGCATCTAGGACTACGAGTACTCCGATCGGATGTAGCTTTTCGACCAAGAAGTCTGCAATGTTACGAGTGATGTCCTCTTGAACTTGAGGACCGCGTGAGAAACTATGTACTGTCCTAGCAATCTTCGATAGGCCAGGCAAGAGTCTATCCGGAACATATGCAACATGCGCTTTACCGAAGAACGGTGCGAAGTGATGAGCGCATAGCGAGGTAAAAGATATGTCGCGTATGACGACGATTCCACAGTCCCCTTCTTGGCCTGGCTCGGCCTGAGGATTATTAAACGTGGTGAACGTCCAAGGCTCGTCACTGAAAAGTTCATGCAGCATACCCATATAGCGTCTTGGAGTCTCTTCGAGATGTTGCGAGGTGTCGGGACCGTATCCGATAGTCTCAAGTAGTTCCGTGAATAAGACTTCAGCAGCATCCCATGCCTCCTTACTAGCTCTTGGGGGGCTTATTTGTATTTGTTTCATCATACTCCTCTCCGCGATCCGTATACTATGGCATGTAGTTGGGGTAAAATCCGAAAATCGTACGTCCACATATGCCAGCGACGATCGAAGAACTCATTGTATAGAAGCTCGAGATCGTTCAGGACTTGGACTCGTACTTCGTCTCTAATGCGGTTAAAATGCGTGACAGGGGTGATAATTATTGGCCAGCGTGCTATATCCATTCGATTCTTAACCATCACGTCGTCGATGAAATTCATGTCATCCGGGAAGGTGCTTGCGCGGGGATCGAGTACGAACTTGAATTGCAATTGTATTCGGGGGTTACCAGCGGGTAGAAGAAACCAAGTAGCGAGATCTGGAAAGACGGTTGTCGTAGCTGCGGATGGTAGTTTAGGAGCCATGCTGATGAGTGTCGGAATCTTAGTGCTAGGAAGGGCCGGATTGCAACCGAAAGCTCCGCTTGTCTCCCAAGTAATGTGCGAAATGTAGTGGTGTGTAAGTTCTTGGAGAAATTCGTCCAAGGCGTAGTGTGGGTGCTCAAATGGCTCACCTCCTGTAATAACTAAGTTCGGACAGTCTAGAGTTCGGACGAGATCCGCGGCTTGCTTTGGGGTATAGTTCCTACCTCCCGAAGCCTTCCACGAATACTTAGTGTCGCACCAATGACAGCCTACACTACAACCAGCCAGCCGTAAGAAAGTGACTGGCTGGCCGATACGCGAACCTTCGCCTTGATATGCGGGATAACATTCTAGTATTCTAATCGACATGATCTATCCCCCAGAAGGTTTCAGTATATTGTGCGCTACTTGTCGGAGTCTCGTACACTTTAACGGTTAGGCTAAAGAGATCGTTGACCACTGGACATTTTTGCTTGAACCACGCCAATATTCTTCCGCAAGCGATAACCGCGATGTTCTCGGCTGTGGGGTTGCAACCAAAGGCAATGACTCGCGACGGATCGTCAAGTCCAAGAAAACTGAGCGTCTGCGGATCGAGTCTAACGAGTCGTTGAGTGATGTCTGATTCAGTAAGTGGACAAAGATAGGCGTGATCCCAGCGTCCCACCGTTTCCGCAAATGCTTGTTTGAGATAAGCGAAGTCCACCAACATTCCAGGAAGAGTGATGCCTTCGACTCGTTCTTCGGTGATAGCATTACCAGTGAGGGTGAGTTCGAATCTATAGCGATGTCCGTGCATATGCCGGCACGGACCGTAATGATTAAGAAGGGTATGGGCCGCGTCGATTTCATAAGTCTTCGTGATGCTAATCATGTTAGCTCCTGTAAGAAATGGGGGGAGTTTTTAGGCTCCCCCTCCAGGTGAAACTACTCGGGCTTCTTAATAGCTACTGCGACTTCTTCCTCTGCAGCTTTTTGAGCTGCCTTCTCTGCGCGCTGCGCGACATAGCCTGTTAGCCACTGCCGGTTTACAAAACGGCGTCCGTGGATAACTACTTCGCTCTCTGGCGCGTTTTTCCGCGTAAGCTGGTGCATATACATCTTGGAGATACCAGTCTCCGCAGCTGCCTGCTCGGCGGTCATAGTACTCGCTTCTACCATCTCTACCGCTTCTTGCAAATTCATGGTACTACCTTTCTGCCTTTCGGCAATGCTATATTAGTCCACCGCCGGATTGCGGTTGACATCTAAAGTTGGCCCCACTTCTGGGCTACAAGTGATTCTACGGCCATAGGGATCCAGTCATCGTCGAGCACCTTAAGCGCAGCAGCTCGCATGAGGTGTTCAAGTTGGCCTTGGACTCTCTCAGCGTCTTCTCGCTTACATTCAACGTAGATGCTGTCGTGGACAAGTAGGAGTACCTTTCCCATGCCATGTTCCTTACACCAATTATGCATATCGATAGCGGCTCGTAAGCAGCAATCAGACGCGGTGCTTTGGATAAGGAAATTGGCAGCTTGATTCTGTATGCGCCACTCGTTATCGGGGGTAATAAGACCGAATCGCCTGACTCTTCCCAAAGGCGTAACCAGAAAACCATCATCAACGGCCTGCCTCCTTGTTTTCTGTAGCCAGTTATAGAGTTTCGGTTTGGCCGCGAAAAACCGATTCATTAAACCATTTGCTTCGGCCATTGAGATTCCACGTTCGACGCTAATGCTACTTGCTGTACGACCGTATACGACACCGAAGTTAAGCATCTTAGCGATCATTCGATCTTCATGTGTAAAGTTTTGTCCAAAGAGATCTATGCAGGTCTCTGTGTGCAAATCTCTGCCGCTCTCCCAAATCTCTTTCATTCCCTCTTCTCGAGCGAACATAGCTGCGATGCGTAGTTCAGCTTGAGAATAGTCCGCGCCGACCATTACGTTTCCTTCTTCGACGATGAAGAGGTTTCGAATACGTTGTGCAGCCTCGTTCTTAGTCGGTCTCGGTACATTCTGTAAGTTCGGCTTGGACGAACTAAGGCGTCCAGTAACGGTTCCATGCAGTTTGAAATCCGTTCGTAAACGACCATCCGGATCCACAGCAGCTCGAATCGGCTGTACATATGTGCTATAAATCTTTTGTCCGTCCCTGTAGGTAAGGAGTAGTTGAATGAAGGGATCGTCCGGGTAGATCTCAGATAGCTTGACGAGTGCTTCATGTGCTGTGCTCCTTGGTTTATGGTTGCGGAATAGCTTGACTTCCCGGTAGCCCATAGTGTCGTACAAATAAGCCGCCACTTGTTTCGGACTTCTCGGATTTATCCCTGGTACTATCTCCTGAAGCTGTTCGACAAGTTCCTCCAGCATTTGGTAGAGATATATCTCCAGTTCGTCAAGTGAATCTTGGTCGATAATGAAGCCGTGATCCTCTATCTCGCCTAGAGCTTTCTGAGCCTCAATCAAGAACTCATATGCGTGTTCAATGTGTACGCGCCGCTCATCGTCTACGATCTCTTCTTGTAACTGCTTGAAGAGGCGTAAAGTATAACAAGCGTCTTGCCCTGCATATCTGTAGAGAACATCGGTTGGTATGGTATCATAGCTATCGCCTTTGCGCTTAAGATGTTCACGTAGTTCTGCTTCATAATCTGGAAGCGCAAGTCGAGTGCTCGCTAAGTACTTTAGTCCGTGTACGCCTAATCTCTCGTCGAGAACGTAGTGCATGAGAAGAGTGTCGTGAGCGTAATCAAAGTCGGGTTCGAGCTTGCGTAAGAAATGTGCATCGAACTTAATGTTATGACCTACCCATTGATTCGTCGTAAGCAGAATACGCTTAACAATGTTTGGGTATGTTTTCCAACTTCCGGGTGTAAGTACTACGCTACGGTTTTCCGTTAAGCCGATGCTAATGCACAGTAGAGAATCTCGTTCGGCGTTGAAGCCGGTTGTCTCTACGTCGATTGTAGGGTGTGGGTACTTTCCACTGCCTAGCGTTTCATATACCTGCCGCAACTTAACGAGATCGGCGTCGATGACGGTGTTCTGGGTTACAACTGTAGGTTCTTTAGGAATCGGATACTTACAGGGAATAGTCAAGTCTGATACGAAGTCTATGAACGCGTTTGGATTTATGCCTACATAATCTGGCGTGTATGTTAGTATAACACGCTGGCTACCTTCTCTTAGCCATGCACTAGTACCACGCTCGTTATAGAAGTTCGTGACTGTCTGACCAGTTACTTTCTCGAATACTTTCTGGCCGAAACAAATAAGAATGTCTATGTCCTCTAAGTCGTCTTTAGTATTTCGAACAAGCGGCTCTTCAAGGCCTACCTCAGCGAAGATGGGCTTGATGAAATAATTATGCAAGCTGTCCGATTTAGTGGTTAGTTCACTATATACGGTTGCATATGTCATCGATAGCTCCTATGTTCGCTGTTAATAGCGCCCGTGTGAATTTGTTAGTTTCTGCGAGTTGCATTTCGAAGTAATCATTCGGACGCTTTGTCTTCTCTGTATTACTTCCCAGACTAACTGCTGCACCCTGCAGTGCTGCATGAACTGGTAAAGCGGTGTCAACACTGCGAATCCAAGGACGTGCCAATCGAATCTCTTCGACAGTGGCCCAGATTCCGAGAAGATGATGGGGCTTACTGGAAAGTTCACCTTGATCCTCCATGAAAGCTAAGAAGCCCGCTCTACCTCCATACGGCCATATTGACTCGACAACTTTCGGGATATGGAGGCAGTCCACGTACGGACGTTGTACCAATGCCATATAACATTCGACAAGCTCGTCGGGTGTATTGCCTTGTACCACCGCAGCGTAATTAACAGGACCATCATTGTATCTCGGTCGGCTATACAGCAGTGCGTACTTATCGACGAGATCAATAGTCCTATCTCGTTCTCTGAAAACGTCTGGGAGAACAATTTCGTCAGGCCAACACATCTCGGCGGCATCCAAAATGCTTTGCCACTGAATGCTTGCGCCAAGCTCCCATAACCCGTTGTCGAGTATGACGTACGATAGTGGAAATACATGATGTTCAGGATGTTTCAGCACTTGCGGCGCTAGACATAGTTGCATTTCCCGATCTCTTAGTGCCGGTAACTCGTAGAAGTTCGGGGGAGGGATCACGCATAATTTCGGCCTCATCGTGTTTCAAATTCCTCCATGCTTGGTAAGCGACGGCATAAACGATGAGATCGTATATACTGTCATCGAGGGATTCATGGTTAGCTGTCCCTGCTTGAATGACGCTAGCTATACGATGCGTCTTAATCCAAATCAAGGTTGCCCAACTCTTATCCCCAAAAGGCATATGTTCTGGCATAGTAACCAAGTTGTTATAGTCGTGACCTTTGTCGGCAAGAATATTACGTACTTGGGCTAACACTTTACGTATCTGTGTTCCATGACGTCGAGCTAATCCTGTTTGGGTACTTTGAAGATGCTTTGTATGGTATGTGGGATACATTGTTATCTCCTGAGTTTACCCGCTTCACGAAGCAACTTTAGAGTCGCTGCATATGTTCCCGGTTCATACTCGGTAGGATCCCTAAAACCCGCATTCCAAATAGCTTCGATACGCTCTGTACATGTGCCGCATCGGCCACAATGTACGTCGCCACCCTTGTAGCAAGACCACGTTAGCTCTAAGGGTACTTCAAGACTTCGTGCTATACCGGCAATGCGTGACTTATCGAAATGGACAAACGGAGCGTCGAGAAATACGCGTCCTTCAGTTGCAAGACTTAACGCATATCTAGTAGCGTACATAAAGTCGGGGCGACAATCAGGATATACAGCGTGGTCTCCAGCATGCTGAGCTCCCATTATCGTTGTCGCGTCAATGCTATCCGCGTACCCTCCGGCTATACTAAAGAGGATCATGTTACGGTTTGGTACAACCGTAGCTTTCATGCTCTCTTCATCGTAAAGGCCTTCGGGTACGGGTACGTCCGTGGAAGTTAGCGCAGAGCCTGCAAGGAAGTACGAGAGTGAACTAAGGTTAATCTGCTTATAGTTCACTCCCGCCTTGTATGCAACCTCACACGCGGAGGATAGCTCTCGCCTATGTCGCTGCCCGTAGAATACACTAAGAGCAAATACTTCGAAGCCTTCCTGCATGGCCCAGTATATAAGCGTAGAGCTATCCATTCCTCCACTATGGAGTACTACCGCGCGTTTAGTCATTACTCTGCTGCTACCGTACCACTTACATCGTTTCGGACCGTACCGTCAGGAGTAGTTCGCTGTGTAACTTTGCAAAGAACTACTTGACCAATAAGGTCTTCAGGCTCGAACTCAATTTCTCCTTCAAGTTCTCCAACGTCCTCAAACCCACGCAGCATATTCTTTAGTCGCCACATTGTCTGAGGAAGAAGTGGAGTGTTGGTAAATACTCGACGGCCTTCATACTCGCCGGCTTCGACAGTGAAAGCCCATTCGAGCATAGGGTTCCCAGCCTGAGAATTCTTCTGCTTACAGGAGAAGAGAGAAGTCTCATAAGTACCGGCCGGGATAGCTGTGAAATCACCCTGTACGTCACTAAAATCGAATTTCATGGTTGTGTCCTTTCGTGACACTAGTGTATGTGTAGACGCGAAATTGCGAAACTACCGTTGGGTCATTATGCGGTGAATATCGTCGAGACACGGATTATGAATATCTGCCGTGAACGTTCCTCCGCGATTACGCGCTATTGGAGTACTCGACGTCTGATTCACCACTAGAACTCTTTCAAGTTTAGGCAGTGGTTCTCCCGCCTTTTCTGCACGTCGTACCTCCGATGCTTTAGGAGCTTCTACGTCTAAGTACGCCACGAGATCAAAGTATCCAGGGACTTCCACACTAAGCTTCCCAGCGAGGTCTGGAAGAACTGTTGATCGTCCAGTTTGCTCGTCAATAGTAGGCATTGCCAATGCGGTCGCGAAAACGTTGATGTCCGGTAACTTCGTCGCAAAAGCTGATACAACGGCGAGTATCTGATTCCTAGCAACTCCGTAGTCATTTTGCGTGAATTCATATTCGCTCCTACTTTTGTTCTCACTAGAGATGCGAGCACGGTCGAGCAGCGCTGTACGGTGCAATTCAGACAAGTTGTCAATGAATACGGACTTGAAACCGCCTCCGTTCTTACCACTTAGTTCTGCGAATATCGCGGTGAGGTTTTCGAATGTTCCGGGAGCGACTACGAAAGTCTCGTCGTTGATAAGATCTCGAATAGTCATATCTCCGGCATCGCACACAACGATAAGCGCAGGAAACAAGTTTTCATCTCCGAGTAACGTGCGGGCTAAGTAAGTCTTACCCGCTCCTGGAAATCCGTAAATAAAGGCACTGACGCGCGGTTTAATGTCGTCTTTAGCCTTCGTTTTGAACGTACGTTTCGCCATTAGAGCTCCTTACTCTTCGTGCGGACTAACAGTATCCGTTTTGTAGGTGTCTCGCGCCTCATCTACATATCTGGAGGTGACATACTCTTCAAAGAGAATCTTGTGCGCGGCCTCCTTACTAACCGCATGATAGACTGAACATGGAAACTTATACGCACACATACGGCAAGAGATGGGATTTGCATTCGGGTAGATAAGTACATCTGGATCCGACATCATCTTCGCAGTCTGTATGGCTCGCGCAGCAAATGCTTCTAGTGGGCGATTTCCCAAGTTGATCATCACACGGTTAATGAACGGCTTCTTTCCTAACTCCCATTTCATATCTTCATATTCATATTCTTTCTGGCCTGAGGCCTTAAGAGCGCGTCGATAGACCTGCCAGGAAGTCTTCTGACTCTTGTTCCTGGATAGTTCACCGTTAAGCAATATCGTAGGCTCTTCAGGGCCTTTGTTCTTAACAAGCGTGAACATAATGCCACCAAAGTCATCGCCGTAGATCTGCTTACCCGCCCAACTATATGCGCGAGCCTGCTCATCCTGGTCACCGAGATAATCGATGTAACCTTCGAAAGGCATGCCCGTGATCTTAAAGTCGTTCAGCCATATCTTATTATCCTGGAGAACGACGAGATCCCAACGTCCAGCAAATTGATGATCGTCGAAAAGAGGGACTGCAAAGTCCTGTTCGACGACTAAGACTTCGAACTTGTCATTCTCTTCCGCCCACATAATGTAGTTGTCGAGAATAGCCAAAGCGTCATCTGGGCCCTCTCCTACAGCCTCTTCAGCTTCAGCTACACAAACTTCCGGCGGTTTCCAAGGCGTATCATAATAACGTTCTAGGGCCTTGTGCATGAAAGTACCGATAGAAAGTGCGCGAGCAGGTGTAGAGGGGCTAAGGCCATGTCTGATATGCGAACTAAATGTCCATCTTAATCTGCAGTCAGAAAATGCCTTAATATCGCTTACGTGGAAATGCATAGTCCTGGGCTCCTTAATTTGTTGCTATCTTCTAATTATACTACAGATTCGTTAAAATAGCAAGATAGGCTCTTTACGGTAAATTAGACTCGGCCCCAATCAGCTATGATCTTGTTACTGACCATGACCTCATTAAACAACTCATTTTTCTGCTCAATCAGTTGCGTTACGTACTCATCCACAGTTCCAATTGCACGTATGGAGTAGATGAGAGGCTGCCGTTCTTGACCCATTCGGTAAACTCGGCCGACAGTTTGTCTGTAGGTGGATGCGGACCACGGGAGATCAAGAAATACCAGAACACGAGCAGCTTGGAGGTTTGCTCCCATGGATAAACTGTCGAAAGTGGAGACAAGAATCCGGTGTTCATCCAAGAGCTTGGATACGTCAACCGATTTGCCCTCACTAAAGAAAAGTGCGGCACCAGTCTTAAACCGAGCTGCGAATCGAATAGCTGGCTGACGGAAGGCACTGAAAACGACCACCTTTTCATCCTCTGCGAATCCCTCAATAAGATCCATTGCTGCATCAAGCTTAGCAGCCGGGATTTCTTTAGTATTCTCTCCGGCATAAAAAACACTTGCGTCTGTAGCTGCTTGACGTAAGAATGCCAGTCGTGCCATGTCATTTGTAATTTCTTTGTCCAGTTCAGCGACATACCCTTCTGTCTCAAAGAGATGGTATAGTCTTTCCTGTTCATTGTGGAGGGTGACAGGGACTGATATAAATTGTGGCTCGAGTAAATCGGCCAACTCTTCTTCGCGGGTTCGTCTAAGATACACTGGGAATAGTAAGTCATGCAATAGCTCCGTATTCTTAGCTCCCTTTACAATCTTCACGCGCGGATTATAATAAGGAGAATCGTAATCGACGAAACAGTTAAACCAACGCCAGTAACTTGTATACAGCTCAGGGCGAAGGACTGACATGAGGTGCCATAGATCAGCGGGTGTTCGCTCAAGAGGAGTGCCAGTAAGAAGGAAGACGTAACTAGAGCGAGCCATAAGACTAGCAGCACGACGAGATCTCTTGGCTTTGCGGTTCTTAATGAGGTGTGCTTCATCCCCAATCACCACTTTCCAGGGCTTTATAATAGTCTTCGGACTGAACGTACTTAGTGCTTCCCAGTTTGTAATGACTACAAGATTTTGTCCAAACTCCCGAAGACTGAGGAAATCCGATTCCCGTTTTTTACCACTGCGAAGTATGATCGGTTGTAGCCGTGTCCAGCGAAGGACTTCACTTGCGATTTGGTCCATAAGTGCGGACTTGGCAAGTATGAGAATGGGAGCACCTTGTGCCGCGGACTCAGCTGCAATGAGCGCTTGACAAGTCTTCCCAAGGCCAAGGTCGTCGCTAAGAAGGACACGCTTTTGAGCAAGGAGGAATCGAATCCCCCGTACCTGGTACTCACGGAGGTACAAGTCGTCAGGACCAGTAAAATGAACCGTGTCCTCCGGGAGGACGTCTCTCTCGAGAGTTTCGACAGCACTTTGATGTAGCGTAGCCTCGTCGGCGGTAAATTGGAATGCCGTGTGATCGAGGTCATCGAAATGTTCGAGGGCGAATCGGAATGAGGGAGGATATTCATAGTACCCTTTCACTAAGGTATTATCGGGCTCTGCTAAGTAGCTGTATCCACGACCTTCGTATTTAGTGTGCGTTTTGAAGAACCCACTCTGGTACTCAATCATTCCAGTGCTCCCTTACTTCGGGTAGGCGGTGAATTTGGAGGGCATGTAATGCGTGGCGTATTGCATCGCGTGTATGTTTGTTCTGCACATAGTATTCGTAACTTCTTAACTTGTCATCTGTCCAAATAGATTTACCTACCGCAGGAGTTTGTACAATTGTCGTAGTATCTGTAAGTTCCGTCCACAAGTCAATGACCCCGATGACTTTGACAGTGAAGAAGTCAGAACCAATTTGGGATTGCGCTCGATGGCTATGGAGATTAAATCCTTCGTAGACGACGAGTATATCCTCATCGCCGGCTCCGTAATCTTCCAAAATCTCCCAGACCTCTGGTAACTGATTAAGAACTCCGAAGTTTGCAAGAAGCGGCATCTCCTTTTCTATGTGGTCTAATACTGCGTATCCGATCGTCTCCCCTGGATCAAAACTTAGTACGTTCATAGGGCTCCTTAAGGAATGTCAATGTCTAAACCTGCATCTACTGCAGCACGCAAGTCAACGAAATATAAACGAAGGCTTCGATTAAAGTTCGTCATGGCTTGCTTCGCTTCGATAATATAACCTCCCATCTGCTCTACGAGCTGCTTCTCGATCATGCTTTTAGTAGGTACATCTCGCCTAAGATGCATTTGTTGTTTCGCCCACCAATCATATGCCGTTGGAAGATGAAAAGCAGCAGCTGGTCCATCTCGTTCAGGCATATAGCGGTATATCACCTCCGATCTAGTTCCTTCAACTTTGGCCGTAACTATATGGTTCATAACAGACTCGACAAGACTATCTACGCCGAGACTGGTTCTACCGACTTTAACATTTACGAGTTCTGCCATCTCACTTTCGAAGTACGTTTTGACTGCATCCGCACTTACGTGGAATACGTGTACGCCTAGCTTCTCTTCGATGAACATAAGCCCCATAAGTACTATGGCTTGATTGTTAAGTATACGTTCTGGTATATCTCGCCCGTAAGTTTGTTGCATGATTGCGTATGCACGATTGAATAATTCGAAAACTTCTGCTGAATCCATCTTGAGTGCTTCGATGACGATAGCGGTACCTGCCCTGCGAAGTTCTTGGTCATCGAGACTGAGAAGGGCACCTCGATGCGAACTGATGTCACGAACGTCGAGGTAAACCGATATAATTCGTTCTTGAAGTGCCGGGTCACTAATGTTGTCCTCTCCGTCAATGCACATTGGCGTTGACAAGTTATATGTCTGAGTCGTTAAGTCAGGCCTTCCGCGTGCTTCAAGACCGAAGTCGTATGCAGATCGTAGAAGACTAAAGAAGCGACTCTTACTGCGTTGACTGCTTTCACGGAATTCTGTAAGACAAACCGGAACAGTAGTAGTACTTCCTAATAGCGTCATTAGAACAAACGGCGTCGAGTTCGCCTGCCAAGTGAGGGGGGTGCTGTAGCCGCTGAGGGGTTGAAAGACTTTCGTAATAACAGTAGTCTTACCAGCTCCACGCGTTCCGTATACGAGTAGGTGCGGAAAGCGTATCCCGAGATCCTCAAGTAATGGCTTGAAGTTGCAAGCGGCGAACCAACCAAGGAGTGGCGCCATAACTTGAGGTTCATTAGTATCACGGATAGATTCAAATACATTCTTTAGCTCCCTAGGGCTTAAGGGCTCTCTCGCAAAATCGTGTTCGATTGTAGGATGTTCGTGTCCTGGTTCCACATATACAATATCCGTGCTTTCACTTAGATCCGTGTTAAATACGCCTCGAGAAGTAACATATACATCATGTTCAGCTTGAATATGCCGCCCTAATTGTGTGGCTACATGAATTAGAGGGTATCCCAACTCTCGCCACTCCTCGAAAAGAAATGCGCGTAATTTTCGTGTGAGTCCATCAGTCCCGTACCATACAATTCCAGCTGACGGAAGATGCATACTTAAAGCATCTGATTTGGTTAATACTTTTGTCGGAAGTGCAAAGTTAGCAAGCACTACGTGGCCGTCTCGCCTAGCATTTACAATGAACGTATCTCCGTCCACACTCTCTTGTACGGCTACAATGTCAAAAACAAAAGTGCTAAGGTCTGTAATTTGATCTTTCTGAATGCGCACGTATCGATCGTCAAGTTTGATAATCTCACCTACCGGTCTTCCTTGCTGTGGCATAATGTCGCCTGCAACTGCGGAGCTCACAGAAGGGGTTGGGGTTGGGGTCCCTCCAAGCTTAGCATACGCATTCATGATCGTCGTAGTTAAATAATTGGGATTTTCTCGAGCTTTCTCTCCTATTGGAAGAGCCATGAAGATAGTTTCAATAGTCTGTTGCGATATGCCAAATGTTATAAGCTGGTTAATAATACGCCAGTCGTGTTCACTTCGTTCGCCTTGTGGTTTCTTGGTATAGAGCGCTCCAATAACGTCATCAGGCAGAAGTTGAAATTTAACGATGTCGTTGAGGGAATATACGTAGCCCGAATCAACAATAAGCGTTACTGGAAGTGGAGGTTCGTACTTATGATTAAGTGTTCCTGGAACGCGGAGAAAATGCATTGGCTCAGCACAAGCGGTGTCGCCATCGAGAAGCTGGGCAGTGTTGCGGAGATGTTCGCGAAGTACTTCTTTGTTGGTTACCGGACTGTCGAGCATCCAATATAGATGTTGACCTCGACCAGATGCTACGACATATGAAGGCGGTGGCATGCGCAAAGCAAGTGCCATCGGTTTGTCGAGATCTACCCATAGAATACTACTACTAATAAATTGTCCATCTTGGTCGCGTGCAGCACATCCATAATAGACGTCAAACTTCTTTTTCGAGTATTCTTTTGCCCAGTCGTGCAATCGATTGAATTGTTTGCCCTGTTTAGTGAGTACTCTACCTGTCTCTCGAT
>Ga0307375_10003271_pt1 | contig 16034 bp, 16 predicted proteins | sample TR1MG_FD_202531 | JGI IMG/M metagenome (GOLD analysis project Ga0307375, IMG submission 202531) | Soil microbial communities from Risofladan, Vaasa, Finland - TR-1 | ecosystem: Environmental > Terrestrial > Soil > Coastal area > Acid sulfate soil | place: Finland: Risofladan, Vaasa | collected... | reverse complement strand
CAAAAGTAAAAGCAGGCCATGGTGAACGACATCGCGCCGAAACCACAACTTCAGGTGATACCAAGACACAACGGCAAGCAGGCTATCCACGAACACAAGAACACCCGGAGCGCCCAGGGTCGCCAAAAGAACATGCATACCCGTACCGGCCAGAAACCAAAGCGGCAACTGAGGGGATGAGGCGGGGCGTCGATAGTGAGGCAAAACTGAGGCGGTAAAGAACGGGATCATGCGATAACTGACGCCAAAAAGTGTGGGCAAAAGAAAGAGGAAGAGGCCGACACGGACGGCAAGCGCGATCACAGGGGTGCTCGCAGAGTAAAGGCCGAACGCGTAGAGGAGCAGACCTATCACTTCGGCGATGATCGTCACATTGAACACAGCGACCCCGCGACGCGCCGGGATGGGCGCCTTCTGGTAGACCTGCAACAAGGTCGCGGCGAGTCGCGCGTCGCCCAATGCCATGATAATGATCCCCGCAATCATCGCCTGCAGTCCGATAATCAAGCTTAAGTAAACAAGTGCGAGCCCAGCGATCCGAAGAACGGCGGGATTGCGATAATCCGCGCGCGTCAAGGCCTTAGCCTGCATCCACCGCGGATAGGTGGTAGATAAAAAACCAAACATGAAGAACGGGAAGGTTCCGTATAACATGAAAAATCCGTGCAGAGCGATCGCCGATACCGGTAGCGCCGGTAAGGCGTAGGCATCCGCAAAGGCTCCGACAAGCCACAACGACCAAAGCACCAGCGCGAACGCAACTTGCGCCAAACCGCCAAGGAAAAAGGGTCGATGAGGCGCATCAAAAAGTTGCATGGTCTAGACCGACGAAAGCGGGGGTAGCGCCCGACGATAACAAAACACTGCCGAGGCCAAATTTAGACCGAGACCAGACCCTGCGCAGATCCAGAGGATCCCGGCCAACTCGGTCCAAAACGGGGGCCAAAGAACGGCGATAATAGTCACACAAAGGGCCGCCGTATGAGCCCCGAAGTGAAGCGCCATCCGCCGCTCCTTGATAATGGCCTGCATCAGTACGGGGGTATGGCCGGGCTGACGTTGAAGATGGAGCCAGATCAAAAATGGCACAATCTTGTAGAGCATACCGTTTATAAACGAGACCGCAGCGCCTAGTATGACTACTACCCCAAAGAGCAGCGGGCATTGCGCGGACACGTCTTCTGCGAAGATCAAAGGGACCGCCATGAGGCAGGCGAACAAAAGACAGGCCAGGGCGAGGTACCAGAAATAGGTCATGACATCCCGGCGAGTTCGACCGCGCGTCCACAATCGTTGCAGAACAAGCGCACCATAGAGGCCCACTACGCTCACGATCGCAACGAGTCCCGCCCTTTTAAAACCCAGCGGCCATCCTCGGGCCGCCGCCCATAACACCTCCGTCAAAAGACCGAGCAACACAGGCCCAAGCCAAGACGTTGCGCGCACGGACCACGAGCGCGCCCCTTGAAACATCGGCATGACCTGGAGGGCCACGCCCGCCCAAAGAATAAAGAATCCCCCTACCAGTGCCCACAGGGGGTGTAGAACAAGCAAAGCAGCAGAAGGTGGGCGCCCCTCGCCAAGCTGAATTGCCATAATGAGACCCAGGATTAAGGCCACTGCAAGACCCGTCAGCGCATAGCGCATGACCATCAGTGTCTTCTGCTCCGTAAGGGCACGTAACGTGATCCACGTCGGAATCGTGAAGGCTAGGGTGGCCAACGCAAGCAGGCCTGCGGCAAAATCAAATAGGAGCGGCTGCTGCGACACAAAGGCCAGGGCCAGCACGATCGCTCCGGCCACGAGGCCGGACTGCACGATCGGGGCTATGAAGGCGAGCGCGCGTACCGGGACCCCCGAAAGGACCGGCAACAACTGGAACATAGCGGCGCTAGCCGTCATCATAAGAAATCCGATCGTCACAAGATGGGTCGCTGCGAGCAGGGCCGGGGCATAACGATCACTTAAGGCCTGGGGCCCGCCTAGCAGGAGCACAAGACCCGCGGCGGTGATAAACCAGGGTGCGGTAAGAAAAGATCGCAGCATAAGACCCAAAGGCGGCCCACCATCAAACGCGAGCGGACGCGCACTCATGTCGGGCCAGGATTACGAGTGATAAGGATATCGTAGACGACATCGGGACCCTTAGACACCGGAGTCGACTCGTACGCGAACCCCTCCTCATTGAGGAGCCCAAATAAAGGGTAAGGTTGACGCGGCAGGCGCGCCCGCAACCGCTCTCCCGGCTTGAGGCGCATCACCGCATGCAAAATTCTTTCCAGCGGCTCAGGTGGCGGAAGATCGCTCACATCCAAAAAGTGCTCATCCATCCGCGTGCGATGCCTCGGCAATGGCTTGTAACAGACTCTCAGCGCAATCGACGAGCAAGGCATCGCTCAGGGGATACAAGACGTTCTCCTCTTTGAGATGATGCTGCTGAACCAAAACAGTCAGAGTGTCCAAAACTTGAATGCAGGCCTTAAGGTCGTGGACGCCCAAGGCGCCGTGCGCCTGTTGAAGAAGATCGCGTATCGCGTCATGCTCATCACGCATAATCACAAGCGGCCCGCCGCGACCCACTCGCTCCTCAAGCGCAGGAAACAAAAGGCGCTCCTCAAGATCCAGGTGATGCTCCATAGCCTCGCGGAATTGGATAAGGGCCGGGAGCGCCTGTGGAGTCCTGCAGGCATTGTCGGCGGCCTCTAATAAACGATCCAGCTCGCGATGCTGGGCAACAAGGAAACTCGACAACACGGTGTTTGGCACGGGCGTACCCTCCTGGTGGTGAGGATCTCATTGTCGGGATCCAGCCCGAAAATACCATTGCCCCAGATCAAGCATTGCCAATGATCAGATCTTAGTGCTATTGCCTCGGATCAAGCCTTACCGGCAATCAGACATGGAGAGGAAAACAGACGTAGGCGCAGTCAGGGTGATAAAGGATTGGGGTTTGGGCTCAAACCTCGACCACTGGTCTGGAATATCCCGCCTAGAGCAAGATCCTGGGCACTCAACACATCTTTTGGTAGGGAAATGCAGACGAAGACAAAAAATCGCTCCCTAACGCGCAGGCGGGGCCGCTTCCTGAAAAACTCGAAAAGGGCGGCTACACTGAACAATCTGACATATATGCGTCTTGATACTTATCAAGGAGGACATATTCTTATATCCTCTTTCAAAGAGGTTGGACGTGCTCCGAGACCCTAAGGGTCGCGAAGCCCAAACAGGAAAAGGTTGTATAGCGTATGTCGGTCACGAGTTTTGAGGCGAATCTGAAGCACCGGTGTTCGACCTGTAGCCTACGCGAGATCTGTTTACCGCTTGGTCTGGACGCGGAAGAACTTGTGAGACTAGATGACCTTGTGAAACGCAGGCGGCGGGTATCAGCCGGACAGCACCTGTTTCGGGCTGGCGATCCCTTCCAGGCACTGGCGGCGGTGCGCACCGGATTTTTTAAAATCTACGAGGTAAGCGCAGGCGGCCACGAACAGATCACGGCCTTCCCTATGGGTGGCGAGTTGATGGGGCTTGATGCCATCAGTACCGATGACCATAGGGGAAACGCGGTGGCCTTGGAAGACAGCGAAATCTGTGAAATTCCGTTCTCACGCCTCGAAGGACTATTGTCCGTTTTGCCGCGACTGCAACACCAGTTTCATAAGCTGCTAAGCGGGGCCATTGCCACAGATCACAGCCTCATGATGGTTCTTGGCACCATGACGGCGGAACTCAAGGTGGCTGCCTTTTTGCTGAACCTTTCCGACCGACTCGCGACCCGTGGGCAGCCACCCCTGATAATCCATCTGCCTATGTCGCGGGAGGATATCGGCAACTATTTGGGATTGAAGCTCGAGACCGTAAGTCGCATGTTTTCGAAACTCCGAGACGACGGACTAATCACCACCGAGGGCCGCAAAACCAAGATTCATGATCGCGAGGCCTTGCGGGCACTCTGTCTCCAGGGTCCGCGTAGTGTATAGGCTTAACGACCGGGCCTCCCACATTGTATACTCGTAGCTCTTGCACAGGTAAAACCGCAGTGAAACAGACAACCCTCCGGATCGGCGGAATTCTACTTGGCCTGTACTTGGCCTGGGCGATCGCCCTTGGATATTACTCGACCCACAAAGTGATATGGAGCGCTCAAAGTCGTGACTTTCTGGACATTGCCGTCGTCCCTATATTGAACGACCCAAGCCTTCCGGCCTTCCGTGCACTAGCAAGTCCGCGCTGGCAAAAGGCCTTGAACCAGAATGGCAAACCACTAGTCCAGACGATCGTCGCCTTAGGACCCCTGCGCGCCTTTCGCGTGCGCGGAGGCCCAAGCCTTGCGTGGTTTCACCACTTCACCGTAGCGGCCCACTATCGCCTACGTGCCCAGTTTCATAAGGGCATCGCGGTATTTCATGTAACACTTAAGAAACATCGCGCATCCTGGCACATCACACAGCTCACCATCTCCATAAAACCAGACCACTCTAGTCCCCAAGGCACTTGACGGAAGGGCGAGCACGGGAAGCTTTTGTCCAAAAGGCACGCCATTAACGCACGCGGCAAAGGCCATCTAGCCTTCGTTCTCTTTCCGCAAGAGCCCGCCCCCCCTCGAATGCCCAAGGAACACCTGGCCATTAACATGGCGATAGACTGAAATAGGGCGCATAAACGCGCCCGACGCGGGGTAAAAAAAACCCGGGTGCCAGAGGTCGCCCGGGTTTCGTGGCCTACTCGGCCAATGGTAAGTGCCTCTTACAGACTATAGTACATGTCGAATTCGATAGGGTGCGTCGTCATCCGCATGCGCGTCACTTCCTCCATCTTCAAAGCAATATAGGCATCAATGAGATCATCCGTGAAGACGCCGCCCGCTGTCAGAAATTTACGGTCCTTATCCAAGGCCTCAAGGGCCATATCGAGAGAATGACAGACGGTCGGAATCTTTCTGGCCTCTTTCGGGGTCAGCTCATACAGGTCATGATCCGTAGGCTCGCCAGGATGGATCTTGTTGGCGATGCCATCGAGGCCGGCCATCATCATGGCGGAAAAACCCAAGTAGGGATTGGTCCCTGGATCTGGGAAACGCACCTCGATGCGCCGCCCCTTCGGGTTGGCCACAAAGGGGATACGAATTGATGCCGAACGATTGCGGGCCGAATAGGCCAGCATGACAGGGGCCTCGAACCCCGGCACAAGTCGCTTATAACTATTGGTAAGCGGATTCGTTATGGCATTCAGGGCGCGTGCATGCTTGATGATGCCGCCGATATAGAACAGGGCCAGTTCGCTCAGTCCCGCATAGCCATCTCCCGTAAAAAGGTTTTTCCCGCCCTTCGACAGTGACTGATGGCAGTGCATCCCCGAGCCGTTGTCGCCAACAATGGGCTTAGGCATGAAGGTAGCCGTCTTACCATGATTGCGCGCAACATTGTGTACACAATACTTCAGGATCTGAATTTCATCTGCCTTCCGAACAAGGCTTGCGAACTGGGTCGCGATTTCGTTTTGATTCGCGGTCGCAACTTCATGGTGATGAGCCTCTACAACAAGGCCCATTTCGGTCATGGCCAGTACCATGGCGCTACGGATGTCCTGCGAGGAGTCGACCGGCGGTACGGGAAAGTAGCCGCCCTTTACCCCAGGACGGTGACCCATATTGCCGCCGTCGTACTCCTTAGCGGAGTTCCAGCTCGCCTCTTCAGAATCAATGCGGCAAAATGAGCCCGACATGTCGGAGCCCCAACGCACATCATCGAAAATGAAGAATTCGGGTTCGGGACCAAAAAAGGCGGCATCGGCAATGCCGGTACTCTTTAAGTACGCCTCGGCGCGCTTGGCAATAGAGCGGGGATCGCGCTCATAACCTTTCATGCTCGAAGGCTCGAGTACATCGCAACGCAAAAGCAGCGTGGACTCTTCTGTAAAAGGATCCAAGACCGCCGTGCCCGCATCAGGCATGAGAACCATGTCCGACTCGTTAATCGCCTTCCATCCAGCGATAGAAGACCCATCGAACATTTTGCCTTCTTCAAAGAGCTTTTCGTCGACCGTATGCGACGGCACGGACACATGCTGCTCCTTGCCCTTCGTATCGGTAAACCGGAAATCGACGAATTTCACGTCGTTGTCCTTGATCATCTTCAGCACATTAGCAGACATGCGTTTCTCCTGATTCTAGGTTATTTTGGGGTGCCCGGGTGGCAGCTACGCCTGAGGCGGCCATTCTGCACGAAATATGCCAGCGAGAAAACGGCAGGGGCCTTGATTTAGGCCGAACCGCGCGCCTGCCTTCGCACCATTTTTGGGCATGTGGCGACAATATGCCCTTGATTGGGGCAGCTAGTGAAAACACACGTGTACCGCCACAATATCAGGGTCTTTGGCGGCCGCAGCCGCAAACCGCGCTTGCAGCGTGCGTGCGGCGGCCGGAGTCGGGGCAAAATCAAGCGGCAGACGAAGTTCGATCGAAAGCCTACCGTCAAGATAATGCAGAATAACAGACTCAATCGCTTTGGCCGCCTCAATCCCGACGAAATAGCGGTCGAGACGCCGCATGACATCGGAGCGCAAAGGCAAATGGGCATTGGTTGCCGCGCGTTCGTCGTCCTCAGGGTCAATATGGACGAGCACATCGGCCATATTTTCGACCTGACGCATCAGGGCGATTCTGACCATTTCGCTGATCTGGTGCCCCTCCGACACGCTGACAGTCTCGTCGACTAGGATATGCACATCGACGAAGGCGAGCCCGCCGGCTCGCCGCGTGCGTAACAAATGGAGAGTGCGGACACCATCGATCGACATAATAACATGACGAATACGCTCGAGTTTCTCATCCTCAAGGCCCGTATCAACAAGTTCGCGCAGCGCCTGCCAGGCCAAATTTGCTCCTATACGCACAATAAGGATCGCCACGCCAATGGCGGCAATGGCGTCCAAATCACGAATACCGAGCATGCTGCCAGCAATGCCAACCGCCACCACTGTCGATGAGAAAACATCGGTGCGATAGTGCCAAGCGTTCGCGTGCAAGAGCTGCGAGCGCAGCCGATTCGCGGCGCTGCGCATGTACCGAAACAGACCTTCCTTGACGCCAATGGCCACCAGCGCCGCAACCAGCGTAAAGGGGCTCGGGCTCGCTAAGTGATGCGGAATACTCAAAGCTCTGGCGGCATGCAGGGCAATACCGACCCCCGTTGCGATAAGGACCAGGCTTAGCCCAAACGTGCCGGCGGTTTCGATACGCGCGTGTCCGTAGGGATGATCCCGGTCGGCGGCTTTGGCACCAAAACGGGCGGCGAGCAGCACAAGGGCGTCGCTTAAGAGGTCCGAGAGGGTATGAAACCCATCGGCTACCAGGGCGGCGGATCGGCCAAGGACACCTATCCCGAGCTGACCTAGCGCCAAACACATATTCACAACGAGGCCGCTCAGAACGACCTTCTGGCGTTGTTTGCCTACCATTTGCTCGGCGTGGCTTTCGGCACTGGTCACTGTCATTTTTGCACTCGAATGGTCAGAAAGACGTCGCCGGAGGGGTCCGTCATGGCCTGAATGACTTCATGTCCTTCCAGCCGACACCACGCCGGAACGTCGCTCAACGCACCGCGGTCCGTGCACTGCACCGTCAAGATATCGCCCGATACGAGATCCGCGATACGCGCGCTCACACGGATAACGGGCATAGGACACAGTAAATAACGCGCGTCGAGATAGGGCATCACAGGTACCAGTGGGTTTCGAGCGCATGGCTGGGAAGGGGCCTCACGTCACGTACGTCCCGGGATCCCCCCGGTTGACCGACGGCCACCCGGACCGATGGGGCAGTACGACCTTGCCCAAAACGGGCGGTGATAGAGGCCGCTAAATCCAGATCCGCGTCGTCCGCATCCCCCTGCAAAAGGACAAGGGGGCCATTATGCTCCGTTGCCCACAAGTGTACGAACCGATTGCGGTAACCCTCAAGAAAGCGATTTTCTCCCTCCTCCCTTCCTACGATCAACTTAAAGTGTGGGCGTGGCCGGAGGTGCCGGCCAACCTTTAAAAGCATGATGTCATCGAAATCATAGCGGCGCTCGCCTCGGCTTTGCCAAAGATCCTTAAGCTTATGGGCATAGTTTTCATCGGTCAGAAAACAACAGCCCCCCGCGGGCTGCGCGTATTCGAAACCATAGGTATTTGCGAGCGCAATCTGGGGTTTTCGACTCCGCCCGCTTAAGGCCAGCAATCGGCTGCGATCGACCCATCCCTCGCGTTCGGGCAGGGTCGGCACCAAAAGTTGAGCGCACAGGGGCCGCAAAAGACGGTCTAAAGCCCCTGATTCACGGGCAATGACGGGAAAGGTGTCGCGTCGCTGAGACATGGGGCGCTGACCGAGAACCTCTCCTGTGACGATAAAATCAAACCCGTTTTGCTCCATCCACGCCCGCGCCTTTCCGACCATAAACCCCTTGCAATCAAGGCAGGGGTTGAGATAGGCCCCGTATCCATGGCGCGGATTGAGTACTACGTCCTTATATTCGTCGATCACATCGATAATATGAAGCCGAATACCCAATTGTTCCGCGGAATGGAGGGCGCTGTTACGCAAGACACGGTCTTGACGGTCCCGGCGCACAGCGTGCGTGTGCCCCTCGACACAAAAACCGGTAAAAAAGTTAATCCCCTCGACGTGAATACCCTGATCGAGCATAAGCCGGGCGGCAAGCAATGAATCCAGGCCGCCCGAGAGCAATACGACCGCCTTCCTTTTCGCGTTTTCCATAGAACCCTTGGCTCGCGGCCGTTCTCCGTTTATCCTTAGAGCTCGCTTTGGCCCCAAGGTTATCAGTATATCGCCCCGGAAAGCGGCCTACACCCCGGAACCTCATGCGCACACTTCGTCTTCTGCTTCTGATCGTTCTTGCCAGTATTGTCGTTGATCTATCGGTAATCCTCTCGCGCTGGATCAGTATGCCCCATCTTACAAAGGGTCCGGTACCCGAGTCGCGCTTCATTCGCTCTTACCTGAACAACCGGGCACGCCATAGGTGGCCGCCCCTGCGATGGCGGCCCGTTGCATTGGGCGCCATCCCCCATATCCTGCGGCAGGCCGCGATCCTAGGAGAGGATGGGACGTTCTACGAAAACGATGGCTTTGATGCGAGCGCCATCCTATGGGCCGCCCGCTACGACTGGCGGGCTCGGCATATCGTTTTTGGCGCCAGCACCATTACCCAGCAAACGGCAAAAAACCTCTTCTTAAGTCCCTCGCGCACCTTTTTCCGCAAGGGAAACGAGGTACTCTTGACCATAGCCCTGACACATCTTTTGACAAAAGACCGAATTCTCGAGCTATATCTCGATGATGCCCAATTTGGCCGAGGTATCTATGGCGTAGAAGCGGCCTCGCAGTATTATTTTGGCAAACCCGTCGGTGCCATCAGCACCCGAGAGGCAGCGGAGCTCGCGGCGACCTTACCAGACCCTACGGGCAGCAATCCGGCTAGGCGAAGTTGGTATTTCCGGGCCCGTACCGCAAAAATTCTGCGACTTTTGCGATCAACCCAGCGCCCAGGGATTATCCCACCCCTAACTACCCCCCACCTATACCCTAATGAGACGCAATCGGTGCCGGGGCGACGCCAAGAACCCCTCTTTCCGGAGAGGTCAAAAACACTATGAGCCAAGGCACACAAGAATATGGCCTTGATTGCCGAGACTCCCCTCGACGCATTATAGTGACCAAATCTACCGCGCAAGCCCCTGGCTTTAGACATGGGGGTGAGCGGTCGCCGGTTTGTTATCTGATATGGAAGTTGTATAACGATTCTATGTCAGAATATAGAGTCAGATACAAGTCGAACAACAACGCGGTGTCCTCATGCAAATACCACGTTGTATGGCGTCCAAAGTACCGCCGCGACGTGCTGGTGAACAGTGCGGATACTCGGCTCAAGGAGATTATACAGCAGGTGTGTTTGGAAACTGATAGCGAAGTGCTGGAGAGGGAAGTCATGCCGGACCATGTGCATCTGTTGGTCGAGGTGGACCCGCAGTTCGGCGTGCATCACCTGGTCAAACTGATCAAGGGGCGGTCATCGCGCCTGTTGCGCCAGGAATTCCGCTGGTGTCGTACCCGATTGCCCAGCCTCTGGACCAACAGCTATTTCGTCTCTACCGTGGGCGGCGCTCCGCTGGAGATCGTTAAACAGTACATGGGCCATGCGGCCCACCATGTCGAGCAGCAAAAACATGTCTAAAGCCAAGTCGCCATCGTTCGTGCTGGAACCCCCGCTTGTGGCGAACCCCCACGAAAGCCGGGTGCTGGCCGTGCGATTCGAGGCCGGACGGCAGTTGTACAACGCCGTCCTGGGAGAAGCCCTGCGCCGGTTGGATCTGATGAAAGAGTCAAAAGCCTGGCAGGCCACACGCCCAATGCCGTCTGGCGCGCCACGCTCGGCCGCACAAAAAGCCCGCGCTGCCGAGTTCTCCCTGATTGCCGAAACCATGGGTTTCACGGATTACGACATCCAGTCGTACGCTACGCGAGGCAAGAACGCCTGCTGGATCGGCGACCATCTGGATGCGCACACGACTCAGAAAATCGGCACCCGGGCCTTCAAGGCCGCACAACGCTATCAGTTCCGCATAGGCGGTCGGCCCCGCTTCAAACCGAAGGGGAAAGCGCTTAAGTCCCTGGAAGGCAAGAGCAACGCGACGGGCTTGCGCTGGCGCGACGATCATCTGGAGTGGAACAAGCTCAAGCTCAAGGCCCTCTACGACCAGAAAGACCCGCACGGCGTGCAGGCGTTTGCGCTTCAGAGCCCGGTGAAGTATTGCCGCCTCATCAGACGCACCATTCTCGGCAAAACACGCTGGTTTGTGCAACTGGTCATAGCCGGTATTCCGAAGGGGAAAGACAAAAACCCGGTACGTGTTGGCCAAAGCAGCGTCGACATCGGCCCGTCTACGATCGCCGTTGTCTCAGAAACCGATGCCTTTCTCGAAAAGTTCTGCGCCCACGTGCCCGATCTGCAAAAGGCGATTCGCCGGATACAGCGGGCCATGGACCGGTCTAAGAGAGGATCGAATCCCGACAACTACAACAAAGACGGCACCATCAAAAAGCTCCTCCCTGGCAAGCGTCGGCCATGGGTCTTCACCCAAGGCTATCTGCGCCTGCGGACCCGTCTCCAAGAGCACCACCGGGTGCTGGCCGCCTACCGCCGCACGGAGCACGGTCACCTCGCAAATCGCGTCATGGCCATGGGCCACACCGTCATGGCGGAGAAACTGAGTTATCTCGCCTTTCAGCGGAGGTTCGGTAAGAGCGTCCGCGACCGGGCACCCGGGGAGTTCATGGGTCATTTACGCCACAAGGCTGCAAGCGCTGGTGGCGAGGTGATCGAATTCCCCACCCGGACCACGAAGCTCTCGCAGAGTTGTCAGTGCGGGGCGGTGGTGAAGAAACCGTTGAGCAAACGCTGGCACACTTGTTCATGCGGCGTTTATGCGCAACGAGATTTGTACAGTGCCTATTTGGGGCTTCACGTTCGCAAGAATGGGGAATCCTGGATGCTGGACACCGAATCAGCCCGTGAGGGTTGGTGCGCTGGGGAACCACTGCTAGAGAAAACGGTGTCTGGTATAGTACAAGCCGCAAAGGGCGGGCCGTGGCCTGCCAGCTTTGGCATTCGTGCCAGAGACAGAGCGGCTCTTTCTCAAAATGGTGCAGGTGCACAGGAAGATTCCGGATGTTGTAGCCCTATCGCTCAAGCGATCGTGGCGAGAGCCGGAAAGACCTCTGCCGCCGGCACCAGAACCCCCCGGCTTTAGCCGTGGGGAGGTTCGGATTCCAAGAACTCATTCTTGCCCTGCAACGCTATTGGGCGCGGCAGGGTTGTGTTATAGAACAGCCCTATGACGTTGAGGTAGGGGCCGGAACGTTTCATCCGGCCACTTTTCTGGGTAGCATTGGCCCGGAACCCTTGCGTGCGGCCTACGTCCAGTCCTCACGGCGACCCACGGACGGCCGTTATGGCGAGAACCCTAACCGCCTTCAGCGCTACTTCCAGTTCCAGGTCGTCCTCAAGCCCTCACCGATCGACATCCAAGACTTGTATCTCAAGTCGCTACAGGCCCTCCGGATTGATCTTCTCAAAAATGACGTCCGATTCGTGGAAGATAACTGGGAATCGCCCACGCTGGGCGCCTGGGGACTCGGCTGGGAGGTCTGGCTGAACGGCATGGAGGTCAGCCAATTTACCTACTTCCAGCAGACGGGGGGGCTTGAGTGCCGACCAGTCACAGGAGAAATTACCTACGGGCTTGAACGACTGGCCATGTACCTTCAGGGCGTAGATAACGTGTTCGACCTCTCCTGGAACCAAGAGGTCCGTTACGGGGATCTCTACCGGCAAAACGAAATCGAGATGTCGCGCTTCAATTTTGAAGAGGCGGACACGGAGGCCTTGCAGCTTCGCTTCCGACAATTCGAAGAGGAGTGTCGCAGGCTCGTCGACATCCACCTCCCGTTACCGGCATATGACCATGTCCTTCATGCCTCACATACCTTCAACCTCCTTGACGCCCGCCACGCCTTAAGCGTTACCGAACGCGCACGCACCATCGGCCGCGTGCGCGCGCTCGCGCGTGCGGTGGCGCAGGACTATTATCTGAAGCGCGAGAAGTTGGGTTTTCCCCGGATACCAAAAGCCGATGCTTAAGACCGATGATCTGTTGCTGGAAATTGGCACGGAAGAACTTCCGCCCAAGGAGCTGCACAAGCTCGGCATGACACTCGCGCATAACCTCTTCCAGGCCCTTACCGAGGCCCGTCTCACAAGCGAGCACGCGCGCGCCCAGAGCTTCGCGGCACCGCGTAGGCTTGCGGTACTGATACACGGTGTCGCCACGAGGCAAACAGCGGAGATTATTGAACGCAAAGGACCCGCGGTCAGCGCATCTTTTGGCAAGGACGGCACGCCTTCAGCCGCGGCTCAAGGCTTCGCCCGGTCGCTCCATGTCTCGGTGGAATCCTTAATCAGACTCTCGACTGATCGCGGGGAGTTCTTAGGTTACCGGGAACAGCGTAAGGGTGAAACGCTAACGATGGTCCTGCCGGTATTGCTTCAGGATGTCCTTCGGCGCCTGCCTATGGGACGGCGCATGCGGTGGGGGACTACGGAGACCGAATTCGTCCGGCCGGTCCATTGGGTCGTCCTGTTGCATGGGAAGCGCGCGTTGAAGATACCCGTTTTGGCGCTCACAAGCGGCCGTAAAACCCGCGGTCACCGTTTTCATGCGCCAAAACCCATCGCCTTGAGCAGCGCGCAGGCCTATTGCGAGACGCTAAAAACCAAGGGCCATGTCCTCGCAGATTTTGACGAACGCAAGGGTGTGATTTGCGCCCAAGTAAACCTGCTCGCTGCGAACATGGGCGCGCAGGCCTTGATCGAACCCGCACTTCTGGACCTTGTGACCTCGCTTGTCGAATGGCCGCGCGCGCTCTTGGGTTCTTTTGATGAGGCCTTTCTTGACGTGCCCCGCGAGGCCCTGGTCGCGGCCATGCAGGATCACCAAAAATATTTTCCACTCGAGCAAAACGAGCGCCTGCTTCCCCACTTCATCACCGTCGCCAATATCGAGAGCCAAGACGAAGCGGTTGTGCGCAAGGGCAACGAGCGAGTATTGGCGGCGCGGTTTGCCGATGCCCGCTTTTTTTGGCAAAACGACCGCAAGAAGCGCCTAGAGACGTATGGGCAAGGGTTGGGGGGCGTGGCCTTTGAGCAGCGCCTAGGCAGCCTCGCAGATAAGGTAAGCCGCCTTCAAAACCTCGTGCGCATCATTGCCCGGCTCACCAAAAACGATGAGTCCTTGGCAAGCCGGGCAGCCTTACTGAGTAAGGCCGATTTACTGACAGGTATGGTGGGTGAGTTCCCTGAGCTACAAGGGATTATGGGCGGTTATTACGCACGTCATGATGGGGAAGAACCGCGCGTAGCGACCGCCATAGCCGAACACTATCAGCCGCGCTTCTCCGGTGATGCCTTGCCTGCAAGCGACATGGGCCGGGCATTGGCCCTGGCCGACAGACTCGACACGCTCGTCGGAATTTTTGGGGTGGGACTTGCGCCCACGGGCGACAAAGACCCTTTCGCGCTACGGCGTTCGGCCATAGGCGCGCTGCGTTTGCTAGACGCCCTCGGAGAACGCGAAGGCTGCGACATCGAGATCTTGCCGTTAGTCAACGAGGCCTTCGCGCAATATCCGCCAAACCTGCTAACGCCCGAAACACCGAAAATGGTCGTCGATTTCTTGGTTGAGCGTTTACGCCACTTGCTCGAGGGTTCTTATCCTGGAGACGCAGTCGATGCAGGACTGGCGTACGGGGTTGCGAAGATTCATGATGTCGGACGCCGCGTCAACGCGTTAGCGAGTTTTGCGCAAAGCACCGATGCGAGCGCCCTTATTAGCGCCAATAAGCGCATCCGTAACATCCTGAAGCAGGCACCGGAGGCTATCGACCCCAACATGTCCCTCACGCTATCGGTGCCAGCCGAAAGGAAGCTGGCAGAGGAGTTGCGGACGCTACAGCCGGATGTCGAACGATGGCTCGCGGCGGGCGACTATGAGCGCACTCTTCGGAAACTTTGCACACTGCGTCCCGCAGTCGACGCGTTCTTCCAGGATGTGCTTGTTATGGCAGACGATAGCTTGGTACGACGCAATCGCTTGGCCTTATTATCCCGGCTGTCGTCGTTATTTGAACGCATAGGCGATGTATCGCGCCTCAGGGTGTCTGGAGATCAGCATGAACCCCCATAAAGACTCTTTTGCGGCCATGAAAACCGCAGTTCACGCCTTTCATGATAAATATGACCTGAAAAACCGCGGCGGCGAGGAATTGGCCTATCGCGTCGCATTGATGGCCGAGGAGCTAGGGGAGATATCCGCCTGTGTCACAAAAGGAAAAAGCAAGGAGGCCTTAGCCGAGGAGTGCGCAGATCTTTTGATCCTCCTTATGGGTACTGCGATAGCGGCCGACTTCGCCCTCGACACCGCCTTTTGGGAAAAAATGGACAAGCTAATGACACGGGAATCGCGCATGGTTAACGGACGAGTGCGCGTATCCGAGTTTCGGGACTAGGTATGCGCCTCATCATTCTCGACCGCGATGGCGTCGTCAACGAAGACTCCGACGCCTACATTAAAACACAGGATGAATGGCAGCCCATACCGGGGAGCCTTGAGGCCATCGCCCGTCTTTCGCAAGCCGGCTTTCATGTCGTAATCGCCACCAATCAGTCCGGGATAAGTCGGGGGCTGTTTAATGTCGACATGCTTAACCGGATACACAACCGGATGATCGACGAAATTCACCATAAGGGCGGCGAGGTCGATGCCATTTTCTTTTGCCCCCACGGACCCGATGATCATTGTCGCTGCCGAAAGCCCGGGACGGGACTTTTCGAAGACATAGCGGAGCGCCTTAAAACCAACCTGAACGGAACCTACGCGGTAGGGGACTCTCTTCGCGATATCGAGGCGGCGCGCGCCGCAAAGGCCATACCGATTCTAGTACGGACGGGGAAAGGCCAGATGACCGCGGCAAAGGGTGTCGGCCTAGACGGGGTGCCGATCTTCGATGATCTCGCCGCATTTGCCTCCGCCCTCCTCGGTGGTGGGATCGCCGCCCAGCCATGACGAGAGTTTTGAGAGCGCTTCTTTTCCAAGCGGGCTTCGTAATCTCGGTACTGGTCTGGGCCCCTGTCGTGTTGGTGCTTTTTTGGCTCAAGCCCATTCCTCGCTACCGGGTGATCAGTCAGTGGGGGCGATTCACGATCTGGTGGTTGAAAATCACGTGCGGACTGTCCTACAAGGTCAGCGGTTACGAAAATATTCCGAAAGCGCCATGCGTCATTCTCTCCAAGCACCAATCGACCTGGGAGACGCTGGCCTACCAGTGGCTTTTCCCACCGCATGTCTGGGTACTCAAAAGGGAGCTTCTGTGGATCCCCTTGCTTGGATGGGGAATGGCATTGAGCGAGCCCATCGCG
>Ga0307375_10003270_pt1 | contig 16039 bp, 13 predicted proteins | sample TR1MG_FD_202531 | JGI IMG/M metagenome (GOLD analysis project Ga0307375, IMG submission 202531) | Soil microbial communities from Risofladan, Vaasa, Finland - TR-1 | ecosystem: Environmental > Terrestrial > Soil > Coastal area > Acid sulfate soil | place: Finland: Risofladan, Vaasa | collected... | reverse complement strand
TACTGCTGGCTGGTCTGATTCTCACGGATCGGTCGTTACGCCACAGTACGGACCAACAGGCGACGCTGGATGCAACCGCGTCGGCCACGATCATGGCACAAGAAGTGCAACTGGCCGGTGAGTGGCTCCATGAGGTAAGTGCGGCTTCGCGGCAACAGAGTACTGAACATCCCCTGAGTGTCTTGGGTCGGAACGAAGGAAAGACCAATGCGCTTCGAGCGGTATGGTTGTTCGACTCCCTTGGTGTGGGACTGATTGATTCAATCCTCTGGGATTCAGTGGGTACGGATCGAATCCCGCCGGGAACCGTTGAAGCACTTGCTCGTCATGTCGCCGAGAGCCGGCAGCTACAACTCCAGGGCTTGAGTCGGGCCGGAACCAAACACCCCGGGCAAGCGCTGCTTGGCGAGCCGATCATCGATGACGGAATCTTCGCCAATGTGGCCATTGCCCTCGTGGATGAACGCTCGCTGCTTGCGCCGGCAGCCAACGCAGCTGTGGAAGGCCGTTCCTTTCTGGCGTTGCTTGTTGATGGAGATACGGTGGTCGAAACGCCGCACCGGGGCAGAACGACTCGCCAGAGCGCGCCGGTGCGGCTTCCATTGCCCGGAAAACCCGAATGGTTCATCATCTCGGCGCAAGCCTCGGGTAGCGACGCGACCCGGTGGGCTATCTGGCTCATCGGATCCACGGCGGTCGGTCTGCTATTCCTGGGACTGCTTCGCGAGCGCCGCCAGACGCTTCGGATTGCTGAACGGTCTCTGGAATTGGAGCGCCTGTCGGCGGAACTGTTGCGTGCGAATCGCATGAAGAGCGAGTTTCTTGCGAGCGTATCGCACGAATTGCGGACTCCGCTGAATGCTATTGTTGGCTTTGTGGACCTACTGCGTGACGGTGGGTATGGAGAACTCTCGCCGAAACAGATCTCACCCGTGGAACGCATCGCGACATCAGCGGCACGGTTGCGAACGTTGGTTGATCAAGTGCTGGATATTGCCAAGATTGCCGCAGGACGGCTGGACGTTCGGCTGGAAACGGTGACGCTCCGTCCGTTCCTGGTGAATGTCGTGAGTGAAATTGAGCCGCTGGTGAATGAGCGGGGGCTTCGAGTGTCGATCGATGCGAGCCCCGACGGCCCGAAGATCCGAACCGACCCCACACATCTGCGGCAAATCCTGATCAACCTCTTGGGAAACGCGGTCAAGTACACGCGTCAGGGGGGCATCGAGATCCGAACACGCGTGGAGACCCTTGGGCCGGCACCGCGAAGTCTGGCCGTCACAGGGCAGCATGCCGTCCCACGATTGGAGCAACGCGGCGGCTGGTTGGCCATTGACGTGAAGGATACTGGTATCGGTATCGCCAGTGCCGATCAGGAGCGGATTTTCGAGGAGTTCGAACAGGTTCGCCCCGGGGCGCCACAGGACGAACGAGAACGGGGAACCGGACTTGGCTTGCCGATCTCGCGACGGCTGGCGGCCCTCCTGGGGGGAGAGATCACGGTTGAAAGCGAAGTAGGCCGGGGGTCCGTATTCACGGTGTGGCTGCCCATCCGGGACTGAGGGCCTCCCTTCTGGGACTTGGGTGGAGCCGGGCTACCCTTTCTTGGAGAACACGGACTTCAGCCGTGCCATGAATCCGCCGTCATCCTGGACTGGCGGTTGGGCGATGGCCTCTTCAAGGGCCGCCGCGAACGCCACCGCATCCGTGTAGCGCTTGGTTGGCTCGCGCTCCAGGCCTCGCATGACCACCGCCTCGACGGCGGGTGAGAACCGGAGATTCTGCCGAGCCATATTGAGCGGAAGCGGCGGCTGGGTCAACAGCTGCGTGAACATCTCCCGCGGTGACTTGGCGACATATGGCAAGCTTCCGGTCAGGAGAAAGTATGCGATGGTTGCCAGGCTGAACTGATCGGCTGCCGGCGTCACAAGTTCTCCTGAAAGCGCTTCGGGCGCGACATACATCAGGGTTCCGACGAAGAAGCCGGCGCGCGTGAGCCGCTGTTCAGGGGCGATGTCGGTGTCGGTGGCAATTCCGAAATCAAGCAGTTTCACCTGTCCTGTTTCCGGATCATACATGACGTTTTCCGGCTTCAGGTCTCGGTGCACAATGCCAACCTGGTGCGCGGCATGCACCGCGGCGGCAATCTGCTTCACGATGTTGGCGACTTCAGTGGGGGGCAGCGGACCGCGCCGCCGTGCGTACTTCTCGAGGAGCTCCCCAGACGCCCACTCAATGGCGAGAAAGTGAAGGCCGGGCCCCGCTTCGCCGATCTCGATGGTCCGGACTACATTGGGGTGGATCACGCGCTCACCGTACCGGGCTTCGCGCAAGAACCGGGCGACGGCGGTCTTGTCACTGCGGAGCTTCTCACGGAGGATCTTGACGGCTACCGGTCCGTGTTCGGGATGGTGCGCCCGAAATACGGCGGAGGTTCCGCCTTCGCCAACTTCGCTGTCCAGTACATATCCGGCGAGGTCTCGCCCCAGCATCGATTCGCGCGCCACGCGGCGAAGCTAATGGTAGCCAGGGGTTCCGGCAAGCTGATTGATGGCCAAGAATGCCACGCCACGTGGCTCCCCATTCTCAACACCGAAACACCGATGACCGACCCTGGCTCAAGCTCTCCCGCCTCTCCTGCCCCCCCCGCTGACAAGCGTCTGTTCCTCGTTGACGGCTACGCCATCATCTATCGGGCCTTCTTCGCGCTTATCTCGCGACCCCTTACAACAGGCCGGGGCGAAAACACGTCGGCAGCGTGGGGCGTGGCGAACTTCATCCAACGGTTGCTGACCAAACACCAGCCGCAATACCTCGGCTGGGTGCATGACTCCGGACTCTCGTTCCGCAACGAACAGTATGCCGAGTACAAGGCAACACGCGAGAAGCTATCGGATGAACTCCAGGCCGACTTTGATCGGGGTGTCGAGCGCATCGAGCAATTGCTCGATGCGTACCGAATTCCGATTCTGAAGGCCGAAGGCTATGAAGCGGACGATGTGATTGGAACCCTGGCGACCAAGGGCGTGGCACACGGACTGAACGTGGTGATTGTGTCGGGAGACAAAGACTTCCACCAGTTGATAGGCCCCGGGGTGTGGCTGCTCAATCCCGGACGTGGGGGGCCAGCCGCGGTCGACGAACAATGGATCGGTGTCGTGAACGAAACGGCCAGGTTAGGCGTCGCCCCGAACCGCGTCACGGACTATCTGGCGCTGGTCGGTGACTCGTCCGACAACGTCCCCGGCGTGAAGGGAATCGGAGACAAGACCGCCATCGAACTGATTCAATCGTACGCGTCGCTGGAAGAGATTCTCGCGCACGCGGGCGAGCTCAAGAAGAAACGAGCTCGCGAGGCCCTGCTGGAACAAGCGGCGAACGCCCGCCTGTCAAAGGATCTGGTCACGATTCGCACCAACCTGAACGTGGACCTGAATCTCGACGCCCTCCGAGTGTCGCAACCGGACGCGGCGCGGCTCCGCGAACTGTTCGTGGAGCTGGAATTCCACTCGCTGGCCAAGGGCGTGGCGGAGCCGGAGGCCGCGAGCGCGTTACCCTCCCGCCTGACGCAGAATGCGAACTACCGGACCGTAGATAGCCCAGAAGAAGTCGCCGCGCTGGTGCAGCGCGCGCGCGCGACAGGGCGAATCGCGTTCGATACCGAGACCATCCTCGAACCCGGGGCGCCCGGCGTCGTGGATCCACTGCGGGCGATCCTCGTGGGCCTCAGCGTTGGCATCGCAACCGGAGAGGCCTACTATCTCCCGTTCCGCCACAGGTCGAGGACCGAGGCCCAGGCTGGTTTGGGGCTGGATGACGCGCTGCGCGAGAGTGACACGACAACGGCTCCGCGCAACCTGCCGTCGCTCGGGGCGCCTGAGATGAAGCCGCTGCGAGATCTACTCCAGGATCCTGCGGTCGCAAAGATCGCACAGAACGGCAAGTACGACATGCTGGTGCTTCAGCGCGAAGGAGTCTTGGTGACGCCCCTGGCATTCGATACCATGATCGCCAGCTACGTCCTCGACCCGGGCCGCCGCTCGCACGGACTCGACATGTTGGCCCTCGAGTTTCTCGGGCACACGATGATTTCGTACGAAGATGTCTGCGGGAAGGGCAAGAATGCGATCGGATTCGATGCCGTGGCTGTGCCGGCGGCGACCATGTATTCCTGCGAGGACGCCGACATCACCCTGCGTCTGGCCACGATCTTCGAAGAGCAGCTTGATCAACTCAGCCTCAGCGCCCTGTTCCGAGACATCGAGATGCCACTGGTCCCGGTGCTTGCAGCGATGGAGTCGGTGGGCATTCGGATCGACCTGAATGCCTTTGCACGACTCCGCGTCGAACTGGCCAAGGAGCGTCAGCGGGTAGAAGGCGAGATCTATGTGTCTGCGGGCGAGGAATTCAACATCAACTCCAATGCGCAACTGCGCCGGATTCTGTTCGAGAAACTGGAGTTGCCCGTACTGAAGAAGACGAGCACCGGAGCCTCGACCGACGCCGGCGTACTGGAACGCCTCGCGGAAGAGGGGCACGAACTGCCCGCGCTGATCATGGAGTACCGGGAGTTGAGCAAGCTGCAGAACACGTATATCGACGCCCTGCCCAATCTCGTGAATCCCCATACCGGGCGCCTGCATACGTCGTTCAATCAGACGGTCGCGGCCACTGGACGCCTTTCTTCGAGCGACCCGAATCTGCAGAACATCCCGGTTCGCCGGGAACTGGGGCGCGAGATCCGCCGAGCGTTCATTCCCAGAGAGGGATGGACCATGCTCAGCGCGGACTATTCCCAGATCGAGCTGCGATTGCTCGCGCACCTTTCGGGAGATCCCGCGTTCGTGGAAACGTTCCGCAAGGGCGGCGACATTCACCGGGAAACGGCGGCGCTCATCTTCGATCTGCCGGTCGCCGCCGTGACGCCCGACATGCGAAACCGCGCAAAGACCATCAACTTCGCGACGCTCTACGGGCAGGGCGCACACGCCCTGTCACAACAACTCCGCATCACGCACGCCGAAGCGAAGGAGTTCATCGACCAGTACTTCGCGCGATTCACCGGCGTGCGCGCGTATCTCGATGCGACGGTGGAAGCGGCGCGAACACAGGGGTATGCCGAGACCATCTTCGGGCGGCGACGCTACATTCCCGAGTTGCGGGAGAAGAACTTCAATATCCGCGCCTTCGGCGAGCGGACCGCACAGAACACGCCGATCCAGGGTTCGGCAGCGGATCTGATCAAGATCGCGATGATCCGTGTTGCGGCGCGACTCCGTCGCGAGAGACTTGAAGCGACGATGCTGCTTCAGGTGCACGACGAACTGGTATTCGAAGTGCCATCCGCGGAGATCGAGTCCCTGACCGGTCTGGTGAAGCATGAGATGGAAAACGCGGCCGAACTCCGGGTTCCGCTGATCGTGGACGTGGGACGGGGCCCGAATTGGCTGGAGACGAAGGCCCACTAGTCCTGGTCGGCATCTCGCATTTTGCGAGAACTGGGGCGGTTCGGGCAGTAAAGCATTTTGCAGTCCAGAGCCTGGCACACCGATAAGTGTTGATAAAGCATTGGCTTAGGCCTTATACTGGGAACCGGCACCAGCCTTGCCCCACTGCGTAGCCAGGTATGACCGCGGATTAGCTGGAATCACCCCATCAGGTGCGTGGCCCATGCGCCAACGACGGTCCGGATTCACCCTGATTGAATTGTTGATCGTTGTGGTGATCATTGGAATTCTGGCAGCGATTGCCGTGCCGAAATTTCAGAACACCAAAGGGAAGGCGTACGTCGCGTCCATGAAGAGCGATCTCCGCAACCTCTCAGTTGCGGAAGAGGGCTACTACTACGAGCATCGGGTGTACACCACTGTGCTCGACTCTCTGGCGTTCGTTCCCTCGCACGGGGTCATTCTCACCATCCAGCAAGCCGACGCTACCGGCTGGTCGGCGACCTCCACCCACCCCAATGCGTACCCGCACACCTGCGCGATCTTCTACGGATCCGTTACACCCATAGCGCCAGCAACCGTGGATGGTGAAGTCGCCTGTCAGTGATGGGTTGCCAGGCGAGCGCGTGAGCACAGGGGCCGGCGATCGCCCCGCATATCAGGAGTTTCTCTCGCGACGTGCTGGGATGATCCATGCCATGGATGGCGGTTTGTGGTTGCACCGGCATACATGGCAGGGCCGGCCGATGGCGCATCTGGTCTCCACTGACAAGAATCAGCTGCTGCGCTACGGCGCGCTGGTGGGCCTCCCGGAGAACCGCCTCCAGTTCAAGCCACTCCGGGACCCCAGAACAGGCGAGAAGCGGGACGCATGGCACTGGGACCTTGGCGGCCCCTTCCTCCCGCCGCAGCGTTGCTGAGCGTCAGGCGTACAGCCCGGGCTCGGCAGGAATCGTCGTCCGGACCGGCCGATCCGGCACGCCGCGCAACAGGATCGCGGCCCCCACGAACATGAGCGCCACCGTTCCGACGGCCGATCGGTACGCGATGCTCGTGCCGAACGACGGCTCGAGCGAATCGACCGTAAGCCCCCAGATCACCGGTCCCACGACGGCCGCCGCTCGGGCCGAGAGCAGCATGAGACTGAAGTAGCGTCCCGCTTCTTCTTGTGGCACGAGGCTGAGGAGAACGGGCCGCTCCGCGGTGGGTACGCCTCCGAAGACGAGCCCGATGAGCAGGCCGATCGCCCAGAACGCCGTGCGCGAGGGAACCACGATGAGGCCGATGAGCAGCACGATCCAGGAGAGCAGGGTGAGTTGCAGCGTGCGACGCGCCCCGATCCAATCTACGAGCCATCCCGCGAGGTAGCTTCCGAAAATCGCCGGAATCGTGAGCACCACGAACAGGGTAGTCTCGGCGCCATGCTCGAAGCCCACGGCCTTGACCGCGTACAGGGCCATGAAGCCGATGATCGTTCCCACGGCGTCCTGATACAGGAATGAGGTCAGGATGAACCGTAGGGCTCCCGGGTGGCGCCGGGCATCGCGCAGCGTGTGGGCCACTTCGGCGAAGGCCTCTCGCCAGGCGACCCGCGCGCGAATCACGACGGGCGCGTGGTCACGGCAGAAGAGAATCAGAGGAAGCGAGAGTACGAAGAATAGGATCCCCGTGGGCGCGAACGTGGAAACACGACCACCGTGTTCCGTGTATGGCACGAGCCGCCTCAGCACATGCATGGTGCCATCGCCGAGCGGGCCGATCATCGGAAGCGCGTGGTTGAAGAACGGCACCACGAGCAGAACGCCGAAGATGGCGCCCAGATATCCCAGCGCGGTCCCGAACCCCGACAACCGCCCCTGCTCGTCGCCGGGTACGAGGTCCGGCATCATCGCGTTGTAGAACGGAAGCGCGGCCTGATAGCTGGCATTGGCGATCACGAAGGCGAGGAGCACCCACTTGAGCTCGGCGAACCCAGGGTGCCAGGCCATGGGCACCGGTTGCGGCGTCAACACCTCGGCGCCCACCAGTGGGAGCGAGCGTTGCCCGAGGATCCCGATGGCCACGCATGCGACGCAACATGCGACGGTGAACCACACCACCCAGGGCTTCCGGCGCCGTCGGGCGTCGGATACCGCGCCGAGCACCGGGATCGATACGGCGACGATCACCGCCGCGAGCGCGCTCGCGGCGCCATACAGCATGCTCGATGCGCCCAGATCGCTCACCAGCCATACGGAAAAGTACAGCGTGGCGACGTTCATCGAGAAGATGGTATTTGCGAAGTCATATGACGCCCAACTCCACCGCTCCAGGGCGGTGGCGCGTACGGCGAGACCGGACGTTCGATGAGGCATGGGGAATCAGGATACCGGACGGATGTGGCGACCGCGATCGGCGAGCCGCACGGCCCGGGGCGGGCGAGCAACGGGCGTGACGGTCATTGGTCCAAACGGGCGAGCATCGCGGGGGCGGCGCGGCGCGGCGACAGCACGAGCGCGAGCAGGGTCAGGACGTACGGCAGCATGAGGACCAACTCGTAGCGAATGGGCCATCCGAGCGCCTGGACAACATACTGCATGGCGGTGGCGACGCCGAATACCACGGCGGCGAGGGCGACGCCGAGTGGACTCCAGCGCCCGAGCGCCACGATAGCGATCGCAATGAACCCCCGTCCGGCCGACATACCTTCGGCAAAGGTCCCTGCCTGCGCGAGGACGAGCACCGCGCCGGCCAGTCCGCCGAGCGTGGAGCCGAAGACGATGGCCAATGCCCGTACGCGAATCACCCGAACCCCCGCCGCGCGCGCCGCGCGCGGAGACTCGCCAATGGCGCGAAGATCCAGCCCGGCATGTGTGCGATGGAAATACCACCACAGCACACCGACGACGGAGTAGGCCAGATAGGTGACCGCCGGCTGATCGAATAGCGCGGGACCGACGACCGGAATCGCCGCGAGCGCTGGAACGCGAAGAGGCGCCGACGTCGGAATAGACAACGCGACACCCTCAGCGCCATACACGGCGCGGTACAGCGCTCCCGTTGCCCCGAATGCGAGCAGTGTGATTGCCGTACCTGTGATGATCTGGTCCGCTCGCACCACGAGCACGAACAAGGCCAGGAGCGCCCCCACTCCGGCTCCTGCGAGCAATCCACCCGCATAGCCGCCGACAATCCCGAAGTGCGTCGCGCCGACGGTGGCGGCGAACGCACCGCCGATAATTGCGCCTTCGAGGCCGATGTTGATCACGCCGGCGCGCTCGGTCACTAGTTCTCCCAGCGCGGCCAGGAGCAGTGGAGTCGTCGTGCGAACGGTCGCGGCGAGCAGGGCATCGAGACCGGTCATTCCTCCCAACCCCCACGGGTAAGGCTCGATGCGCGCGCCCGGAGCGCGACACCGGCGATGATCACCAGAATCAACGCAGCCTCGATGGCCGACGCCCACGCAGCCGGCACCCCCGCGTCGCGCTGCATGGCGGTGGCACCGGTCTCGAGCGCGGCAAACAGGAACCCGGTGCCGATGACGCCCAGCGGGTGCAGCCCGGCAAGAATTGCCACTGCGATGGCGGTGAATCCGTATCCCGGGGACAGATTGTCGTACAGGGCATATGTCACCGCAGTGACTTCCACCGCACCGGCCAGCCCGGCGAGGGCCCCGCTGATCAGGAAAGCGCGGGTCGTGACGCGGGTGACCGAGATCCGTCCGGTGGCCGCGGCGGCGAACGGATTCGCGCCCACGACGCGGAGCCGGAACCCTGCCGCGGTCCGCGCCGACACCCACCAGACGATCACCCCCAGCACGACGGCCAGCACGAGGCCCCAGTGCAGCCGCGTGCCGGGTCCGAAATGCGGCAGCCGGGCGATCGCCGGAATCGTCGCCGACTGCGGGTAGATGTGGAGGGGCTCCTGCAACGGTCCGCGCACCAGGTACGACACGAGGTCAGCCGCCACGAAATTGAGCATCAACGTGCTGATCACTTCGAGAATTCCGAACCGCGCCCGCAAAAGCGCCGCGACCCCCGCCCAGGCCCCACCCGCCGCCGCTCCGACGAGCAGAGCAAGTGGCAACGTTGCGGCGCCCAGTGCCACCGACCCCCGCAGCCCCACACAGGTTGCCGCGATGGCGCCGGCCAGTAACTGGCCCTCCGCCCCGATGTTGAACACGCCGGCCCGAAACGCGATCGCAACTCCGAGTCCGGTAAGAATGAGCGGAACTGCGCGCACCAACGTTCCGGACGTCAGGGCGTACCAGGTACCCACAGACCCAGCCCAGAACGCATGCATCGCCGCGCCGCCATACACGAGCCCCACAAGTGCCGCGCCCAGCACGAGTACCCCCGACACCGCCAAGCCCGCGGCAGCCCACGGCCGCGTCGCGAGATGCTCGGCTACGGCCCCGATCCGTTGCCGCCCCACACCCCGTTCGGTCACCAGCCCCCCACCATCGCACGGGCCACAGCGTCGCGATCGAGCGACACTTCGCGCACCACCCCGCGGTGCACGACCAATATCCGTCCGGCCAACGCGAGGACTTCATCGAGGTCGCTCGAATAGAGCACCACGGCGGCGCCGCTGGCAGCGGCCTCGCGGAGTCGCGACTGGATCGCGTGTGTGGCGCGCAGATCCAGACCACGCGTTGGGTTCTCCGCCACCAGCAGCTGGGGCCGCAACTCCAGTTCGCGGCCGAGGATGAAGCGTTGCTGGTTTCCACCAGACAGTGTGTTCGCGCGGCTGCGTTCCGATCCAGCGCGAACGTCGAAGGCGTGAAGCACCTGACGGGTGCGCCGACGAACAGCTGGCCAGTCGACAACGCCCGACTGTTGGCCGACGTGGCGCAGGGCAAGATTCTCAAACAGCGGAAAGTCCAGAACCAGCGCGTCGCGATGACGGTCCGCCGGCACGAACGAGACCTCCGGTGGGAGGTCGATCGTGCCGGCGAACGGAGCTTGCACGCCGGCCAGTGCCCGCAACAACTCCGCGTGCCCCGCTCCTTCCACGCCTGCCACCCCCACGATCTCGCCGGCCTCAATCGTGAACGTCGCGTCCGAAACCCTCGGCTCCCCTCGTGGGCCGCGGAGCGACAGACCGCGAGCGCTGGCCACCACGCGGCGCACCGGCGTGGCCGGCGGCACCGGTGCGCGGGGCTCCGGCAGCTGTGGGGCCTCGGAAAACATCGCGGCGGTGAGTGTTGCCGGCGTGAACGTACTCGCGAGCCCGGTGGTGATGCGCCGGCCGGCACACAGGACCGTGATGTCGTCGGCGACCTCGAGTGCCTCGCGGACCTTGTGCGTCACGAGGGCCACGGTACCGCCTTCGTCGGCGAAGCGCCGCAGCCAGGCGAGTAGCTCCGTCGCCTCCGCTGGCGCGAGCACCGCGGTGGGCTCGTCGAGAATGAGCAACCGGGCGCCGCGCGCCAGTGCGCGGACGATCTCCACACGCTGCTGCGCTTCGATGGGCAGATCACCCACGCGTGCCCCGGCATCGAGGGCGAGGCCAGCCGTAGCGGCGGCGGCTCTCACCTGCTCAGCGGCGGCGGTCGGGTCGTACCTTCCCTGCCCTCCCAGCGCCACGTTCTCGGCGACGGTGAACGCCGCGACGTGTGCGAAATGTTGCTGTACCATGCCGATTCCGGCGGCGATAGCGTCGCGTGGTGAGCGGAACGCCACGTCTGCCCCGTCAATCCGGAGACTTCCCTGGTCTGGGCGCACGAGGCCGAACAGCACCGCCATGAGCGTGGACTTGCCGGCGCCATTCTCGCCCAGGAGGGCGTGGATCCGGCCTCGCATGAGACGCAAATCGACGCGATCGAGCGCCGTGACTGCGCCGAACCGTTTGGTAATGCCGGAGAGAACGACTTCGGGAGAAGCCCTCACAGACCCGTGGGGAGGTGCAGGAATGACCAGGGGAGCGCGAACGTCCGCTCCAACTCCGCCGCCAACGCCTGCACGCCGAGGGTCTCGGTAGCATAGTGGCCGGCGTAGATCACCACGATCCCGCGCTCCTGCGCCTCCACCGCCGTATGGTGGGGGCCCTCACCGACGATCAGGGTATCCACGCCACGCTCCGCAGCCTCCAGAAGCGTCTCGCTGGACGCGCCCGCGCCGGTGATGATCGCCCAGCGGCGCGTTCGCCGGCCGGGCGCGTATGCGGTGGTCAGCACGCGCGTGCCGAACGGTCCGGCAAAGTCGCCAACCCGCGCCGCCAGTGCGGCCGTGTCGAGGTCAGCAGATCCGGTGTACCCGAGTTCGAACGTTCGGTACCGGCCAAAGCGCCCGTCGGGCACCAACTGCAATCGTTCGGCGAGGAGGGCGTTGTTACCCCACGATTCATGAAGGTCCAGTGGCAGATGCGACGCGTATACCGCGAGATCGTGGGCCATGGCCAGATGCAACCGCTCGTAGTGTGACGCGACGATCGGCTGCAGACCACCCCAGAACATGCCGTGGTGGACGATCAACAGCCCGGCGCCTGCGTCGACCGCCTGACGCACAGCATCGAGCGAGAAGTCCACGGCGGCAGCGACGCGGTGCACCGTGCCCCGGTTGGCGAGCTGCAGCCCGTTCAACGCGCGGTCGTAATCGGGGATCACTGTCGTGCGGAGGCCTTCATCGAGAAAGCGGCACAGATCGGAAAGTGCGGTCATGGCTTGGACGAGGAAGTCGAGTCGTCGAAGGAAAACGCTCCCTGCTTCATGAGTGCGCGGAGGGAATCAATACGGGCGAGAACCGTGGCGGGAATTCGCGAAACGAGCGCGGGGTTCAGAACCAGCGACACGACATCGTCCTTGGCGCCGAGCAAGATGACGTGTCCGTGAAAGTCACCGTTCTTCACCTCGCGGGCGACCGAGAGGAAGGCGTGCGGGAGGTCGATGACCACGCTGCCCAGTGTGACATCGGGGGCTACGGAATTCTGGTTGGAATTGGAGCCGAAGATGTAGACGTTCGGACTCTGTTTCACGGCCTGGAATATGCCGAGGCCGGCTGCATCCGCGTTCTGGAAGATGATATCCACCCCGCGGGCGATCTGAGCCAGGGCCTGTTCGCGTCCCGCGCTCACGTCATCCCAGTTGCCGATGTACGACGAAATCACCTTGACGCGAGGATTCGCGCGTAGCGCGCCACGGGCGAATGCGTCGAAGCTCTGCCGTACCGGAGGGAGTTCGGTTCCACCGATCACACCGACCACGTTGGTGCGTGTGAGCGCGCCGGCCACGATGCCGGCGAGGTAGGACGGGTTGGCGAAGTCGAACTGCATGCCGGCCAGATTCGGCCCTTCGGTGTTGCCGGAGGTGGTGACGAAGACGGTCTTCGGATAATCCGGTGCGACGCGTCGCGCGGCATCTTGGAACTCGAATCCGTGCCCGAAGACAAGGTTGTAGCCCTGTGCTCCGTATTGGCGGAAGTTGTCTTCAAACTCAGCGGGGGTTGTTGTCTCGATGTTGCTGATCTGGGCGCCGAGCGAGTCGCGGATATGGAGCAGTCCCTGGTATGCACCGGCATTCCATGACTGATCGGAGACCGGCCCCGGGGTAAGGAGTGCGACGCGGAAGGGGCGATCGGCTGTCGTGTTGGCGCTGGACTTCGAACGTCCGCAGGCCACGAGCGCAACCAGGAGAGCGATGTGGAAAGATGTGAGAAACCTTTGCTTACCATGCATGTTTATTAGCGCAACTCCTTATATCACAGCATGTTAGTATTGTGGACAAAATTGTTCATATCTTTCATAGAAACATATGACTCGAACTTAGTCGCCTATCGATTGCGTCCCGAGGATTAGCTCAAGTATTCGATCAAGGTCGTCGGCTGAGTAAAAGGCAATCTGGATGGTACCCTTGCCGTCGGCGCTGGCCTGTACGCGAAGATCGGTCTGGAAGTGGCGACGCAGACGATCCTGGATCTGTCGAAGCACGGGGGAAGTGGACGTCCCGCCTGGGTCGTCGTTGGTCTTGGACGTTGTTGCGGACGCCCCGTTCCGTGGCGGCTTTGCGGGGGTGGCGAGGTCTCGCACACGGCGCTCCGTTTCACGGACGCTCAACTGCTGCGCAACGATTTCAGCGGCAAGCCGACTTGAGGCCCTGGCGTCGCTCACGCCGAGCAGTGCACGCGCGTGACCCATCGTAAGCGCGCCCTGCTCCAGGAACTTCTGTACCCGTTCAGGTAGTGAGAGCAGGCGGAGGAGGTTCGTGACCGTGGAGCGGTCCTTGCCGACCGCCTCGGCAATCTGCTGGTGCGTGAGGGTGAATTCTTCGTGCAGGCGGTGGTAGCCGCGTGCTTCATCGACCACGTTGAGGTCGGCGCGCTGGAGATTCTCGATCAGTGCCAGGGTGAGCATGGTCTGCTCGTCGGCATCCCGCACGAGTGCGGGAATATCCTGCCATCCGAGCTGAGTGGCCGCGCGGAAGCGGCGCTCTCCCGAGATCAACTCGAAGGAATCGCCGGCGGGTCTCACGACAACGGGTTGCAGGAGGCCGGAGGCCTGAAGTGACGCGCGAAGCTCCGCGAGCTCGGCGTCGGGAAACTCACGCCTTGGCTGGAAAGGGTTGGGGCGGATTCTCGAGAGCGAAATTCGCTGCAGCTCGTTCTGATTGGCGCTCGATGGCACGGCTGCTGCGGGCGTCGGTGCCGCCGCTGAGCCGAGGAGGGCCTCGAGGCCTCGGCCGAGTCTCCGGGGTTTTTCGGGAGTCATGATCGGATCGCCAGGCGGGAGGAGGCTACGGAGTGTCAGACGGAACGTCCGCCTTTAATCGCTGCAAGAGTTCGGTAGCGACGTTGAGGTATGCCTGCGCCCCCGCCGACGCCACGTCGTATAGGATGATGGGTTTACCGAAGCTGGGCGCCTCGGCTAAACGTATGTTTCTCGGAACGATTGTATTGAACACTTTGTCGCCGAAGTACTCCCTGGCATCTGCTGCAACCTGGCGCGACAGGTTGAGTCTTGCGTCGTACATGGTCAGTAGTACGCCGTCTATGACAAGCGCTTCGTTCAAGCTCCGCTGGACGAGGTGAAAGGTGTTCAGCAACTGGGAGATTCCCTCGAGCGCGTAATACTCGCACTGCAGGGGAATGAGAAGCGAATCCGCGGCCACGAGCATGTTCAGCGTGAGAAGGCCGAGTGACGGTGGGCAGTCAATCAAAATGAAATCATATGCGTCGCGAACCGTATGAAGGGCAGTGCGCATCACCCGCTCTCGGCCCTGCTGGCCTGCTAACTCCACCTCAGCCGCTGCGAGATCTGGGGTTGCCGGGAGAACGTCCAGACGGTCGAAGAGAACTCCGTGAACGATGGCGTCAGCTATCGGAGCGTCTCCGAGGAGCACGTCGTAGGTCGAGGCCGTAAGGTCCTTGCCCGGGAGGCCGATGCCGCTCGTGGCATTTCCCTGCGGATCACCGTCTACGAGAAGGGTTCTCTGCTCAGCGGCGGCAAGACTGGCCGCGAGGTTGACGGCAGTTGTTGTCTTTCCAACCCCGCCCTTCTGGTTGGCGACGGCGATGATTCTGGTCACGTGGCTCGTGGTGAAGAGGTGGAGCGCAATATAAAGGGCGCCGGCCGGATTAGGCCAAGCGCCCTCAATATGAGCAACCGCCGAGGATGTTCCACGTGGAACATCGTCCCGGATGCGGCTATGGATCTGGGACGAACACCCATCTGCCAGTGACTGAAGCGGTTATGGATTCCGGGCCTGCCATGATTGGGGTTTCTGCCGCCGCGGCCATGGACATCGTCCGGATTCCTCTCGGTGCCGGGGGACTCCAGCCCCCGTCATTATTGGTCACCTCGATGAGGGGCCCCAGCCGTCCGCCGCCGGCGCGAGCCATTGCCTCAGCCTCAGCCCGCGCATTTGCCACCGCTGCCGAGAGCGCCTGCAGATATAGTTGGCTGGCGCGCGAGGCGAAGAAGTCAATTGAGGAAACCACATTGGCGCCGGCGTTCAGCGTGGCATCGATGACCTTTCCAACCTTCGAAATATCCGTGAGCTCCACACTCAAGCTGTTGGTGACCAGGTAGCTCACGACATGCGGGGCCTGTCCGTCCTTCTCGTACCGGGTTTCCGGTGTCATCGTGTAGTTCTGCGTGGCGATCTGCGAGTCTGGAATGGCGAGCGCCCGTAATGCGGCGATCACCGCGGTTTGCTTGCGAGCGTTCTCGCTGGCGGCATCGGTTGCCGATGCGGCACGTGATTGAACACTGAGGGTGATGCTTGCCCGGTCGGGTGAAACCTTCACTTCGCCCCGTGCCGATGTCGAAATGATTGGAGCACTGGACCCTGAAGCGGTGTTCTGCGCGCGCGCGCTTGCGGGGAGTGCGAGTACCAACGCCGACCACGCGGCGACGATGAAGCGGTTGTGCATCGAACCTCCTGATGTCGAGAGGACCCTCGCGGCCGACACCGTGCGCGGCGCCGACCCTGTTTAAGTCCCATAGTGCTACCATACTTGTTTTTTAATCACATACTGCTACTAATGAACAGCCCCCCCCCAAACCTGCCGGTAGGCGTCACTCCACCGCCGGCTTCTGGCGCCGATGGCGCGCCGCCTCGATGACGAGGCTTTGCAGGTCGGTGGGGCTCAGGCCGGGAATCCGCGACGCCTGCGCGA
>Ga0307375_10003269_pt1 | contig 16043 bp, 25 predicted proteins | sample TR1MG_FD_202531 | JGI IMG/M metagenome (GOLD analysis project Ga0307375, IMG submission 202531) | Soil microbial communities from Risofladan, Vaasa, Finland - TR-1 | ecosystem: Environmental > Terrestrial > Soil > Coastal area > Acid sulfate soil | place: Finland: Risofladan, Vaasa | collected... | reverse complement strand
GATATTTGCGAAAAGTGCAGAAAATATCAAACCAATCCTGATGCATGTATAGAATGTGAGGAAACAAATGAATAAAACTAATTTAGATGGTGCAGATTACTCACAGATTTGGAGAGATATTAAAAGGGTATATTATAAATTTATTGATTTTTTAATACAATTAGATAATATTAAATTTGGAGGTAATTAATGGATAAAACTTTTAAATTTAAAGTAGGGCAGTTAGTTTCTTCTCACCCTATTCTTTGTCAGACACTTTTTATGCCTGGAGTTGGAGAAGTAATTGCAATAATAGGAAAAGCTGAAAAACCATATATATGCGAACATAATGATATATTATATAGATTTGCTGAAGAAGAAATTTATGAATATATACCCTATTAAAAATTATGAAAAATAATAAACTATATAACTATTTAATAAAAGATTTAAAAAAAATAAAAGAAATAAAACCCAAAACCTTTTATTTGGTTGCACCTAAAAATTCTTCATTTTGGAAACTATTAGAAAATTATGAAAATAACTAAACTAAAAATTAAAAACTTTCAATTATTTAAAGACCTGGAAATATCTTTAGATAATGTGAACTTAATCACAGGCACTAATTTAGATGATTTAGCTTCTTCTGGAAATGGGGCAGGGAAGTCTACCATTATAAATGCGATTATATTTGCATTATATGGCGATATAGCAGGGTTGAATTTAAAAGACTTAATTAGGATAGGTACTAAGCAAGGTTCAGTTACACTTGAATGTTCACTAAATAATGAACAATACCGAATTATTAGAAGGATTCCTTCTGCAGTAGAGATATATAAGAACCAGGTCTTAATGGATTTTAGCACTAATACTCTAGCTCAATTGCATTTAAATAAGGTGTTAGGACATGATATTAATAAGTTCCGAATGTACAGAGTTATAGATAATAATAAAGGTATTAATCTATTAGATTTGGGTACTCTATCATTAAGAAAAACATTAATGGAATTTGTGGATACTTATTTTTCTAAAATTAGAGCTAGTTTGTTAGCTAAGAAATTGGAGAAAGAAAGATATAATATAGATAAGAGACTTTATACATTTCATTTATCTGAAAAGAGATTAGAATTATTGAAAATTAAAGTACAAACCCTAATGAAGGAACAAGATGAAATAGAAAAAGATTCTCAAGCTCAAAATAAAGTATTAACAAGTTATCTAGCAGATGTTAGAAGTAGAGAGAATAATATATATAGCAAGAATCAAGATTTGAAAAAATTAAACAATGGTATATGTCCGATTTTAAAAGAAGAATGTCCTACTATAAAAGGCAAACAGGATAAAGTAGAGAAAGCTCATGCTCAAGAAATCAAAGGTATTCAGGATGAAATTAAGGAAATTAAAAATCTAATAACTAATGAAGAAGATGCTTTAATGTATTATAGTGAAATGAAAGATGCTATAAGAAAAAAGATAAATAAAACTGAAAATTATATTATGAAACTTAAAGAAGCTTTTAAATTTCAAGAATATAAATATACTAAAGCAGATGTGCAACTCTATACAGATTCAATTAAAATATTAGATAGTTTCGCTTCTCATTATGTACAGGAATGGCTAATGAATTTATCTATAATTATAAATGATTTATTAAAACCTATTAATATCTCTGTAGAGTTTAGCGTAGACAAAGACTTTATTAAGGTGAATAATAATAATCAAGAATTAAAATATTCTCAGCTTAGTAGTGGGCAGAAGACCTTTTTAAATACTATCTTTAAAATAGGTATATTATTAAATGAAGGAATTACAGATGGATTACTTTTAATAGATGAAGGGTTGGGGAATTTAGATTCTATAAATTTAGATAAGCTCCTTAATATATTAAAAGGATTAAACTTCCAATGTCTATTAATCTATCAGAATATTGACAACACAATAAAAGATGTCAAGTTTATAGAATTGGAAAGAAAAGATGGGGAGACTAAATTAAAATGACTCTAGAAAGGAAAAGGATGAACCTAAAAGAACGGATTGAGGGATGAAGTATTGTAAATGTAAAAGACCCAAGAGATGGAAGTGGTTTTATAAAGACAAAGAGATTTGTGCTAGATGTTTAGAATATATTAAGAACGGCAGGAAGATTAGGAGGTGCAAGATGACCATAAAAGAACGGATGATGAAGAAGTTAATTGATATTATTTGGGAACAAATAGAAAGAAATACAATAACGGTTCACAAAACCAAAGGAAAAGAACAACATATTTATAGTATTTGTGGGATAATAGACAAGAAACAATTAGAAAAATCCTTAGAGAAATGGGGGAAAGGGGAGATGGGATGTTAATGGATGAGAAACACTACCAAGCCATTGAGGATATGAAAGAGAAATTAAAATGAGATACAAATCCGTATTAGAAATGGTTTGGAAGACTCCTTGTTCTCTTAAATTTAAATTGAGAATGACTTGGATATTTCTATTAAAGAGGTTCAGATGAGTATTTGCAAGAAATGTCATATGAATATTGATGGGGATTGTATGCTAACTAATGGAGTATGTGTATTTTGTCATTATCATATTAGTGATTGGGATAGTAATGGACAATTAGTAACTAAACAAGAAGCAATAAATGATAGATGTCCTAATTGTTTAAGAAAAATACCAAATCAAGAATTTATTTATAAACATGGTTGTAAATGGTGTATAGGAGAATATTATGATAAAACCGATAGTAAGTAATATTAAAGAATTGCGTAAACCTTGTGTGCCTGTAGAACCCAAAGAGGATATTAAAGAAATTATTCAAGACCTCAAAGATACTTTAGCTACTAAAAAAGGATATGCTTTATCGGCTAATCAAATAGGAATTAATAAATGTATATGTTATATTAAAGTACCTAAGAGTGTAGATAAGAAAACTAAAGAAATAACTTATGAAGAAATCGTGGCAATCAATCCTGTTATAGTAGAAAAATCTAGAAAAGTAATATCTAAAGATGAAGGATGTTTGAGTTTTCCAGGGATAAGAATAAATACAGATAGATATATATTTAGTATTGTAATATATGAAGATGAAAAAAGGGAAAAGCATACTGTATTAGCTCAAGATTTACAATCTATAGTATGGCAACATGAAATTGCTCATTTAAAGGGAAGAACTATCTTTGATGATAAGCACAAATCCAGATGAAACCTATAAAAAAATGCATAGATTGTAACAAAGAATTAAGTAAATACTCTAAATATTTAGAGGTTAAAAGATGTAAATCTTGCCATGCAATTAAACAACATAAAAATAATAATTTTGGTATTTCTCCTAAAGGCAAAAATCATTGGAACTGGAAAGGTGGAAAATATACATCAGAAGGATATTGTAGAATTCTTAAATCCAATCACCCATATGCCAACAAACAAGGGTATGTTACTGAACATAGATTAACTATGGAAAAACATTTAGGTAGGTATTTAACAGCTAAAGAAATAGTACATCACATCAATGGGATAAGAAATGATAATAGAATAGAAAATTTATTTTTAGCCACCAGACATACTCATCCCATAGATAGATTTAAATGGAAAAATATATTACAAAAAAGAATAATACAATTGGAATTGCAATTAAAGAAAGGAACAAAATGATATTTTTAATATCTCTCATGATTGTTATAATTATGCATGAATTAGCTCATTTTGGAGTGGCTTTATTATGTAAATGTAGGGTTGAAGAAGTCTCATTGGGTTTCGGCAAATTATTATATAGTATTGAATATAAGAAAATAAAATATAGTATTCGATTAATTCTAATGGGTGGATATTGTAAACTAAAAGATGAGCTATCATATAGCAGAAGTAAATATGCGTTTAGTAATCTGCGTTATATGAAAAAAGTGGCTATATCTATGGCTGGAATTGTAGTTAATGTAATTGCAGGAGCAATAGCTATGGCTTTGGGGTGGTTTTTTGGTAGTAGAACTTTACTATACTTTGGATTAATTAGCATAGCATTAGGAATAACTAATGCAATTCCTTTTCCTGCTTTAGATGGCAGTTATCCTTTCTTGGTATTATTAGAAAAGCGATATGGCAAGAAAAAGGGATATATGATTATGAATAAAATATGCAAGATAGGGTTTATTATTCTTATGGCATTGAATATAGCATTTCTACCTTTAATGATTTATTATCTAGCAATAGGGAGATTATAATGAAACTAATACAAAATTTAATTAAATATACTCTAGGATTACCTTTAATATTGGCTTTAACTATATTATTTGTTTTAATTTATATTGAATGTCTTATTTTTGATATGATTGTTTATGGAGATAGTGCTTCTGCTAATACTTTATTAGAACTTTTAATTGATTTATGGAGACCTATACAATGACTTTAGCAGATTGTATTTCAATGGCAAAAGAATGTGGATTAGAAACCATAGGAGAAGCTTATGATAATATTATAATTCATTCTACTATGCTATTTGAATATTCTAAAATGAATAGTGAGATAGCAGAGTTAAATAGAGAAATAGTAGATACTTACGGAAAACAGAATCTAGATAACATATATTTATTCCAATAAGGAGAAATATAATGGGAAAACTTAAAATCAGATTAACAAATATCCTAGCTTCTATATTACCTTTATTGGGTGGTTTACTCGGAGCATGGGGTGGAGCTGATGGTACTTCTAAAGCTTGGAGAAGAATAATGATACCTATAATAATAACTGGATTGGCTTTTATGAAAACTGAAAGCTTCTTAACAGTTACTATTATGTTTATGATATTTGCTTTATCTAGAGGATATGGAATTCCAGGTGGAGGAGATGCAGGTTCTACATTAGGAGCTTTTTGGTATAAGATATTCAATGGAAATCATTTCTTAGCTGATGTATTTACAAGAGGAACTATAGGAGCTATGATATGTATATCTTTGATTTCTATACCTATAATTAGGAAGAATTGGCTAGTGTATGGATTAGCTTGTTTGGGTATAATTGCTGTTCAGAGTTTTATAAGCTGGAGGGATTTAGGTACATTTCAGTTATTCGGAAAGATGCTTACTTGGTCTGAAGCAATCACATGGGGAATAGTTACTTTAGCAGCAGTTTGCATGATAGAATTTAAAATAATATGAATACTGCATTAACAATATTGGGAATGTTTATAGTTTACGAACTAGTGTATTGGTCTTTATACTGGATTACTGTAATATTATTAACAATTAAAGATATATATGAGAATTAAAGAAGGAGATGCCAATGGATAAGATATTTGTAAATAAGCCAGGTAAGAGTACATTAGTAACAGTAGCAATACCCACAGGTGCTTTTTATGAGAAACCAGAACTAAAAGGAATTTCTCATTTTTTAGAACATATGTGTTTTAAAGGAACTCCTACTAGAAATCAGAAACAAATATCATCTTCTATTGACAATGTAGGTGGGGTATTAAATGCATTTACGAGTTGGGAGCTTACTGCATATTGGGCATTAGTAGGGAATTCTTATAGAAATCTGGCTATAGATGTAATTACCGATATAGCTACTAGACCTACCGTTCCTGCTAAAGAAGTAGATAAAGAAAGAGATGTGATTGTACAGGAATTAAAAATGTATGAAGATAATGCATCTCATCATGTTTGGGATATATTTCATGAGACTTTATATAAACCTAACTCTGGTTTTCATGAAACTATTATAGGCACTAGAGAAACTCTTAAAAATATAACTCAGAAAGAACTGAAAAAATATCAAAAAGCTACATATGACAATCCTGTATTAATAGTAGTTGGCAATGTAAATAATAAAGTACAATTAAGTAATAAAAAAATTCTAAATGTAGCTCCCTCCTATGTAAAAGAAGGCTATCAAGAAAAATTAATTACACGCAGTAATATTACCCAATCAAATATTTTAATAGGTAATTCAGTAAATTTAAAACAATACACCGATACAGAGAAAGTCTTCTTGCTTTCTTTATTGTCTTCTATATATGGAGATATGAGTGGTAGATTGTTTGATGTTATTAGAGAAAAAAATCATTTAGTTTATAGGGTGCATTTTAATCAAGATATATATAGAAATGGAAGTATTCAATGGAATGTTTCTTTAGGATTGGATAAGAAGAATATTTATAAAGCTCAAAAATTAGTAATTAAAGAACTTTCTAGAATAGCTTCTCCTAAAGAACTAGATATAGCTTATAATAAATCTATTGGGTCTATTGAAATGAATTTAGATAATACTAAGTTTATAGGACATTCAATAGCTGAAAGGATTTCTAGAGGGGTAGATTGGAAGGAATATTTTGTAAATTATAAAAAGATGCTTAGAAAAATGAAAGGTCAAGTTAATCCTTTTATTAAAAGTATGGATTTTAAAAATCATATATTAGTAGGAGTAACTCCTAAATGAAAGTAGTTAATTTAAGAAAAGAGAAATATACTCATTATATAGGGAGAGGAAGTATTTTTGGCAATCCATATAAAATGGGAATTAGTGGAAATAGAAAAACTGTTATAGAATTATATGAAACTGATTTACGCTTAAAAGTATTTACTCTAAAAGGATTATCTCCTTTAGGACAAGCAATCAAAAATTTACCAGAAGATGCAGTATTGGGTTGTTTTTGTAAACCAAAAGAGTGTCATGGTGATATTATAATTAAAATATGGGAGGAGTTAAACAATGGATAAAGCAAATAAAAAAGACCAACAGATAAGAGATATATTATATGAGTTTTATGAAACTATTAAAGCATATGAAGGATTGCAGAAATTAGTATTTCCTTATCGTGAAATAGAAAGAGCACAAATAAAAATAAAAAAAGTCTATGAAAAATAAAAGAATACCATTAGCTGTAGCTTTATTATCTATATTAGCCTATGCAAATCAAGGTATATCCTCTCTGCCTGACCAATGTATCTATTATTTAACTAGAGAAAGTTGGGGATTATCTGCTTCTATGATAGGCATGGTTAGTTGGATAGTAGGATTAGCTTGGTATATTAAAATAGTTTGGGGATATATGGCTGATAGAATAAACAGTCCTAAGAAATCCCTAATGATATGCTATTCTGCTATGCTATTGATTTATTTGGCTATTGTATGTTTTGGCTTAAATTTAATTACCCTTATTGTTTCAGGACTCCTTATCAATATATTTATAGGTTTTGCAGATACTACTGTAGATAAACAGATGGTTATTGCAGAACAAAAATTTGACCTAAAGGGTAGATTACAAGCAATACAATGGACAGCTATGGGGGTAGGTGGTTTAGTAGTGGCATTGGGTGGTGCATGGATAGCTAAAAGATTTCCTGAATCTATCAATTATAAGATAGCATATGCATTAGCTGGATTATTACCTGTAGTTATGATTATATATCTAAGCAAATATTTTAAGCAACGCAAACCCAAAAAGGTTAAACTAAATTTAAGAGAAAACTTTAAGAAGCTTAAAAATAGAAGATTAATTATGGGATTAATATTTATAGCTTGTTTAAATTTCTGCCCTAGTTTTGGAACAGCTCTTATGATAAAAGTTAGAGAAGTCATGAATGTAGATAAGATGTTTCTAGGTTATTTAGGAGCTATGGGAACTGTATTAGGAATTATAGGGTATTTCTTATACTATAAGTATGCCTATAAGTATCCAATAAAAAAATTACTATACTTCATGGTCATATTTGGAGGACTTACCAATCTATGTTACCTATATATACCTAATAAATGGTTTCTAGTGGGTTATAATCTAGCTTTCGGAGCATTTGGGGGTATTACATTTATGGCTCTATTGGCTTTCTTTGTTAAAATTATCCCTTCAGGAAGTGAAGGATTGTTCTATGCATTAGTTACATCTGTATCTAATTTTACCTCTAGGGGAGGAAATTTCTTTGGAGGGGTCATACATGATAAGTGGGGATATAATGTAACAGTTTTGGTTTCTAGTGGATTAACTTTATTGTGTTTATTTTTTATTCCATATTTAAGAATAGGAGAAACTAATGAGAAAAAAATGTAAAATGTGTGAAGGAAGAGGTTGGAATGTAATAGATGGTTTTCAAATGAGAATAGAAAAATGTGAATTATGTAAAGATAAAGGAGGAAGGATGAAACGAAAAACAGAGATTGTAATTCCTGAATTTAAAAGAGAAGACCGTTATACGGATGAATACTATCTGAAAATTCTAAACCATAGCAGATATATTTTACTGTATGATGAAATCAACAATGACTCAGCAGAGATGGTAGTATCTAAATTAAAGGCTATGGATATAATGGATTCTAAAAAGCCTATTACTTTAGAAATCAACAGTCCTGGTGGCTCAGTAGCTGATGGAATGTCTATCATTAATGCTATTGAGAATATTAAATCTCCTGTTATTACTATTATATCAGGACAGGCTCTCAGTATGGCAGCTCTTATTAGTATTGTAGGAGATAAGAGATTAATGTATGGAAATTCTTATTGGATGCAACATAGTACTTCAGATGTAGTTGGAGATTATATCCAATATATAAAAGACCGAACTAAGTTCTTATGCGAGTTTGAGGATAGAACTGAAAAAATATTAGAAGGTAAAACTAAACTCACAAAAAATGATATTTTAAAAATTCGGACAGGGGAACTTTGGTTTAATGCAGAACAATGTTTAGCTAAAGGTATTGTAGACAAAGTTATAAAAATGAAGCCAAAAAAGAGGTAAAAATGGATATATGGTTTTGTAGTGATTTTCATTTTGGACATGAAAATATTATAAGATATACCAAAAGACCATTTAAAAGTCTTGAAGAAATGGATAATCTTATGATTAATAATTTTAATAAAAGAGTTAAAGAGGATGATTTAGTAATATTTGGAGGGGATTTTTGCTTTAGATATGCTCCCTCTGAAAGCAAAACAGCTCCTAGAAAAGCATTTAAACATTATAGAGACCAATTAAAATGTAAAAATATAATTAATATATGTGGTAATCATGATGTGAGAAATGGAGTTAAATCACCTATACAATCTATGGTAATAAAACATGGAGGAAAACGGATATTTATTACTCATAATCCTAAGTTTGCTAAAGAAGAATTTGATTTTAACTTCTGTGGACATACTCACAATAAATATGGGAGATTCAATAAATTAGGAAAAAATTCCTGCATTGTAGATTTAAGTGTAGAAGGCTGGAATTATGAACCTGTAACTATTAATGAAATATTTGGAGAACATTCGAAATGGATGAAATCAAAAAAGAATTAAATATAGGAATAATTCTAGCAGGAGGAAAAGGAAGTAGATTTAAAGCCAAATTCCCAAAACAATTTATGAGTCTTAATGGAAAGTTGGTCATTAATTATGTAATAGATGCATTTTATGAATCTAAATTATTCGATAAAATTTATGTAGTAATAGATAAAAAACATAAGAGTTATGTACAATCCAACCCCAAAATAAGTGGATTTATTAAAGGGGGAAAAAATAGAAATGAATCAGTTTATAATGCAATTCAACACCTAAAACCCTTAAATCCTACCAATGTATTATTCCATGATTCAGCAAGACCTTTTATAAAATCTTCAGAATTATCCCAATATCTTATTAATTTAAAAAAATTTCCAGGAGCAATTACTTCTCAGCCTATTACAGATGCATTATATCATGGAGATAGAAGCAAATTTAAATTAATTCAGACCCCAGAAGCATTTAATTTTAAGATTTTATACCAAAACTTTAAGATAAATAAATCAGTTTCTGCTATTTATGAACATATACTCCCAAAATCTATTAAATTTATAGAGCTTTCTCACTCCAATTTAAAGATAACTTTACCTAGAGATATGTATATGGCAGAACAACTTATGAAATATTCTGAAGCTACTAGAAGGGTATCTATTGTAAAGAATAAAAATATATTGATTATAGGAGGAACTGGAGGAATAGGTCAGGCTCTTAAATTATCACTTAGAAATCAAGGAGCTAAAGTAACAGCTATAGGTAGTAAACATTGGGATTTATCTAAATCTACCTTAGTTCTACCTTCTATAATAAGAAAGAAAAAATGGGATTGTATTATTCATACTGCAGGTGCTTATGCTAAAGATTCTGAGGGTTTGCTTAACAATTATAATAAAATAATGAATGTGAATTTTAAAAGTATTGTATATTTAGTAGAAAATATTAAAAGAATAATCAAACCAAATGGAAGTATTATTTGTATAAGTTCTACTGCTGCAGCGAAAGGAAGAACAGGAATATCTATCTATTCTGCATCAAAAGCAGCTTTAAATTGCTTTATAGAAGGTATATCTACCACTCTAGCCAAAGATAATATAACAATCAATGTCATATGCCCTGCCAAAGTAAATACTACCTTACAAACCCATATTAACCCAAATGCAGACAAATCTAAGATGATTCAGCCAAATGACTTAGCCAAAATAATTATCGGCTATATAGACTATCACAAAACAGGACAAATAGTGTATATTAGAGTAGGAGAAGAATAATGACTCATAAAGACTTTTTATTTCATGTATTGGATTTATTAGAAAAAAATAGGATACCATATTGGTTTATGTGTGGTACTCTTTTGGGTGCTGTCCGAGATAAAGATTTTCTACCTGGAGACCATTGTGATACTGATATTGCTGTTAAATCTGAAGATGGTTGGAAATTAAGATATATATTAAATGCAGAACATCTAAAACGAAATAAATTGCAATGGGATTACATTAGAAAAGGAGAAGTAACAGTAAAGGATTTAGAGTATAAATATAAAGTAGACATATTTTTAATGGATAAGGAAGATGAAAACTATTATATATACAGTTATAAACCAAGTCCTATAACTAAAAAGTGGGATTATGAGTGGAGAGCTAAATTCCCTTATAAACTATTCTTTCCTTTGAGAACTATTAAGTTTTTAGGAAGAAAAGTATATGTACCAAAAAAATATAAGGAAGTTTTAGAAATACATTATGGAAAAGAGTGGGTTACTCCAAATCCTAAATGGATTAGTAGTGAACCATTAAATGAAGATAAAGAATATAAAGGGTTCTACCCTGCTGGAGTTTCTCATAAAGATATACCTTTAGAGAATAAAGAATACGATTTTGCTTATATTTGTGTAAATTTATTAAGAAAAAAGACTACTATAAATTGCATTGAAAGCCTAAAAAAACACTATCCTAATGTTAAAATATATGTAGCAGACCAAGATGCTCCTTCAGGAGATATGCTTCAATTCTATGAGAAAATGGGAGTAGAATATTATTATTTACCATTTGATTGTGGCTTGAGCTATGCTAGAAACTTTCTAATAGATAAAATAAAAGAACCCTATATAATGTGGGGAGATAATGATTTTATATTTGATGAGAATAATAATATAGAATCTGCCTTAGAATTGGTTAAAACAGATAAAGAAATAGGTGTAGTGGGTGGAAGTGTATTAAAAAATGGCAATATGTGCCATTATGAAAGACTTCTTATGTATGATAAAGAAAGAAAAACACTTATATATATTCCGTTGGAATTAACTAATCCACAAAAACATTTATTCAAAGAACATCCTTATTATTATTGTGATTTAACATTTAATTATGCAATAGCTAAAAAAGAAGTGTTTGATAACAAAAAAGTAAGGTGGAATGAAAAGGTCAAAGTTAGATATGAACATAGTGATTTCTTTTTAAAATTAAGGCTATTCTCAAAATATAAGACTGTTTACTTTCCAGATATGACAGTTCATCATATTCATGTAGGTTGTCCTGAATATCAACATCTAAGAAATAGAGCTACAGATGCTATTGGTTTTTCTGAATTTTGGGATTTAAAAATGAATTTTACCGTTACTCTTAAAGATAGAGAAATTTATTTAGAATCGGCAAAGCCTGTAACTAACTCTCCTTCTGTAGAAAAAATAGTTAAAGTTCCTATTAAACCTACAAATAATTTTTTAAATGTATTTACCAAAAAAGAAGAACCTGTAAAGAATTTAATTGACATGTCTAATGTTTTGAACTATTTAAATATAAATAATATAGACTATTGGCTACTTAAAGAATCATGTTATTTGTGTATAGTGAAAAAAACATTAAGAATGGAAACCTTAATTATTGGAGTACCAAATAAAGAAATGCAAGAAAGAACAAATCACTTAGGAATAGGTAGTCCTTATGAATGTATTATTGAACCCAATAGAGCTACAAAACAAATTAATCTTAATAATATAGATATTAAAGTTCCATATCCTGTAATTCAATATTTAATGAAATATACTAATAAATCATTAAATGCTTTAAAGAAAGAAATACAAAATGGCTAAAATAGCAATATTATTAACTACTTTTTTAAGAGATGATTTGTTATATTCAACAGTTCAGTCTATACTAATTAATATGTCAAAAGATAGTATTTTGCTTATAGCTGACCAGGGAGAACATTCTACCAAAAAGGATGAATTCTATCAATCGTTACCTACAGATAAAGTAAAGCATTGGTATCTTCCTTTTGATTGTGGTCTATCTTACTCTAGGAATTTTCTAGTAGACCAAGCTTATAAAATGCATTATTCTTATTGTTTATTAACTGCAGATAGTATAGAATTTATACAACCTATGGAGGAATTAGAAATAGTTATTCAATTTCTAAATGAACATAAACATTATGGAATTATTGGGTTGAAATTGAATAGCAGAACTGGGTGGGAGAAATTAATAAGATTGAGTATTAAACAAGATAGATTTATAATTACAGATGCTTATGAATATAAAAAATTTAACAATAGTGATTTTTTAAGATGTGATATGGTAAAAAACTTCTTCCTAGCAAAAACTGAAGTTTTATATTGGCATAAATGGGATAACAGGTTAAAATTATCAGAACATGAAGACTTTTTTTGGAGATTAAAGCAAACGAGTTTCTTTAAGGTATTCTATAATGAATCATATGGTGCAAATTATATCAACTGCAAACCACTAAAATATAATCAAATGAGACAAAGATTATATGCAGAATTTCATCCATTATTTCTTAAAAAATACAACATGAAATATTGGCTTAAACAAGAGGGGTAATATGGATATAGGTCAGATGTTATTATTCAGATTGGATAAAATATTAAGAAAAGGAATTGTTATAAAAACAACTTCTGATTATGTAGAAATAAAAATGGCAGATGGAACTTCAATTAGAAAAAAATATTGGGAAGTACAAAAAATTAAAAGAGATGAAGAAGATAAGTGGAAAGATATACCGTAAGGGAGACCTTTTACTCATTGGGTATAGATTTGACCCTATTGGATGGTTAATACAAAAGGTTACTAAGTCTAAATTTAATCATGTGGCTTGGATTTTAAATCAAACCCAAATTTTAGAATCTGGCAGGTATGGAGTTAGAATCAATCCTATTAATAAATATTCTAATAAATTTTTTTATAGGCATACCATAATTAGAATTACTAATATTAGCAAGAAAAAAATAGACAAGGCTCTCAGAATAGCACTTGTTTCTACAAAAAGAGGAAATTATTTAAAGCAATTATGGACTTTTGTATTATTGATATTTAAATATGAAGGGATATTGCCTAGACCTACTTGTTCAGGATTAATAGCTCAAGCCTTACATAAGGTGGGTTTTAAATTTAAGGCTAAAAGAGCTTCTAGGATAACTCCAGAGGACATGTATGAATCCAAATATACTAGACCAATTTAAGAATAAAGAAGAAATTATTATTATAGGTGGTGGGAAATCTATAAGAGAAGGTATTGCTTTGGGTTTAAAAGATAAACTTAAAGGTAAATGTGTCATAGCTACCAATTATGCCTATAAACATTTCCCTCATGACATATTAGTATGCGTAGACCAAGATTTTTATAAAAGCAGAAATACTACAAGAAATCCTAATATATATGAGGATTTAAAAAAAGAATCTTTGATAGTAACTTCTGCTTCAATAGCAGAAAAAGATATATTATCTAATACTCTTATAGTAAAAGGCACAGGGATTTATAACAATGACCCTGTAAATAAGGGATTTTTTAATCCTATGTTATGTGGCTTATTTGCTCTTCATTTGGCTGAATATCTTAATCCTAAGAAAATATTCTTATTGGGGTATGATTGGGATAGAAGAAAAAATATGAAAGAAAGAGATAAAAAATATAGTGGAAATACTGAATTGGATATTCATTATTATAAAAAAGAAATCCCACATAGGGGGTTGGGTTATGTGGGTTTTTATGAAAATCACTTAGCGAATCAATACTTCAAAAATTTTGATAATTCTAAATGTAAAATATATAATGTTTCTTTAAATTCTAATATAGAAAACTTCCCCAAAATATCCTACCAGGAATTCCTATCTTTTATATATCTATAATTGGAGCATTTGGGTCATATTGTGTAAATATGAATTCAGGAGGATTCCAATAACTACCTAACATCTTATCAACTGTAATTGAAGTTAATTCTCCAGGTGGTAAACCTGTTCCTTCTGAAGGTCTTAAAAGTTTATCTATATCTACAACTATATCGGCTGTGGGGGCATCTATTGGTCTAGACCAAAATGGATGAAAATATGGAGCTAAGTAATAAAAAAAATGTATATCAGTTTTTATATCTGCTGTAGCATAAGGTACTGGTGTATATGTCCTTGTTTGATGATATGAATGATACCAATTCCAATAAGAAGAAGTATCAGGTTTTCTATAAACTTCACCAGTATAGGTTATGGTCTGATGTGCTACCCACACATAAAATTTCATACTTATAGATTCTGAAGTAGATGCAAAATAATATTTAATCCTACCTGTCATATTACTCTTTAAATTTGCTGCAGGGTCGAAAGTTTCCTTTCGACCAATTCTAGTTGTTAATCTACTTTCCAGCAGTTCTCGAATGTAAGTATATCTGCCTGAAGAAATACGCAAATCTACAAATTCTTGATTTGTAAAAACTATATCTCTTTGTTTTTGGACTTGAGATGCTCCAATCTCTGCTTCATATAAACCAGTATCTGTAATTACATAAGGTCTGGTAATAAATTTTTCTAATTCTTCTGGAATTTTTTGTGAATAAGAAATAGTACCAGGATACATAAAATTTTTTCTTCTTGACCAATTTCCAGATATTAGAGAAGTAACTTCTACTACCTCATGGGTATATTCATCATATGATTCATTTGGTAGAATATCAAGATAAGACCTTTGATAGAATGTACCTGAAGAATCAGGATAGATTCTAGCATTTTCTAGAGTCTTCCAATCATAATCTCCATAATGAATTCCATAATCTTGCAACAATAAATAAGAATGAGGGTCTAAAAAATTTGGAACATAAATATGATGATTTGATTGAAGATTTACTATACCTCCCAATTTTTTAATCACATCTTGTCCTAATAATAATAAAGGGTCTTTAAACGGATGTTGTCTGGTTTTTTGGAGAGGATACCATTCTGGAATATCAATTGAAGAATTTGACCAATAATATTGTATTGGAAGGTTGCCTTTAGTTCGTTTTAATATATCTTCATTTTCTTTATCTTTTTCAGTTTCTATATTAAGATTGCATTTTTTTGTATCTTCAAGAGAAATAGGCAAATATTTAGTACCTATTTTTTGCAAATTTTCTAATATAGGTAAATTTTCCTGTGGATTGTTTGTAGACTTATAAAGTATTGTCATTATTCCCCTGTCTGTTCTTCTTCTGGTGCTTGTTTAAATGATGCGTAATGTCTCCAACATTTTGCACCTTCAGACCACCAGATATTAGATTTATCAAGATTTTCATTTCTTCCTTCTAAAGTAGCAACATTTCCTAGAGTATATAACAAAGGAGCTTTCATTTCTTGACCTTTAGAGTCCTTCATTATTGCTCCTATCGTTTGTGGTTGTTTACCTTCGGCAATAAGTGCTACATTATCTGCTTCAGTAATTTTTTTAACTAAATAAGTTTGTTCAACATCTATTTCTGAAGATGAAGTTCCCCAAGTTTGAGTATCAGGATTAAAAGATAAATCTAAAACCCCTATTTTTTCTACTTCTTCTCCTGCAGAATTTCTT
>Ga0307375_10003268_pt1 | contig 16045 bp, 18 predicted proteins | sample TR1MG_FD_202531 | JGI IMG/M metagenome (GOLD analysis project Ga0307375, IMG submission 202531) | Soil microbial communities from Risofladan, Vaasa, Finland - TR-1 | ecosystem: Environmental > Terrestrial > Soil > Coastal area > Acid sulfate soil | place: Finland: Risofladan, Vaasa | collected... | reverse complement strand
GGCCGTGCTGCTGTCGGTCGGGAAGCGCACCGGGATGATGATCCTGGCGAGATCGCAGGGAATGCGGTTCGCGGAGATCGGCGCGCTCTTTGGTACGTCGAAACAGCGCGTGCACCAGTTGATCAAGAAGGTCAGCAAGCAGCCTCACGTTCGGTTTGCCGCGGGCATCGAGAGCCGATAAACGTGTTGAGAGGTGCCGTAGCTCAGTAGGCGAGAGCGCCTCACTGTCGATGAGGAGGCCGCGAGTTCGAGTCTCGTCGGCACCGCCAAAGAACTTGATGGTGATGTAGCTCAGATGGGAGAGCACTTGCCTTGCATGCAAGACGTCGTGGGTTCGACTCCCACCGTCTCCACCATCGGACCCGTGGCGGAATTGGCATACGCACGCGCCTTAGAAGCGCGGGCCGCGAGGCATCGGGGTTCGAGTCCCTGCGGGTCCACCATGAAAATGCCCGGTGATCTAACGGCTACGATGCGCGGCTCTGAACCGCGTCATGCAGGTTCGAATCCTGCCCGGGCAACCAGCCCGCGGCAGCAACAGCTACTGGAAGGCCCGGTAGCTCAATTGGAAGAGCAGCTGTCTTGTAAACAGCAGGTTGCGAGTTCGATCCTCGCCCGGGCCTCCAAGCTCGGGTTGACCACGACAGGCCGTTCGGTAACGGCAGCCGACTTGCTTTGGGAGCAAGAAGATGGAGGTTCGAATCCTCCCGGCCTGACCAGACAATCGCGCGTGGCAAGGAGAAGTCTCCTGGCTGGTTTCATACGCCAGCAATCGCGGGGCAGTACCGCGGCGCGCTACCATACGAGGACGACATGACAGACGCTGCACGAGACGCCGAGGTTGCCTATCTCCGCGAGGAGGTCGACCGTCTCTCCGACGACGTGACGCGAATCATGTCATTGCTCACGGCGGTCCCAGGGCATGCACCCGCACCGAGAGTCGTCTACGAGACGAAGAATCCTCCTCCGGTGAAGGTGTTCGAGTTCGTGGTGTATCCCGAGAGGACGCAGTAGGATGCCGGAGTCCGTCGGAGTGCAGCCCGGTGAATACGTCGAGCCAGGAGGCGCATCCGGCAGTGCATGCGAGAGAGACCGCGGTCCGTTGTCGGCGTACGGTACGCCGACCTGTGCTCACTGCACTTGGGGTATACCGGAAGACCGAGAAGACGACTGCCCGAAGTGTGGCAAGATCATTCACATCCTCTGCGCGCACACGTGCCCAGAGGTCGACGGCGTAGAGTGGCCGAGTGGTGGTCCACTGGACTATGGACCTCCGAAGGCAGCGACGAAAAGATAGCGGGCCACAAATAAACATCCGCCCGCGATAATGGGGAAGAGGCCTGTATCAAGGAGGCCTGCTGGAGGTAGCGGCGAGCGAGGGGGCCGCGCCCACAGAAGAAAGCGCGACGAGCGCTGACGGATAGTCTAGACGTTCCCACGGGCGAGTGGGAAGTCGTCATCGTTGCCTAGCGTCGCAGTCGTGAAGAAGTCCGACCAGGCTAGAGCGCGCCGAGAGCTCGCGCGTCGTGCAGCACGAGACAACTTCGAGGCGTTCTTCCGAACCTGCCCTCCGAGCAAGCCGTACTTCTACGGCAAGCACACCGTCACCCTCGCCAAGGAACTCAACCGCGTCACGAAGCGGCTTGAGAAGGGTCTGTCGACGTTCCTAATAGTAAATATGCCCGTCCGACACGGTAAGCCGTTGGCCGGTGATACGCTCGTGCAGATGGCGGATGGTTCGCGGAAAAGACTGGATGCCGTTCATAAAGGCGACATGGTCATCACGCATACCGGAGCAGCAAAGACCGTGATCGCAACGTATGCGCAAGGCACGTTGCCCGTCTTGAAGATCGCAACGAACTCCGGCATTCTGGTTGATACGGCATACGATCATACGTTCTTGACTCCGGACGGATGGAAGCAAGCCGGCGACCTCTGCGTCGGCAACGCGCTCGGAAACCTGATAGACCGCGAATACATCGACGGAACCGATGAGAGTAAAGCAGCCTTTAGACTCGCTGGGTACATTGTCGGAGACGGGTCCACAGCATCTACCGGAGGGACGTTCAATGCGCGAGTCTCATGCATCGACGAGATAGAGGCTGCTGACATAGCGAAATGCGTTGACGAGCTCGGATTTACGCTGCGCACGAATCCGAAACGACCACAGGAGTTGATGTTCTCAAACGGCATACGCGAATGGCTTGTGTCCATCGGGCTTGACCGAAAGAATTCGTACACGAAGCGCGTCCCCGAGTTCGTCTTCAAAGGCAGCAACGCGAAGGTGGCCGAGTTTATCGGAGCATACTTTGCCTGCGACGGCTCTGCTGGACGGAATGGTCGGACAAAGAGTCCGTGTGCCGAGTTCTACTCGGTCAGCAAGGGATTGCTAGACGACGTTCGGCACTTGCTACTGCGCTTCGGAGTGCGCACGCGTCTTCGTGTCAAGCGTGGTCGATATAAGGGATCAGTACACTACTCGTGGCGTCTCGGCATCACGAATCCGGAGGACATCGCTCGCTTCGCTGCATCTATCCCCGTTCATCACACGAAGGGTGCCGAGGTTAGGTCGTGGTCTACGTCAAAGACTGAATTCCGTGGCAATATTCTCGCAGACAAGATCGAATCAATCGCGCCAGACGGCGAGCGGGAATGCTTCTGTCTAACCGTGGCTGACGATGAGACGTTCATCGCCAACGACATCATCGTGCACAATAGCGATCTAACCTCCCGTCGCTGGCCGGTGTGGCACCTCGCACGAAATCCCAACGACGAAGCGATGATGCTTGCGCACAACGATAGCCTCGCTATCGGATTCTCTCGCTCGGCTCGCGCCTGCTTCCGGGAATACGCCAGTCCATTGTTTGGACTACACCTATCCTCCGAGAGTGCAGCGGTCAAGTCCTGGGAGATCGAGGGGAAGTCCGGGAAATACCAGGCCGCTGGCATCCACGGAGATGTCGTCGGGCACGGCGGGCACATCATCGTTATTGACGACTACCACCATGGTCGAGACGAGGCGAATAGCCGCCTGATGCGTGACAAGGTGTGGGACGCCTTTACGGATAACATACTCACTCGGCGTGCGCCGGTCTGCGGACTGGTTATAAGCGCAACGCGCTGGCACGAGGATGACCTAGTCGGGCGTATCAAGAACCGCAACGATCCGAAGCACAAGGACTACAATCCGGAGTTCCCCGCATTCAAGATCGTGACGTTTCCGGCGCACGATGCCGATGGCAACTGGCTCTTCCCGGAACGATTCCCGACGACCACGTACACGGAGGCTCGCGCGGCACTGTCACCGCACGCGTGGACGTCCGAGTATATGCAGGACCCGGTCCCGCGAAGTGGCAACCTGCTGCACGCCGAGAAGGTCATCTGGCACGACCCGGCAGAGTTCTGGAAGCTCGTGCGAGACCGCGGCATCCGCATGCGCTGGGGATGGGACCTCGCGTCTACGAGCAAGGAGGTCTCTCGCGGAGATCCGGACAACTCGTGTGGGACGTTCGCCGGAGTAGATAACAGAGAGATATGGATCGGTCGGTGCATCGCGGACCAGTGGCGTGGACCGGAGCGCGACGCCGTTATCCGAGAATGCGCGCTGAGTACGCCCGGAGCAGAGGTCATCGTCGAGGTCGTGGCGGGATACAAGGACGCGTACGAGCATGTCGCAGACATGCTTCGCGGAACGAACAACGTGACGGCGTTCCATCCGGTCCACGACAAGGGTGCCAGGGCAGAATGCCTGGAGGCGCCGTTCTCAGCCGGCCTCGTGCACGCGTGCCGCGGAGACTGGATGGAACCGTGGAAGGCCGAGATGCTCGCGTTCCCGGGAGGAACGCACGACGACCGTGTCGACAGTCTAGTGACATCGGTCCACGATATTCTGACGGGTACGGTAGGCGGTCTGCTCGACTTCGATTGGTAGGAGACGGAAGCATGACCTTCATGACCGAATACATGAACCGTCGCACGAAGTCACGCGACAGGTTTCGCGTGATGAGCGCACTGCGAGATGCGGTCTCCGCTAGCCTCACTAAGAATATCAAGAAGCTAGGAGGCGGCTAGTGGGATTATTCTCTTGGCTTCGAGGCGGTTCGCGCAACGACGAGATGAAGCGCATACGCGCTGCCGTGTCCGATGTCACGAAGGGCATGTCGATATCCGACCTGGAGCGCGAGGGCGGGTGGAGCTTGCTCGACGTGAACTGGAGCGCCTCCGAGAACGTATGGGATTCGTTCAGTACGATTGAGCTTGAAGCGGCTATGCGTGCGTCGAGCGTGATCTACGCATGCGTGCGGAAGATTGCTACCGTGGCACCGGACGTCCTCATGGAGATCGGCATGTGGGACGGGGACAGCTGGGAACCCGACACGAAGCACCCGGACCTGAACCTCTTGCGGCAACCGAACTCGACGAACGACTGGCGTATGTTCTGCTGGAATTGGATAGGGCACCTTCTCGTGACGGGCGAGAGCTGGGTGTGGAAGCAGCGCAACCGAGCCGGCGAGATCACGAGCATGCACGCCATCCCATCCAGTAGCGTGTCGTCCGTCGTCGACAAGAAGACCGGAGACATTAGGAAGTACAGCATCGGAACCGGGGAGGATTCGAAGCCCATCGAGGTTCTTCCAGATGATATGTTCGTGATGCTCTATCCGGACATGACCTATCCCGGGAACGGCGTCGGTCCACTGCAAGCGTGTCTCCGAGACCTACAGATCGACAACTCGCGCGCTGCACAGATGATCGAGATACTCACGCAGATGCACTTCGCCGGCCTCGTGGTCTCGCAGGATGCTCCGATGTCTTCGGCACAGAAGCGCGACATCCGCTCGCGCGTCAGAGACAAGATCGGGCCGGGAAAGCGTGGTGACGTGCTCTTCCTCGCCGGACAGGGAGCGAAGGCGGAGTTCCAGAGACCGCCAGCTGACCTAGACTGGCCGGGCACGGCGAATCTTTCGGAGTCGCGGATATGCGCCGCGTTCGGAATCCCTCCGATGCTTCTCGGGCTACGAGTCGGTCTCGATGCGGGCACGTTCAGTAACTGGAAGCAGGCGAAGACAGCCTTCTACCAGGACACAATGGTTCCGATTTGGAAGTGGATGAGCAGCACGCTTGAGCGCGGGATGTACCGAAACGAAGGCAAGGAAGAAGAGGTCGAGCCAAACCTGGACGACGTCCCGGAGCTCCAGGAGGACGTCGACGCCATACACGCGCGAGCGCGCGAGGACTACCACGCCGGACTGATCACGAAGAATCGCGCGCTAGAGATACTCGGAGAGCCGACCATCGGGAAGGCCGGAGACATCTACGCGCTCCCGATGAACATCATCGAGACGCCGGCTGGCCAGCTGCCGTTGAATACGTTGCCTCCGGAAGAGACCGTTACGGAGGTGCCGACGCCTACCGCGCCGGCTGCTCCTGTCGAAGACGAAGAGGGCGGCGAAGAAGAGGAAGAGGTCGAAGAGACCGAGGAGGAGTAGACGATGCCACAGAGAACAAGAGCGACTTCGCACCCGGACCCGGGCATCGCACTCGATGCCGACGATCACATCTTTGACGTCGTTGCAGCGTTGAGTGCGATGAGGACGTCGCTCGCGCACATAGTCACGAACACCGGAGGCGAAGACCCGGTCAACATGGAGACCATCCTCCAGGCCATCGAGGCGATCGACACCGCCATCTTGGCTGCGTCGGAGGCGACCGCTGCCAACACAGCTTCCATCGACGCGAGGTCGGAAGGCATTCGGAACTTCACCGAGGCCACGGCAGCCGCGACGGAGGCGTGCCATACAGTACTCCTCGCGATACAGGCGTCCGGCGCTACTAGCACGGCCGACTTGGCAGCTCTCGTGGTTATCAACACGGCCATCCAAGCCGCCGTGCAGATCATCGACAACATCGTCGGGACACACGCTGCCGCTGCCCCGACCGGGTTAGTGATGCTTGGAGGAGTTGCCGAGACAACGGTGCCGGTCGCCGTCACCGATGGGCAGGCAGTCCGCGCAAACATGGACGAGTACGGTCGCTTCCGTAGCACGGAGTTTGACCCGGGCTTGTCGGCGGCGCAGGTGTCAGACGTTGCTCCGGCTCAGATGCAGGTGATGATCGAGACCGGTTGGGCAGCGTTGTCGGCTCCGGCTGCAGAGACTCCGGTGCTTGACGTGCGCGACTATGAGAACATTACCGTGGAATATATCATCGCTACCATCGACACGTCGGTGGACCTCATCGTCTGGGGGTCATTCGACAACGTCACGTGGTTCCCGATGCATGCGTTTACTGTACTCGCGGCGGATGACCAGGACGACTCGGTAGTATTCTCTAGTGTAAAGGTCGCCTTCATGAAGTGCGAGTTCGACGGAGAAGTCGGTGGCACAAATGCTGTGGTAACGTTCAAGGTCATGTGTGGAAACTAAGGAGGCATAAAATGAGAGACGGATTGTTTCGTGAGTCATTCAAAGATGCACGTGCGCAGTCGATAACACCCGCCTTTGCGACCAACTCCCCGAACTGCTACAACGCACGCGGGGCAGGGAACCAGGTCTCAAAGCTGATAGCCGTCGCGGGAGCCTCGTCGGCTGTCAACGTGTTCCTAGTGACCGGCCTCGTGCGCCTGTTGAACTTCGTGGCCATCTTCACGGACGTGACAGAGGTGACTGATATCGACGATGTCCACCTCGACGTGTGGGACGGTGGATCAACAGACTTGACGCTCGCAACAGCACCTGACTGCAGCGGAGTGACACTCAACTCGGCGCTCATCAAGGCGGATGATGCTACTGGCGCATTGATTCTGATGAACTCTGTTGCGGCATCAATCGAGGACACGACGAAGCAGCAGAACCTCAACCCGGTTCTGATCAACGCCAAGCAAGGGACTGCCACGTATATCCGATTCAACTGGGTGAACGCGGACACGAACCTCGACTGCGAGCTGATGTGTTACGCGGAGTGGCGGAGTTTCTGTGGTGCTGGCGGAACAATTACGGCTGTCTAGTCTGGTATAGAGAGGACGCTGAGATGATCTACCCGAAGGCGAAGGACGCGCGCACCAACCCCAAGTGGGGTGGGCAGAAGTTCGGTAAGGCGATGGACGGCAAGGTCGAGCTGGAGACGGACTACGTCCCGGTCCCGCTCGACTCCGAGGAGGCTGCCGCGGCCAGAGCATTGGCAGCACTCGTCGCCGGGAAGAGTCGCAACACCGCCATGGCAGTCGGACTCGCCGGTGCAGACGAGGTCGGCACGATGACCCGCGTCCTCGACGAGATCGAGGCGGAGGTGAAAGCCTGCAGGGCCGTCAGCCCAGCTGACTACTCCACCGTGACGGCGTTCAAGGCTGCTCTCCCAGTAAAGCACCTGGATGCCACGCTCTGGTACGAGGGCCTGAGGGCCGAGGCTGACGTGAGCACGTTCAACGAGCTGAAGGCGACGTTGGTCTCAAAGGAGATGCTGTAGTGCCACCATTGTACAGACACCTGAACTCCGGAGCAGCATACGCCTACTCTCTCGGAAACCTTGCTGACATAAGGGCGAGATGCGTCGTAGTCGGGAATCCGACCATAGTTGACTCAGTGTATGGCAGGGCGCTGCACGTCAGTCCGGGCAACAACATTACCGCGACGTATCAGGTTGGTAAGTTCCCACATGGTACGACAGGGGACTTCAGCGTCGTCTTTAGGATAAGGACGACGGATGATTCGCACGCTGTGCTCGGGAACAAGCGGATCGACGGCGATACGAAGGGGTTCAGCGTTAGGATAGGGTCCGGCGAGATCATCCTCAAGGTAGGGGATGGGGCGGCATACACGGAGATCACCTCTGTCACGGAGATCAATGACGATGAATGGCATCACGTGGCGTTCACCGTAGACCGTAATGGGAACTCGTACGTCTACGTGGACGGCAACCAGGAGGGTGTGGTCGCCAACCTCGAGAACGGCGACGACATCACTAGCACGCTCGACCTGGCCATCGGGTGCGATGCGCTAGGTGGGTTTGACATGACCGGCGACCTGGAGAGCGTGATGGTATACAACAGGAACCTGTCGATGGCAGAGGCCCAGCAGCTGGCGGGGGTGGTATAATGGCTGGCCGAAGATTGAACCCGCTGATAGGGAAGATGGGGCATATACCTAAGGGAACTCGTGTGTACGATGTACAGGAGATTGTGCAACTATACCAAGAGGTTCAGAATATCTCAGAGGTAGGTCGCCGCGTTGGTGTATGCAACCGAACGGTACGTAGCTACCTGGATGAAGCCGGTCAGCCAAAGTTGAAGACTAAGCTCACACCTGAGCACCGTGCGCGGATGGGTAAATTGAGGAAAGGCTGCAAGTTATCAGAGAAGCATAAGCGGAAGATAGGTAGGAAGGGCGAGAAGCATCACTGCTGGAATGGCGGAAAGATTAGCACGCCGTGTTCGTTCTGTGGTACTCTCGTCCAGCGCTATGAGAGACACTTAGGTACGATTAGCAAGGTCTGCTGCAGCTCACACAAGTGCAAGGCGCAGATGACGCGGGACCAGCTTGCTGGTGAGAAGCATTGGAATTGGCAAGGCGGCATTACACGTGACCGAGACAGAATACGTACGTCCATAAAGTACACAACGTGGAGAGATGCCGTGCTTGCTAGGGATGAATACACCTGTCAGCGTTGTGAGCATGTCGGTGGGAAAATAGCGGCGCATCACAAGATAGCATTCTCAAGGTTGTTACGCAAGTATGACGTTAGCACGTATGATCAGGCTATGGGGGAAAAGCGTCTTTGGTATCTGTCAAATGGTGAGACGTTGTGTCTGTCTTGTCATAAGAAGACGCGTAACTATTGCTGGAAGGCAAGTGCGTAATGGCATTTTCGTATGAACAAAATCTTGTGTCAAGATGGGATATGTCTACGATAAATCCCGTTGACCTCGGGTTCAGGGGGCTCGGGAACAACGGCGTGGGCACGGGGCTCGTCGCTGCCACGGACATCGTCCAGGGACGGACGAGCATGGCGACGGAGTTTGACGGGACTGAGTATGTCCGGCACGCCGAGGCCAACTGGAGGTCAACAGATACACAAGGAACGATTGCGCTATGGTTCAAGCTTGGGGGCCTCGGAGCAAGTCGTGCCTTGTTTGCATCATGTGATGAGGCTACAGCCAATTTTACATGGATGTTCTACGCCAACGCAGCCAACAGGATAGCATCCTATGCGTATGAGAGCGGCGCGGTCATATCTCAGCTACAAGGGGATACTGTGCTAACACAGGGCAGATGGTACCACGGTGTTATTGTCTCAGATGGAACGATAACATCTTTCTACGTTGATGGGATTCGTCAAGTGGTTGGTATTCTAGGCGGGACTAATGCTGGACAATGGCTCAATACTGTAACGAACAGGGACAACTTCACCATAGGTGGCGCTCTCCGCAATGCTTTTGCATTCCCTTGGCTTGGGGTTATTGACGATGTGCGCTACTACAGCCAGCCATTGACCAACATAGACGTCGCCGATCTCTACGCCCGTAGCCGTCGTGGCGCGACAGGGGGATAGATGAGCCATCGCATACACGATCCGAAGTTCTTGCAGGCCCGGTACCGTCTCAACGGATCGGCGCGGGATACCTCGGGTCATCTGAGGCACGGCACGCTCGTGAATGCGCCGACGTGGGGTGTGTTCAATAAGGGGCTGAAGACGTGCATCGAGTTGGACGGGAATAACCAGTACGTGAACTGCGGCGACCTCGCGGTCCTGAACGCGGTCACGCAGTTCACGATTTGCTTCTGGATGAGACAGGATGCGCTAGGCACAGAAGACTACATTTTTGATAAGCAGATTGATGTCAATAACCGCGTTTTCATCTTCACCTGGTTTGGTGGAAATATGTACACCCGTATCGGTGCTGCGTCTACTGCGCAAGGATCATTCGTCTATAATACTGTGATGACAGCAAACAACTGGACTCATATGTCTGTAGTGTATAATGGCACTGGTGTGGCAAATATAGATCGACTGACCATCTATGTGAATGGAAATCCTGTCACTCTTACGTTTGCTGGAATAATCCCAGCTAGTACCGTTGATCTGTCTGGTAGCGACGCATTGATAGGTGCTGCAGCCAACTCATTCGACGGCCGCCTCTACGACTTCCGCATCTACAACGTCCCGCTGTCCCGAGACGAGGTCAACGCCATTATCCATTCTCCGATTGGGGTACTCTAATGCCATCGCCTAAACAGCCGTTCGACCGAGTACCCGATCCTGTCAGCACAACGCTCCACGGTGCTTGGCTCAACAAAGACGTGCTAGGCTCCGGCGACGCTGCCAGCGACTCCGGCCCTGACGGGTATGACATGACCCGAGTGGGCGCGCCGAGGCAGGAGCAGGTGGGGATGCACTTCACGGCGGCGAGTACGCAGTTTCTAAGAAACGGAACGGTAAACTGGAGGAGTGGGGATAGCGCAGGGACGATTACAGCATGGATCAAGATCGATGCGCTCGGCGCTAACATGGCAATATGGGCTACGAATGATGAAGCGACGGCGTTTCTCTATCGTATGACCTTTGCGGTTGACGGGAGTGGCGTTGGTGTTGTTCGTCACCGTAATGGAGGAGCGACCAATTCTGTCTACGGGGATACTGTACTAACGACGGACACGTGGTATCACGTAGCTCTCACATCAAGCGGTAGCGCGTATGCTATGTATGTGAATGGTGTTCCTCAAGGGTTGACTGGAACGAATGATGGAAACTGGATTGCAGACATAGGAGTTTTTCGAGATAACGTGACTCTTGGTAGTGAGCGCGCTACGTTTGATACTAACCTGTTCGATGGCACCATCAAGGACGTTCGCTACTACAGCGCCGCGCTCTCCGCAGACGAGATACTCCTCGACTACTTGCAGTGTGTCCCCGACGACGACCTGCGCCTCTGGGACGACGGCACCGGAGACCTCTCGCGCTACGCGCGTGCGCGCACGCTCGTCGGAGGCGTGATCGTCGGCAACACCATGTCGCTCGACGGCGTAGACGACCGCATCGACTATGGTGACCTCGGCAACATCAGACAGATCAGCATGTGGATCAATCCGGGCTCCATTACCGAAGAGATCGTGCTCGTGGACGCCGGGAACGACATCATGGTCTCCGGCGGGACCGTGACATACGCCGGACTCACGGCCAGCGCGACGTACGTGAATGGAGTCGCGTCCACCACGCTGGTTGCCGGATTGTGGCAGCATCTGATCTGCCAGTTCACGACGGTGGACGCCAACAACTTCGAGCTCGGGACGGACGGGGCGAACTTCGGCGACATCGACGTGCGCAGGCTACGGGTGCACGCCGACGTATGGTCCGCGGATGAGGTCGCGCTCGTCTACGCACGTGAGGAGGCGAGAGTATAATGCACGCCACCATAGGACGCGCACGCATAGTCGAGGACAAGGACGTTCGCGGCATCGGGTACCTGAAGGTTCCGATGTGCGTGAAGCTGACTACACAGGACGACAGGGCTGCGGCGGATTCCTTCATGTCAGCGTGTCACAATGGGACTGTGCGAACGATCATCTGCACCGGAGAAGACGGTGGGCTGGAGCTCGTGATCGTGGCGACCAGGGAACTGAAGCTGGAGGTGAAGTAGCCATGCAAGAGGCAACGTGCGCGAAGGGCGAAGTCACGAAGGACGTCTACGCCGGGTCCGACGCTACCGTCCGCAGCAAGGCGCGGAGCTGCGCGCGCTGCAAAGGCGCTCGCGTCGGAAACGCGCTGCACCAGATAGGCAACTCGGACGTCTACCTTTGTGATGAGTGCTTGACTGGCATCATCGGGAATGTGGAGGCGTAGCATGTCATTGGATATGTCGACCGTCGTGCTTATCGGCGGCGGTGCCGGGACGTTCGCTGCTGCTCTCGTGGCCGGGGTGATCAAGTTCCTTCCGAAGCTGTGGAATGGAAAGGCTCCCATCGACACGCAGATGTTGCCACTCCCGCGCAGGGACATCGAAGGAACCTACGTGCGTAAGGACACGTGTGACCTTGAACACAGGCACGTGAACGAGATGCTGACGGAGGTCCGACGCGACGTCCGCCTTCTAGTGATGCACTTCGACGTCCAGCCTCCGGATGACTGGAAGGGATAGCCGTGCCGACAGCCGTCCTGGAACGCAAGAACGTCTCGGTAGCTGCTCCAGCACGCCCTAGCCGGCGTCGCGGGCGCATGACGCCGGTTGCTGCGAGACGGTCTTTGTATGCCGATAGGTGGTTTCCTCGGTACCGTGCTGCACTCCTGGCAGAGTTGAACGCCATCACGGTACGCGTGGTGAGACAGGTCGCTCTCGGCGCCGGGATAGACGAGGCACTCTCGGGAGCGTGGGCGTGGCAGATATCGATAGAGCGCGTCAAGGAGCGTTGGATCGTCCCGACCGTAGCGCAAGGGTACGACCTAGCCGGACTGGAGGTCGCACATCAAGCTGGACTGAAGAGCATCGACGACATCTGGATACAGACCGAGGCACGATGGCACGGGAAGGCACAAGCCGCGCGCAAACGGCAGCCGCTCCCGGCAGCACAGCCCGCGACGGACCCGGTCATCGTAGGGAGACCGGCGTCGAGACTGCGCGAGTCCGGCAACTTCCTCTTGGAGGGGAACTTTGACGAGATCGACAAGTGGGTATCGACGACTACGGCGGCAGAGGTAGCCACGAAGGGTGCAAGGATGCGCGAGGCGTTCAACGCTGCCAGCGCTAGCCGTGATCCGGAGACCGGGATGGCATGGACTCCGAGAGAGATAGCCAAGGAGATGCTCGCCAACGGGGCCGCCGACGACAAGGTCCGTGCCACGATGCTCGCCCGGACCGGGACCATCTGGGCGATGAACGAAGGCGCTCAGCAGAGGTATGCGAACGCCGGTGTCACGACCATGACCTGGTTGACGACGTCAGACGATCTACGGTGTCCGTGGTGCCTTGAGATGGATGGCAGGACGGTTCGCACCGAAGACCCGTTCTGGTCGAGGGGCAGCGAGTTTGGAGTGACTGTGCCGGGTCTCGGAGGTGTCGGATCACGCACGAGGTCGCTGAAGATGCCGAATGACGTGCAGCATCCACCCTTACATCCGAATTGCCTCGTTGGTGAAACGACCGTCGTGTCCCCGGACAAGGTCGCCGGTCTTATCGCCTCCTACGACGGCCCGATAGTCGAGATTGCTTTTGCCAATTCCAGTCGGCTTACCGTCACCCCGAATCACATGCTCTTGACACCCAGGGGCTTTGCTCGCGTTGCCTCGCTTTGCGAGGGTGACGATGTAATCGATGGCTTCGCGTTGCAGAGGATAGTCCCCAGTGATCCAAATGATGACGGGAATCCAACCTCTATCCGAGATGTAGTCGAATCTCTTGCGGAAACGCGCGGCGTGTCTACCTCCAGCGTGCCAGTTTCCCCCGAAGACGTCCACGGCGACGCGCGATTCTTCCAAGGCAACGTCGATGTTGTAGGGACCAATGGCCTTCTGCAACACCGAATGGAAACCGCGACGACGAAGCCAATGAGCGAGGCGCTTCTCCCCGGGACTAACTCCGAGTTCCAGTCGTTCGCGCGTTGCAGCAATCTTTCGTCTGTGCTCCTTACTCTGGGCCTTGCCTCTCACGGCGGAGTGGGCTGGCGCAGTGAGTGCAAGGCGTTCCGCCGGCGTGAGTCTCGCCATGCGAATCTTATTCGCCTCGCTAATGGTGCGTATGCTGACGCCTCCGCGGAGAAGGTAGCCGCGTATCCCGCCCCTGGCAACGGCGAAGACCTTGGAGAGGGAGAGTTCAGACTCTCCTTCGACGTACCGACGACACACGTCACGAGCCTGCGCATCCGACAGTTTTCTGGCCATGTCTATGACCTCCAATCACGTAGCGGATTGTACATCGCCAACGGTGTTTTGTCAAGTAACTGTCGGTGCACAGTCATTCCGGTGTTGACGGAGCAGCAGGCTTACGGAATTCGAGAAGTTAGTATATAAAGGAAAGGATTAAACAAAAAAATGCCATTCGCAGAAGGCACGACAATCGAAGAGTGGGTAGCACGCTGGACGTCTCTCCCGGAGGAAGACGTCCCGACCGAAGACCTCCAGGGCAAGCCCTTCACCGACGAACACGCTGCCCGCATAAAGTCTCCAGGGCAGTATAAGCGATTCCGTCGGGAGAACGACGCGTTCGGCTCCGGCATCGACGCCATCTGGGGGATACGCCGGGACAACAACCGGGTGGAGATACAGGCCATCCGTTTCGACAAGACGAAATTCACAGTGGCGCAGGCACGGAAGTGGCTGAAGGACCACGACTACACACCGATCATGTTTGAACCGGCGTCTGGTACGGGCGGAGCGTCGGACGGAGGGGCCGAAGACGGCGTGCCGGAGGACCCCAAAGCCGATAAACGTGTTGAGAGGACTGACGACATGGCAGACCCTACGAAGAAGCCGGAAGACGAGAAGCCGGTCGCACCGGTCGTTCCAGATCCGGCCGCCCCGGCCGCCCCGGTCGTGCCGGAGACAGAGCCGGCGAAGCCAGAAGTGAAGGAGCCTGAAGTGCCAGCTGTGTCAGCCGCTCTAGCATCTCCAGCTGCTCCAGTGGTGCCAGCAGCGCCAGCAGCGCCAGCAGCGCCAACCACGCCCGACCCTATCCAAAAGGCCGCGACGTATCACAGCTTCCTCGCCGACGCGCAGATCGTCGCGGGCAAAGCTAACGATGGTCTCGGAGACGGCTGGGTCGAGGGATACGCGTCGGAGTTCAACAAGATCGACCATCAGGACGAGGTCGTCCGCAAGGGTGCCTTCGTCAAGACAATCGCCGAGAGAGGTGACCGCAAGATTCCGCTGATGGCGAAGCACTTCGCGAACGGTGGAGACATCGTCGACTGCGTTGGTGTCATCACCTGCATGAGCGAGGACGACTACGGACTGAAGTTCCGTGCCGAGTATATTCCAGATGAGAAGTCGCAGGAGGTTCGCAAGAAGGTGGAGGCGCTTCGCACGAAGAACGTCCGTGTCGGGACGAGCATCGGATACCGGCGCGTGCAGTGGGGATACAAGGACGAGGATGGCAGGCGCATCCTGGAGCACACGGAAATCGCCTTAGTAGAAGTCACCATGACGCTGAAGCCATCGAACGAAGGTGCATTCATCACAGGTGGCAAGGACGAGAAGCTCGTGGCCGCGATTCAAGCGGTCGTCGACTCGAAGACGGAGACACTCGACAAGAGCCGTCTCCTCGAAGAGTTCGGCGGACGCGACGAAGTGGCCGGCCTCGCCGATAGGCTGGAGAAGTTCATCGGCAAAATGAGGGACCTGTTGACTGACAAGCCGCAGGACACCGCACCCGAAGCCGGAAGCACGGTGAGCGAGGACGCCGCTTCCACTCCGAGCAAGGTCGACCTGCACTTGGCCCTGGCAAAGGTCAAGGACAGGCAGCGCAAGCTCCGCATGCTGGAGCTGTGCACGGAACCGAGAGTGGAAGGATAATCCATGAATCTCAAGGAGTTGGAAGCCGCGATGAGGGCGGCCGACGCAAAGTGTGAAGGGGCCATCAAGGCCATCACCGAGGCGAAGGAAAAGCTCGCTTCGGCGAAGGACGAAGAGAAGAAGGACGTCGAGGCGTCCATCGTTACGCTCTCCGAAGCGCTCACCGAAGCGCAGAAGGAAGCCGATGATCTCATGACGCAGGTCGAAGCGAAGAACGAGGAAGCCAAGGCGCGCGCGAAGCGTCAGGCTACTCTCGCTCGCCTCGAAGAGCTCGCCAAGCCGGAGCAGAAGCAGGTCGCCAGTGGACGGCTTCCCGGTGACGCGAAGGACGTAGAGCAGAAGACCGAGCCAGCTACCGCCCGCGACGCCGTCGAGCGTGAGTTCGAGCACGTCAGGTCGTTCTGGAGGTTCATGTGCGACGGCTGGGAAGGGTTCGACGCGACCGAAGGCAAGAAGGCCGGTCTGCTCGAAGCCAAGAGCGAAGTCTGGGCGAAGAACGCCAACTCCGTGCGCGGCGCGGCAGCCCGCAAGGGATTCGACAACAACGTCG
>Ga0307375_10003266_pt1 | contig 16046 bp, 1 predicted proteins | sample TR1MG_FD_202531 | JGI IMG/M metagenome (GOLD analysis project Ga0307375, IMG submission 202531) | Soil microbial communities from Risofladan, Vaasa, Finland - TR-1 | ecosystem: Environmental > Terrestrial > Soil > Coastal area > Acid sulfate soil | place: Finland: Risofladan, Vaasa | collected... | reverse complement strand
CAGCATGAGGAAGGTCTGAAGCAGCCGCATCTGGAGCCGGTCGACCTCGACAAGCTCGGCGAGATCCCGTGGCGCACAGGTCGGGCGCCAGCAGAGCTGACCGCCATCCTCGACCGGTTCATGCAGCCCGTCGAGGTGACGGCCCGCGACGCCAGTCGTGCCAGCCTGGAAGTAGCCATTCCGACCGTAGGCGCCAGGGTCACTCCGCACGATTATGGACTGGCGCAGCCGTACCTCTACCACGTCACTGCTGAAGACCGATTGGCGGGCATCCTTGCGCACGGGCTCATGCCCGGAACAGGCGAGAACTATACGGCGCCGGAGACGGTGGGGCACGCGACTGGTCGCATCTTCTTTTCGACGCAGCCAGACAAGTGGCTGGATAAACCGACAGACGTACTCCTGCGCGTCCCAACTGACGCGGTCCACTGCGTCTATGACGGCGGCCAGTGGCTGTGGGACGACGAACCTGAAGACGATATTATTGATTCACGACTGGCAGATTGCTTTACCACGCAGCATGTAGCTCCTGAGTTGATTGAGGTGGTCACGCCGTCGGCAGCCCGCGACGTGACGGCGACGCTCATCGAGCCGGCTAAAATGTGGGAGCTGGTGCAGAAGAGTAAGCGCGTACTGGAGGCGCTCAAGTACGACGACGTGTGGGAGGCCAACAGCTACCGCTGGCACCCGAGTATTCGCGGTGTGGCGTTTCAGCGTGTGAAGCGCGGACCAGAGGGCGAGGCGTTCCCTGAAGCGCAGCTCGTCGTCGAGCGCGAGCCGTACATCATGGTGTTCTACAACCCGAAGTACCTCGCGAACGCGACTGCCGAGGGCCTCGCGGAGATGATCCAGCACGAGCTGATCCACGCAGAGCAGGTCGCGCGGAGCGAGGGCTACCGTGAGCAGACGATGCCGTATCTGACGCAGCCCGAGGAGATCGAAGCGTACGCCAATGACATCGTGAGGGAGCTGCCCAACGACGCCGACATCCGCTCGACGTCATCGCTGATGCAGTCGCCCACTTATCAAGGCTACGCGCGGCAGTACGGCAACGACTCTGTCGTGATGAACCGGCTGCACAAGCTCATCGCAGACTACGCGGTCAACTACTACCAGCGCGGCGCGGCTCGGGCCACCACGGCGATGTCGACGGCGCGGCTGCCTGGTGGGTGGCAGCTTCAGCACTCGGAGGGCGTCGACGCGGAGCATCGGCTGTGCAGCGTCTGTGAGGGGACCTGCGAGGCCCCTGGGCAGGACTGGAAGGCGCTGGAGGCTGCCGGCGAAGAGATCAAAGACTGCCCAGAGCAGCAAGCCATGAAGTCGATCGAACTCTTCGACCGCGGAGGCAAGGTGTGCGGAGAGATCATAGCCATCGAGCGGCCGCCAGCCGGCAGCAACAAGTGGTACGTGATGTGGTCGAACGTCGACGAGAAGCTGTTCAACAAAGGCTACGGCAACCTGCTGTACCGAGAGATGGCAAAGTATACGACCAGCGGAGCTGCCGACGACGCGACGATGGCTCCCGACCCCGTCAGCGGCACCAGCTCGCACGCCCAGCGACCGTGGCAGAGCATGGGCACCGACCGGCACCCCGAGATCGAGCGCACCGAGCCCGATCTCGACTGGAAGTCACCGGTCCGCTGGCGGACAGCACAGGCCGAGGTCCCGGCGGACTACCTGGAGGACTCTTACCTGCGCGGGCAGCCGGCCAACGTCGAGCAGCTCCTCAAGCCTGGAGGGCACGGTCTCATCTACCTGACGCCGATGCGCCGCGTGCGCCCTGGGCAGGTCCCGCAGGCGTGGTACTACGCGAGGGCCGGCGAGCTTCTCACGGTGAAGCTCAAGCCGGGCGGCAACCTGTTCGATCCGCTAAACGACGAGACGGCCGCCGAGGTCGTGCGCCACGTCGCCGAGAAGCACGGGCTCGGCCGCGACCTGGAGCGGATGCTTCACGGCATGATCGACTACGACTATGCGTCCGAGATCGCGGAGGAGGCGCTCCCGCTCGGGTTCACCGTCTTCGAGTTCTATGAGCGCTCCGTTCAGAGCAAGAGCCTCGCGGTCTCAGACCCGAATCTCCTCGAGGTCGTCGACCGCCGCCCCGTCTCGATGACCGACGAGCCCATCACGGTCACCGGAGCGGACCTCACGACGATGCCGATGTCGCTGGGCTATCCGTTCTCGGCGACATGGACGCCGCATGGACACTCGACGTGGAAGGTCCAGCGCGCGATAAAGGCGCAGGGGGAGAGGTTCAAGGAAGTGGAGCTGGACGGAAAAGCAGGGACGCTGAGCGGGGCGCTCTACACGCCGGTGCCGGAGAGCGCCGTAGGACGGATGCTGTGGTCGATCATACCGGACGTGCCGGGCTTACAGATCGACGTGCACGGCGTGGAGCGCACCGCGCGAAAGGGCCGAATGGTCATCACAGCAGACGACATGGGACCTGGCGTCACGAGGTCTGATGTCACGAGGTCTGATGTCACGAGGTGGGGACTCAAGGCTCAGTTGGGTGCGGGAAGATGAGAAAAGACGTCATCATCGTGTCGGCTGCGGACCTCCTGGGAGACTTCCAGCAGCAGATCGAAACGCAGATTCTGCTCAACAACGCGCCTGACGTTCAAACACCGGAGCTGGGCACGTCCACCGCGCCCGATCCGCAAGCCGCGGACGGGGACGCTACCGCAACCGATCCCATCGCGCCAACCACAAATGCGACGAACCCGGCCTCAAATCCAGGGGTCAGCTCCGGCGTCAACGTCGTCGCCCAAATCGACCTCATGACTGGGGAGCACGACCCGCGCGTCATTGAGCTGCGAGACCAGCTCCGCGCCATTGGGCGCGAGACCGAAGAGGCCTACGAGGCCGGAGATCACGCACGCGCCGAAGACCTCGAAGCGCAGTTCGCCGAGATGGCCGAGATGCTGGAGGCCATGGCGCACGAGCTGGAGAGCGATCCCGGCGAGGAGTTCGCGCACAGTACCGGGGGCGACCCCATGAGCGACCTGACGGGCACCCTCGCGCGGCTCTATCACGAGTACGAGAACCCGCACGCCCACGGGCCGAATCCCGAAGACCTCGTCCAGATCGCGCGGAACGCCATCCGCGACGCCGGCGGCGACGACTCCTTGCAGGCCGACGACGACATCGTCGACGCCATGAAGGACGCTTACGACCGCGTCCAGCAGCTCCACAACCGCACCAAGCCCGACACCGGCGACGCGCAGCTCATCCGCATCGGAGCCGCCGACGTCGCGCCGCTCGTAGCGGTCCACCAGCTCAACGAGCGGAACCTCCTACACGCCGCCGAAGTGGGCGGACTGATGGCTCCGAGCCTCGCGGTGATGAGGCCCGAGCACGAGTTCGCCAGGTTTGGCGAGATCACGCTGGTAGCGCCGCTGTCGATGGTCGACCCCGAGGAGACGCCGGTCTTCGACGCGGACATCTACAGCCCGCGCTACCCGCAGGTCTGGAACAAGATGCTGCGAAAGGAACAAGATGCGTTCCACAAGAGCATCACTCCGTACGCCGAACGGAGTGACACGCACCTGTCGGACTTGTGGCATAGGACAGAGTGGCGGGAAGGCGCCGAGGGGCTCGTCCACACGGCACGCCCAGCGCTGCAGCTCAAGTTCCTCGAAGAGGTCAAGGGCGCGTCGGTGCCCGACATGATGCGCCAGGTACCATTGAATCCCGAGTGGGTGTCGGCGCCGTCGCTGCAGACCTTCTTTCAGCAGCAAGGACGCAGCGAGGCGGATCCGCAACCAGGCAGTCCGTACTGGGCCGCGTTGAGCCAAGCAGCGCAGGTCGGGATGCGCGAGTACTTCGCCGACCTGTTTCAAGACGACGCAGAGATGGCGCAGGACGTCATCGAGGCGCAGGCCGAGTACTACTTCGACGAGAGCGGTCAGCTCTCCTGGGGGACCTACGAGAAGCTGAGGCGCGCAGCCGGAAACGTCGGCAAGCAGCAGGTCGACCGGTACGCGTTCCATGACCGCCTGAATGAACTGATCGAGCCGCACGCGGCCGAGTTCAAGGCCTGGGCTGAAGGCGAGGTCGGCGGGATGCTGGGCGACCGCTTCCTCTACACAGAAGGAGGCGCGCGACGGAAGTACTCCCCCGAGAACGTCCTGAAGCAGATGACGCCGAAGAATCTGCGCGGCGGCGAGAACTTCGACTACGGGCTCGGGTCGACGCGGGCGCTGGGCGCGAAGAAGTTTCGCAGCATGTCGCAGATGGAAGCGTCGGCCGACACGCTCGTGTCCGAGGAGGAGTTCAAGGCGTACAAAGAGGCGCAGGACACAGAGTTCGAGGAGCTGGCAGAGCGGCTCGCGCCTTATCACGTGCGCGAACAGGGCAGAGGAGCCTCAAACGATCTACGGTCAGCGATCGGGGAGAGCTACAAGCGTGGCCGGTCGTTATTCAGCGAGCTGCGCAATAGCGGCTTCGGGGGGATGCCGCGAGAGCTGCTGGCGGAGGTGTCGCAGTTCGCACAAGACCTGCGGACGTCGCCCACGCAGTACTTCGAGGCGAAGCCCCGGCGGGTCGTAGAGCTGCGCGAGTTCGTCGGCGCGGCCGTACCCGAGGACATCGGCCCGCAAGCGCTGGGCGTGCTGGAGGAGGCCGGGCTGCGGATCGTCCGCTACCAGGATGGCGGCAGCGCTGCGGCGGTGACGTCGCTCGCAGGGATGGCCCGCGAAGCTGGCGCCGCCGAGCCCATCGAGGTGACGGCGGCCGGGATCATCGACGTGAACGGCGTCGCGCACCAGATCGCGAGTCTGGTCGCCGAGGCGATGGCCGCCGAAGCCAAGGACTGGCGTAATTCACCGCAGGACGTCGCCAACGCCGGCTACCGCGCCGCAGAAGCCGCGGGGTTTCAGGGCGCGACGCTGTTCGACTTCTTCGGTAAGGAGTTCCTGCAGAACAAGAAGGCTAACTACTTGTTCGGCGACACGCGCCTGCACTTCAGCGCAGCCACTTATCGCCAGCGCGGACGCACTCCCTACGGCACGTTCACGCCTGACGTCACCGATCCGGCCATCGCGCTGTACTTGATCAACGCCTACGTCGAGGCCGACGTTCGCGCCGAGGAGACAGCGAGTCCGCTCGCAGAGAATCTCGAACAGCTCCTGCGGAACACGCTCGCCCATGAGATCCGGCACGCCGCCGACTGGGCCTACCAGACTGCTGCCGACCCCGACCAGTTCCGCGGCCGGAACACCGGACCGCAGGTCGGCGACATCTACATGGTGATCGCTGAGGAACTCGGCCCGTTCAGCAGCGACGACTTCGTCGAGGTCGCCAGCGTCGGACGCGGCGGCGTCACGCTCAAGCACAAGTGGAAGAACATGCCGACAGTTACACTGCCGGCTTCTGAGATCGAGGCGCTACAGAACGAGGTCCCCGCGGCGCTGCAGCAGTCCAGCGCAGGCGACGCGCTCACGCGGTACATAAACAAGCCCACCGAACTCCTCTCGTGGGCCGGCAGCATCGCCGAGTGGGTCTGGAGCAAGTACAAATCGGATTGGCGGTCGCTGGGCGGAGACGGGCTGACGCAGTTCGTCGCGGCCACGGAGCAGTACAAGCGCATTCGCCCCGAACAGCGACCTGCGTTCTTGCAGCGGGTCGTGCGCGCCCTGGAGCAGCTCGAGAAGCTGTTTGCGCAGCAGCCCGCCGAGGTGCAGCTCACCGACATGCCGAACGAGCAGCTCGAACTGTTCGAGCGCGCCGGCGCGACCGACGACCGCCAACTCGACATGTTCGACGACGAGCACGAGCTGGTGACGGTGCCGGGCGGCTCTCCGCTGTTCGGCAACAGCCAGCCGACGACCTACGCGCTTCACGGCGTCGGCGAGAACACCGTGACGATCGGGCTCGCCGGGCATAAGGGCTTCGGGGCGCGGTATCCCAAGGAGTCGCTGTCACACTTCGTGAGCGACATGAGCGGTCGGACGCCCGACGACATGACGCCCGACAGCGGCAACGAGTCCGTGGATGCCGTGATCCGAGGCCAGGGCGAGCTTCTGGGCAAGGGCGACGACGGCGTCGTGTGGCGCGTCGGCGACATGGTCGTCAAGATGAGCACGGTCGTGCCCTATCAGCCTCTCAACGGTGGGCGCACACCCGACCAGGCCGCGCAGCAGATGCGTGAGCAGTCTCAGGTCGCCGAGGAGCTGGGAGGTCAGCTCCCGAGCGTGCAAGTGCCTGTGACCGTCGAGCACGGCGACAAGGTCTTCCAGGTCCGCCCGTACGTCGAGATCCCAGAGCAGTTCACGCGCGAGGAGCTGGAGTACGTCTCGGCGCAGCTCGACGCGCTTCACAGCCTCGGCTTCCGAATGGGCGACGAGCTTCAGGTCGGGCGCCAGGCTGACGGGCAGCTCGTCTTCTTCGACATCGGCAAGGCCGCGCCTGGCGAGAAGCCCTTCGACGAGTACCAGAGCTACTTCGACCCGCGTGAGGACGATGAGAGCGCGCTGCGGCGCTTCTACCAGCAGCACGAGACGCCCTATGCGCCGTCCGGGTCATTCTTCGACCGGGCCTGGGCGCGGGTGCTGGAGTACGCCGACCCCGAGCACGCCTGGGCACTCCCCTTCGAGTCCACGATGAAGACCGTCGAGCGCGCACGCGAGCTGGGGCGCCCCGAAGCCGACGACGTCGCCAAGGTGCTCACCGACTTCCGCGCGAAAGAGCAGGCCAAGAAGCGGGACACCGACACCGACACCGACACCGACACCGACCGCGAGGCTGCGGTGATCGTGGTGGCGTTCAAGGATGTCGAGGTCGGCGACGCGAACAGCACGTGCCGGGAGACAGGGATCATCGGGACGCCGCTGAAGCCGCTCGTCTACAAGAAGCTGCTTGAGCTGGGGAAGGACCGCGCGGGGACGGTGCTCGACTTTGGCGCGGGCCGTGGCGCCGTACACAGCAAGGCGCTCAAGTCGAAGGGCTGGCCGGTGACGGCCTGGGAGTTCGGCGGCAACTTCGACAGGGCGCTCCATGACAAGCGAGCCCTCGACCGCAAGTACGACACCGTGGTGGCGAGCAACGTCCTGAACGTGCAGCAGTCGAAGGGCATGCTGCGCGAGACGCTGGAGCAGTTGACCTCGGCGGTGAAGCCGGGCGGCACCTTGATCTGCAACATGCCCAAGGAGCCGCGACATCACGACGTGCCGGCCGAGGAGGTCGAGCGACTCTTGGGGCGGGCCGGCTTCGAGGTCGAGGAGTCTAAGGGCGGCTCCGCGCCGGTCTGGGTGTTTACGCGCGGCGACGCACGGTCCGCGGCGATCAACGGCGGTGGTACGTGGTGGACGGGGAGCCCGGTCGCGGGCATCGAGCAGTTCAAGACGACGACGCGGCCGCATACCTCTTACGAGCCTGTCGAGGTGCCGATGTTCCTGACGCGTGACAAAGAGTTCGCGCGAGCGCACGCGGTCGGGCCAGAAGGGACGCTCTATCAGGTCGCGTTGACCCCAGGGCTCAACCTCTTCGATTCGGACGACTTATGGCTTGGGGATAGCCAGTACTGGCCGCCCGAGGACGAAGCGCTGACGCCGTTGGGTGTGCAGCTCCGCGACGCGCTCGAAGATGGACTGTTTCCTGACGGGGACGACGACGGCGGCTACCTCGAAGCGGCGCTGAACGCGAACTGGGACTTCATGGAGTCCAACCAGATGATGGGCTGGCTTCGGGAGCAGGGCTTTCAAGGCTTCCGCATCCTGGGCGACCACGGTCCCGAGACGACGTCTATCGCAGTGTTCGACCCGTCGCACTTGCAAATCGTAGGACAAGAGTCTGGACACGCGGACTCAGACGACGACGGCACGTCGGTCAAAGTCGGCGGCACGCGCTCGGCCGCTGGGCTCATCGACGTGAACCCGCTCGTCGACGAGATCGCGGAGCCCTTCGCGGAGGCGATCACGTACGTCGCCAAGCAGTTCAAGGGCGAGGCGCCCGAGGACCTCAGTCAGGGCGCGCAGGTCGTCCTAGAGCACTACAGCAACCAGACCGAGATCCCGCTGTGGACGAGCGGCCGGGTGTCGCTGGACGCCTTCGACAACAGCGAGATCCTCAGCGTGCCCGAGGCGCAGGCGTGGTTCGACAAGACGACCGTCACGTTCTGGATCTCAGGCGACACGAGCTTCACTGCCGACCGCTGGGGGGATGGCGATCAGACCTCACCTCACATCGAGATCAACTTCGGGCAGCCCATGTTCCTGGCCGTTCACGGCAAGGACCCGCTGCCGCTGCTGAAGGAGCTGCTGACGCACGAGATTCGGCACGCCGGAGACTGGGCGTACCGCAAGGCCGCCGGCGTGTCGCAGGAGTTCGACATCGGCAACAAGCAGATGACTGGGCCAGACGCCACCGAAGAAGAGCTGGAGGAGTACTTCAACCAGCCGACCGAGCTGCTGTCCTACGCCGGCAACTTCGCCGACAGGCTGTGGGCCGAGCTGGGCGAAGGCTGGCGGCAGCGCTCCGGCGGAGAACTCGTCGAGCTGCTGCGTCGCTACTATCCCAAGACCATGCGGCGTATCCGCGCTGACAACGTGAACGACTTCCTGTCGCGCGTCGTGAAGGGCCTCGAACAGCTCGAGCTACAGCACGCGCCCCTGGAGATCACAGCCGCCGAAGTCGCCCGCGATGAAGCCGACCTCGCGTTCGTTATCAGCGCAGCCGGCGACCCGTGGCGCGCCGGTGAAGAAGAGCAGCGACGGCTGCGCGCTGACGCGATGGAGGAGTATCGGCTCCCAAACGTGTTCGGTCCTGAAGGCGTAATTCCGGCATCAATGCGCTTTCAAGTCGCGTGGGACGGCTCCGACACAGTGACAATCTACCGCGCCATCCGCGGCGACGTGCCGCCTGATCAAGCTGTCATCCGTCCAGGTGACTGGGTCGCGCTCGATCGAAGCTATGTCGACCTGCACGGCGGCCTCGAAGAGGGCGGACAGGCGCAGATCGCGGAGCTGGTCGTTCCGGCTGACCACGTCGCGTGGGCCGGCACGGACCTCAATGAGTGGTTCTACGCGCCGCGCGCCGCGCGAACGGCACAAGTCGACGGCTCTGAGGTGCCAGACGACGCGGACGAGCCCATCGCCGATGAAGCCGACCTCGCGTACTTGGCCGGTGAGCCAGGAACGCTGCCTCAAATCGGAGAAGAGAAGCCAGGGCAGCTTCCCTGGAGCGCCGAAACAGGTGAGCGGGCTACGACAGGCATCGTGCGGCACGTGTCGCCGCAGGGCAGCTATCGCTACGTCTACATGATGGACGGGCAAGCGGTCTCGGCGTTGCAGGTGATGAAAAACCCGCGCGCCAAGAAGTGGATCGGGCATATCGCGAACGTGTGGACCGATCCGGCGTATCGACGGCAAGGACTGGCTGAGGCGCTACTTGTTCGGGCTCGCGAAGATTTCGACGAGGTGCGGCACAGCGCGCATGACCTGACCAGCGCCGGCGCGGGCTGGAAGTCAAAGGTCGGCAGCGCGGAGCTGCCATTGGCGGGGATGTCGGACGAGGAGCTTGAGGCGCTCGCGACCGCGATCCAACAAGAGATCACCATCGCCGACGCCGCACCCGCCCGCACGGCCGCGAGCCCATTCGACGACAGGTTCAAGCAGTTCCTGGCGAACCGGTCACGGCGAGAGCTGGCGCAGTTGCTGATGGAAGTGCAGCGCGAACTCGGCAATCGCGCGCAGTACGCGGCACGTCCGGCACTCGACCTCCGCGTGCCTGCGAAGCTGAGGGACGTCGCGACGCTCCGACTGGGGCAGGACACCGCCGACTTCTGGCTTCAGCGCAACGGGACGACCGAATCGGTGGGGCGTCCCTCGGACCGCGCCGTGAAGGACTGGTTCGCGGTGACCGTGACGCGCCCAGACCTCATCACACCCGAGGAGCTGAAGGCGCAGCTCTGGCAGCTCTGGGAGCGGCGCTACCTCACGCAGTTCGCCCTCGGTACGCTACAGCTACAGCACATCCGCAAAGACGACCTCATGCGGCTTCCCATCAAGGTCCGAGCTGCACGCACGGCTGGCTTCGACTGGGAGGCTGGGGTGCGTCAGATCCCGGTGGGCAAGGTGCTGCCAGACGCGGTCTACCTGCACAAGTCGGCGCTCAAGGAAGTGCCGGACGTCGTGCGGCGGCGCATCGAAAGTGGACTTGCGAAGGCGACGGGGAGCGATAAGGTCCGAGCTAGGAGAGTACGCGGGTACGGCCCAAGAGACCTATGGGTTGATCCTCAAGGCGTAGAGCACTCACTCGAAGGAATGACGCACCCGCAGTGGGCTGTCGAGCGAGCCGGTGTCAGCGCTGGGACCGACGAAGAAAGCCCCGCCTGGGAACTGCTTCGGGCAGGCTGGCTTCGCGTTTCCTGGGGGAGCGGTGTCGAGGTGCAAACGCTCGACGCCACGACGGCTCGCCGAGTCAAGTCTCTCTTGCGGCGCATGGCCTCCGACAGTGTCGACGGCATGCTCTATGTCGACGCGAGTAATCCAGCGAAGAGCCTGGCGCTGCCAGTCGTAGGCGGGCGTATCATGGGGACGGACCTCGCCAAGATAGCGCAGGCGGCGGGAGGTGTCCTGTCGCGCGCGAGCGGGCGTATCGCCGCGTGGGACGCGCCGCCACTGATGCTCGACGCGGCAGAGAGCTGGTTCGCCAACTGGGCGTCGCCGTCCGAGGTCATCTGGCCGGACTTTCAAGACTGGCCGCTCGCAGAGCGCCTCGGTCTGACGGAGAATCAAGCGCCGCCCATCCGCCTCGTGCGGGGGACTGACTGGGAGAAGCGCTTCGACGCCGAGTTCGACTATGACGAGGAGCCGACGATCACGGTCGGACGGGACGCGAACCCCTCGGTGCTGCGCCATGAGCTGCAGCACTACATTCAGTGGGTCGCGCAAGAGGCGCTGGGCGTTCCGGCGGGCATGCCGTCCGGTGGCGCGCGGCCCTACGAGGAGGACGCGGAGCCGTCGTACGACTACGACGAGCACGACAACATCGGCAGCGAAGACTGGGAACTCTATCTGAGCAGCCCCGAAGAGTTCTGGCCGCAGGTCGAAGACGACCTCAAGAAGTTCACGCAGAGCTATCCGGGGCGGTCCGCCGAGGACTATCGGTACTGGACGCACGCGGCCACGCCGCCGCCAACGAGCGGCCCCCGTCCTGCGCGCCATCGCAGCGAGTTCATGGGCGTGCTGAAGGCTCGACAGCCTGACTGGTGGCAGCGCGCCATCAAGTTCGGGCTCACGCGCACTGCACGAGCGGCCGCCAAGCTGCCTGAGTGGAATGTGTTGAAGCTGAACCGCAAGGAGCCGAAGGCGAGCCTGCTTTGGTATCCGGGGTTTGACTCGGAGCCGTACCCGGCGTTGGCGTCGAGCGTGGGGATCGATCTGGGGAGTGGGGCGCTCGGGAAGGCGCGGGATTATTCGTCGTCGGAGAACCCGCCGATCCTGCACCGCAAGGAGGAGATGCTGGGGGCGAAAGACAAGAGGCGCGAGGCGTGGCGCGAGATGGCTGTGGAGGCCGAGGAGGCTGGGTTGTACGAAGACACGTCGCGCATCGGGTTCAAGCGGAACTGGGAGGAGCTGATCGCCGACAAAGGCCTGAAGCTGACTGAGGAGGGCCGGCTGGTGACAGCGAGCGGCGCCATCGAGGTGACCGCGGCCTGGGTCATTCTGGCCGACCGCATGGACTTCCTGCGCGAGAAGTACCCCGAGGGCGTAACAGGGCCGGGCACGGCGGCGCCGATCACCGTCGATCAGCTCGCGGCCTTCGATCCGACGCGGAACAAGGCGTATCTGCAGTGGCTGATCAAACAAGTGACCGTCGGGCTGCCGATGGACCTCAGGCGCGTCACGGCCCTCCTCGAGCGCTACGAGCGCGGAAAGAGATCACGCCTGATGCCGCGCGAATACAGCGACATCAACCAGCTAACGGTCGCGCAGCTCACAGACGCCGTCGAAGCCGCCGAAGATGCGTGGGCGACGCGCGAGCACGAGAAATACCTGCGTGACCAAGAGACGCTGGCGCAGCGCCGGGAGGAGCAGCAGTTAGAGCGTCAGCGTCAGCTTGAGGAGAAGCACACCCTCGAGCTGGGAGAGAAAGGTGAAGGCCGCAAGCTCGTCGGCGAGAGCGGCGGGTTCCGCTTCTTCCACGTGCCGGACCGCGAGACGATGGTGGAGGAAGGTGACAAGGCCGGCGACAACTGGTGTGTCGGCTGGGAGCGCACCGACGCGCACTGGGACGCCTACATGGAGGAGGAGCGATACGGGCCGAACCCGCAGCTCTTCGTCATCGAGAACCCAGAGTTCAAGGAGTCGCCGTGGCTCCTGTTCAAATCGGACACGAGCGGTGAGCTGGCCGACCGCGGCGACGGGCATAGCGATCAAAAGAATGAGCAGCACCCCATCCACAAGGCCATTCAGAAGGTCGTGGGCGGCGTCGCGTTCAGCGCCGCGCAAACTGAGCAAGAGCGCCTCCGAGAGCGGGCGTATGAATCCGAGGACCCGCGCGAACTGCAGTTCCTGAGCCGGTTCCCCGACTTGCGGTACGCGCTTGGTCGGAACCCTAAAACGCCTGGGAACGTCCTCGCCAGGTTCGTCGACCTGCACCGTCAGAGTCTCGACGCGGATGACCACGGCACGCTCACCCCCTTTCCTAACATTGAACTCATCGAGCATCCGAACCTGCCGGCGGCGACGCTTCTCGACATCATGGACCCAACCCTAGGCGCCTTCGCGACCCTCAAGAACACACATACGCACATGTTCGACGTCGCCCGCGGACACGCGCTCAAGCGCGCAGACACGCGGGAAGCCGCGCTGCAAGAGACCTTAGACCGAATGGAGCACCCGCTCCGACGCCAGCACCAAGAAGACCTGCTGCGGGACATCCTCGTGAGGACGCCTGAGGTGCCGGAGTGGGCCGTTGACGAGGTCTGGCGACGATTCCAACTGCCCGAAGACGCGCGCGGGTCACTCGCCAGCCTCGGCGCGAGCGCAGTTTACGCGTTCGCGGAGCATCCCAATTTGGGGGCTGAGCGGATCGTAGAGCTTTGGGACGCCACCGAGCCGAGCATCATCCAGAACGGGCTGGCGGCGCGCATACTCGAGAATCCCAGCACTTCCGAAGAGCTGATCCGCGAAGCGTACGACACCCGCGTCGCTGCGGGCGACATTCAAGGCACTCTGAGGCTGCTGTCGCGTAACCCAAGGATACCCGACGACGTCCTCAATGAAGGCCTCGCGTATTACGTGTCAAATCCGGGCGCACATGACACCTACGAGTACGCCGCGATGCTGAGGCAGCGGGCCGTGCGGGACAGAATGCAGCCCGACGACTTCCTCGACCGGCTGCTTTTTGGGCGACGCGGAGTCGAGGTAGCGTACGACCACGTACCGACGCACCTGGCGGAAGTCATGACGGCCGCGGACGACGACCCAGAAGAGACGTGGCTTGATGGCGACGCTGAGGAGTATCTCGACGACTACATGCAGCGCCGCGGGCTGATGCTCAGCGACGGCCTGCGAGGCGACAGTCTCATCGTCGATCCGAAAAACCACCCTGCGCGCTCCGACAAGACAGCCACGATCATCCGGGCACCTCGTCACGGCCTCGACCAAGACGCGGCTAGGCGTAAGGGGTTCACCTTGAAAGCGGAGGACGAGGACGCGAAGGCGCGCTTTATGTGGGGCGACCTCGTGATTGCCATTGAACACACTGGAGGGGATGTCCGCCACCCCGGCTCCGAATTTGCGCAGGCTCTGCCTGCCGACTGGATCGGATACGGCTATCTCGAGGGCATGCCCGCGGTCGACGGAGACTCGCTCGACGTGATCGTCGGCGGCGACGGTGATCAATCGGTCGGGTATCTAGCCGTGCAATCGACCCCCGAGGGTGAATTTCAGCAGTTCAAGGTCATGCTGAATTTCGCCGACGAGGCGAGGGCCGAGGCCGGCTTCCTGGCGATGTGGCCTGAGACCATGTTCATGGGCCTGACGCCTATTGAACTCGACGATCTGCGGGAGATCATCCTGCCACGCCTGGTCGTGGACGATGACGAGAGTCCCCCGGAGACAGTGGAAGCCCCAACCACCCCGCAGTCCTTGGAGCCGTCGACACCGCCCCCGGAGGACGCGATGAGAGTGAGGGTGTCGCCCTTCTACTCGCAAGTAGGGGACGCCCCCCGTATTGCAAAGTCAGTGGTAGGGGATACCTGCCCACACTGCGGCGACACTATGTCCGAACGCAGCATCTTTGGGCAGGAAGGGCGCTGGTTCCATCGCTCCTGCACGGACAAGGGGCCTGTGGGCTCAGGTTCGCCTGTCGTCGACGATGGCGGCGATGGGGCTGCGGAGGTGCGGACTGCGTTTACGGGCAGCCAGCGCGAGTGGAGGGCCGGAGAAAAGGCACGTCACGCCAGCGGCGAGACCGTGAAGGTCATCAAGAAGCAGGAGCGCGAGGGCGGCATCTCGGTCTATCAGGTCGAGTTCACCTCTGGCCCGCGCGCTGGCGAGCGCGTGATCGCCACTCCGAGTGCGCTTCTCGACAAGGTAGGAGCGCGCATCGTCATCACGGCCGAGGAGTTTGGCGGGGAGATCGAAGACGCCGAAGACACCGAGGACGCCGAGGAGCTGGAGGACATCGAGCTGGAGATGTCACCAGCGCTGCATCAGCTCTACGCTAAGGGCCAGCAGATCTTCAGCGCGGCTGTCACGGCCGGCGCACAGGAGGTCGCGCCGGGCGTTGTCTCCTTGGGACGCTACGGTGAGCTGTACCATCCCAGGGAGTGGGCGACCTTCAGCGATGAGACCAAGGTCGAGTCCCAGCTCGCCGACATGCAGCGACGCCTAGAGCGCTACGAGGCGCAAGCCGGCGACGGCACTATCGTGATCGGCGCGGCCGACGTGGTGGGTGCCGGCAGCGCTCGGACCGCGCTGCGGGTACGGCGGCGCAAGAAGAACCCGGAGAAGAAGAAGCGCTTCTTCAAGCGCACCTGGTATCTCCGCGAGGGCACCAACGTCGCTTACAGTGCAGACCGAGGGATCTCCCCGACCGACCAGGAGATCACACTCAAGCCCAATTCCAAGGTCCTCGAACTCAGTGAGTCGCAGATCAAGCGAACAGCCGCGGTCAGTTCGGACGCAGAGGCGCTGGCGCGAGCCGTCGAGCAACAGGCCGAGGCCATCAAGAGCCTGACGGCGCTCGTCGAGAAGCTCCTGGCGGCCAACACCGGCGGCTACGACGCTGTGCAAACCGAGGACCGGCTCATCGTACTGAACCCCAAAGCTCTGGAGACGACGCCCAAGCGCAAGCGCTGGCTCGAGCACGGAAGGAGAGCTGCACCATGAAGATGTTCATCAAGAACTGCTTCCATCTGCAGTTCTCAACCGACGTCGAGGACAGCCACGGCGAGATGATCCGCGTGCTGATTCAGCCCGGAGAGACGGCGCGGATCGATAACGTCGATCCGTTCTACATCAATCAGGACAAGCTCTTCCGCGACGAGGTCAAGTTCCTGTGCGAGGGCGTCCAGACCGGCGAGGAGCTTCTCGTTTGGTTCGAGTGCGAGGACACAGACCTCGTCGCCTTCAACGCGAAGATCTGCCTTCCGGGCGGGGTCGCTGAGTGCGGGCAGCTCTTGGTTGCAGACGAGTGCGGCACCTTCCGCCCCATCGGACCAGGAGCTGACGGTGACGTCCTCATCTGGGACGCGGCCGAGCCCAACTGCGTCAAGTTCGGGCCGGCCGCGACGGCGCTCACCATCGAAGATGAAGGCACGCCGATCGGCAGTAAGACCATCCTCGACTTTGTTGGAGCCGGCGTCACTGCTGTCAATGTCGGCGGCGGTCGCGCACGCATCACGATTCCTGGTGGTGGCGCCACGGCTATTGTCGAGTTTGGCGCGGACAGCGTCGGGAGTTCGCCGACTGACCGCTACCTCTACGCAGGCTACGCCGAGCGCCTCGCCGAGGTCGTGCCGCACTTCTGGACGGCGCCGCGCGCGGGCACGCTCCGCAACATGTATGTGCGGCATAACAAGCTCGGCGGGAACG
>Ga0307375_10003264_pt1 | contig 16057 bp, 11 predicted proteins | sample TR1MG_FD_202531 | JGI IMG/M metagenome (GOLD analysis project Ga0307375, IMG submission 202531) | Soil microbial communities from Risofladan, Vaasa, Finland - TR-1 | ecosystem: Environmental > Terrestrial > Soil > Coastal area > Acid sulfate soil | place: Finland: Risofladan, Vaasa | collected... | reverse complement strand
TTCGGATCACGCAAACCGATTGACCTCGGCTGTCATATTCGTACACTGTGTCACTGATTTTACAAGGCTTGATCTGAAATCGATGATCGGCTGCATGCCTAGCAGAGGTGACATGCGTCATGCAGATTTATGCGATTCCTGTACTCGATGATAATTATGTCTGGATCATCGAGGGTGACAATCGGCAATGTGCGATCGTTGACCTGGGCGAAGCCGAACCCGTTATCGCTGCCATTGTGTCGCGCGGGCTGATCCCACGGGCCATTTTGCTGACGCATCATCATTGGGATCACACGGCAGGAATTCAGGCATTTTTATCTCGTTATCCGGTGCCGGTGATCGGCCCGGCGACAGAGGCACAAACCTGGGTGACTGACCCCAAGCGTGATGGGGATACCTTTACAGTTCCTGGCGTGGCCGGGTTTCGGGTGATGACTTCACCGGGGCATACTTTGGGCCATATCGTTTTTCTGACAGAGGGTGCAGCCTTCACGGGTGATACGCTGTTCAGTGCGGGATGTGGCCGCCTGTTCGAAGGTACGGCCGCACAAATGCTGCACTCCCTGGATCGTATCGCGGCGTTGCCGGACGATACCCTGATTTACTGTGGACACGAATATACGGCTGATAGCCTGCGGTTCGCGCAGCACGCTGAGCCGGACAATCCCGCCATTCGGGATCGGGTCGCTGAGGTGGCTCAAGACCGTCTGGACGGACGACCAACCGTGCCAACGACCTTGGCGCTCGAGAAAAAGACAAATCCTTTCCTGCGTGTTCGTGACGCCGGCTTGCGTGAAGCCATTATTCATCACGCCGGTGTGTCTTCGATGACGGATGAAGAGGCCTTCGGCATTGTGCGCCGCTGGAAAGATGATTTTGATGGCCTGAAGCCTTTGTAAAGGGATGTTAATACAGTTTATGAACCCGCTTGTTCGCCTCGTTGTAGATTTTTTGCCCGATCTCAGCCCTCGATCGGAATTTCGGTTTCCTGCGGCCTTATTGTGGATTCCTTTTATCGCGTTACTGGGGGGGTGCGCTCAACTGCCCAGCGCGTTAGATGCCTCGTCGACGGCGACACCATCATCGTCGTCCGCTCTGTTCGATGCGAATGAACAGCCCAATGTGGATTACAGCATTTTGCCCGCCATGGGGAATGCGACACAAAATGGACACCCGGCCTCCTGGGCCGATGACGGTAATCTTTGGCATTATATCGCCACACAATTCACGCTCCCTGTACCCGATAATGCGCGCGTACAGGCGCAGCTGAATTTCTATGCCAGCCATATCGATTATCTGCAGCGGGTGACCGAGCGCGCAGAGCCCTATCTCCACATGATCGTGAAGGACTTGCAGAAAAATAAGCTTCCGCTTGAATTGGCGTTGCTGCCCATCGTGGAAAGCGCCTACCGACCCGAAGCGGTATCCAGCAGCAATGCGGCGGGTATATGGCAATTCGTGCGCAGTACGGGAACTCATTTCGGCTTGGCGCGCACGACCTGGTATGACGGTCGGCGTGACATCAAGGCATCCACCGATGCGGCCATGAGTTATTTCTCGCGCCTGCGTACGATGTTCAGTGACGACTGGCCCATCATCATTGCCTCCTATAACGGTGGTGAGGGCACCTTGCAGAATGCCATCTCCTATAATGCGGCCCGCGGCCGCCCAACAGACTTTTGGGACCTGACCCAGATCAGCCATGAAACCGCGGATTACCCGGCGCGGCTTTATGCCCTGGTGGAAATATTCAGCCATCCGAAAAAATACGGATTCAACCCTTATCCCATCCCGAATGCACCGGTGTTAACGGAGATCAAGCTGGATAAATCCGTCAATCTGGGAAAACTGGCCCAGATTACCGGGATGTCCCATGACGAGCTGTACCGTCTGAACCCCGGGTTCGACAAACTGATTACCGGACCGCAAACCGATCATCTGCTCGTGCCGAAAAAACTCGCTGACCAGTTTACGCCCCAGGCACTTGGAGAAGCGGAGAAGTCAGCGCGTGACTGGGGACGATATACACTCCGGCGCGGCGATAGTTTCCACAAGGTGGCATATCGTTTTGGTTGTGATGTCGACGAATTGATCAAGATGAATCGTCTCAGTTCAACCTATGCGCACCCCGGCGAAACCATTGTTGTGCCCCTGGGTAGAAAGACCCAGTATGCTGCGGGGCATGACCGTCTGTATACCGTACAGGGTGGCGACTCGCTGTGGGGGCTGTCGCGGAAGTTCAAGATTGATCTTGCCGATCTTCAGCAGATTAATGGCTTTAACAAGCACAGTGTCATCAGGCCGGGTGAGAAGATCATTGTCGGATTCGACCACGAATCTTCAGCGCATCACAGTCATTCCCAACAGGGTCATAGCGAGTCGGTTGCGCAGGCAGGTGGGCACACCAAAAGCACGCACCAGTACACCGTGAAAAAAGGCGATACCCTGTGGGACGTGGCGCATCGTTTTTCAACCACGGTGAACGAACTGCTCTCCCTCAATGGACTCAAACCCAAGGATTCCCTGTTGAAACCCGGCCAGATATTGGTTATTGCCAGCAGTAATTGAGGCTGGGTTTTTTCTGATCGTCTGCGAGGATAAGCGTCAGATTTTTTGGCGGCTGAGTCGGTCACTCGTGCCGTTCTTGATTTAACCTTGTCAATTTGTCTGGCCAGCTAGCCTGGCCAAGGTGAGCGGATGAGATAAATCCTCAATCAATCAAATATCCTACGCAAAAAAACAGGAGCCCCGCATAGCGGGGCTCCTGTCTGTCTGAGTCAAGGTTGGTCAACGCGATCAGCGTGGCGACCAACCCGGAGCAGTCGTAATCCGTAATGGATTACTGGATGTTGCCACAGGCAACAGACTTGCTCGGTGTGCTCTTGCTTTCGCCCAGGTTGAAGGACAGTTGGTCACCCTGGAACAGAGAAGCCGTGGCTGCAGGAATCACGGTCTCGGACTTGCCATGAACCACTTCGGTCAACGGATACTTGACTTTGGCGGACGAATTGTCGCAACGACCCAGGTTGATGCTGAACGGCATCGGGCCGGAAACATTCTTGCCTTTGATGACGGCAACCAGTTTGGTTTTATCAACCGCAACGGGGATAACCGTAATGGTGCCGGTAATGCCGGAGTTGTTCATCGGAACCATGTGTTCCAGAAATTGCTGGTTGGGATCTACAATGACTTCAGCCTTGTTGGCCGCGTGTGCGGTGCCGATCATCAGTCCTGCAATGGCAGATGCCAAAACGATTTTTTTCATGGTTACCCCTAGGTTGGTTTTAATACACAGATGCAAACGCCTAAATATCTGACGAGGCGATCATCCATTTTAGATGATTCTGAGCGTTTAGGGTTCCTTTTTATAGGCAGAACCAGTCATGAAAAAATTGATTACTGGATAAGTAAATACTAATGAATGCCTGTCAGTTCCGCCATGTTGCGGCTCGGGGGTTCTGTACGGTGGCGATAACGCGGGGGATAATTTGTGTGATCGGCATGAATGCATGCGCGGTTTACTGCCCGGATTTATGCTTGGGCCATAAAAATCGTTTTATTTATCTGTCACCGTACTGACCGCCAAATCGCCCGGTCGCCCGGTCGCTCGGAATCCTGGGCTGGTCCCCCAGTGCGGAGGGCAAACCCTGATGTATTCAATGCGCCCCGCCGCGATCAGTGGGCAGGATTGCCTAAAAGATAAACACTGTCAGAAACAACATGCTGCTGATTACTGCTGCGCTATTGGTGATCCGGTCTGGATTTGGGTCGTATCTTCTCGCTGAACGTCTGTAGCAGCACAAAGAACATTGGAACAAACAGAATCGCGACATAGGTGGCGAGGATCATGCCGCCCACGATACCGGTGCCAAGGGAATGACGCGCACCTTCACCCGCGCCGGTCGCCATGGCCAGTGGAATGACCCCGAGGATAAAGGCCATCGAGGTCATCACGACCGGGCGGAACCGGATGCGCGCGGCCTCGATGGCCGCCTCACGAATCGAGCGCCCCTGCAAATGGAGCTTGGATGCGAACTCGACAATGAGAATGGCATTTTTGGCGGACATGGCGACCAGAACCAGAAGACCGACCTGGAAATACACGTCGATGGCGAGCCCCCGCATCCAGTTTGCCAGCAATGCACCAAGAACGGCGAATGGGACGGCCGTGATCACGGCCAACGGCAGCGTCCAGCGTTCATACAGGGCCGACAGGATCAGGAAAATCATGACAATCCCGAGTCCGAAGGCAATGGCCCCGGTTTTGCCCGCCGACAGTTCCTGGTAGGCCGCGCCAATCCAGCCCAGACTGAAGTTGTGGGAGAGATTGCTGGCAGCTACTTCCTGCATGGCCTTCAAGGCCTGTCCGGAGGAATAGCCGGGTGCGGGGTTGCCCATGATCTTGGCGGCCGGGAAGATGTTGAATCGATCCACGACGTCGGGGCCGGTGACCCGGGTCAGTGTCACCAGTGAGCGGACGGGAATCAGCTTCCCGTGATCGCTGCGGACGTAGACCTGCTCCAGATCCTGTGGCGATGCACGGAAATCCTTGTCGGAAGCCATGTTGACCTGGAAATTGCGTCCGAACAGGGTGAAATCGTTGATATATCCTGCCCCGAAGGTGGATTGCATCGCGGTAAAGATATCCTTGACCGGCACCCCGAGGGCATAGGCCTTGTCCCGGTTCACCTCCATATGATACTGGGGCATATCGTAGACAAACGTCGAGCGGACACCTTGCAGTTCTGGTCGCTTGTTGGCGGCCTGAACCAGGGTATGTACGGCCGCGTTCAGGCTGGCGAGTCCGCCGGGCCCGCGGTTTTGCAGATAGAACTCGAAGCCGCCCGTGGTTGAAATGCCGCGAATGGGTGGCGGAACGAACGAAAACACCTGGCCCTGAGGAATATGTCGTGCTTCACCCATCGTTTTCTTAACCAGGGATTGGACGCTCTGGGAAGGCAGCGGACGTTCGGACCAGTCTTTCAGGCGCGTGAATGCCACGCCCATATTGGATCGTGAGGTTCTGGACAGCAGATCGAAGCCGGCGAAGGCAATACAGGCGTTGACCTCAGGATTTTTCCGAGACATTGCGGAAAACTCGTCCCGAACCTGACTGGTCCGGTCAAGACTCGCCCCCGGCGCCATTTTGATGACGGAAATGAAATAGCCCTGATCCTCATTGGGCACCAGGCCGGTCGGCGAATGCTTGAAGAGAATGATGGCCGCAGCGATGACGCCAGCAAAAATCAATAGCCCGATCGGCCAGGCCTTCATGAAGAAATGCACCAGGCCCATATAGCCCTGGGTCAGTTTCGTGAAGCCGCGATTGAATATCCGAAACGGGAGCAATGGCTCGTCCATTTCGTGCTTGCCAAGCAGAATGGCACTCATGGCAGGCGTCAGCGTGAGCGCGACCACGGCCGACAAGACCACGGAAATCGAAATGGCGATGGCAAACTGTCGATACATGACCCCGGTCAGCCCCGGCATGAAGGCAACCGGCACGAAAACGGCCAGCAGCACCATGGTCGTGGCGATAATCGGCCCGGAAACCTGTTCCATGGCCTTGATTGCCGCCTCTTTGGCATGCAGATGCTGTTCGTGCATCAGCCGTTCGACGTTCTCGATCACGATGATGGCATCGTCAACCACAATCCCGATTGCCAGGACAAAACCGAACAGGGTCAGCAGATTGATCGACATCCCCGCGAGGTACAAACCTGCGAGGGCGCCAATCAATGCGACGGGGATGGCAATCAGCGGGACCACCGTGGCTCTGGCTTTTTGCAGGAAGACAAAAATCACGAGCACCACCAACACCATCGCCTCAAACAGGGTCTTGAGCACCTCGTGGATGGAAATTCGGACGAAATCGGTGGTGTCGAGCGGTACGGAGTAGGTCAGATCTCCGGGGAAAGCCTTCTTCAGTTCGACCATCTTGGCGCGGATAGCCGCCACCACATCCAGGGCATTGGCGCCGGGCGACAGATAAATCCCGATCGGCACGGTCGGCTTGCCATTGTAGGTCGCGTTGAAGCCGTACGTCTTTGTGCCAAGATCGATACGTGCCACATCTTCGAGTTTGAGCGTGCCACCGAGCGCATTCGACTTCAGGATAATGTTCTTGAACTGCTTGACGTCCCGGAATCGGCCGTCTGCCTTGATGGTATAGGTAAAGCTCTCGGCCTTGTCATTCGGGGCATCATTGAACTTGCCCGCAGCGAATTGGGCGCTTTGCGTCTTGATGGCATTGGCGACATCGGTCGGCGTCAGGCCAAAATGGGCCAGTTTGGCCGGGTCGAGCCAGATGCGGATGGAGTAATCCTGGGCGCCGAACAGTTTCGTGTCGCCGACGCCGGGTACGCGCTTGAGTTCATCGATGATATTGAGCAAGGCGTAGTTGGAAATGAACTTGGTGCTGAACTCTCCCTTTTTCGACAGCAGGGTGATGACCATCAGGATGTCGCTGCTTTTTTTCTGGACCGTGATGCCCTGATCGCGGACTTCCTGTGGTAGCTGCGACAGCGCTTGCTGAACCCGGTTGTTGACGTCGATGGTGGCCTGATCGGGATCGGTACCATTCGCGAAAGTCGCGGTCAGTGTCATCGTGCCATCGTCTGAGCTGGTCGACGTCATGTACAGCATGTTTTCCACGCCGTTGATCCGTTGTTCGAGGGGTGCGGCAACGGACTCGGCAATGGTGGCAGCATCGGCGCCATTGTAGGTGGCCGTTACCTGCACATCGGGCGGCACGATCTGCGGATACTGTTCGATCGGTAACCCGGTAAAGGCGGCGGCACCGGCCAGCGTGATGACGATCGCCAGCACGGAGGCAAAAATGGGCCGCTGGATGAAATAGCTTGAAATCATATATTGTCGCCAGACCTTTGAAGCGTTTTTGTCACGGAAGCCAAGGAGTGCCTGGCGTTATGATCCAGCCAGGGGTTCGATCTGGATGCCCGGTCTCAATTTGATCAGGCCGTCCGTGACCACGCGCATACCGGCACTCAGGCCGGATTCAATGATCTGCCCCTTGTCGCTGTCCGGTCCGAGTTCGACGGGCGTGAGATGCACTTCGTTATCTTTGGAAACGGTGTAGACCGCATAGCTGCCGGGACGGACACCGCTGGTCAGGGCCGTTTGCGGGATGACCAGCGCGTCCTTGAACTGCGCGACTTTGATCTTGATCCGCACGAAGGCATTGGGCTTGATCACGTCAGCGTGATTGGGGAACAAGGCGCGCATGGTGATGGTGTTGGTTTGCGGATCGACGGTGATGGATCGATAGTTGACGACGCCATCAACCGCTTTGCCAGCGGCCAGCAGGATGGCGGGCGTGGGATGTTCGGCGTTCGGATTCAAGGCCTGTGTGGTGGCGTAGGGGTTGTCGGACGAATAGGTCAACAGGACCTGAATCGGGTCGATGTCGTTGATCTGGACAAGTTCGTCGCCCGGCTTGATCAGGTTGCCGACCGCGACGGACCGCAAACCTGCGATCCCGGTAATGGGCGCCGTGACATGGGTGTAGTCGACATTGATCTGAGCCGCATTGACCTTGGCATTGGCTACTTTCAGGGCTGCTTTGGCGATTTCCAGCGCGGATTGGGCATCATCCCGATCCTTGACGCTGACGACACCTTTGGCAAACAGGGTACTGATCCGGTTCCAATCCCGCTGTGCGGCATTCAGCGCTGCCTGGGCCGAGCTGACCGCTGCCTGCGTTTCATGCAGGGTGGCGACATAAGGCTGGTCGTCTATCTTGAATAACGGGTCATTTTTTTTGACCAGCTGCCCTTCGGTATAGGCACGTGCGTTGAGAATTCCGCCGATCTGTGCGCGTACGTCGACACTTCGGTTTGCGACGGTGCTGCCCGTGAAGGTTTCATACACCGTGACGGATTGCGGGTGTACGGCGGCAACCGGAACGATGGGTGGTGGCATCTTGTGCGCGGGCGGTGTTGCCGCCAAGGCCGGGAGGCCAAAACACGTCAGTCCACAGAAGAAAGACACCCCGATGAGGTGTCTTGCCGTCAACTGTTTTCGAGAAACAGGCGCCGAAATCGCAGGGCAGGAAGGCATGATGGTATAGGTTTCCGCGACAATAATTAATTGGATAGTCTGCTAATAATTTAGCATGCCTTTTAAGTATTGACCATGCAAATCGTTCGGGTATTTGCCGCGAATTTTGAGGGAAATTCCCGATGTTTCACGCGCAGGATTTGACGAAGATTCACGCGGGGCGCTGCCTGACAAGCTAGCTGTCGACTTTCCAGGCGCAGGTTTTGTCCTGTTTTCACCCGTTGGCAGGATGCGCAGGTATCTATCGTGTTTCGGATGCCTGCGTGCGTTGATCAGTCCTGTTGGGTGGGTGCCCTGAGAAATCCTGCATGGGAAAGCAGCGCGCGCGCGAGGTCGGCGGCCGTCGTATCTGTGGTCCCGGTGGCTGGCTGCGTATTGGTGCCCCAGATGAAGTAGGGGGTTTGACCCCCTGGCATGCCCAGCTTGTCGTAGACCGTGCTCATGATGGGGACATGGTCGCCGTACCAGCACAGCCAGCCGGGGCGGTCGCTCTGTGTCAGTGTTTGGGCAACGTGCTCGGCCATGAGGCTGGCATTACGCAGGTGCCGCAGATAAATGGTGAGGTCTTCGCATTTTTCGGGCGGCGGACTCGCGTACAGCGAGGCGAGATCATCGGGGTTGACGTTCTCGAGATGCAGGGGGCCATGGTTTTCCATGGTGATCACGAAGATGAAGAGTGGCGTTTCGGCGGTATCGATCAGGTCGCGTATCCGGGTGGCAATGGCCTGGTCGGCGACATAGGGACCGAATTTATCATCCGGGGTGAAGGACTTGATGTCGATGAACTCATCAAACCCGAGCAAGGGGTATACCCGTTCCCGATCGTAAAAGCTGATGGGGTAGGGGTGGATGCAAATGGTTCGGTAACCCAGATTTTTCAGGGCGCGGGCAATGCTGCCATTCTCCGCGGTCTTGATGGCTCGATAGGGGTTGAATTGATGCACGCCGAGATCTTCGCCCTTCTTTCCGGCCAGGAAGGCAAACTCACTGCGGACGGTATTTGCCCCCCAGGCGGGTACGGTGCAGGTTCCTGCTGCGACTGCCTCCGCACTCAGACGGTCCAACCCCGCCGTCACTGACGGTGCAATCTGCGACCAGAGCGTCCGGGGATCGAAATAGGATTCGCTTTGCACCGCGACCAGATGAGGTAGCGGATCATCGTCTGTTTTTTCCGCAGCCATCAAGGGGGATTCCCACGAGGCTACCGGGCTGAAGTAAGCCAGACCGTAGCTCCACAGACAGCTCAGCAGGCCGTGCCGGGTTAGATCGAGCTCGGGATCGAAGCTCATGGGTGTGCGTGCGCTATTGCCGCCGACGATCAGCGCCGCGGCCAGCGCAAACAGGCCTGCAAATCTGGCGAGCGTCTGGGGATCGAAACTGAGGCGATCCTCAGCCCAGAATCCCAGACCGATGGCGGTAGCGACGCCCAGCGCGGCGGCGATGGCGCGCCACCAGCCCAAAAAGGGGATATAGAGCCTGGGATGGCGGATTGCATCGATGAAATAGTCGTAATCCTGGAAGACGAACGGCTCACGCAGCGCCAGATATTTTGCATTGTTCACCATGACCAGTGTCAGCAATCCTGCGGAGACAAGGGTCATCGCAAACCACGGACGGCCCAGCACCAGGGTAAGCACCGCGTAAGCAAGCAGCCACAATCCGGCGTGCAGGGTGATGTCGGCAGCGCCGCGACGATGAAAATGATTTGGTCTAGGGCGGAGCAGCAGTTCCAGCGCAAACGAAAGCAGTAGGCCCGTGAGGGCCGCAAATACGATTGAAGTCATGATTGAAGCTTAGTGATATCCCATTTGTTGAACAATCCAGCCGGAAATTCCGGCTGGAAGAACGGCCAAAAACCAAGTTCCGAGATTCAGCGGGAAGGGAAAGCTGATCCGGGCCTGATTGCAGGACAAGCCACGTCGAATTCGATGGGCTGCCGCATCCGGTGACATCTCGAACGGTTTGGGACCAGGCATTGCGGCACACATGGGAGAGGAAACATAACCCGGCATGATGACATTTACTTGAATGCCCATGGGGCCCAGCCAGCCGCGCAGCGCTTCGCCATAGGCCTTGAGTCCGGCCTTGCTGGCGCTATAGGAGGGCGTTACGGGCAGGCCAAAATAACCCGCGAGCGAACTGATCAGCGCAATCTGGCCCTTACCGTGTGGCCGCATGTGGCGAATGGAAACTTCGGCCAGGGCCATCACGCTGAGCAGGTTGAGGGTGATCAATTGCCGGGTATCCGACCAGGACTCCGCCTCGCCGTTGGGACCGATGTGAATATTCATGCCGGCATTCAATACGATCAGGTCGAGGTGATGTTCTTCGTAGATGGTTTCAAGCCAGGCTCGGGACGCATCGATTTCGGTCAGATCGCCCTGATGAGTGATGACCGTTGCGCCAAGATCGGCACAGGATGTCCTGATGTTTTCGAGTTCTGCCGGGTTTCGACCGTGCAGAATCAATAGGTTGCCCGGTGCGGCATAGGTGCGGGCCAGCGCGCTGCCGATGGCTCCGGTAGCCCCGGTAATCAGGATTGTGCGCGGGTCAGTTGGATGCATCGAGCAATTCCTCTAGGGGTGAGCGTTCTGCGAGCAGGCGTGGGATGGCCCCTTCGATCACCATGTTCATGCCGGTCCGACAGTAGAAACCGCCGTTGATCTGCGTCGTGGCCAGTGCCACCGAGCGGAAGGCCATGAACAGATTCTTGTCCGGGGCACAGGTTTCATCCCAGAACCGGTCGAGTTCGCAATCAGTCGTTAATCCTTTCATGGCGTAGATGGATGGCGCCAGGGCGGCGACCGGCGTCCCGCGCTCGAGCGCCAGGGTGCCGACCGTGCTATTGGCGACGACCACACCCGTCGCGCAGCGCACCATCGTTTCAAGATCACCCCCTTCGAAAAACCATACGCGATGGGCGATACCCAATTCACGGATAATTTCTCTGCAGACCCGCTCGTGCGAGACGAGTCCCGGGTCGAGTGGATGGTTCTTGATGATCAGCAGCGCATCACTTGGGGCATATTTGGCGAAGGATGTCAGCACGGTACGCATCACTCCCCCGACACCATCGAAGGTGGAATGATCCCGGATCTGGGCATCGCCATCTAATTGTAGCGGCAGTAAATAAAATGGCTGGCCGGTTTGCAGCATGCGGGAAAGGCGTTTCAGATCCTGGGGCAAACGACGGCGGAGGCGCAACATCCGCCAGACATAACCGATATATTCCTTGGGCGCGGCATACAACGCATGCGTGCGGTAGTTCGGGAAAACGAACGGATTCAGCAGCCCGGCCAGGTGGTACAACACATCGTTGATCGCCCGCTGCGAGAAGGGCACTCGAAACGGCAACCGTGCCGGGATCACGGTAACTTTTTTGACGGCGGACATATACCAGTGCGGGTCGGTCGGCAGTTGCGAGTGGCCGTTCACGCCAGCCCGTTCAAGTGTCACCCAGTGCGGGCGGAAGTAACCTTCCTCGAACACATGAACACGAATACCCCGTTGGCCTGCCGATTCAATGAAGGGGCGGTGCACGGGGCGGCGATCACCGAAGAGGATGATATCCGTAACTGCCGTATCGTCCAGCAGGGTGTCGCTCCAGCCAGGCAACTCTTCGAGTTTTCCCTGAAACAGACTGGCGCCGTCGAGCCGCCAGAAGGCCAGATCGCCCCCGTTGAAATGAACCTTGCTGACACGGTGCCCCAAGCTCTTGATTCGTTTGGCCAGCAATGTAAAGAAAGGCGTAGCCGGTCCTTGCAGGAATAAAAAATGCCGTTGGTTCACCGTACCCCCACTACGTAACGCAAAATCACCCGCATCCCCCGTCGCCACCAGGGTAGTTTCCCGCCCGTTCGACGTTTTTCGGCCAACAGCACCTGTGTGGCGGATTCCGGGGTCGTCAAAACTTTCTTGTCCCAGTCGAAATAGACCGGGTACATGATCAATGTGCCTGCAACCAGTTCGTCCAGCGTGAGTCGTCGATGACGACGGGGCGGCGGGCAACGATCATCCGTCAGCCCCCAGCCGCTGAAAAAGGGCTGCCCGTGGCATACAACCTTTCGGCCGCGCAATAATGCCTCAAATCCCGCCAGCGAGGTCATGACATGCACCTCATCGACCCGGGGCAGAAGCTGGGACATATCCAGATCGACAATCACCTCGTCGGCCAAGGTATCCGCCCGGTGTTCATCCGCGCCTTCGGCCCGCAAGCGCGCCACGACATCGGGGTGCGGCTTGTAGATCAGGTAATCGCCCGAGTCGCATTCGGTGCGAACCTGTTGGAGCAAGTCCCAGTTGGTGCTGATGGGGCCCGCGCCCACAGCCAGCGACGCATCCGACTCGACTTGTCCCACGACCAGGATGATGCGTCCTGTGCTCTGGGGCGGATTCCAATCGGCAGAGCCCACATTGTATTTGGTCAACCCGGATAAAAGTATGGTTTCCTGCAGGCGGCGGGCGCGTTGGCACAATTCGGGGTCCTTGATCCCTGCTTGCAGAATGGCTTCCAGTCGGGACGGCGTTCGGGGGTCATAGTAGATTCCGGCCGGATCGAAGACCCAGGAAACGGGGCGGATCAGATCGGCGCCCAGCCCGACGGATCTCAAAAACCCATCTTCGATACGTATGACTTGCCACGCGTCGGTGTGCGCAGCATAGGGCACGTCAGCGAGTCCCCAGACGGCCACGGTTGCGCCGTGATGCAGCTCAGGCCACCGATCGACGAAATGAACCCGTGCGTTCGGAAAGCTGATACGAATGGCAGCCCGCTTCCAGCGGGAAAAACCGTGCGCCCAGACGTCCCCGGTAATTTCTGCGGGGTGCCAATTCACAAGGGTGGGATTATTCATGGTCCATCAGTGATTCAAGCAGGCGATCCACAACGACGAAATGTTCGGCCCAGGTGGGTGTCTGGAATGCACCCAGTCGTTGGCGCTGATTCGCTCTCCGGGGCGATGCGGGCTGCATGGCATAGTCCAGAATCGCTTCGCGCCAAGCCTTGCCATCCAGGGGATGAATGTATTCAGGAATGTCTGCCGCCAGTTCGCGGAAAACCCGAAGGTTGCTGGCAATCACCGGGCAGCCGACGGACAAGGCTTCGATCATCGGCATGCCATAGCCTTCGACAAAGGCCGGAAACAGCAAGGCCTGCGCATGCGTTAGCCAGGTCACCAGTTCCGTATCCTGGCAATGCGGTAGCTCGATGACGGCATTTTTCAATGCGGGGCTGCGATCCAGCAGATCGATGACCTGTTCGCATTCCCAGCCCCGTTGGCCAATCACTACAAGTTTGGGTACCCGTTCTTCACCTAAATCCTGGACCAGCTCGCGCCAGAGATGCAGGAGCAGCAAATGATTCTTGCGCGGTTCGATGGTGCCCAGAACCACAAAATATGGCTCAGACAGCGGACGCATTTCTTCGGGTTTCGGCATTTTGGCCGGCCCCAGGAGCGCGACGGCATGCGGGGGCAGGGTGACGCCCTGTTTCGCCGCGTACTCCAGCAGGCGCAGGCGGGTGTCCTTGGAGTTCATCAGCAATCCCGCCCCCGACGACAACATGGTCCGCAATCGTTCAGCATGGCGCACCGATTCTCCCGCTCGGCAGAATTCGGGGTGTGTCAGCGGAATAAGATCGTGCAGAAAATACACGGCTTTGATGCCTGCCTTGGCAATGCGCCGGGTGTAGTCCGGATCGTCGAGACCGGAATGCCCCGTGTTCAACAGGATGCTGCCGTACGGTATGGCCTGATGGTTGAAAACCAGCCCTTTGCCGACGATCCAGCGTGTTAGTGCTGCAAACGAGGATGGTGAACGCAACAGGATCGAGAACAAAGTTCGGGCATCCTTACCCTGCAGAATGATCCAGCGGCCTGAATAGCGCACCAGGGCATCGGCGTGTTTGCGCACATGTTTCACGTAAGCCAGACTGACCCGATCCACCCCGGTCGGCAACCGCCCCTGCATGGCGCGATCCACGAGTCGGGTTATGTCAATGATCATGCCCGCCAACTGTCTAATTCCCGATGGCTTTCAGAGAGGTGATCGAGTAGACCGACGAGGTCACGATATTCAGGAACTTCTGCAGCTCGGCTGCCGGCGCGTTGGAGACATACAGCACATCGTTATTATGCATCTTGAACCCTTGTGCCATGAGCAAGGAGCCGGGGTTTCTCATATCCAGCACATACACCACCGGCACTTTTCCGTCGGCGGTCTTGGGCGCCTTGGGATCCGAAACGCCGAGATCGGTATCATCGGCCAGTCGGAATACAAATACGCCGCGGGCATCGGCGCGATTATCCTGCAGGCCACCGACGCGGCCCAGCGCCTGTGCCAGGGAAATGCCCTGCGATTCGAAATTCAACTCTTCATTCTTGGTTGTCGCACCCAGAACGATCAGGCTCAGCGGTTGGTGCGTGACTGTGATCACATCACCGGGCGCCAATGGAACATTCTGGCTCGGGTCCTGAATTACGTGCTTCAGCGGCATGGATACCACATGGCCATTTCTGGCCAGCTGAATGGTTTCCTTGCCGACAGACTGCTTAACACCGCCGGCCGCAGCCAGAGCATCCAGCAGGCGGTCGCCCTTGGCCGTCAGCGGCATCTGCAGGCTGCGCCCGACATCGCCGACGATAGTCACGGTTGCAGTGGTGTTCTGGGCCATCCGTACCAGAACCTGGGGATCGTGTGCCTTGCCCCGCAGTTTTTTCTCGATCAGCGTTTGAATTTGCTGGGGGGAGCGGCCCGAGACGTGAATCACCCCCGCAAATGGAATATCGATCGTCCCTTCCGCGGACACCATTTGCTCGGGGAAAGACACCATGCGGGTGGTCGAACCACCGACGCTATCCAGAGGGGCTGATGAAAATAGGGTGGCTGGCGGCGCTTCCCACAAGGAAATCGACAGTACATCGCCGGGCCCGATAAAGTAGGCGGAACCCAGCTTCGACGGAAATTGCGTCGAGAAATAGGTGTGTTTGCGCTCTTCCTCAAGTTGACGAATCACCGTGTCATCCACTTTGATGACCTTGATGGACGCGTTTTTCTGCTGACCGGCTCCCGAAATGTCATGGGCGCTGGGGCCACTGGCGGGTAACCAGGCCGATGTGGTGGCGCAACCCTGCAAAGCCAATAGCGGTGCGAGAAGCAGTCCGATGGAGCAGACCTTCGTGATATTCAAATTTTCAGCCTCTGTGTCATTGCACCGAACCCGTGTGGCTTCGGCGTTATTGTAATTTTTCCCGCCCGTTCGTGGAAGTATTTCCCACTTAAGTCGGTTTATTGTCTGTTAGTAAGCGTTCTTTATTTACGCCGTAATCTGTTCGCATAGGCCACTTGCTGGCCAAAAATATCTTATTTATGAACGCCAGTTTTCCAGGACCGTCATTATTCGGGAACACAGTGCGACAGCGCGCTCCCGCGATGCGGCCTCGGTATAACAGCGCAACTCCGGTGCATTTCCGGACGGGCGCAGGTGAACAATTTCGTCATTCGACAACACTACGCGAACGCCGTCCGTCCAGTCCATGCTCGTCGCCCTGGCGTCTGTTGCCGCGCCGAATACCGTATCAAAATTAGCCATGGCCGACTCATTATCCGGCATAAAGTCAGCCATTCTGGCGGAGGTGAGGGCCGTTGGGAACTCTTTCAGTCGATCGCTATGGGAGAAACGCTGCGGCAGCGCCGCAACCAGACCCGAAACGGGGAGTCTCTGATGTTGGCTGGCCATCAGTACGGTCAGGATCGGCAAGAGGGCATCGCGGGTGGGCAAGGCAGCCAAGGTTCGGTTCTGGTGTACAAAATCAGTAGCCAGCAGAAAACCGCCATTGGCCTCAAAACCGCAGACACGAGCGGCGCCTTCGTCAATGGCCTGCATCATGGCAGAAACGACATAGGGCGAGCCGATCCGCGTGCGCATCACACGGGCGAAACTGCCGGATTTTTCCAGTGCCGTATTGCTGCTGACCGGGGT
>Ga0307375_10003261_pt1 | contig 16065 bp, 18 predicted proteins | sample TR1MG_FD_202531 | JGI IMG/M metagenome (GOLD analysis project Ga0307375, IMG submission 202531) | Soil microbial communities from Risofladan, Vaasa, Finland - TR-1 | ecosystem: Environmental > Terrestrial > Soil > Coastal area > Acid sulfate soil | place: Finland: Risofladan, Vaasa | collected... | reverse complement strand
TGAACGTAAAGCGCCTTGAACAGATCATCGAAAAAGAAAGATGAATCATTTTCTTGAACCGCCTCTTTGGAGCTCACGGCAGAGAGCGATTGGCCACCGGCTTTGACTGAGCCGATCCGGGTAATGTCCTGAGCCGAGACTCCGGTAAGGAATGAAGAATCAATATCGGGATAGACTTTGTTGAAATTGACATACCAGGCGCCGGCCCGGAAGTTTGTCCAGAAATCCTGAATCTGTCCTATATCCAGTTCGCAGAGGAGGATTTTCTTCGAGACGGGTTTATTTATCAGCGTCTGCAAATCGGACATTCTCTCAAATTCCTTCTATGGCACATAATCAATAAAAATCCAACCTCGATTATACGGAGTAGAATCATAATTTACATTATCAAAACCACCCCCCGTGTATCTATACAAAGCAACATTTGCCCCACCAATACTAACTCCTCCAAAACCAACACTTGCAGGAGAATCATAACGATTTATAGGGCATCGTGTATTATCTCCATCATCTCGAATTGTTGCTGATACTCTAAGTATTTTTGCATAAGTTAAACCATGTGCAACATATAAATATTCTGTAAAATCCATATTCCAGTCGCCAATTTCCATGGCTTTTGTTAGGAAATAAATACCCGAATTCGCAAATCGTATGCCGCCTATGACCTCTGCAGTTCCCTGTATGATTAAATTACCTAAAGTCTCAATTGATCCATCAGCGCGGATCTTAATATTCAGATTATTCTCGAACCATTTTCCGAAAACATATTTCTTCGTGTAGAGTCCGCCTGCATCCTTATAGAGCCCGCCGATGTACCGGTCCAGCCCGTCGTAGAATCCTTGCTTGGCGGTACTCCAGGTAGGAGCCACGATGGTAAATTCGGCTGTCACCGCAACACCAGCAACCACGAGTTTGATATAAACGTTCTGACTATTGCCGATCCCTGCCCATCCGGTAATTGATTCATCGCCGGGGAATTCAAAGAGAGCATCGCCTATTTCCACGACTGACCCGGCTCCGATTTTGGGCTCGGCGTTGTTATCAAAATTCGTCAGGCTGATTCCCTGAAAACTTTTCCGTTGTTTTTCGATCTGTGTAAGAGCTACCGTTACCTGTGACCCCGCCATTTAGAATACCTCCAAGAAATTGATTTCCAGAATCCATGTCCGATTATCCGTATCCCGCTTCCAGGACAATTCATCCTGATCGATCAGGCAGTAGATAGGTCCGACAATATCAAGGGAGTCCTCCCAGATAAGGAGAAAAACGGGTTTTATCCGGTCGACCTCCTCCCACATCGCCTCGATTGCGGCCTTCTCCGAATCGCTGATAAAAGGAAAGCTGAACCCAGGGGAACGATATTTGTAGCCCACGTCGCCATAAGATTGACCGGTAATTGAAATGTTTCTGTTCGAGGTCGTCTTTTTCGGAATATCGAATCCACTTGCCACCGGCGGCATCTGTAAACGAGGTCCAAATGAAAGTCTGCCTACCTCGATATAACCATCGGTATTGGCCGGATCATCGAAGAAAAATCGCCAGAAACGAAGGGCCGCAGAGGTGAAAAGTTTGGTCATGATGTCAGCATTATAGGTGATGGTTTCATTCAGTGTGGGAGGACCTCCCCAGGCATCCGTATCGTTTCCCTGAATCTTGATTGTTGCCCCGGAGGTCAAATTATGCGCAGCGATCACCGCACAGTCCGCCGTTATCGTGTTTCCCACCCCGGCATCGATTTTGATATACTGGTCTAAAAGTGAGTTCGAGCGCCAGCTATTGACCAGGTGGATGTTCTGCAAGCCGGAAGCAGGGAAATTGCCCTGCTCGGAGCTCACGATGAGGTTATATTTATCTAGTTCGTTATCCCAAATTATAATCATCGTTTGATACTCTTTGGATTTATCCTGATCAGGCCATTATCGGAAGCCCGATTGATATCGTCATAGAGAACATGACTGCCCAGCTGCACAATTATATGGATAGGAGGAGATTCTCTGCCCTCCCCCCCAGGCGTGACTTGTAGATGCTCCCCGGATTCAGCGCGGAATAGATAGGAGTCATTGGGATAGCCCGGAGGTACAATCATATCCACGCCCTCGGCATAGGCCGGAACAGGTTTGGCAGCGCTGAGCGCAGCTATTTGTATACCGCTTTGTATAGTGGCCATCGCCACCATGGGAATGGCCCAGGGAAAGCCAAGTTTCATGCTTTCGATGATAGCCCTAGCTGCAGCTGCCACGGCTCCCACAAGTTGAAACTTCCAGGATTGCAAGGCTGCCTTATACTCTAGGTTCGCTTCTTCCTTGCGGAAATCCTCGGCCAGTGCTTTCTTCTCTTCTTCGGTTCCTTCAAAGCCTTCCAGCTCTAAATCATGCTGCCTGCGCATTTGTTCGAGTTCCCGACTTGCTCGGGCACTGTTGATGGAATCTATCTGACTCCAGATATTGACCATAAAATCCATCGCCGCCTGTTCTACTTGCTGTTTGTGCGCCGCTACTTCTGCAGCGAGCCGTATCTCTTCCGCCGCCGCCTCTGCACGAATCCGAGCGCTTTCTTGCTCATAGGCCAATTCTGCATCCAGGCGTAACTGGTAGGCGTCCATCGCCGCTTCGGTCTCTGCGGTCATAGCATCTATATTTTCTTTCCAGGTATCAGCGGCATCGACCTCAGCATCCCGTTGCTTATAGAGCAGATTAAGATAATCTTGAATATCCTGTTTGTATATCTCGGACCGAGGCAACCAATATTCCCATCTAGCGATTTCTGCATCGAGGATCTTCCGCTGCCCTTCAGGAGTTTTGGCATGTGCAGCATTTACTTCCTTGATCCACTCAGCAAGATCTCGTTGTTTTATTGCCTCCGCTTCCGCAGCAGCAGCAGCTTCCGCATTCCCCCTTTTCCTCTCGTCTTGGGCCTTGGCCTCCCAACGCATAGCATCTGTTAGAGCTCTCTGTTGTTGTTTGAGCGATTCGATTTCTTGATTTGTCTGCTCTTCAAATGCTACTCCGGTTATGGCAGCCGCCTCTGCGCTCTGTCTTTGCAATTCCAGTCTTTCTCTTTCAAGTTTTGCGAGTTGCAGACTTACTACTTCCAATTGTTCGGCAGTAGTGAGTTCGCGCCTCTGTGCTTCCTTGACCAATTCTCGCAGACGGGTCATCTCGGCCGTCGCCTTAACGGCCTGTTCGACAATCTGAGTTAACCATTCTACGGCCGGATGCATAAAATCCGCGAGCGCGCGGCCGCCCTGTTCCTTGAGATCACCTATGGCATTTTGTAATTGCAGCATCGCTCCGGTCGATGTCTCTGCCTCCGCACGGGCAATCTGGAAACCGTTGGCCATAGCTTCCTGGAGAATTGCTTGCCTTTCCGCTTCATCGCTGGCCGTGCGTAGCGCTGGAATGTAACGGGATAACTGCGCATAGTTTCCTTGATAGGCTAGGGCGATTCCCCGCAGCGCCGTGTTCATATCGATCCCGAATGCCCTGGATAGACCGATTGCCCCCTGCGTGGCTTCGAGCATCTTATCCCGGGCGATCCCGAGGCTCTGTGCCTGCTGCAAGAGCCCGAGGGTCTGTTCGTCGCCCACGGTCGTGACGTCCTGGATTCCGGAGGCGAAGGTTTTATACTGCTCCATCAGATTATCAACATCTCCGCCGGTCGCCCGGATTGCGGCAGCTAGCGAAGCCTCGGCCTTCTCTTGTACGGCATAGGCAGCGACTAAATCTTTACCTATTCGGATCAAACTCCTGATAGCGATAACAGCGCCGCCAATGCCGAGAGCCGACATGGCGAACTTCGAGAATTTCGCCATGCGATCCTGAGAGCCCTTCAAAGAGGTATCGAGCTCTTTAGAATCGCCTGTAACTTTATAGACTAGGTGCCCGACAATATTTTTAGTTGCCATTTTTACGTATCACCCTACCAATCGGCGGCTTAATCCAGGATAGATCCTGCCCGCTCGGTTTTGATGGCGGCGTCAGCCACTCTTCCAGCCCCTTGGTCAAGAACTCGTAGTGCTTTTTACTCGCCGGATGCAACTCCCAGCGCATCACGTGAGCGATTGCTTCCTGTACTTCGAGCATATCCATCTCGCCCCAGATATACACCGGAGTCATATACGGCCAGTAGCGCCCGAGGAGTAGCGTCACGCGGTCCCATCGGATCGATCCTCCTTTTCTTTTTTTTTTACGTTGCCATCCTTCTGATCCTTCATCATCGATTTCATAATGAACTCTCGGTAATCTGCCTCATCGGCGTTTTCGATCCACCACTGCCGGTCGAAGTCATATCCATTTTTTGTCAGCAGCAGTTCCAGGATATCCAATAACCGATCAATTTTGTTCTCTGCGAACTCATCGATTTCACGGCTGATATCCTCCGTGAGTTTGGCGAGTTCTTTTTGCCCTTTCGTTTCGGCGGCAACTTTCTGATAGACATCGATTTTTTCAAGATATGCCATGCTCTCTTTAACGAAAGTCGTCCAGAGCTGCTGCGCGCCTGTAACCACCCGGCGGATCGTAAAAGACTGCCCCGCGATCTCAAGAGTAACCGTTGATCGCGGGGTGTTGTCCAAATTGACGTTGTGCTCAGTCATTACGGGAAGATCAACCCGATCTCATCGTAGATTTCGATGAGCTGTTCTCCGGCCGCCTTGGTCGTATCAAGCCCTCCAACGAGTTTCACAGGGAGCGATAATGGATCGTCACCCGCCGAATCCGGGAAACTAAGGGTCAGCCCCGACTCGTTCGTCACGCTCCATAGCCTGGCCCGGAACACTTTACCGGCGATTGTCTTGGAGAACTCCACGATCTTGGCCACAAGCTCCACGCTTTTCTCACCCATGACCAGGGTATAGGCTATAGCCGGCGTATAATCGCTGTCCACCGTGATCACCTGATCCTCGGTAGTGACAAGAGCGGAGTCGATGATATTGATTCCCCATTTGCCGTCAGGCGCCATGAGCACGAAATAGTCCGTATCCAATACAAGCTCATCAACCCCAACGATGGTAATGGTACCGCCCACGGAACTTGCCCACAGACCCGTTACCAACGGGGTATCGACCACCAACGTCACGACCGCCGCCACCGGTGTTGCGGTGATTCCGGGAACGCCATAGGTAACATCGTTGATTACGGCCGCCAACTCGATTGCATCATCGGGATCGGTAACGCCGACTTCGAACTCCCGGAGAGCTGGGTTTGTAGCCGCCGCTGCGGTAAATACCAGTCCGTTGATAGTCACTGTGTCACCGGCAAGAACAGTTGCCAATGTGAGCTCGAGGGTCGTGTCTAAAGAACCGGCGACGCGATTAATCGTCGGCACAGTACCGGCTCCATTTTGATGCGCGAGCGGATAGAACCGATCCCACAACCAGTTCCCAACGGCGATTATCTCCGGCTGATCCGAAAGCAGGGCCCCGGGTGTATAATCGAGCTTGGCCGCCCCGTCAAGAAGCTTCACGATGTTCGGCAAATGGAATTGATACAATTCGAAATTCGCCTCTGCCTTTGGATTTTTAATGAAATCGATAAGCGTTTCCGCTTTCGATCCCATTACCTTTACCTTGTCATAGGTAATGCCGATCGAGGCGTCCCCCTTGAGGACCCCCAGATCGAGCAGGCCCGGTACGGTATTACCGATTTTAACCGTACATCCTGCCGGAATTTGAACTGAACCATAAGCCATTTCTCACACCTCCAGATAATTGATTCGAATATCGACGGGTGCATGAAATATCCCGTCTTCTGCCAGGACTCTATCGTCCTGATAATTCCCTGCCACGACCATAGTTCCCCATGTTCCCTGATAGCCATCGAGCGCCGCGATGAGGATCTCCGCCCCTTCCAGGGCCCGGAACTCGCTATTTGAAAAATAACTGAGTTGGAACAGCGGTGAGCCGAATCCGACTTTCCGCAGGCGACTACCCGTAATTTTATTGATAACCACGTAATCGAGTTTTGTGCCCTGGGGAGCAAGCACGAAAAATACCTTGCCCTCACCGATCTTCGCGGTCAGTGGTGCGTGTGCGCGCAAGTATTCGTACAATTCCTTTTCGATACTCATACCGGCTCCTTACACCGCTTAGCGATCGCTTGCCCCATTTTCTCCCGCGTTTGTTCTGCGGCTTTGCGCATCACTCCCTGCGGGGCCATCTTGTGGCTACCCCACTCTACCAAATGTGCATGAGGGGCTACCTTGCCGCCGGAGTACAACGCCCCTTCCAGCGTCTGCTCATTCAGCGCGTAGCCGAGGCTGCGCATATACCGTCCGCTACGCTTATGCGGCGAGGCCAGCGTTTGTGCGGCTGACAAAATGATGTTCTCGCAGTCTGCCAATCCTTGCGCAAACTTCCGCCGGATGTTGGCCTTCACCTCTTCCTCGCGGCTCTCAGTCGTTACCTGTACTTTCATTCCGGTATCTGCTCCTTAATCATCAGCTGCAATTCCCGATGCCGTTCCTCCGGATCGATCACCGCAAAAATCTGATAGATCCGACTGCCGCACACAATCCGCATCGCCGGCGTCACTGCCGGCACGTAGGGGATCCCGATCCGGCCTGTAATCTCGGAGTTGATCTGCTGCGCCCTCAGCAGTTCGCCGCCACGCAGCGGCTCGATACTGCCCCATACCGTAACGTGCGTCGCCCAGGTCGGGTCTGCACCCCAGCCGACTCCCGGGACAGGCCGCTGAATCGTCAACCAGTGCCGGCGCGCTCCCGCTCTCATACGCCCCCCACGCGGTCCAGGCCGAGTAAAGCGTTCACTGCGAACGCCACTTCCCGGACCTCTTTGATGTCCGTTGCTTCCCGATGCTCGTATAGATGTCCAGCCAAAAGTTTGATGGCCGTCCGGATGCGCTCAGGCACATCGGTGGCCAGGAGACCGTAACCTGTAGTGAAAGTCACGACGATACCCGAAAGCGGCTGTAAGGTCAGGGTTGGCCAATGCTTCCCGTAGGCCGGTGTGATGCGGGCCTTGTACCCGCGCACATCCTCTTGGTACTCGGCCGGAAGCAGCAGATTAGATAATCCGTCAGTACCGTAATATTCGATGCTGTCAACAATCTGAAGCGGCGGTAACGGCACGTCGATGATCTCCGGCCAGCCGTCCAGGGCGCCCTCCCAGGTCTGGGTAATATAGGCCCGGTTCTGATAGCCCTCGCAATATTGACGGGCTGCCGTGATGAAACCGGATAGAAGCGCATCCTCCAGACTCACCGGGGCACGTAGGATGAACGACACACCGAACTCACAAGCTACGCCGGCCACGGTGGCTACCGCACGGAGATATATTGCGAGCCCCGTGTACAAAATTTCGTAGACCGTTTCATCATTGGCGGGCGTTACGGTAGGAAAAGCACCGCCAACCACGTCAGTCCAGGCTGCGCCGTCCATCGAGCTTTGGAGTTTTGCGTCCACCGAACCGCCTCCGCCACAGGTGCCCGCCATCAAGATCGCAAGAATCGAATAGCCCAGCGTGCCGATTGATACTCCTACCAGTCCGTAAGCCAGTACGACCCCATGAGAGCCAGCGAGAATTGTCTGCTCGACAGTAAGCGCGGTGGCAAGATCCCCGGAATCGATCCGGAGATGGTCTTTCAACTCAACGAGAGATACCGGCTCAATCGTCGGCGGCGTTATCTGTGTGAGTCTCATCCTCCACCTTCCTCTTGCGCGGTCGATAGGTACGATGCTCCCCCGGCGGCTTTACTGCCCGTTCTGGTCCTGGCGGGATTGTACGTTCGGCTGGCGGTGCAACCGCTTGCTCTACTCGGCCGATCAATCCCATTGCCCGAAACCTTGAAGCCTCTCCGACATCCATCTCCACCATCTGTCCGGGCATCCGCACCAGGCCGTCCAATCGGAACGGCTTGATCACTTTGAACCTCATATATTCCTCCTCACGGTAACTTCCGCGATACCAGATAGCTGATGATGCAATCATTCTGCGGATCCGCGTCGAACTCGAAATCCACGCAGCCATCTCTGGGTGTTGCCCGCACACCGACCACCGTACCCGTCCCCGCATCGAGGATGCCCCAGGATACCAGGTCTGTTGACTCGGCACCCCGGATTGGGATCCGCACCACCACCCCGTAGTCCGCATTGGCGCTTGCCACTTGATGATTAGAGCCGACACCGTGACAAGTCCCATCTGCATCATGGCCGTTGTACTTAGCCTTGAGATCGTTTAAGCGCGTGATGCTTTCCTGAAGATTTACCGGCGCTGCGGCTGAAGCCAGAGAATGCTCTCCCGCCTCTTGCGCATCATGGTAAACCCAATTCGCCATAAGCTCTGCATCGGCATCATGCGCGTCGTAACTAGTGAGCATTTCTGCGGTCAACGCGAGTAAAGTTACCAGATCTATCGCGCCGCTTCCCACGATGATATTGTCGTCATCGATATGGGTAGTATGGTCAGCGGCATCGGCATAACTGTCGTTGATCTGCGTCCGCAGGTCGTTCGCCAGCTCGATTGCCGATTCCAACCCGGCGACGTTCTCCTCCCGCGAGGTGACCCGACGCGCCGTACCGTGAATCGCTTGCCAAGCTTCCGGTGCAAGCGGGCGGTGTATAGGCCCGACGATGTATCCCCAGCGATGCAGCGCAAGCGCACGGTGAAGCGGGAGCTCGACTTGCCAGCCTATCTGTTTCGTGATGCCGTCGATATCGACAAATGCTTTCGCAATCGTATATTTTGCCATTTCCTCCTCCTGATGAGGGAGATTGCTCCCCCTCATCTTCAATATCTTTTCAATACCTTATGCTACGGCCTGCGGCACCGGTGCATAGCGGGCATTACCCCGCACAAGTGCCACTGAAACATCGACGAGTCCTGTATTGGCGACCGGATTGTCGATAACAGCCACCAGGTTTGCGGCTCCGGGTATCAAATCCCCCATGTCTACTTCCAGATATGCTACTGCCTCCAGTGTGAGGAGATCACCTGCTATGATGGCAGTAACGGTTGAAGTCACGGTAATCGTCTCCTCCCCGGCAACCAACGATATGATGGTCACGACCGTACCGGCAAGAACTGCTGCGAATAATCTCGGTAGCAAAGTATTGATCTCGGTGGCAAGTTGAGCTGCGGTGTTCCATACTCCGGTACCCGGAACCCCCGCACCAGCCCAGGTAAATACCACGCCGTTGATCGTAATTGCGCCATCAGCAGATGCAGCAGTCTCGATGGAGAGTACCGAAGCCTGCACCGATGCTGTCACATTCTGGAATGCCCGCACCGCCGGACTATCGGCAGCTACCAGGGCCGCCAGGGCTCCAGAGGCCGCAGGGGCCACGATGCTGTCGTCAACGATGCCAAAATCCAGAATATCGGTATCCTGAAAAGTACCTGAAAACAAACTGAGTATGAACAGCGCTTTGCGTTCCCGGCCTACCGGGTACGGTCTGCTAACTGCCTGTGCGGCCGGCGCCAAGGCCGCTGTAGGAACAACGGCATTGTCGACCTTTAATATTTCTCCTAAAAGCTTTCCCATTTTCTTTCTCCTTGGTTTTTAAGCGGAGGCCCGAAGGCCCCCGTTGTTGATTTTCAATGCCGCTTACAGCAGCACTACAAACGGACTGACAGTCGAAACGCCATCCTCGAGGAGTAGCGGGGTTGTCAGCCAGGGTTGACCATCCACATTCCACCATGCCTTGATGATCGTCCGGTTGTGAACGAAGAGGGGATGCTCCGAGGCCGCCACCGCGATCCCAGACCCGTCCTTGATCAGGTAGTAATCCAGATCAACCAGCATGAGGTCTCCCTGTGCGCCCAGGACCGGGCTGCGGTGATTCAAGACCACCGGGATGCCGAGCATAGTACCCGGTGCCCCTTCGCGAGCATTGGGCTGCCAGACAAGAGGGCCTCCAACGCCGGCCACCATCGTCATTAACTGCGGCAAGGTGCTCTGCGAGGCAATCCAGGCCAACCGGCCGCCGAATAGAGCTGCGGCGTACATGGCCACGATATCGGCATACACAATGCCTAGCGCGCCTGTGCGAGCGATGTTGATGCACGCCGGATGCCCGATGATTCCTAAAGGCTGCCCGATGCCAGTACCGGCCAAGAATGCCTGGTCCTCGGCCGCGATGATAGCCTTGCGCAGGAGCGAAGTCACCAGCGCTCCGGCAGCAGCGGAGTTGCGCAGGAGTTTGTCGGTCAGCACCACATGCGCTGCAACTTCCTGGGGCTCCAGCTTGATCTGCTTCAGAGCTGGTTCGGTTTCAGGCTTAGCATGACCTTCCGCAAGCCATGTCACCACGACCCCGGAATACACACCCTTTGCGCCCGACTGGTCCAGCGAGGGGATCGTAATAGCCGCATCCGGGGGATCCCCGGCGGGAATCACCTGAGCCCGGGGCCGAATGGCGGCAGCCTGTGGATCGATCAGCCGGATTATCGTCTGGAACTGATCCGGCACGAGGAAACCGCCCGCGGCGCCAACACCCATGCTCATGACACGGCCTTCAGCTCCTCTCGGTGCTTCCCTCCGATGCAATGCCGGATCGCTCGGATTAAACCGAACCGCCTGCAGAAAGTCCCCGAACTCGCGGAACTCCTGAACAGTCGGCTGCGGTTCACCATCGTCCCGCAGATCCCCGCGCGGCTCATCGAGCGTTGTCTTGGCGATGGCGATTATCTCGTCCATCTTCCGGACTTCACCGGCAAGCCGTTCCTGCTCGGCGCGCTCCTCGTCGGTGAGTCCACGTTCCTCACCGATCACCTTATCCAGCAATTCTTTCTGTTGCTGAATAAACATTGCTCTCTTGTCATAGAGAGTTTTCAATCTTGGATCCATTTTAGGACCTCCAGTTTTTCTTAAGATTAGACCGGTTGATCCTGGTCAAGCACAGTTCTGTACAACCGCGGCGCCTCTAACAGCGCCCTGCCGCCGTCCCCGGGCGCCCCCGGTTCGGGCCGGTGCCGCAGCGCCAGATCTCTGCACCGCGCCATGACCACGGTCTCTTTGTATGCCGGATATGACACCGGCGAATAATCATATAGATTCGCAAAACTCAGGATCTCCCGCGTTTCGATCCTGGAATCATCTTCTCCCTCCCACGACCACTTGTCTTCTTCGACATCGAAGGCGAAGGACATCCGATTGATGATCTCATTTTGAATGGCCTCGTAGCCGTTGCGCCCCCAAATGGTCTTGGAGACATCAGCCCGGATGAATACTCCCTTCTCATCCTCGATGGCTTCCAGGGTTCCGGCACTGCGACGCGCCATCGGTTGCGAGCTCTCGTGATCCCAGAGCACCAACTCGTCGGCGTTCTTCAGCGCTTCAGTGGCTGCGCCCTTGCGTATGATCTCCCGGAAACCCCAGAGCGGTGCATAAACTTCATAGATGATCGGATATCCTTCGATGATCATGGCCCCATCCTCGCCAGTCAGCGCACGCATCGCGCCTGCAAAAGAAATAATTCTGCGTTCTACCTGTTCCATATTCTTCTCCTCTTCTTTGGCTGGCTCGAAAGCCCCATCCGCCTCTTTGCAGTGGGCCCGGGCCGCCTCTTCAGTCCAGATGTCTTTCGGATAGCGCATAGCCTGTAGTTCGCTTTCATCAGCGCTGATCACGCCGAAGATATAGTCGATGCACTTGCCATCGTGTTTCTTGTAGCAGTTCTTCCGCGCGTATTTCGGATAGTTCGGTGGTTTTAATCGGCAAGAATGTTCATTGGGAAATGGTCTCATTTCCAAATTTTCTTTATTCATTTTTTTCTCCTCATGCACTTGCTTCCACGCCACAATCACACCCGTCATGATATGGCGGATGTCGGCGGATACTCGTCACGACCAATGGTCGATCCGCTCCCTCGGGCTGGAAATCTCCCGGTTCCAAGAATGCGCCCTGGATCTCAATCACCTTGCCATCGAGCGCCAGGCAATAGGGACAGCTTTTGCCGTAGGATACCGAGACGAGCTTGGAAATACCCGCCAGGACAAAGACATTACGGGCAAAGGCGCTTTCCGCGCGGATACTCTCATGCACCCGTAAACGTTCCGGCCGTAATTCCTGCCAATCCTCCAACGCTGCTTCGGCTGCAATCTCCGGGTCCTCGGCGTCCGTTACTGCACCGGCCAGCGAGCCGCGCGAATGGCGAATATGCCGGTATACGAAGGTATCGCGGTAGCCGCCCGCACCGCTCAGAAATGCATCCATTTGCGCTTTCAAGTCGGCATCGCTCCCGGTCTCTTCTTCCGCAATAGGTAAGATCGCCTCGGCGTAGCTGGACAGCAACGGTGCGGAAAGCGTGTTGATGCGCTCACGGAAACCGTCATAAAGGGTGTCCAGCCAGGTTACGAACTCTTTAACATGGCCATCATGTAGCCAGTTCTGAATTCCCTTGCGTACGCCTTCGGCCTCTTCCTCGAGGAGCTGCTTGGCGTAGGATTCCCATAACGGCATATAGGCCAGGGTGATGCGCCGGCGGTGTGCCGAAGAGCGCTGCGCGATGAATCGTTGGGGAGCGGCAATACCCGCACGCTTCGGCGTTACATCCCGCATCGGTTCTACTTTGAGCGATAGCGGCTGGGTGCCGACCACCGTTTTCTTGTTCATCATATTGAGCGGCATCACGTACGCCTTGCCCAGGCCATCCGGCTGCGGGTTCTGGTCCTCGAGCTCGAGCACGTCGTCGGCGTTGTATACACCCCGATCAATCATGGCTGTGTAAAATGCCGTTCGCGCCTGAAGGTTGCCGCGCAAAAGGCCCTTGAGATCGAACTTGACGTAATATCCGGCAGCACGCTCACGATCCTCGAAAAAGGTCACATTCATCGCCTGCTCGATCTGCGTGACAATCGGAGTCAAAGTGAAAACCACCAGGGCGAGATCCAACTCTTCAATGTTGGAGAAGGTGGCATGGGATAGGTCATGTAGGAGGTGTGGAGGCAGCCCTGTCCAGCGGGATACTTCGGTAATTGAGAACTGTCGGCTTTCAAGGGCCTGTGCCTTCTGGGCATCAATCTCATTGGGTTTCCATTTTCCGCCACTCAGAAAGATTGCTTTCCACGCTTGGCCGAGCTCACCGTATTTCTCATTGAAATCCTTTTGCAGACCCTTGCGATTTTCCTCAGTCATGGGCTGATCGACTTCCACGAATCCGCCAGCCTTGATGCCGGAACCGAAATAACTGGACGCGAACTCATCTTGAGCTTTCATCAAGCCTAGAGATTCACGCGCATAGTGCACGATGCCCTTGCCCGTTACTCCGCTGAGAGAGATATGGGGAATGAGCAGCACGTCGCGGCGGTCAAGCCGGAGTTCTACCCCTGAATTGTCTCGGGTGTATACGATCATGGGTGTGCGAGGATCAATCCACGTACGACCATCCGGAGGCAATGGCGTCAACTCCATGTTGGGCCGTGTTGTGTGGGTCCACCAGTTGCCCCAGAGGTATTTATGGAGCAGCGAGGTGTAGATATACTGCCATGCCGTCAATCCGGAGTCGTTGGGTTTGGCATGCAAACGGTCATAGAGCGGATGCTCAGTAGCCGACGCGCTCCCGCCGGCCGGTAGATTCCGTCGTACCCGCAACGGGAGGCTCGCCACTACGCCACCGAGGAAATTGAGCGCGGCATACACAGCGCTGATAGTCATCGCCGAAGTCTCGTGAATGGCCGTGCCGGCTTTCGTCTTCATCCCGCGCATACTGCCCGTGCCATAGTATGCGATCCAATCTTCCGCCGCAGTACCTCGTAGAGCTTTCACCACCATGGAAATCCGCTTGATTAGACTGCCCATACTTCCACCTTTGCCTGCACTTTGCCGAATTCCATATAAGCACGGTGATGGGCCATGATCGAGGCCACTACTCCATCAATTCGTTTGCCATAAGCTCCGCGCTTTGGCTTCATCGGCATGATTAAACCTTGACGATCACTTTTGACTTCCGTACAGGCCATCATCCATTTCATGATTGGATTTTTACCATGGGCGATATTCTTGCCCAATACCGCCCGCTCGAATAAAGCAGTAGGGACAGCCATGTATTGATAATTTTGTCTGTATTCAATTCCCTCAAGGGTAAGGCCATGTTTCTGCATGTCAGTCACGAGCAAACCAGCACGATAAGGATCATAGGCGAATTGCAGCAAATCATAGAGTCGGACATCGTCTAAGATAACCTGTTCTACCACGTTGTAATCTACTTGCGAACCTGGAGTCAGCGTGAGTAAGCCTTGCTCGGCCCAATAGCGGTACTGCCGCTTATCCTCCTGCTCGCGCTCGATGATGTTTTCTTCAGGAAGGAAGAAACGATATAAGAACGGATAGATATTAGGCTCCTCTTCGCTCGGCCAGAAGCATAACACCCAGGCCGTCAGGTCACGGTCCATGGATAAGTCCAGGCCGCCATAGGCGCGCCGGCCAATCAGAGCCTCGGGATCCACCGGAGCTCCACAGGCAGCCCAGTCTTCCGGGAGAATCCAGCGAGTTTTGATCTGCGTCCAGATGTTGAAGTTCTTGGTCAGGATGTCGTTCCGCTTGCTTGGCGTGGCCAGTGCATCGGCCACTCGTTCACACAGAAAATCTCGCCTGGGTGTCGGAAGAATGTCGAGGCTCGGATTTGCCTTCGGCCAAACTTTTTCGTCAGTGAAATCATCGCCTTCGTCGAGCGTATAGATAAGAGCAAAGACATGTTCTGGAATCGGATCGACGGTTTTTTCCAGGATCTCTACAGCCAGTTTACGTTCTTCGGTATAGCAGGGAGATTCCAGATCGAAGCCGGCCGAGGTGATGATATAGTTGAGCGGCTGTGGCCGGGCCCCTTCCCCGGACTCGATTACCTCCATCGCCTCATGGCCCGGATACAAATGCGCCTCATCTATCACAGCCATCGAAGGGCTGAACCCGTCCTTGGTCGTGGCATCCTTGCCCCAGACTGTCATCACGGCCATGGAGTCCGTCGTCAAATTCAGAACTGGCTCGTTCGTATTAAGCTTGAAAAAGCGTGCCAGATCCTTGAGGTCATCTTGCTTCTTGACCATCTCGGCGGCGATTTTCCAACAGAGTTTTCCTTGCGCCTTCTGCGGGCCTACGCAATAGACCTGCGGGCCACGTTCTCGGGGCAACTCGGTATAGAATACATATAGTGCCGTGCTCGCAGCATCTGTGGTCTTGGTGTTCTTGCGCGCGACCTCGATGTATGCCCTACGAAAGCGCCGATATCCGCCGTCGGTACGCCGCCAGCCGAATAGAACCCAGTCCTTGAACTGAAGCCATGGCGGCACCTTAAGATCCGCGCCCGCATATTCACCTTCCACGATCTTGAGTTGCCTCTTGAAAGTGATAATCCGCTTGGCTTTAGCCGGATCGAAATAATAGGGGAAATCAGGGGTATTCTGCCGTTCTAGATCATGGATGTGGCGCTCGACTGCTAGGCGTGTAAATCGGCAGACAATCTGCTTGCCGCTCATGACATCGCGGATATATTGCTCGGCGGCATAACTTTCAGGCATTATAAGCATTCCAATAATGAGTAGTAACGCGCACCATCTATACCTCATTGAGTAACTTCCTCATCGGGCTCTGGCCGGATTCTTTGCGCGCCGGCAGGCTGATCCGATTCCTTGAGGCCGGCGAAAGGCCGAATTCAGTCAGATAACTTTTGTAAGTTATCCAGGCGTGCCGTTGTGCACTAAACAGCGGCCGCGTATGAGAGTTTGCATCCTTGCCGGAAAGATACTTCGAGAGACCGCCAGCCTTCTTGATCGCATCCATGCACTCCCGGTGAACGCCGAAGGCCACACAGGCGATTTCGAGGGCCGCCAAGTCCATGATCGTGAGCAGATCCTGGGTCTGAAGCTCCGCAGCCAGGCGTTTCCACTCTCGCCGAGCCCAGCGATTGAGTCCAGAAGGAGGCTTCGGAGATTCTGGGAACATCGGCGGAGTCGGCTCCCGGCCTGGATTCCTATCCTTGCGGAAAGTACCCTGGATGATTTTTGTCTTCCGTGGCTTTCGATTATGGCCACCTTTTGGCATGTTTTATCTCACTTTCGGCCGTTTATTGGCCGTCTTGGGAAAAATCTCTCTGCTGACAGCGCATGCCTTCAGC
>Ga0307375_10003260_pt1 | contig 16068 bp, 35 predicted proteins | sample TR1MG_FD_202531 | JGI IMG/M metagenome (GOLD analysis project Ga0307375, IMG submission 202531) | Soil microbial communities from Risofladan, Vaasa, Finland - TR-1 | ecosystem: Environmental > Terrestrial > Soil > Coastal area > Acid sulfate soil | place: Finland: Risofladan, Vaasa | collected... | reverse complement strand
GCCATGATCCTGGACTGGCAGGGGTTGCCGTCTGAGTTTGAGGGCAATATAGCGACTGCATACGGCAAAACCAACGAGGCCAATGCACGATTTGCTTTTGAAGTGGATCACCCGCAATTAACCGTAGTGGATGCACCGTTCTTTCCCAGGGATGATTTTCTGGGCGCGTCCCCATATGCGCTGATCGATGATGACGAGATACTGGAAATTAAGTGCCCGTTCGGATTGCGTAATGCAGAAGATCCGCAGTTCAAGAGCCTTGAGGATCAACCGCATTACTATGCACAGGTACAGATTGAGATGTTTTGTTCCAGTAGGCATATGACTAATTTTATGCAATGGAATCCGAGAACCTATCACGTTCAACGCGTTCCCCTGGATATGGAATGGTTAGATAATAATCTCCCTATACTGCGCCAGATTTGGGAAAAATTTGTGGACATCCGGGACCAGCCAGTAGATATGCCGGAATGCCCGGAATCCTTGTCGTATGCAGCAGCGTTGACCGCCAAAGAGGTTGCAGATGCGAACTATGATGCTGCTAAAGCAGCTCTTATCCGACTGGCACGCGGTGATAAAGACAGGATTGGGATATTTACGCTATCAAAAGTTGAGAAAAAAGGCGCTGTCTCCTACGCCAACCTCGTTAAGGACTTGATCCCAGACGCAGACGTTGAGCTATACCGTGGGAAGGCCTCTGAGTATTGGCTTGTAAAATAAGCTCGTGATATAATGCAAAAGCAGCTAGGGGGCACCCGAAGGCCGGATTCATTCACCGGTAGCTGCAACACTCTGAATGCCCTAATGAGGAATCGTAGCATGATCGAAGTACCCCTGACACAAAACCAAGTCGCTTTGATCGATAATGAAGACTTTGAGATGATCTCGAAGCATACGTGGCGCGCTCATTGGAATCCATCCACAAATTCATTTTATGCCGCGACCACCATCCGCACGCAAGACGGGAAACGGACAACGCTACTAATGCACCGCCTAATCAAGGATGCGCATCCTGGCGAGCAGGTGGACCACATTCATCATTTGACACTCGATAATCGCAGGTCGGAACTTCGGTTATGCACTCAAAGTCAGAACATGTGCAACAGCGGAAAGCGCGAAGACAACACTTCCGGATACAAGGGTGTTTGTTGGAATAAGCATAAACAAAAATGGCAGGCACAGATCTGGGTAAACGGCAAGAGAAAGAATCTAGGTTACTTTGACACCCCCGAACTCGCCCACGAAGCGTATTGCAATGCGGCTCTTGAGTTTCACGGCGATTTTGCAAAAACAGCATGACTATGCAACTGCGTCCATACCAACAAGAGGCATTTCTTGCAGCAAGAGGTTGGATCACAAAATGTATTGATCCTTGCCTGATTGAGATAGCCACGGGGGGCGGAAAATCGCATATCGTCGCCGCGCTGGCCCATTATATCAACTCTCGATACAAGAAACGCGTTCTGTGCTTGGCACCATCAAAGGAGCTGGTCGATCAAAACCACAAGAAGTATTTAGCAACAAAAAACCCGGCTAGTATTTACTGCGCATCCATCAGCAAATCAGTAGCGCATGATGTTGTTTTCGGTTCGCCCGTATCTGTGCTGAACGGCTTGAATAAATTTTCAAAGGGAGATTTTGGTGCCGTCATCATCGATGAGGCTCACGGGATGACACCGACCGTGCGTAAGATCGTTGAAGGTATGCGTACCGCAGAGCCAAGATTACGAGTTATTGGCATGACGGCTACCCCATACCGCTCAGGAACAGGCTACATCTACGGCCATACCGCGCAAGGTGTCGCAGTGGAAGAAACGATTGACCCGTATTTCCACACGTTGATCTATCAGATTCAGGCACGGGAATTGATCGAAATGGGGTACCTGTCTCCTGTCCACGCAGATCCGGCGCATACCGATGGATACGATACATCGAGCCTTATACTCAACAAAATGGGGAAGTATGATGCGCAGGATGTGGAGCGTGCGTTTGAGGGCCACGGGCGCAAGACCTCAACTATTATCGCGGACGTGGTGGAGCACAGCTTGCAGCGGAGGGGAGTTATCATCTACGCGGCCACCATCGCGCACGCACAGGAGTGCATGGCCAGCCTGCCGGCGCACTTATCCGCCGTGGTCACCGGCGATACCAAGAAGTCGGAGCGCGAGCGCATCCTCCGGGAATTCATGGCGCAGCGCCTAAAATATCTGGTGAATGTTGCCGTTTACACGACGGGATTTGATGCCCCGCATGTAGACGTAATCGCCATACTACGCGCTACGGAATCGCCTGGACTGCTACAACAGATCATCGGGCGCGGACTGCGATTGAGTTCAGGAAAATCAGACTGCTTACTTCTGGATTACGCCGAGAACATCACACGCCATTTTCCTGATGGCGATATATTTGCGCCGAAGGTAGAGGCCCGCGCTCCGTCCAGTGGAGAGCCTATGCCCGTAATCTGCCCACTGTGCGGAGGTGAGAACATGGTATCCGCCCGCAAGAACGACGAAGGATTCGAGCACGACGAAAATGGGTATTTTCTGGACTTGGCAGGCAACCGTATAGAAACAGAATATGGTCCTATGCCGAGTCATTATGGCAGGCGTTGCACGAGTGAACAGATAAATAAAGCTGGAACCCATGAGCGATGCGGGCATAGGTGGAGTCCAAAGATCTGCCCGGAATGCGAGCACGAGAACGATATTGCAGCTCGCCGGTGCGAAAAGTGCCGAGCTGAGCTGGTAAACCCGAACGAGAAATTGGTAATCGAGTTCCGTCGAGTCAAGAAGAATCCGGGGGTTCCTACCAGTGACAAGGTGTTGTCTTGGCGGTTACAGAAATGGGTATCCCAGTCCGGTAATGAGTCTTTGCGCGTGGATTGGGTGACAGAATGTGCTCGGTTTTCTGTGTGGTATCATGACAAATCCAGTACCAGCCAAGGGCAGCAAGCCTGGGGCGCGTTGAGCCGTGCGGTATTCCGAGGACGGGTAGCGCCGGATCTGGATGCTTTCATGCAGAACATAGAAAAGGCCACGATGCCATCCACCATATCCGCCTACCGGCCACCTGGAACGGAGTTTTGGCGCGTGAAGTCTTACAATGATCCATTACTTGAGGAGCCAGAAGCGTGAAAATGCACCCAGATATCCCTGTGTATGGAGATATGGCCTGGCGTGGAGCTTGCCCTACTGAAATAGCAGAACAGATCACATTTTTCCAGTGGCTTCGTGTGCAATATCCGCACAGCTATGGATTGATCGCCCTGCATCCGCGTAACGAGGGCAAGCGGCACCACGCTCAGACCATTATGCAGAAGGCGGAGGGAATGGCCGTGGGCGCGCCGGACATCATCATCCCTGGCAGCCCTACATGGCTGTGCGAACTGAAACGCCGGGATCATACCAAGTCAAAATGGCAAAACGGCCAGCAAGAATACCTGATCGCGGCCAAGGAAGCAGGCGCAACCGTAGGGGTGGCGCTGGGTTGGGAAGCTGCAATTATTTATCTAAAAAAACACTTGCAAGCATTCTAACAAGAGACTATTATCAACCCATAGCAGCAACGCAACCCACTCAACAAAGGAGATACACCATGACTGCATCAGATAGCTTCATCAAAAAACTTCAGGCCACCGTCAAAGGCAACGCCGACCGCGGCGCATTGCGGGATGTGCAAGCCCTCAAAATCATTGAAGGCCGCGAAAAAAGCAATACTGAATACACCGCGTGGCAGAAAGCCCATGCGTCTATCCGTAAATAGGAGGTACCCAATGTTTGACTACGCCGCCTCCACTCAAATCGACCGCCTCGCCTCTGCCCACCAGAGGCACGAGGACGACGTGGCGCAGGACGAAGCCGACGCCGAAGCACTCGCAGCCAGGGCTGCTGCGTGGATCAAACACTCTGACAATATGCTCGAACTGTCTGGATGGTTCAGCGAGGACGAGTATGCACGCCTAGCCAAGTTGGACGCGATCATCAACGACGAACTGTCGCGGCCCTTCACTGGAGACACAATCCGCGAAGTAGAGGTCGGCGTGCGCGAATATTCGGAGCAAAAGCGCCAGATTTATATCTCATGCGCGATTCAGTATGCGGCAAACTTCAATAATCTTGAAAGTGAAGGAGAATTATCTTGACCGACATAGACCTGATATACGACGCAGCCCAGATGGCCGAGCGCCGTGAGCAGCGGCGGTACGAGATTGCGAAAGAGCTGTTGGTACACGCAATTAAAACTTCACTGGATCGGGGCGATCCAGAATTTGCGCGCGATGCGCCGAGTCAATCCTGCATCATGGCCGACGCTCTTCTGGCAGAACTGGAGCGCACGAAATGAACACGAAAGATATGAGTGATCTATACACCCCTCTGGAATACCGCAAACTCCGCGAGCAGCGCGTTTACGAGATAGTGCAGAAGTGCTTGGTCGATCAGGTGGCGTGTGTGGGGGCGGAGGGCATCACGAGACAAGAGATCCGGGGGTGGATTGATCTGGCGGTGGTTTTGATTGACGAGTTGGAAAAACAATGAGTTTAGCCATCTTCACTATCGTTTGCCTGGCGTGGACTGCCGTTGTTTTATGGGTTGCACATGGGCGGCCGCACGGGCCGCGGGGGCCGCCGCATGGGCCGCCGCAGGGGACGCACGGGCGGCAGGGGCCGCGCAATCTACCGAATTTCTGCGCGTGGTTGCGGAAACAGGGGCAAGATGATGGTCGCCAAGCTCCAACCCCAGAACGATCTGCAGCGCGTAAGCCAACTGCTCTCCACGGACCCACAAGCAGGTGCAGGGTCCAGACGTGGCCGGCAGCACCACAACCAGCAGCGTAAAAGGAGAACATCATGAACACAGTAATTGCAGAATACAGCCCCACCGCCGCAGCACTGGCAGAATTGCGCCAGAAGTACGAAAACGCGGTTTTTGAAGTGGGAACCGCGAACGGCATGGCCAAGGCTATCGCTGCCCGCCGTGCCGTCAGAGAGCCAAGGATCGCCGTGGAGAAGCTCCGTAAAGAGTTGAAGTCACCAGCGCTTGAGCGGTGCCGGTTGATTGATTCAGAAGCAAAAGAACTTATCCAGCAGCTTGAAGAATTGGAAGGCCCCATCGACGCCCAGATTAAGGCCGAGGAGCAGCGCAAGGCCGAAGAGAAGGCCGAGCGGGAGCGTATTGAGCGGGAGAAGATGGAGGCATTGCAGAAGCGCGTGGCCAGCATCCGTGAGCAGCCCGTATGTGTGGTGGGCAAATCTTCGCACGCGGTCGCCGAGATCGTTCGCCTCCTCTCTTCGCTTGAGATTGACCAGACCTTCGGCCCACTCCAAGCGGAGGCCTATGCCGCCAAAGCCGAAACGCTGGCCACCTTAGCCGACATGCACGCCGCAGCACTCGCCCAAGAAGCCGAAGCCGAACGCCTCCGCATCGAGCGCGAAGAGCTTGAGGCCCAGCGCAACGCCCAGGCGGAGCAGGCAGAACGTGATCGGGCGGAACTGGCCAAGCTGCGCGAAGAAGCGGCAGCCAGACAGGCGGCAGCAAAGGCTGAGATGGAAAAACAGATGGAAGAGGAGCGGCAGATGGTCGCAGCTGAGCGTGCCGAAGCCGAGAAAGTGCGCCTTGCAGAGCTAGCCAAGCAGCAGGAGATCGAGCGCCAGGCCGCAGCAATCCGCGCCGAAGAGGAAGCCAAAGCCAAGGCCATCCGCGATGCAGAGCAGGCCGAGATCGACCGCCAGCGTGCCGAGATCGAAGAACAGCGGCGCAAGGTCGAGGCCGAGCGATTGGCGCAGGAAGAGGCAGCGCGGAAGGTGGAGGGTGGGTATCAGATGCTTGAGGGCTTCGTGGAGAGGTTCGGGGCTGAGAAAGAGTTTTTCGCCATTGCAAAGCAGATCGGCAAGTGGCTGGACGGCAAGAATCAGGGGGCCGCATGAGCGCCGTCCTGCAACCTCAACCGCCCTTGGGCATCATCCACGGCCTCAGCAACGAGTCCTACCACTCAGGCCCAGGCATCAGCAAGTCCGGCCTAGACGACATGGACCCGCCCGCCCGCTACTACGCCCTGCACCTGGACCCCAAACGCCCAGAGCGCGTCCAGACCGCAGGCCAGCGCGTGGGGACACTCGCACATTGCGCGATTCTGGAGCCTGAGCAGTTCGCAAAGCGGTATCGGGTAGGCCCCGATGTAATCCGATCGACGAAAGTGTGGAAAGCGTTTGAGTCTTCACTCCCCGCTGGCACAGAGGCCATAAAGCCCGACGAGGCCGAAGTGGCATGGATGCAGCGGGAGCAAGTCATAAAGCTGCCAGGCATGAAGGAGATTCTGAGCGCTGGCGTGGCGGAGGCATCCGCGTTCTGGGAGGACCCGTACACGGGTGTTTTGTGCCGGTGTAGGCCGGATTTTGCTGCCGAAGATGTCCTGATCGACCTAAAAACGGTAGGGAGAGGAGATGCATTCGGGTTCCAGCGCCAAGCTCCAACACTCAATTATCACATTCAAGATGCCTTTTACACCTGGGGCTACTCGGTGGCGTCCGGCCAACAGATAAAGGATTTTTGGTTCCTGACCGTAGAGACCGAGTTTCCCTATCTTGTTTCTCGTCATCGGCTGCCGGTCGAGGCGAAAAGCGAAGGCATCCTCCAGGTCCGCAAGAAGTTGGATCTGTACGCAGATTGCCTGAGTAAAAACGAATGGCCCGGCTATCCGGGAGAAATACAGACCGTAAATTGGCCCGCATGGGCACTCACTGAGGAGATATAACATGGCTGCCGTATTGAACCCATTTGAACGCCCGACACAGTCCGGGACCGCCGTAGCACAATCGGACCAGCAGCGTGCGATTGCCGAAGTCCAGGCCGCGATGATGATCGCCCGAAGGATGCGAACGAGGCGGCGGACGTAATGACCGACCCTGATGTGGACGGACTCAACGCCGAAGACGCCAGCAAGCTGATGGCGGCCTATCGGTCGAAGTGGGGTGAAGAATGACCCCCATTTCAAACCGCCGTCGAGTTCACGAAGCTCTGATGCTTCTCGGGGTAGCAAGTGCCAGCGACATCATGGCGATGACCGGGTTGCAGCCAGCAGCCGTCAAAGACGCCATTCACGCGCTTAAGGCGAATGAAAGTTGCTTTACAGTGCGGCGAGGTGGTGGGGCCGTCAGCAGCACATACAGGGCTGTAGAGACCACATTCTCGGCAACGAAGAACATGCAGCCGGTGTTGTCTGTCTTGCACAGGATCGACGGCCCGGTCACGACGCACGAGATAGCGAAAGGCGTGCGGCTGGCCACTCGGCACTGTCGTCGCCCCTTGGAATTGCTTAAAGAAGCGGGCTTTATCACCGGCAAGCCATCCCGCAGAACGACAGAATGGGCTCGCGTTCCGGGAATGGAGTTGCCGCCGTTGAGCCATCCGACGGTGTCTGGTAAGCAGTCGAGGAAGTTTTTGAGGACGTTTCAGGTGGCCAATCCGGATTGGGTCCCGCAGCGAGATATGACGGCGTTTTTAACATCCATGGCATCGTCAACTCGACCGTAACACTTGACACAGATACATGGCATGGCTATTATATAGCCATGCACTAACCGATAGGAGCACAGCAATGAAGCAAATCCACATTACGATGCCGGAGCAGATGATCGCGGCACTCAAGGCGAAAAGTATTGATACTGGGCTGGCCGTAGCTGAAATCATTCGCCGCGCGGTGGATGCGGCGATGGCGTCTGGTGGTGGGAGATGAATAAATTTGAAGTATGGTGCCCGGAGTTGGGCCAGACACGAGATGACGCAAAAACCATAAACGCATTCGACGCTGAACTGGCGGCAACACTGTGGGCTCATTGGCACGATGGATACACAGCCTGTTTTGAGATTGTTAACGGCATCGAACTATTGGTCTGCGTGTCTGAGTGCGGGACCGATACCGTCCAGGAGTTTACGATGTACGGAGAAATGGAGCGCGTTTACAGGTGTCGTGGCGTGAAGAAAGGGGTTTAAGAATGGGCAAACAAGCACGTATCAACGCAGCAAGAAAAGCAGCCGGACTGCCGGTGGACGATAACGGGTATCACAGGAAGCCGCAGTCTACGCGGGTTACTCCGGTGGTGCGGAACAAGATGATTTTAGCGGCGATGATGGCCGCGATAAAGGGAGGTGGAAAATGAGTGGTTTTAAGGTTGGCGACAACGTGCGGTTGGAAGGCACGATTATTAATATGTTCGCCGGATGGGTAGGCGTGCGGATACTTGCCGATCAAGGGCTTGGTTGCAGCTCGATGAAGATAGATGTACTCAAGCACGCCACGCTGGTCGAACCAGCGGATAAAGTCGCCGAGAATAAGATGCTGGATTTGAGCAAGCCGGTGCGGTTAATTAGCGGCTCAGAAGAGTTAGAGTTTATACAGCTAGCTACCAACGGAATGATAATAATTAAATGGCCATCAGGCTCTTTAGACGTGTTAACCCCTGATGAGATAGAGAACATCCCGGAACCCCCGCGCACAGCGACCCGCGAGATGGTAATGGTGGACGATGGTATGGGAACACAACCCTATATTTTATACGACCATATGGAATTTGAAGAAATATCGTTTGTCGGCAAAATCATCGCACGCGGCACGATCACACTGACGGAAGGTGATGGGATGGAGGGGGTCAAATGAACGACTGCTTCATCAACTGGCGTTTCGGAACTAGGCACCTACAAATCGGCAAGTGGTTCGTGCGTTTTAGGTATAATCCATACCACGCGGAACACAAGCCTGCAAAGTGGTTTCAAATATACTAACGAGGATCCTGATTATGAGCGCCCCAGACAAAATCTATGCCGCCGTGCTAAACGGCCATGTAACGATGGCGTGGTCCGATTGGCGCGAAGACAAGACCGACATCGAATGCATCCGCGCCCATATTCACGAGGCGCAGATTGAGGCGCTCAAGGCCGAAAACGCCGAGTTAACATCCGCTTTGGGCGTAATACACGAGCTGGCCCACAACGAATCAACGGGTCCAGTGTTTGAGGATGGATATTGGGCGATACGCGCTCTTGCGGGCGAAGCGCTGGGGGTCAAATGAAGCTTCAACGATACTCATTACATGACGTGGATATCATGGATTTTATCCTTATGCACGGGGCTATCTTGTGCAAGGATGATGACGTCGAAGCCCTAGAAGCCGAAAACGCCGCCCTCCACGCGGAATGTGACCGCCTTACCGCGATGCTTTGCAAGGTTCCTACTAAAGAAGCAGAAGCGGCTTACGACCAGATTGACCGCTACCTGAGAAACAACCTGGACGATTCAGAATATGCCGATATGTCTGCGGCGCTTGAGCACTGTTACAGGACTCTCCTTTACCCGCAGAAGGTGTTGAGTGCGGAGGAAGTTACGCAGCCCGGCCTGTACGCATGGAGAAAGGGCGAAAAAAAGCTTTTGTGGTGGGTGCTGGTCGAGTTTGCCGACATCTATAATCCGGGGAAAGGGGACGTTGAATCCGTATTATGCAGACGGTCTTTCCAGAATGGCCAGAAAGTTAGAGTGGTTGGGTGCGCGAGTCCCGGCCAATTCATCGGTCCCATCAAAATGCCGGAGGTGCAAGATGCTTGACCGCAAAGATGTAAAAGAAGGCTGCCTCTATCTTCTGAACGGAGAAGTGGTATCGGTATTCATGATTCATAAACCATCCAGCGGAGAATCTGTGACGTTATACACCCCCATGCCGGATGGTTGTGAGAACCCATATCCGTATCTTCGCAAAGGCACCATGCAAATGCGGAAATTTCAGAGAGCGGCGATAAAAATGCCTGAGGTGCGGGTATGAGCGAAGAACTAAAGCCGTGCCCGTTTTGTGGGTCTAATTTTGTCGATATGCACCGTGGAGGGTGGTGGGTGGTATGTGGTAATTGCGGCGCAGAGGGTCCGGCTAAAGAAACCAGAGAAGAGGCACTCGCCACATGGAACCGACGGGATACAGGAGGAGAAGATCATGATTAGCGATGAAGAATTGCAGGAAATGGTAGAAACGGAAGGCCGCGATTATGCGGAGCCTGAACAACTGATTGAGGCAATGGCCACCGAACTCCTCCAACTCCGCGAAGAAAAGCGCCAGGCCGAGGAAGCTCGTGAGATCGCGGAGCTAAAACGCCTACAGGCGAAATGTCCGACCACAGAAAGGGGTGAGGCATGAGCCAGACAGCAGGAAGGGAAACCCTCACGGAACTCCTGGTTCGTGAACGGGCTTTGGCCAGCGACAGGAAACGAGCGATCGAAGCCCATAAACAGATTCTCGGCGAGATTAACGTTCCCCTGAAAAAACGATTTGGCCTATATTGCGAAAAGTTCCAGCCGTTACTTGATCAGGCGAACGCATTAGGCCAAGAAATCGTAGAGATTCATGCGGAAGGTTTTAGTGAATGTAATATTGAATGGGGTAACGGCGGAATAATTACGCTACAAGTGGATGGTGAATTCACGCGAATTTTCACCAAGGACATGTTTTGCGGTGATTATGATGAATTCGCTGTTTATATACCTACTAAATATTTGGAAGAGGATGGCGAACGCCGTTTGCTTGAAGACGCCCAACGCCTGGAAGTCGAACTTAAGGCAACGCACATCGCCTTAGATGAGGCGAACCGACAAACGACAGAAAATTTGGAATACGCTGAGTTTGTCCGGTTACAGGCTAAGTTTTCGGTGCGCCCTCCTTCATGAGCACCAAAATCTATAACGGATTTTCCGTGGCCACGGACTCCGCCATGTGTCTAGGGAAAGGGGGCTTCATGAACAAGCAAAAATGCTCGAAGTGTATATTTCTGGATGTGCCGAGAGGGCGCGACGGAAAAGCACGGGTTTTCGGGCGATATAGCTATAGCTGCACCTGTCCAGCGAGAAAAACGGATGTCAACCTTCCATATAGCATGTCGAGATTCGGCAAGGGCTATTTTATCCCATCCCCATACATGTTGTCCGTGAAAGGGGATGACGGTGAATCATGCCCGAGATTTGTGCCCAAGGAGCATAATACAAGGAGAAGATCATGATCAGCGATGAAGAACTGAAACGCTATTCTGGTATATCTAACAGTAACCTGGTGCGCGAACTTTGCGACGAACTCCTCCAACTCCGCGAAGAAAAGCGCCAGGCCGAGGAGAATCGTGCAAAGTCGTGGGAGGGTGCGCCGGAGTGGGCGAATTGCAGAGCGAGAGATCAGGGTCGCGGATGGATTTATTTGGACCTGAAACCGTACCATGGGACAGACGAAGAGTGGGCTGAGATAGGGCGTTCCAGGGACGTGAGCATGGCCCCATCCTCGATCATCCAATGGATAGCCACACTGGAGACACGACCATGACCGACTCCGATAAGCTTCAAATACTGCGATCCCTGCGAAAGTGGGGAGGCAGCGATGGGATCAATTCGGCTGAAAACGTCAAGGCTGCTTTGGACTACGCCATCCAATGCTGCGAGGCCACCCAATCCCGCGCCAAGACTCTGCGCCATGACGAGATCACGGAGCCGGGGGTTTATCTCTCCAAGACGGCAGCCGGCGGGATAGTGCCGATGGCTATCCGGCAAGAACTGATTGATTCTGGGCATGTTTATAAAGGGTTGCTTTATCAAGGGCCCGTTGTTGAGTGGGTGGAAGAATGAAAGCCATAAGAAAGGGATTGCAAAATCACCCAGGGCGCGAGATAGCCATAGTTGGTACGGCGGGGTTGGCAGACATAGGTTTCACAAGGGGCGGCTGGCGTGGCGCGGGCTTATGCGTGATTCTCGCGCTCGTTGTGCTCTGGTTGCCGGTTCTGTGGAGTGCTCACACGATCGGGAAGGGTATGATTAGGAGGGGAGAGTGAACACCCCAGACCTATTCCCCGAAACGAAGCCGCCGCGTCAGGCTCCACGCAGATTGATGCACGTTTGCGATGCCACCGACGATGAAGACCCGGCATACAGTTCTGTGCGCTTCCATTGCGCCCAGTGTGGCCATGAAACCGATTGGGTAGACGGCCTAACCGTGACCGAAGCCAAGCGCGGGATACCGTGCCCGGAGTGTAACAAATGACCCTATACGAATTCCTACTCATCCACTACAAGCCCAGTCGATTCCAAGGCCGCGATGGCCCCGAGTGGGGTCACAACTATTCCCGCAACGTCTGTGCGAGCTATCAGGACGATCTCGACCACACGGGATACGCTTGCATCAGTCGCTTTGAATCAGCGACGAATGTGCCAATGAAATTCAACGCCGCTCTTGAGATCGTGCCGGAGCGCGAGGGGAATCGGATAAATCGGATGGGAAACGGACGGAAACGTACGGAAACGGATGCCGGAATTTCATTTAACGCACCTATTCTGATATAATCAACGATGCGGCTAGGGATGCATCCCGAACCCCTGCTAGTCACAGGTGCCGCAATCTCCGACTAACCTTTGACTGAGGACGCCTTGATGATTGAAATACCTTTAACGCAAGGCCAAGTGGCACTCATTGACGACGAAGACTTTGAGATTGTCAGCAAGTACAAGTGGTATGCGACGTGGAGCCCAGATACCAAGTCATTTTATGCCATGACCAACGTCCGCAAGTTAGACGGAAAACAGACAACACTGCAAATGCATCGCATCATTATGAATGCGCAGAAGGGCCAACAAGTAGACCACTTCCACCGCGACACGTTGGACAACCGGAAGTCGGAGTTGCGGTTGTGCTCCGGAAGCCAAAATCAGCACAACGCGGTCAAACGAACAGACAACACCAGCGGTTATAAGGGTGTCGGTTGGCATAAAGCAACACAAAAATGGCGCGCTCGGATCAAGCTGAACGGAAAGGAAAAGAGTCTCGGCTACTTTGCCACCCCGGAACTCGCGCATGCCGCATACTGCCGCGCCGCCGCCGAATTCCACGGCGATTTTGCGAGGATTGCATAGCCTTTAACGCTGCGCCCGCTGCCATCCATCCCAGCAATCCGGGCCACACCAGCGCCGCCCCTGCTCCACCGGATCCCCGCAATACAGGCATTCACCTGTCGCGCGGTGGCCTGTTGGTTTCCGCACCGCCAGCGCGGCGTCACGGTACATTTCTTCTAACTCGCATCCACGATCTATGTCGTCGGCCATCACGCCAGCGCCTCAAGATAGTCCCGCAAGTTATCCACGCGATTCGTCCAGCCATCCAGAAACACGGCCTGCGACGGATTGCTGAGCACGTCCTGATGATACCAGTCCTCGCGCAAGGCCAGGTACTTGATGACCGTGGGCCATACCTGACACCGGCCAGCAGCAGCCAGCGTTATCGGGCCGATAGCGCCGTCCTGTGCCACGCCAAGGGCCGCCTGCAACGTAAACGCCGCGCCACCTACCCCATGATTCACGCACCAATCGAAGTGGCAGATAGCGAGCTTTTCGGGAAGATCAGGACAATGCCCAGCCTCCCAGTACATGTGCTGATAGATGGCCTTGGCGGTGCTCAGGGGAAGTTTATCCACAGGAGACGGAGCGAGTCCCTGCGCCGCCGTGTAAACGTCCCATGTGCCCTGAGTGATGCCGTAGTTGGTAGGGCCGCCAGAGTCAGCGGGATTGTCAGAATAGCCACCCTCGGCGAAGATGGTGAATTTCAGGGCGAGCGCGAAGCTGGATATGGCCATTACGGCACGGCCACGGGAGCAATAGGCTGACCATCCGCCTTAATAGCCGCCGCAGTAGTTCCCGCCGCGTTCCAAGCCGCGACCGTCTGCGGAATCTCGCCAGCAAGTGTGGCGATAAGGGTGTCCAGCGCAGTCTGACTAATCGCGCCCTGGCTGTAGAGCTGCTGCATCTGCATGCCGCCCTGCATGATAGCGATAGCGGCTTCTGTTGCGGGTAAAATCATGGCTGCCATGTCTGTGCTCCTTATTTGAGTGCCGGGGTAGACGGGCTTACGACCGACTGGATGGCGTTGATGTTGTTGACGGCGGTTGCAATCGAGAGCATTGCCGCGGTCGGATTGGCCGGCAGACTGTTCGGCGGGCAATAGGTGTCGAACACCGTCGCCGCTTGGCTGACGGTAAGCACTTGTGCAGGGGTAAGCTTGCCGTTCGCCCGGGCGATGGACAGGACTGCAAGGCTGGTGTTGTACCCAATGCAGGTCCCAGCATAGGTGATCTGCCCGACCGGGGCCGCGTTGACGCTGTTGGCTGATGTGGAAGTGGTGGACGGCATGGCACAAGCTGCCAGTGCCAGCGTCATAAGTGCCGTTAAAAACAGTTTGATCTTCATTGGGGAGACTCCTGTATTGCTTGTGGTGGTGTTGGTGTGAGGACCATTCCGGTGGCGTCACCCATATGGTCTGGCATGGGCCCCATTTTCCCAGCGTCAGGAATATGGTCTGGCTCAGGTGCCGGAGAATTAAGCATCTTCACGATATGATAGAAAAATGCGCCAATAATCAGCCCCTCCCAGTGCTTATACTCAGCAGGGGGAATCTTGCCGGTGAGAATCAGGCCACCGATGACGCCGCCGACCGCGAGTGTGCCCAGCCATTGCCGGGTATTGCGTTCGATTTTGATGTTTACCATTTCAGCCTCTCCCGATAAAACAAGCGGTCATAACATCGTTCTTGGTGGTAAATCAATTCGTTAAAACGGTGGTGGTATCCCTGATATTTCAGCACCAACGCCTCGCATTTCTTGGTAGACTGCGCGTCATTGATTTGTTTCTGGACACGCTCTTCTTTGCGGAAAAGCTGAAATATTGGTGCTATATACTGCTGGCATTGAATCGCTACCATCTGAGCCCCCTATTGCCAATTCCAAATCCACCGAACAAGACCACCATCAGGCACCTGCGCCTGCCGATCCTGCACGACACTCTGCCACTGGACAGACTGCACAATCTTTTGTTGACCGTACTGCCCGATGCCTATCTGGGGGGTGAACAAGGGCACGAGCGACAGGTGCATAGCGAGGATTAGGGCGACTGGAGCCATATCACGACGCCATCCAGCGTTTGCCAGCGCCGGACGCCAGGTACTTGCTCACGGCATTATAGCCTATTTCCACAAGCCCCTGCTTTTGTGCTTTCGTCATGTGCCGGTTGAGGAACCCCAGCGACCCGCCGGGTAGGTCGATCACCGGGACGCCTTCTTTCTTTGCCAGCAGCACGCTATCCCGCTCAGACGCGGCGAGCATCATATCCAGCAGCCGCTCTTGCCGGTCAAGCCATCCTTTGATCGGGCCTTCCTTGCTGCGCTCTGTGACCCGGAACGCGAGCCGGGGATGCTTGCCGTGCAGGTATGTGACCGGCAAATTCATCATGACACCACCGTCACAGTAACGCCCCTCAAACGCCGGGAACACTTCCGGGATCGAGAAGGATGGCAGCACGGCTTTCCAGACGGGCAGATCACCTTCACCGGCATAGAGACTGCTGAATGACGCGGGCCGCTTCAACAATTCGTCGCCGCATACCGCAATCAAGGGCGTCGTGCAGTCGGCCAGCGATTGCTCTTTGGTGATCTCCTTGAGCCACGAAGTTGCGTTAGCATTGGACGCGGCGTACCCCCGAAAAGGGTAAGTCCATGCGCGGATCGGGATGAGCTTGCGGAAGTCGGCGTCCAGCACCACGTCCTCCATCTCCCGGCCAGTCATGCCGAGAGACATACAGCCCGCGACTATAGCCCCCGCGCTTGCACCGGCGTTGAGCGTTGACACAATCCCCGCATCATCTAGCGCCATGACACCGCCGACATGCAGGGGCGCGTAGGTGCCCGCACCGGACATGCAGAGTTCGATTTTATGTGCTTGTGCTGACATGCTATCCCCTTGTTCCACGACGCGGCTTTTCCCATAATACGCCCCGGTGTGGGGACGCGCAACTACGCCAGCATTTCTGGGTACACCGTTGATCGACTGACTTCCCCGAACTCGCTGTGATAGCACAAGGCGGTCATCTGGCGGTCCGAGAGATAGCCGTGCCTCGCGGCGTAGCTGTCTCTGGCGGAGATCGTGGAGTGTTGGATAACGGTCGCGCCATTGTATTCCTTCTGGTCAACGTGATGCTGATGGCCGGTGTGAATGTAGCACTTCGTCGTTTGGCCCCACA
>Ga0307375_10003259_pt1 | contig 16075 bp, 10 predicted proteins | sample TR1MG_FD_202531 | JGI IMG/M metagenome (GOLD analysis project Ga0307375, IMG submission 202531) | Soil microbial communities from Risofladan, Vaasa, Finland - TR-1 | ecosystem: Environmental > Terrestrial > Soil > Coastal area > Acid sulfate soil | place: Finland: Risofladan, Vaasa | collected... | reverse complement strand
CACGGCCGAACCGCTCATAGACGAGCCGATTGTGATTGCGGAAGCTGCCGGGATGGATCTGCATCACCAGGCCGTCCTCGAGGCTCATCTGCGCCATTTCCGTGAGCATCTGTGCGCGGAACAACTCCTGCTGCCGGGCGTCGGCCGTGCCGGCGGTAACGTGGCGGAAGAGTTCGGCCGCATCAGCAGCGGTCAAATCCGCGGTTTGCGCCGTGAGATGTCCGTGGTCTGTTGCCGTGCATCCCAGGGAGCGAAAATGGGCGCGCCTATTTCGCAGCGCGTTGCGATAGCCGTCCCAGGTGGAGGTATCTTCGCCTGTGATTTGGCCAAGCTGGCTTATCCGGTCAGTGAATCCGGCGAATTCAGGATCCACCACCGGGTCCGGCCGAAACGTGGGAAGAATCCTGCCTTGCCAGCCGGACTCGCGAATCGCCTTGTGATCCATGAGGGAATCGAGCGGAGAGTCTGTCGTGGCCAGGACTTCCAAATGGAAGCGCTCAAAAAGTGCGCGTGGAAGAAAGTCGGGTGTGGCGAGCTTCTCTGAAATTGTGTCGAAGTAAAGGTCGGCTGATTTGGCGGAGAGGCGCTCTTGAAGGCCGAAGAGTTCCTGGAATGCGAAGTCCAGCCACATGCGGGTGGGAGTTCCGCGAAAGAGAAAATAGTTATTCGCAAAAATGCGCCACACCTTGCGAGGGTCCTTGAGTTCGGGCTCCCCGATTTCAAGTTCCTCCATGGAAATGCCCGCGCTGTACAGCATGCGGTAGACGTAATGATCCGGCTGAACAAACAGTGTGGCCGGGTCAGGGAAAGGTTGATTCTTTGCAAACCATGCAGCCTGCGTGTGGCCGTGCGGGCTGACAATGGGCAAGGATCGTACGTGTTGGTACAGGCCGCGCGCGATGGAGCGAACACCGGGTTCGGAAGGAAGGAGGCGGTCTTCCTGAAGCAACATATTCAGTCCCTATCCTGGACGGCGCTAAGCGCCACGATTTGGCCCCGGAGGAGGTCAGACCGCAAGTATACACACAAGAGGACGGCTGGCATGAATACCCGATGGATCTGGACGATGCGCAGTGGTTAGAGCGGTGATAAGCTCTTATTATCGCTGGTGGAAGCGCTCAGAGAGGTGGTTCCAGTCCATGCCGCGAATGGCTCAAGAGACGTCCAACGGTCACCGCACGATGCAAGTGGTCAACCACGTGCGTGCCCTCATCGAGGGTGGTTCATTGCAGCCCGGCGACAAGATTCCACCGGAGCGAGAGCTTGCGCGGACACTGAAGATTAGCCGGGCAAGTCTGCGAACGGGCATCGGCTATCTGGCAGCGATGGGCGTGATGAAGATTCGGCACGGAGTTGGGACGTTTGTTGCCGACGGACCACCCGAGTTTGGCAAGACTTCCTTTGGCATGATGGGCGCACTGCACGGATTTCAATCCTGGCAGATGTTTGAGGCGCGCATACTGCTGGAGAGCAATTTGGCTGCGCTGGCGGCTGAACGGGGAAGAGATGAGCACCATGCAGTGCTGTCAGAAGCGGTGGCCGAGATGTTTGCCACAGTCAATGCGCCAACGGACTATCTGATTCATGATGTGCTGTTTCACCGCACCATTGCACAAGCTGCGGGAAACCCAATTCTGGCGGCAATCATGGAGACGGTGACTTCCTCAATGTATGACCAGCGGCGAAAAACGGTGGAGCGAGCCACGGACCTTCGCGAGTCCGCGGAGATGCATCGTGCGATTTACCGGGCAATCCGCGCGCACCAGCCTGCAGAAGCGCGAAGGCTCATGGAGGAGCATCTGAAGATGGCACAGGAGGCTCAGGGGATGGAGCGACCGAGCAACGAAGAAGGCCTTGCCCAGGCGAAACGCGCCAAGCGGACGCGTCCCACGCAACGGGCGCGATGAGGCGAGGGCCAGTCTGATGCGGCTTTGCCGAAAATATTTTTGCCTGTTTTGCAACCTGAAACCAACAGTATCCGGAGGCTCAGTGAAGACAGCGCGCAATGTAATCTGGTGCACTCTGCTTGCCTTTTTCTTAGCGACATCCGCTTTGACCTGTCCGGCGGAGACGCTGCCGTGGTCGCGCAGGATGGCGGACGCAACGCTTGTGCGGTGGCCTGACGGTCGCCTTTCTGCAAAAGGACAAGGGTCGAGATGGAACTATGAGCTTGGCATGCTGCTGGAAGGGATGGATGCGGCGTGGCTGCATACGGCCGACGGCCGCTACTTTCACTACATCAAGAACTCAGTGGATGCACTCGTGACCCCCGACGGCACCATCCCCGCGTGGAAGCCGGGGGAGCACCAGTTGGATGAAATGCAGCTTGGTCGTCAGCTTTTGCTTTTGTACGGCGTGACGCGGGATGCGCGATATGCCAAGGCGGCGACGTTTCTTTACGAGCAGCGGCAGCAGCAGCGCACTGCCTCTGGCTGCTCTCGGCACAGGGAGCGCTATCCAAATCCGATGCGGCTCGACGGGCTGTACAGGGCGGAGCCGTTCTATGCCGAGTATGCCAGCGAGTTCGGCCATCCGGAGGCTTTCCGGGAAATCACGCGGGAGTTTGTGCGGATGAACGAGCGTGTCCGCGATGGAAAGACAGGCCTTTCGCATCACGGGCCGGACGCGACAAAGCGGGAGTTCCGGGCGCGGGAAGTGGGGTGGCAAATGATGGCCCTGGTAGATACCATTCCCTACTACCTGGAAGACGACCCGGGGCGCGAAGTGCTGCTTGGCCAGCTGCATCGGGATGCCGAAGCTATTGCGCAGTATCAGGATGCGAAGACGGGCTTCTGGCATCCTGTGCCGGACAGACCATCCGAAAAGGGCAACGACGCGGAGTCATCGACCTCCTGCATGATTGTGTATGCGCTGGCGAAGGGCGTGCGGCGCGGCTATCTTCCGGAGAGTTTTCTGGCCAATGCGCAGCGAGGTTATCAAGGCATTTTGCGGAACTTTGTCCACGGGGAGGCAGCCACGAATGATCCGAAGGCGGTGGGCGCGTTCGTGCTGGCGGCGACAGAGATGGAAGTGGCAAACGACGCGAAGCTGGGTCGCGGCGACACAGTGCTGCTGGATGGCTGGTACAACATTCAGAAGCGTCCTGGTGCATCTGGACAGCCAGTGCTGTTTCACTACAAGTGGAATGAGCTGAGTGATCCGGGTTTTTCTTTGTTCGGGCACATTGTGCGCAACTTCGGCGCATCCACGCAACTGCTGAAGACTGCGCCAACACTGGAGAATCTGCATCGCGCGCAGGTCTATGTCCTGGTGTCTCCTGACATTCCAGTATGGAACCCCAATCCCAACTATATGGACAGGAAGGATGCAGCGCAGATTGCAGAGTGGGTGAAAGCGGGCGGCGTGCTCATGATTCTGGAGAATGATCCGCAGAATGCAGACCTGAAGCACTTGAACCTTCTCTCGGACCTGTTCGGAATCCACTACAACGATGTGCTGCGCAATCATGTTGTGGGAAGTGAATGGAGTCTTGGCAAGGTTCCGGTCGCAGGCGGAGGGCCCATCTTCCACCAGTCGCACATGTTTTACATGAAGGATGTGTCCACCATTTCAGTGAGTTCCCCGGCCGTGGCGCAGCTCACCAAGGGCGGAGACATCTACATGGCGACTGCGCGATACGGCAAAGGCACAGTCTTTGCGATGGTGGATCCATGGCTCTACAACGAGTACACCGACGGCAGGAAATTGCCCGCGGAGTATGACAATTACGCAGGCGGAGTGGAACTGATGCGCTGGATACTTGGGCAGGTTCCAGGCCGACGTTGACCATGAGCGCAGCGTCTGGCGAATCGGGCTGGCATTGTTGCCCGCCCGCAGGTTTCAGGCGCGGAAGCTTCTCATATAGTCCGCATCCACCTTGAGCGCCTGCATGGGAGGCATGTCAAAACCTTCCTGCTCCACAAAGCAATGTTGGATGTTTGCCCTGCTGGCGGCAGCAAAAATGGGGTGATAGTCCTCTGTACCTCGGCCGAGTTCTGCCGGAGGCGGAGGCGCTGCAACAGAGACTGGTTTCGTGGACTTCTTGAAGTCCTTGATGTGGAGCATGGAAATGCGCGTGGGATAGCGTTTGAGATAGTAGACCGGATCCCCGCCGCCGACCTTGACCCAGCCGCAGTCCATCTCGAAGGTGACGAGCGAGGGTTCGGTGAGACGCATGAGTTCCTGGAAGGGAACCACACCTTCCTGCGGGGCGAATTCCATGGTGTGGTTGTGATAGCCAAACTGCATTCCGGCAGCCTTTACTTTTTCTCCCATTCGGTTGAACTCCTCGGCGTTCCACCTCCAATCTTCCAAGCGGAAAGATTGCACCAGGGTCTGAAAGCTGCGCGTGTGTAGGCGTGACGGGTTCTTGATGCCGGGGAAAGAGCAGATGAGGGTTTGCACGCCGAGGGAGTGGTTGAATTCGAGGATGCGGTCGAAGTCGCGGTGCAGGTCGTCATGGGAATAGTGCGCGCTGGGTAGGCGAAGGCCCGCGGAATTGAGTGCAGCGCGAACCTGCTGGACCGAGTGCTGAAAGTAGCCGGCCGCCTCGACTTCCGCATAGCCCAGGGAGGCGATCTGCCGAAGCGTCCCCGCGAAGTCGTGGGGGAGCAGGTCTCGTACGGAATAAAGTTGCAGTCCGATGGGAAGCCCGAGAGGCGTGGCATGAAGGCGGAGACCGGACAGCAGAGCAGAACTGCCGACGAGCGCGGCCGAAGATGTGCGAAGGAAGTCCCTGCGCGAGTAAGTTGTCATCGACATTCCCCTGACTTGTGATTCCCGGTGAACAAGCACGTCCATCGTAGATGAGGCAAGCGATTTTGTAATCTCCGAGAGGTAGGTGGGTGAGCAATCGCAGACTCTCCTTGGTCGGAAATCTTGGTCGCAGGTCGCCGGACGCCGGAATGTACAGCCGCAGGGATGCAACTGAAAACAATACATGTAGTAGGCGTTCGGTGGTACAACTGGAGGGCATGGGAAAGCGAACGAAACCGTCGACCAATCTTTCACCTGATCAGCCGATCAGTCTGCGGACGCTGGGCGAATATCTAAATCTGTCTCCTGCAACCATCTCGCTGGTGCTGAACAATGCTCCAGGTGTGCGGTCGATTCCGCAGGAAACCCGCGACCGCGTGAAGGCGGCAGCGGCAAAGTTTGACTATCGCCCCAGCTTTTATGCGCGCTCCCTGCGGAAGAGGCAAACCTTTACGGTGGGAGTTCTGGTCCCCGAATTGAGCGACACCTATGCAACACAGGTGATGGCGGGCGCGGAGGAGTACCTGATTGAAGAGGGATACTTCTACCTGACGGCGAGTCACCGCCGCAAACCCGATCTGATTGAGGAGTATCCGCGACTTCTGATGGATCGATCGGTGGAGGGATTCATTCTTATCGACACGATTCTGGAGAAGAGCTTGAATCTTCCGGTCGTAGCAGTGGCCGGCCATCGCAAGATTGAGGGCGTGACAAATGTGGTGCTGGACCAGCGTCGCGCTGCTGAACTGGCCTTGCGCCACCTGTACCAGTTGGGACACCGCAAGATTGCCTTCATGCGCGGTGGCAGTCACAGCTCCGATGCAGACGACCGCTGGCAGTGCCTGATGGCGGTGGCTCGCGAGTTGAAGCTTACTGTTCCAGAAGAGTTGTGCGTACAGCTGCAACTGCGCGTGTCCACTCCGGAGCTTGGCTACGAGCCCACCAATGAGTTGCTACAGCGAGGCGTCGATTTCACGGCGCTGGTCTGCTACAACGACATTTCCGCAATTGGAGCCATTCGCGCATTGATGGACCAGGGCTTGAGCGTGCCCCTCGATGTTTCTGTTGTGGGATTCGACGATATTCAGGGAGCGGCGTTCCACAATCCCAGCCTCACCACAATCCGACAGCCCCTGCCCCAGATGGGCAAGGTGGCGGCGCGGATTCTGCTGCAAAGGATTCGCGGCCAGGCAACGTTTCAGGATTTGGTTCCCATCCATCCCGAGCTTGTGATTCGCGAATCCACTTGTCCACCGAATCCGCGGCGGATGCGCAGCAGGCGGATGTGACACGCGGATGCTGGCAAGCGGGAAGCCCACCAATCGGCGCACTCTTGTGGTGTTGTATGCAGCCTTTGCGCTGACCGGTGTGCTGCACTCCATCGGAGGGCCGCTGATGCCGTCGATCGCGGCGTGCCTGCATTTGAGCGACAGCCGCTCCGGTCTGTTATTCGGACTCTATTTCGGCGGAACGGCAATTGGGGCGATCCTGTGCCGATGGAACTATGCGCGGAGCATGGCGATTGGTTTTCTGGCCACCGCGTTTTGCTGCCTGGGAATCTCCGCGGCGAGCAGCACGCTGCTTCCAGGCTTGTTTCTCATGCTGGGCGTAAGCGTAGGCGTGCCCATGTCTGCCATCAGCCTGTATGTGGGTCGCGCATTTCCGGAGCGCTGCGCTGCGCTGCTGACGTTTCTCAACTTTGTGTGGAGCGCGGGGGCTCTGACTGCGCCGCTGCTGGCGGCGAAGGTGCTTCAGCACCATAATTATCGAACTGCATATGCCCTGCTGGCCGTGCCTTCTGTTGTGGCGGCAGTAGCCTGCTGGTTCATGTTGCAGGAAGCATCTGAACCCGTGCGCACTGCGGTCTCGAGCAAGCGCGCCGGCAGTCTTCGCTTGATTGGCCTTTTCGCCCTGGCCGCATTCTTGCAGGTTGGCGTGGAGAACACCTCGACAGCCTGGCTTTCCACTTACGTGCTCCGCACTGCGGGCATCAGCGCGGCACTGGCCGCGGCGGCCACTTCTTTTTACTGGATTGGATTTCTTGCCTCGCGCGGAGTTTCTTCCGCAGTGCTGTTGCGGGCCAGGGCGTCGCTCGTCTTCGGGTCTGCGGTGGCGCTGGCTTTGGGCGCAGGGTTGCTTCTGGCCGTCTTCCCGATCTTTGCCGGCAACAAGTTGGCAATGTTGCTGCTGGGTATGGGGCTGGCGCCCATTTATCCACTGCTGATTGCGGGATTTCTGGCGCGCGCGCGGCACACGTCTGAGGCGCGCTGGGTGATGGCCACGGCAGGATTTGGTGGCTCCGTGATCCCGTGGCTGGCAGGCTGGATCTCCACGCGAACGGGAAGCCTGCGCATGGGAATGCTCACCATTCCGGCGGCCATTTTGCTGATGGCCGCGATGCTGCCGGCGCTGCGACCGCCGCGCATCCCCGCCGCCAGCGATTCCGCGGGCACAGCTTAGGCAGGCAGAAAGGCATCGACGGCCGCGTGAAAGCGCCGGGAATGGAGCCTCCAGGCGATCGAGATTTATGGCTGCGGCAGGACCAGGACTTCGACTCCAGAGGCGGCATTCTTCTGGTGGAAGACGGTCTCAGTCGCTTTCTGGAATTGGTCCGGAGCAGCGTAAGGAATGTCTGTAAAGGTTTGTGGATTCCGGTCCGTGAGTGGGAACCAGGAACTCTGTATCTGGATCATGATGCGATGGCCGCGGCGAAACGTGTGGAAGAGATCGGGCATGCTGAAGGCGATCTCGGTTTCCTTGCCCGGGATCAGCGGCTCAGGCTTCTCCATGCTGTTGCGGAACTTGGCGCGGAACGGCTCGCCCCGCAGCAGTTGCTGATAGCCACCCATATGCAGCGGGGGCGTGTCCAGGATGTGTTTGCTGCCGTGCGATGTGTCTTTCGGATCCGGATAGTTGTCTGGGTAGACGTCAATGAGTTTCACATCAAAGTCGGAGTCTGTACCGGTGCTGGCGATCTTCAACCGCGGCGAGATGGGCCCGGCGATGGTGACGTCTTCCTGAAGCGGATCCGTTTCGTACACGAGCACGTCTGGTCGGTAGCTGGCAAAGCGCTGGTCGTCGACCATGTAGCGCTGCGGCACGGTGTCTGTGGTGTAGCCGACAAAGGGCACAGGATGGTTGGGGTCACTCACATATTGGTCGGCGCCTTTCCCTTCTGTTGGCGGGTCAAAGCTGAGCTTTCCGCCGGCGTGAAGGTAGAGCGTGGCAGGTCTGGCCGTTTTCGGCGGCCAGGAGTTGAACTGCCGCCATACGTTGCTGCCGGTTTCAAACACAACCGCCTTGGGCATCGCCTCGCCCTTGCCTTTGAGGTAATGCTCAAAAAAGGGAAACTGCACGTTGGCGCGAAAATACTCCGCGGTGTTGGAATTGAATTCGACGTCGCCCAGGCGGTCGCCTTCGCTGCGCGCCCATCCGCCGTGCACCCATGGGCCTTCCACCAGCGTGGTCGGCGTGTTCGGGTTGAACTTGTTGATGGCTTCGAGGGTGCGATGCGGACCTTCGAGGTCTTCTGCGTCAAACCAACCGCCCACCACCAGTACGGCGCAGTGCACGTTCTTCATGTGGCGAGATAGGTCGCGCGCCTGCCAATATGCGTCGTAAGTGTCATGCCGGAACTGGTCGTCAAACAGCGGGTTAGAGCCCTTCAGATAGTCCTTTTCCAGATTCTCGACATTGCCGGCCTTGAGATAGAACTCGTAGCTGTCTGGAGTTCCGAAATTGAACGGTACCGTGGGATGAGGCTGCACAGGAGTTTTCTGCGGGTGAAAAAAAGGCGCATAAAAGCCGAAGTTAGCCGAAAGCATGAAGGCGCCGCCGTGGTACGCGTCATCTCCGCGGAACAGATCCGTCATGGGCGCCTGCGGGCTGGCTGCCACCAGCGCGGGATGAGAATCAATGATGGACGCCGAGGTGTAAAAGCCGGGGTAGGAGATGCCCCAGATGCCCACCTTTCCATTGTTGTTGGGAACATGCTTCAGCAGGAAATCGATGGTGTCGTGGGTGTCGGAAGCGTCGTCCACATCCTTCGCGGAAGTCTTGTGGTCGATGTACGGGCGCATCTCCACGAACGTGCCTTCGCTCATCCAGCGTCCACGCACATCCTGGTAGACAAAGATGTATCCGGACTTCTCAAACTCCGGGGAAGGACCCAGACGCTTGGGATACTCATCTTCGCCGTAGGGGGCCACACTGTAGGGTGTGCGATCCATCAGGAACGGATACGGTCCGCCGGCAGCATCCTTGGGAACGTAGACTGACGTGAACAGGCGCACGCCGTCGCGCATGGGAATGCGGTACTCGTATTTGGTGTAATGCGAGCGGGCGTAATCCGCCGGAAGCGACTCCGGGGAGGCTTTCTGGCCGTGGAGGGGGAGGGTGGCAAGGGCCAGGGTGGCCAACAGCAGGAAAGGGATGCGCGTCTTCAACATAGGGTGCGGATGTCTCCTGAGCGTATAGCCTATCCCATGCAGGCGACCGGCCGTCAGGGATTCGTCTTCCGCGCATCGGATGCTCGAACATCTCACGCGGGAACGGCGAATCCTGAACGACCGGCCTGAATGGTGCTTCGACGCTACTTGTCGTCCTTCTTGGTTTCCACAACTTTCTCCAGCTTGGTCAAGGGCGTTGTAATGTCGTCCAGATAATCCGGAGTGCCGGGGACCCGCTCCAGTGCGGGGTAGCGCTCGCCGTCGTGGTAATCAATGCTGGCCACGTGGACAAAGGAATCCGCCTGCACGATGAGATGAATTGGCTCGGTGGTTCCCTTCGACTTTCGAATGGCTTCGCGCAGAGCGTCGTTGGAAAAGACCCGGCCATCAACTGCAAGAATCTTTTCTCCCGGCGCAAGCTGGGCTTTGTCTGAGGGGCCGCCCCAGCGCACGTCACGGATTCTGCCGTCCCCGGTGATGTGCAATCCAATGGAGTACCAGCAATCAAGACCGCTCCGACGCCCGCCGGCCGAGGCCATGGTGCGCGCAGCCGCGTTGGGCTTGTCCTGGAAGATGAGCTTGTAGCCGCCCTGGGTGATGCCGGCCAGATCTGCGTGCGGGTTAATGCGATCGACGCGATCGTGCAGGAACGTTGCCCAGTCGTAGGGGACCACCTCGTTCAGGTCCTTAACCAGGTCGTCAAAGGCGTAGGGGACGATGAGGGGTCCTGTGTTGCCGCCCTTGCCCAGGAAGATTTTCTCAAAGTCATTGAGCGATTTCTTGTTGTGCGTCAGGGTGCGGATTTGGGTATCGGCGTCCAGCCAGAGGAGTTCGCCCTCGAAGTAGTAGTCCTGTCCGCGCCGCCAGTTGGACCAGGCGGGATTTCCGCCGCGCAGGATGCTGGCTGCGACGGCCGTGTCCTCGGTGGGCCTCCACAGGCGGCCGGGAGTGTAGTCCATTTCCGCCGCGGTTAAAGCCAGGATGTCTCGATACTCCGACTGGGTCTTCAATCCGGATCGGGCAGCCAGCACATTGCCCAGGTACTCGGTCATGCCTTCGTAAACCCACAGAAGCGCACCCTGTTGCGGAGTGGCAAAATCCGGCTGATAGAGGCCGGTGGGGCGGCGATACTTTCCGTTCCAGGAGTGGGTGAACTCGTGCGAGAGCAGGTCGGCGTTTTCCAACTGATGTGCAGGATCCGAGAAGCCCTTCTCGCCCACGCCGTTGTCAGAGGATTGTCCGTGCTCCAGCCCCTCGCCGCCGGCCACGTCTGAGAGCGTGAGCAGGAAATGGTAGACGTGATAGTGGTGCGAGTCATAGAGCGCGCTGGCCTCGCGGACGAGATTGCTGACTTCGGCCAGCAGCGCCGGCCGCAGGTTTGCATCCTCGGGGTAGTCGGCAACCACATCCAGAAAATGCTTGGGCGTGATTTTGGGCGCGAGGGGGTACTCGTGGAAATACTCGCCGGTGATGATGGGGGAGTCTTCCAACTGCTCCACGTTGGTGGCGGCAAAGTGCGTTACGCTGCCCGCGGCGGGTACGGGGTAAGAAGCCGCGTGGATGGGCGTGAGCGCAGTGCCAACACCCCAGCCGGCGGGGACAATGAGCGAGGGCTGGATGGGGATGTCGCGAACCGGCGTGTTGGCCGGATAGAGAAGCAGCTTTTCCCACTCCAGGACAGCCAGCTTTTGAGAGACGCGGTGGGTCACGATGCAGTCCAGGTGCGCATGCAGCGTGGTGACCCCCGCAGGGACGGTGAGGTGAAATTCGTACAGGTTCACATCGTCGCGTCGCCATGGCAGTGTTTTGCCGTTGGCGGTAAACACCACACCGCTGATGTACTCAGCCGGCCCGGAGGGCATGTGGGTGCCGGGGATCCACTCCGGCGTAATGAGCGAGAGCGGCCCGGGCTGAACCGGGAGGACAATGTTTGCGTGGTACAACTCGCGGGGTGCGTCGGAAAGGTCTGCCGTGATCTGGATGGGGGATGACTGGGCTACGGCGGAAGCGGCGGAGAGGGTGGCAAGCAAACCTGTGCAAAGAGCGGCAAAAAAGCGAAAACGCCTGAACATCATCGACTGAATCTCCTGAGAGAATCAGGGTACAACATGGGCTCGGGCCGGGTGCGGGCCATGAAAAGAGCGATTGAGTTCCCTGTGCCGGAAGAGGACAGAGCCGCTCGGGCAGGACGGTCGGGGAATCGGGAAGGAATCCCTGGTTCCTGATTGTGCCTTTATGTCCTGCGTGATACAAGCGAAGAAACAGGGTAGGCGCGGGACAGTTTTATTGAGCCGGCAGGCTGCGAGAGCAGCTTGCCCGGGCAGGGCCTTTCGTTCCCGAATTCCTGAATCTGTGTTGAAGAGAGCGCGCAACCTTACATGGGAGCCGGCACGCCAACGGAAGTGGAGACCCTGTTTGGGGACTACCCACTGGACCGCGCATTTGACGAGATGCGAGAGGCCAAAGGGGAGGTGCGTCCGCTCTATCGCGCCATGGCCGAGACGCTGGCGCGCCTGCCGCAGGAAGAACTCCATCGGCGGAAGCAGTCGGCGGAGCTCTCCTTTCTCACGCAGGGCATTACGTTCACGGTCTACGGGCGCGATGAGGGCACGGAGCACATCTTCCCGTATGACCTGATTCCCAGACTGGTGACGGCGGCCGAGTGGGAGCGGATTGAGCGGGGACTTACGCAGCGCATTACGGCGCTGAATCTGTTTCTGCGCGATGTTTACTCTGACGCGAGAATTCTGAATGACCGCGTGGTGCCAAGAGATCTTGTCTACAGCTGCAAGCATTATCGCCGGCAGATGCGCGGGTTGCAGGTGCCGCGCAACGTCTACATCTCGGTGGTGGGCACGGACCTGTTGCGCTTGAACAACGGCGAATTCGTGGTGCTTGAGGACAATCTGCGCGTCCCCTCCGGGGTGAGTTACATGCTCACCAACCGGCGCGTCATGAAGCGGACGTTTCCGCAGCTCTTCCAGCGCTATGGGGTTCGGCAGATCGAGCATTATCCGCAGCTGCTGCTGGCCACACTGCGCTCCCTGGCGCCGGAGGGCCGGCCGGAACCGAACATTGTGTTGCTCACGCCGGGCGTGTTCAATTCCGCCTATTTTGAGCACACGTATCTGGCCAGGCAAATGGGCATCGACCTGGTGGAAGGCCGCGACCTGGTGGTGCACGACAACGTCGTGTACATGCGCACGACGGACGGGCTGAAGCGTGTGGACGTGATCTACCGGCGAGTGGATGACGACTTCAGCGATCCCTTGGTCTTCCGACCGGATTCGGCACTGGGCTGCGCGGGTCTGTTCAATGCCTATCGGGCGGGCAACGTGACGGTGACCAATGCTTTCGGCACCGGGTTGGCCGACGACAAGGCGCTCTATGCCTATGTGCCGCGCATCATTCGCTACTACCTGGACGAAGATCCGATCCTTGCCAACGTGGAGACTTTCCTGCTGCACGAGGGGAAGAATCGCCAGCACGTATTGGCCAATCTGGACAAGCTGGTGGTGAAGGCGGTGGGCGAGAGCGGCGGCTACGGCATGCTGATCGGGCCGCACTCCACGGCTGCGCAGCGGGAGCAGTTTGCCCGCCAGATTGAAGCCAACCCGCGCAACTACATTGCCCAGCCCACGCTGGATTTCTCCCGCGCGCCCTGTCTGATTGGGGATCGCCTGGAGCCGCGGCACGTGGATCTGCGGCCCTACATTCTTTTCGGAGACAAAGTGAACATCGTTCCTGGAGGACTGACGCGCGTGGCTCTGGAAAAGGGGTCGCTGGTGGTCAATTCCTCCCAAGGGGGCGGAAGCAAGGACACATGGGTTCTGGAGTAGCAGTTCGACACGGAGTTCGGGAGAGTACAACGATGCTTTCGCGCGTTGCCGACAGCCTCTATTGGATGAGCCGCTATCTGGAGCGGGCAGAGAATACGGTGCGCCAGTTGGACGTGACGATGGGCCTGATGTTGGATACCGGCGGGGCCAGCGCGGAGACACGCTGGAGGCGGCTGCTGGACGCGCTGGGCCGCCCCGAAGGATTGGAATGGAATGGTGACCTGGAAGCCATGGCGCGAAAGCTGGTCTTTGACCATCTGAGCCCGGCCTCAGTGACCTACTGCATCGGCAACGCGCGCGAAAACGCACGCCAGGTGCGCGAAGAGATTTCCAGCGAGCAATGGCAGCGGCTGAACCGGCTCTTCCATCAGATGCAGTCGCCCCATGCCATCGGCCAGATGAATAGCAACGTCAACGATCTGCTGGCCTCCGTGATGGACGGCATCCACCTGTTCAAGGGCGTGAGCGACACCTTGATGATTCATGGCCAGGGATGGCAGTTTATCCGGCTGGGCAGGTACCTGGAGCGGACCTATGCCACAGCCACGCTGCTGGAGGTGTATCAGCCGATTATTTCCGGCATCCGGGAGCACGAGCAGGCAGAGCACGACTACCTGGAACTGGTGGGTCTGCTGCGCTGCTGCACTTCTTTTGAGGCGTACTGCCAGGTGTATACGGCGGATCTTTCCCGGGAGCGGATTCTGGAGTTCCTCTTGCTGAACCACGACTTTCCCCATGCCATCCGCTATACGGTGGATGGCATCCGGCATGCCGTGGAGTCAATCCAGCGCACGGGCGGACGCCGCGCCCCGGAGGAACTGACCTCTACCATCGGGCGACTGCATGCCATGCTCAGCTTTTCCACCATCGGGGAAATCATGGCCGCCGACACAGGGCCGTTTCTGCGCACCATTCGCGAACAGTGTCTCTGCATCCACGAGATGATCTACCGGTTTTACATCCACTATTCCATCCAGTCCGCACTTGCGGTTTGACGAGATTGAGAGCATGAATTTCTATTCCATCCGGCACCTGACGCGCTTCCGCTACTCGCAACCGATCAGCGAGAGCATCATGGAGACGCGTGTGCATCCGCGCTCAGATGCCAGCCAGCACTGCCTCACGTTCTCGCTTTCCGTCAGCCCCCGGTGCCGCGTCTTCACCTATCGCGATCACCTTGGCAACAACGTGCAGCATTTCAATATTCCGGGCGATCACACGCAACTGGTGATTGTGGCAGAGTCCGTGGTGGAACAGCAGGCGATGCCGGATGTGCCAAGCTTTCTGTCTCCGGATGCCTGGAAAGCACTGGACGATCTGGTGGACAGCGGAGACTACTGGGAGATGCTGCTGCCGAGCCGATTTGCTCTTCCGACTCCAGCACTGCTGGAACTCGCCGGCAAGTTGGGCGTTGTTCGGCGAGATGACCCGCTGATGCTGGTGGTGGAGCTGAATCAGCGACTGTTTGAGTATTTCGAATATGTGCCGAAGCACACACGCGTGGACTCGCCCATTGACGAGGCAATTTTGAGCGGCAAGGGCGTTTGCCAGGATTTTGCCCACACCATGATTGCGCTGCTGCGCCATGTGGGCATCCCGGCCCGGTATGTTTCCGGATATCTTTTCCGGAGCCTCGAGGACCAAGATCGCTCCACCCCGGACGCGACCCATGCCTGGGTGGATGTGCTGTTGCCGTACCTCGGATGGGTGGGGTTCGACCCAACCAATAATTTGATCACGCATCATCGGCACATTCGGACGGCGATTGGCCGTGACTACGCGGATGTGCCGCCCACGCATGGAGTTTTCAGGGGCGCCACGGAGAGTGAGCTGTATGTGGCGGTGCAGGTGGAGTCCAGCGAAGAGCCCCCTGCGCTGGACCGGAAATTGCCAATTCCAGATGACTGGAGCGTTCTGGTGGAGCGCGCTCAACTACAGCCAGAGCGAATTCCCGTCCAGGTGGATTTGCAGCAAATGCAACAACAACAATGAGTTAGAGGAGGTATCGGATGATTCAGTGGGACCGGAAGTTGCAGGTCGGAGGAATTTTTTTATTGAATCTTCAGTTAATATCGCAGAGAATGACGGGAAGGCCTAAAAAAAGGCCATGCCCCCCTGTATATCCGCTTGCCTACGGGAATTAAGAAAGGGTCTTGTCCCTCAACCCCGCAGGCAATTCACTCAGCCACATTTTCGGGCTAGAGAACCAGTACACTTCGGGCAGCGCGGAAACCGCAACCGCCGCATTGCATGGATGAAAAACAGGCCGCAAGGAACGATGCAGTAGATCTAGACATTATTTGGAGGAACAGTCGTGAAAAGATCCCTTTGGGGATGGGTGCTCTTCTGTACCCTTTCCACAGTAACTCTCGCATTTGGGCAAATGGCGACGACTTCGCTCAGAGGAGTCGTTAAAGACCAAACCGGCGCATTGGTTCCCGGTGCAACCGTGACACTGACCGATAAGGGTACAGGCAGGACCTTTAGCACAGCCTCAAGCCAAACGGGTCTGTATGCATTTCCGCAGATTCCTCCGGCCAAGTACACCATTACGGTCACAGCGGCCGGCTTCGGCGCACAATCCAAGAGTGCTGAACTTCTGGTGAATCAGCCGGCAACGGTGGATTTTTCCATGAGCGTGAAAGCCAGCGCAGAAACTGTGGACGTATCTGCCTCGGCGCAGACATTGAACACGACGGATGCGTCTCTGGGCAACTCGGCAGGCAATGCGCAGATCCAGGCGCTGCCCAGCGAAACCCGTAACGTACCAGATTTGCTTTCCCTGCAGCCCGGTGTGCTCTTTCTCCCTTCCAGCACGGCGACAGATAGCCGCAGCGGCGCCGTGAATGGCAGCCGTTCTGATCAGGGCAACATCACTATGGACGGCGTGGACAACAACGACCAGGTGGGCGGTCTTGCCTTTACTGGTGTGCTCCGCGAGACCCAGGATTCCGTGGAAGAGTTCCGCGTGACGACGGGTGGCTCGAATGCGGACGCTGGACGTTCATCCGGCGCCCAGGTGAGCCTTGTGAC
>Ga0307375_10003252_pt1 | contig 16091 bp, 12 predicted proteins | sample TR1MG_FD_202531 | JGI IMG/M metagenome (GOLD analysis project Ga0307375, IMG submission 202531) | Soil microbial communities from Risofladan, Vaasa, Finland - TR-1 | ecosystem: Environmental > Terrestrial > Soil > Coastal area > Acid sulfate soil | place: Finland: Risofladan, Vaasa | collected... | reverse complement strand
CTCGAGTACGCGCCAAACACGCCGATCAGGTTGCGCGCCGGATGTCCGGCGGGCGGCGTCGAGGCCGTATTCAGCGAGGGATCCAGGGCAGAGTACGACGCCAGCGCGAGGAAGAGGAGGATCGCGACAACGAAATACAGGAAACCGACCAGCTCATTCAACCGCTTATTGCCGGTCGGTAGAAACGGACGCGATAGTAACGTCATAAGGGCGTCTGGCACGGCGGCCGACACTCCATCCTAACCCGTCGTCCGGATGGCTGCGGCACGACCTTGCCCGAAGTACGCCAGAGCAGAACAATTATGTCAAACTTTCGCCCCTTTTCCGGCCAGAAAATCGGCCAAGGGGGTTAGGTATTAGGTGCTAGGCATTAGGTACTAGGTATCAGGTTTTAGGTATTGGAAAAATCATATGCCCGCGCAGTAAACCGGGCTTTTCAGTACCTAACACCTAGTACCTAATACCTTTATTTCTTCACCGCCCACCACAGCACTACCGCTCCTGCCAGGATGCGATAGATCGCAAACGGCACGAAGCCGCGCGTGCGAACCCAGTTCATGAACCACGCCACCACGCCGTATGCCACGATGAACGAAACCACGAAGCCTATGCCGAGCAGGATCCACGACTGTGCATTGAACGTGATGCTGCCCAGCGCGCTTGGTTCTCCGTGGCTGCCGTGGATCGACTTAAAGAGGTCATACACGGTTGCCGCTGCCATCGTCGGCATCGAGAGGAAGAACGAAAATTCCAGCGCCGACGTGCGCGACATATTCACCAGTTGTCCGGCGGCAATCGTCGACATCGAGCGTGATGTTCCGGGGAAGACCGCCGAAGCGATCTGGCAGATGCCGATCCACACTGCCTGCCCAAAGCTCATATCTTCCATGTGATCGGTTGCGCCCTTCAGCACGCCTTTTTCATAGAGCGCGTCCACCACCCACATGATCACGCCGCCGATAATCAGCGACCCCGACATGATGTAGAGGCTCTCCAGGTGCTTGCCAATCACTTTCGTCATCAGGAATGCCGGCCCTGCCGTGCACACGAATGCAATCATCGTCAGCGAGAGCGGATGCGTCCATATCGTGCGGTCGCCGCGCTCGCCCTTGGGGAAGGTGGAGAGGAACTTCGCGATGCGCTTGCGGAAGTAGATCGGCAGTGTCAGGATCGCGCCCAATTGAATGACGATCGCGAACATCTTCCAGTAGGGATCTTCCAGCCCGCAGTGCAGGTACGGCCACTGCTGGTTGGCCCAGTCCTGCAGGATGCGCAGGTGCGCCGTTGAGCTGACGGGCAAAAATTCCGTCAATCCTTCCACAATGCCGAGAATTACCGCGAGCACGTAACTGTTCACTCTTCCTCCACCGCACGGCGTCCCCGTCGCGGGTCACTTCCGAATCTCCCACACAAAAGAAAAACGCAGCCATTTCGGCCGCGTTCGGACCCAGCCAGAGCTGCTCTTTCGCTGCTCCGTTACCAGGTCAATCCACTTCGCTTCCGTACGCGGGAATTTTGTTCTGCACCATATATATCAGACGTTGCGCGCGCGTGGTCCAGTCTTCTCCCGCATTTTTCGCGATCACCTGCTGCGCCAGCTCCAGTGCCCTCTGTGCCGCCTCCGGAGCCTTTTTCGCGTCGCCGCTCGACTTGTAGATTTCGATCAGCGACGCATATCGCCACGCCGCGTCGTAGAGTGCCTCGGCCGCGTCCGGCGAGCTCGGCCGCTCTTTCGCATATTTCTCATACACGCTGGCTTCCTTTAGCGGACACTTTGCTTCCGCCGCCCACTCGCCGCACAGCTTGTTGTCGATCAGCCGGAACGCCGCCTTGTCCGCCCACTTCGTCCCCGGAAACTTCTTCATCACCAGCTTCATATACCGTTCTTCGATTGGCGGCCGCTCCCCCGGATTTGCCTTCGCCGAAGGCCGCGACTCCAGGTCCGCCTTGTCCAGTTGCCAGCGGATGTCGGCCGAGCGATACAGCGCCTCGCCCGCCAGCGGCGACTGCGGGAAGTAGTCATAGACGTAGTAATAGAGCCGCCGCGCATCGCCAGCCGCGCCCTTTCGGCCATTGTTGATGCTCGCCTGGTACTCGGAATCCACGGCTTCGCCGAACATGATCTGGTCGCCCAGCGGAGTGCTTTTTGTGATCAGCCCCTTGTCCAGAATCCACCCGGAAATATCTTTCCCTTCGCCGGTCACGCTCGTCGAAATCGTTGCCAGCACGTGAATCCAGCCGGGTGTCCGCTTCAGCACGGCCATCTCGCGGCCCCGGTCCACCGTCGCCAGCTTGGCTGAAGTCGTGTCCGGTGAAAGATAGATCACCATCGGGCGGATCGTGATGCCGTACTCGATTGCATAGTCGGTCGCCAGCGCTGCCGTCGCGCCCAGCAGCACCACGCATGCCACCATCAGCTTAAAAATTCGCATCTTCATCTCGATCTCGTCGCCCTCCTTTTATTCGGCCTTCCGTTCACCGCCCAGGATCTCCGCCAGCAGGTTCGGTTCGGCGTTTCCGCCGCTTATCACCGCTACCGTCTTTGCGCTTTCCGGCATCTTTTCGCGATGGAAGAGCCACGCCGCGAAGGTCACCGCGCCGCTTGGTTCTGCCACCAGGCGCGCATTCAGCGCCATGCGCCGCATCGCCTCGCGAATCTCGTCTTCCGTCACCGCCACGATATCGTCCACGTACTTGCGAATATGTTCGAAGTTCAGGGCCCCTATGCTCTGCGTACGCAGTCCGTCGGCAATCGTGCTCGACGCCCGTTCCGCCGTGATTTCCACGATCTTGCCCGCCCGCAGACTTTGTTGTGCGTCGTTGGCCAGCGCCGGTTCCACGCCAATCACCTTTGCTCGCGAACCGCTTAGTTTCAGCGCCGTCGCCGTCCCGCTGGAAAGTCCGCCGCCGCCGATTGGCACAATCACCAACTCCACGTCCGGCATCTCTTCCGCAATTTCCAGTCCCACCGTTCCCTGGCCGGCAATGATCTGCGCGTCGTTATAGGGAGGAATCACCACGTAGCCGTGCTTCGCCGCCAGTTCTTCGGCCTTCGCCCGGCGCTCCTCGCTCCCCGACCCCACCTCCACAATTTCCGCTCCCAGTGCCGCCGTGGCGTCTTTCTTGATCTTCGGAGCGTTGCGCGGCATCACGATCACCGCCTTTGTATTCATCGCCCGGGCCGCGTACGCCACGCCTTGCGCGTGGTTTCCACTGGAGTAGGTAATCACTCCCCTGGCGCGCTCTTCCGCCGCCAGCGAAGCCACTTTGTTGTATGCGCCTCTCAGCTTGAAGCTGCCGATTGGCTGCATGCTTTCTGGTTTTAAATAGAGTTGCTCCAGCGCGCCATATCCACGCTCCGTTGCCGGAGGGAAGTAGCGCACCAGTGGCGTGCGCACCGCCACGCCCTGGAGCCGTTTCTGTGCCAGTTTGATTTCTTCGAGTGTGACCATGAATTTTGTCGCCCCGTTGCTTTCGCCGGGACGTTAGCGAGTGCTGCTTGAATGAGCGGCCACCGGACGCGAACTCCGGTCGGCTTCATTCAGCAGCTCTGTCATAAAGTGTACAAGTTCCAGCCGGTTCTTCAACGTCGGCTTGCTCTCAAGTTCCACATGGCTCACCACCGGACTGATCAGGCACTCGCGTACCGTTCCCGGCGGCAGGTCACGTTCGAGCCATAAAGTCTCCGTCGGAGGAATCACATTATCCGCCGACCCCGCCAGTAGAAACACCGGAACGCGTACGTTGGCCACATGTCCGTGCGGAGAAACCGCTGCCATCTCGGCCGAGTGCTTGGCTATGTTCGCCAGTATTTCCGGCGCCAGGATGCCGGTGCGGTGTTCGAGCAGCAGGTCCATCTTCCTCTGCCCGTCCGGCGAGAGTTTCGCCGCCTCCGCCTTGGCCTTCGCCATGTCTTCCCAGAGCTGATACCGCAGCGCCTTGCGTGCCGTTTCCACGTCCTGCGGCTCAAAGAACAGCCCCGGGTGCTCATAGACCACCACCAGGCAGCCGTACTCATGCGCCTTCATCTTTTTGATCGTTCCATCCGGCGCCTCGATCTGGTTGGTCGCGTAGAACTCCAGCACGCGTTGCAGATCGTCGTGAGCGCCCACCGCCGCCACCCACGCAATATCTGGCGCATATCGTGGATCATCCGCCGCCATCAGCGCCAGTCCTCCGGCAAAACTCAGTCCTAGCACGCCGACATGCTTCGCCCCGGAACGCACCTTCAGCGCATGCGCCGCCTCGCCGATCACGTCAATGCTCTGCGGTGTTACCCGATAGTCCGCCAGGTCCGCCACCTCCGGAGTCATCACCAGGAATCCGTGTGACGCCAGCGTCCGCGCAAAATTCACCAGCCGAGGCTCATCCATGCCGAGATGATGCACTCCATGCACCACGACGATTGCCGGTGCGTTCGCCACCCCTCGCGGCACATAGAGACGCGCCGGATTCGCCGCGCCATTCACCGTGAACGGCGCATCCTGCACGTCCACCGGATTTGTCCCGTAGCGTGCCAGCCACCCTTGTGCATTTGCGTTCTGGATTGTCAGCAGTACCGACGCCGCCCTCAGCGTGCGCGTCACCGGACGGTATGCCGCCGTCACCAGCAGCGCCACCACCAGCACAACCCACGCTATCCGCGCGGCTTTTCGAGCACGGGAAATCCCCGGACGATTGTCCTCAGCCGGCACCATGGCTGCCATTTCTACCGGAGAAACCGCCTCGCGGCAATTGGAATCGGGGGGCAGATGTAGGCCAAGCCGGAAAACATCCGGGTGGCCCATGCAAGCTCTGTTGCTTGCATGGGAGTGCCACGAAGCATGGGATCAGAGTCAATTCGAAAATCCGGCAATCCGGCAATTCGAAAATCTTATCGCCCGCAGCTTTCTTCAGACTTCCAGTATCACCGGCATAATCAGCGGACGTCTCTGCGTATTCTTATTGATGTACCGCTTCAGGTCCTGCCGGATTTTCTCTTTGATCAGTCCGTAGTCCGCCATTTCTTCCTTGGAAGAGTGTTCCAGCGTGGTCATCACCGTCTGCTTTGCCAATTCCACAAAGCCGTTATCCGATGGCGCTCCCGCAAAGCCTCGCATCACGATTTCCGGCTGGCTTTCGATCTTTCCCGTCAGCTTGTTGATGGCGATGATTGGCAGCACGAAGCCGTCTTCGCTCAGGTGCTTCCGGTCGCGGATGATCAATTCTTCCACCACGTCGCCGTTCGAGCCCGAGTCGATACAGATACGTCCCACCGACGCTTCGCCCGCCTTGCGCGCGCCCAGTTCGTCGAACTCCAGGATGTCTCCGCTCTCGATCAGCAGCACGTTGCCCACCGCGCCGCGCATCGATCCGGCCAGCTCCGCGTGCAGCTTCAACTGCCTGTATTCGCCGTGGACCGGGATGAAATATCGCGGTCTCACCAGGTTGATAATCAGCTTCAGTTCTTCCTGGCTCGCGTGTCCGCTGACGTGTACCGGCGGCATCGATCCGTCTTCATAAATCACGTGCGCGTTGCGACGGAACAGGTGATCGATCACGCGATAGATTGCCTTTTCGTTCCCCGGAATGATGCGTGACGAGAGCACCACCGTGTCGCCGCCTTCGATCCTCGCGTGCTTGTGGTTGTCCACTGCCGCGCGCGACAGCCCCGACATCGGCTCGCCCTGTGTGCCGCTGATCATCACCAGCACCTTGTCACGCGGGTGGTCCTTGATCTGTCCCGGATGAATAAACAGTGCTTCCGGCACGTCGATATATCCCAGGTCCTGCGCAATCTCCGTTGACTCGTTTATCGACCGTCCGACCAGCGCCACCTTGCGTCCATACTGCTGCGCCATTTCCAGCGCCAGCTTGATCCGGTGGATCGACGACGAGAAACACGAGATGAACAGCCGCTGCTTCGTCTGCGAAAAGATGTCTTCGAATCGCGGCCGTACCGCGCGTTCGCTCGGCGTGTAGCCGTGGCGCTCCACGTTCGTCGAATCCTGCAACAGCGCCAGCACGCCCTCCTTGCCGTACTCGGCAAAGGCGTGCAGGTCGAACAGCTTGTTGTCCGTCGGCGTCGGATCGACCTTGAAATCGCCCGTATGGATCAGCACTCCCAGCGGCGTATGGATCGCCAGCGCCACGCAGTCCACCAGGCTGTGCGTCACCTGGATCGGGTGGATCGTAAACGGCCCTACCTTGAAGCGTTCGCCCGCGCGAATTTCGTTCAGTTCCGCGTTGTCCAGCAAGCCGTGTTCTTCCAGCTTGTCTTCCACGTAGGCCAGCGTGAACTCCGTGCCGTAGATCGGGATGTTCATCTCCGAAATCAGCCACGGCACCGCGCCAATGTGGTCTTCGTGTCCGTGCGTCAGGATCACGGCCCGCACGTGCGCGCGGTTTTCAATCAGGTACGTGAGGTCGGGAACGACGATATCGACGCCCAATAACTCCGCTTCGGGGAACATCATGCCGGCGTCGATGACGATAATGTCGTCCTGCCAGCGAATCGCCATGCAATTCATGCCGAATTCGCCGAGCCCGCCCAGCGGTATTACTTGCAATTTGCCTACTGGCATAATTTTTTCAGGTGAGAGATCCTTCGGTCCCTTGGCGCGACCTTGGGATATGGCCGCGAAGACGGATGGTCTGCACTGCTTTCGCGGCGTGCGCCTACTCTTTAGATGCTAGCACAGCGCCGCGTCCACATGCTGTGAGCCACGCATGGACTTTCCCGCCGCCCGTCCTATACTGTCAATATAGGATTCATGGCCAACGGCACACCCAAAAAGTCATGGCTGGCGCGCCGCATGGAGCGTGCGCTCAACATCGCGCTTTCGCGCGCCTATCAGTCCATCAAGGTCGACTCCGGCGAGTTCCTCCTTCGCATGCGCGTTGCCTACAGCATCCCCGCCAGCACCTACGACGGCATTTTTTCCGTGCCCGTCCAGCAGCTTGACGATGTCGCGCAGGATGTCGTGAAAGCTAGCATGAAAGTGGCGGTTGCCGAAGGCGCCGGCCTGGGTCTCGGGGGCCTCTTCACCGTCGTCCCGGATCTCAGCATCCTCGCCGCCATTACCATGCGCATGATCCAGAAGCTCAGTCTCGTCTATGGCTTCCAGTTCAACACCGAGGACGAGATGGCCGAACTCTGGGTTGCCGCCGCCAGCGCCGCCGGTGTCGACATCAGCCGCGAGGTGCTCGAAAAGACCGTCGTCAACCGCTTTGTGCCCAGCGTCATCCAGCGCATAGCCGCCACCGTCAGCGCCGATTTCGCCGAAAAGGCCGCTGCTCGCGCCATTCCTGTTGCCAGTTCTGTTGTGGGAGCTGTCTTGAATTACTACTTCGTGCGCACATGGGGAACGCGCGCCATCGCTCACTTCCGCCAAAAACATTTCGCCGAACGCCAGCGCCGCCATGACGCTCAAATTGTGCTCGGCCCTTCCACCCGCGCCTGACCTCTCTGCGCTGCGTTTTTGCCCTTTAAATTCGAAAATCCGGCAATCCGGCAATTCGAAAATTTCTTCGCATCCATCCGCGCCATTCGTCACTCGGCCGGCAATTCCTTAAAGTCTCCCTCCCACTTCGCCACCACCACCGTTGCCAGGCAGTTACCCAGCACATTCACCGACGTGCGCGCCATGTCCATCAACTGGTCGATTCCGAGCAGGATAAAGATCGGCTCAATCGGCAATCCAAACGACCCCGCCGTTCCCAGCAGGATCACCAGCGCCGCTCGCGAGACGCCCGCCACGCCCTTGCTCGTCAGCATCAGCGTCACCAGCAGCAGCAGTTGCTGTCCGAACGAGAGATGCACGTGTCCTGCCTGTGCCACGAAGATCGCCGCCAGCGAAAGGTAGAGCGTGCTGCCGTCCAGGTTGAAGCTGTATCCCGTTGGCAGCACGAACGACACCACCTGTCGGGGCACGCCCATCGCCTCCATCGCTTCCATCGCGCGTGGCAGCGCCGCCTCTGAGCTCGACGTCGCGAATGCGATCGACACCGGTTCCGCCACGGCTTTGATGAATCGCTTCAGGGGCACACCGGTAAAGTACGCAATCGGCAGCAGCACTCCGCCGACAAACACGATCAGCGCCGCGTACAGCGTCGCCAGCAACTCCGCCAGGTTTCCCAGGATGCCGAGCCCCGTCGTCCCGACGGTATATGCAATCGCCGCACCTGCGCCAAACGGAGCCAGCAGCATCACGATGTTCGTGAACTTGAACATCACCTCCGTCAGGCTTTCCACGAAGGTCACCATCGGCTTGCGTTTTTCTTCCTTCACCATCGCCAGCGCAATGCCGAACAGGATGCTGAAGACCACCACCTGCAATATCTGTCCATCGGCAATCGACTTCGCGATGTTTTCCGGAAACGCGTGCAGCACGATTTCCGACGCCGTCGATTTCTGCACCGCCAGTTGCTCGCTCGGAGGAGTCGGAGGAACAGCCGCGCCCACTCCCGCTTTCGACAGGTTGATTGCGCCAAGTCCGATGAACAGCGCAACCGTTGTCACCAGTTCGAAATAGATGATCGCCTTCACGCCCATCCGTCCGACTTTTTTCAAATCGGCGTGCGCTGCGATTCCGCTCACCAGCGTCGCGAAGAGCAAAGGTGCGATGATCGTCTTGATCAGCCGCAGAAAGATCACGCTGATTACGCGCAGGTTGACGGCCACGTGTGGCCAGTCGTGCCCAATCTCCGCGCCGATGACCATTGCCACCAGTATCCAAGCCGTCAGCGAGCGCTTGGCGAGCCCGTACAGGCACAGTGCCGCAATTCCCAGCCAGCGCAGCGTCAGCAGCGCCACCGGTGACACCGCCACCTCCAATCGCAACTGGAGCACGTACGCAACTGCCGCAACGGCAAACAACGCCAGGCCCGCAATCAGCGACTTGTTCTTCATGAATCGGCCCAATGTGTTCCTCTGTGTCTCTGTGCCTCGGTGGTAAGAACTCCTCCGCCTCCCAATCGTCAATCAGCAATCATCAATCAACAATCTTCCTACCTGAGAAGGTCCTCCAACTCCACTCCCTTATCCGTCTTTTCGTCGCGATACTTCACGATCACCGGCGTATACACTGACAGTCCCCACTCCTGGCCTTTGCCCTTCGTGATTGCCCGTGCTCCGGGCACCACTACCGCGTTTTCCGGCACCACCAACGGCTGTTCCGGCGTTGCGCGATAGATCTCGCCCTTCACCGTGTCGAACAGTGGCGTTGAGCGCGTCAGGATCACCCCTGAGCCCAGCACAGCGCGCCGCATCACCTGTGTGCCTTCGTAGATGCCGCAGTTGCCTCCCACCAGCACGTCGTCCTCTATGATCACCGGCGTCGCGTTGATTGGCTCCAGCACTCCGCCCACCTGGGATGCCGCGCTCAGGTGCACGCGCTTGCCGATCTGCGCGCACGAACCCACCAGCGCGTGTGAATCCACCATCGTCCCTTCGTCCACGTACGCGCCCACGTTGATATACATCGGCGGCATGCAGATCACTCCCGGAGCCACGTACGCGCCCTGCCTCGCCGACGATCCTCCTGGCACCACGCGCACCTTGTCGCCCACTCCGAAGCGCCGCGCTGGAAACGTGTCTTTATCGATGAACGAAAACGTTCCGCCGTCATCCATCTGCGCCATATCGCCCAGCCGGAAGCCGAGCAATATGCCCTGCTTCACCCAGGTGTTTGCCTGCCAGCGTCCTTCTCGTTTCTCCGCCGAGCGTATTTCTCCCCGCGTCAGCGCATCGCGGAATTCGAGAAAAAGTTCCATCGCGCGCTTGTCCTGCCTTGCTTCCGCACCAAGCGCATAGAGCCGTTCAATTTCTGTCTGTAAGGATTGCATCGCCCGGCAGTATATCGTGCGGACCCGCTTCGTTCCTAGATTTCTCGCGTTGCAGGCACAACGATTCTTTCGGCGGGAGACGCCGGAAATTGCGATGGAAACTCAGGGAAGTAGGGAAGGGAGGAGTGGCGCGGCAAACGCGGGATACTCCGCACGTCACCGTTGCCGGAAAAATCTTTTGCGGCATGATGTGCAGCGGAAGGGAACTTCCTTCGTGATCATTCCTCGAAGCCGGTCGAACCATCTGCGCCGCGACCGAACTCCCGTCCGTTCGCCGCACTTGGGACAGCGCCGCCCAGACTCCAGCTTTTCCATTTCGATGGCCATCACGGCCCCTTGCGCGACAACATTTTCATGCTCTCGGATACCCCACCCTGAGCACCGAGAGGGCCGGGATTCTTCTGACCTTGCAACCGTCAGACCTGTCTTATGCTCTTGCCAGGTCCTGCCGTAATGGTATCGCGACCTCGTCGCGGACCACTCCACACTCGCGCGCCACTTTCTCCAGTTTGGCGCGAGTCTCAGGCTTTATCGGCACCATTGGCAGCCGGTAATTTTCCTTGATTTTGCCCATCATCGCCAGCACGGCCTTTACCGGCATCGGATTGCTCTCGATGAAGTTCGCCTGCATCAGCGGCAGATACTTGCGGTGCAGCTTGCGCGCCGTTGTCCAGTCGTTCGCCAGCGCCGCGCGCGCCATCTCCGCCATTTCTTTCGGAATCTCGTTCGACGCCACCGATACGATTCCCGCTCCACCCAGCGCAATCACCGGCAGCGTAATCGCGTCGTCGCCCGAGAACACCCGGAAGTCTTCCGGCACCGCGTTGAACACGTCCGCAATCTGGCTGATATTGCCGCACGCTTCTTTTACGGCGATGATGTTTGGAATCCGCGCCAACCGTCCCAGCGTTGCCGGCTCCAGGTTGGCCGCCGTCCGCCCCGGCACGTTATAGATGACGATTGCCTTGTCCACTGCTTCCGCGATTGCCTTGAAGTGCTGGAACTGTCCCTCCTGTGTCGGCTTGTTGTAATAGGGATTCGCCGTCAGGATGGCGTCCACGCCCTTGATCTTCGCCACCGTCTTCGCCTTCTCCACCGCTTCCTGCGTGCAGTTTGACGTCGCTCCCGCCACGATGGGCACGCGTCCCGCCGCCACTTCAACCGTGATCTCGATGACCCGCAGCCATTCGTCCTTACTCAGCGCGGGAGTCTCGCCCGTCGTCCCGCATGGCACCAGGAAGTCGATCTTCGATTCCACCTGCCAGGTCACCAGCGACCGCAGTGCCGCTTCGTCAATTGAGCCATCCGTGTTGAAAGGTGTAACAATGGCTGTACCGCAACCGTGCAAATTCATTCCTGCATCCTTCACTTGATTTCCAACCATTCTAAGCCCCCGTCAATAAGCGGGTGCCCCATTCAAGCTCTTTTGCTTGAGTGGGGAAGTTGCCTTTGCTTTTGCCTTGGCTCAGCAGCTCAGTAGCTTTAGCAGCCTACTATCGACTCGCGACTATTCCTCACAAATGCGAAAAAATATTTCGAAAGTTATAAAACCCCTTTTTCCCTGCGACCCACTCTGCCGCGCGCACTGCGCCTTCCGCGAACCCTCGCCGGTTTTTCGCGTCGTGGCTCACCTTGATCGTGTCCGCCACCGAGTCCAGTGTCAGTTCGTGGTAGCCCACCACGTCGCCTTCGCGTTCGGACACCACCGGGACTTCCACGCCGCTCGCGTCCGCAATGATCTTCTGCATCACCACCGCCGTGCCCGACGGTGCGTCCTTCTTGGAAACATGGTGACGCTCATGGATCTGCGGTTCGTATCCATACTTCATCGCCGACGACGCCGTATGCAGAATGTGGAAGAACAGGTTCACGCCGATCGAAAAGTTCGACGCCCATACCAGGCCCGTGCCTGCTTCTTCCACCAGCTTCTTCATCGCCGGAATCTCGTCGTACCAACCTGTTGTTCCCACTACCACGTTCGCGTGCGCTTTCACCGCGGCTTCAATGTTGTGGATCACCGCGTGCGGATTCGTAAAGTCGATGACCGCGTCCACGTCCGCCAGCCGTTCCGCCGTCAGTGCCTTGGCGTCCTTGTTTTCTTCGAACTCGATAATCGTCAGGTTATGGCCGCGTTCGCGCGCTACCTGCGCCACAATTGAGCCGGTCTTTCCTGCGCCCAGCAGTACGAAGTTCATAGCTCCTCCAGTTTGCCTGTCACGGAGTCTGAAACTAATCGAATGTTTCCGGGTCCGGATTCGTAAAAAATGCCTTGTGCAGACGCCGTATCGCCTCCGGCACGTCGTCCTCGTCGATCACGAATGTGATGTTGATCTCCGATGCGCCCTGCGAAATCATCCGCACGTTGATCTCCCTCAGCGCCGTAAAGACCTGTGCCGCGATCCCCGGTGTCGCCCGTATATTCTCTCCCACCAGGCACACAATTGCCTTGCATCCTTCGTATTTTACGTCTGCAATTTTTTCCAAATCGGCAGCCACCGCCGGAATCGCCTCGTTCGAATCCACCGTCAGCGACACGCTTACTTCCGACGTTGACACCACGTCCACCGCCGCGCCATGCCGGTCGAAGACCTCGAAAATAGCCCTTAGAAAGCCATGCGCGCCCAGCATTCTGGCCGCCACCACGTCCACAATCGTGATCCGCTTCTTCGCCGCAATCGCCTTGAACGTGTTGCGCGACTTCGGCGCCCGGGCCACGATCAGCGTACCTTCGTTCTTCGGGTTCTTCGAATTCAGCACCCACACCGGGATGTTCTTCTGCACCGCCGGCAGCACCGTTGCCGGGTGCAGCACCTTCGCTCCGAAGTACGCCAGCTCGGCCGCTTCTTCAAAGCTGATGACTTTTACCCGGTGCGCGTCCGGACACAACCTCGGATCGGTCGTCATCATTCCGTCCACGTCCGTCCATATCTCGATCGCCTCCGCGTCCAGCGCCGCTCCCACCAGCGCCGCCGAAAAGTCTGACCCGCCGCGTCCAATCGTTGTCTGCACGCCCGTCTTCGTCGCGCCGATGAATCCGCCCATCACCGGCACCACGCCCTGTTCCACCAGCGGCTTCACAATCGTCTTGCAGCGATGCTCGATCTCGTCCACCTGCGGAATCGCCTTCGTATGCTGGTTATCGGTGATCAGCACTTCGCGCGCGTCCACCACCTCCGCGTTCAGCCCGCGACTCTGGAATGCCGCCGCGCAAATCTTGCTGTTCAGCCGCTCGCCATAGCTCACCACGTAATCCGACGTTCGCGGACTCAGCTCGCCTACTGCCACGATTCCGCGCAGCAGCTCATCCAGCGTGTCGAACTCACTCGCCAGTTCCGTATGGATTTCCGTGAACAGTCCCGTATGAAGCAGTTCGCTGGCCGTCGTGTAGTGGCGCTCGCGTAGCTGACGCGACGTTTCCAGCGCCTTGTCGCGATCGCCGTTACCCGCCGCGCGTCCCGCCGCCAGCAGCGCATCCGTCACCTTCGACATCGCGCTCACCACCACGATTGGCCGCCGACCCAGCCGTCCCTTTACGATCTCGCAAGCACGGTCGATGGCGGTCGAGTCCATCACCGACGTCCCGCCAAATTTCATCACTATCATTGCGAATTAACTCTCACGATCTATGTCTATCAGGTGTCCCCTCGAGTGTCCCCTCGGGTGCCCCACGTTCGCGCCCCGCTTTTGGGCGATAACGTGGGGAATCGTCTATCGGGTACTTCATTCAAGCCTCTTTTGCTTGAGTGGGGTAGTTGTCTTAGCTTTAGCAGCCGGGTGCCCCATCCTGAGCATCGCGAAGGGTGGGACTCGCGACTCGTGTCTCGCGACTTTCTACCCCAGGTATCCCCGAACCTTCAGCAGCTCCGCGTTCAGCACTGCCGCTCCTGCTGCGCCGCGAATCGTGTTATGCGACAGCACCGTGAACTTCCAGTCCAGCAGGCTGCATGGCCGCAGACGCCCAACCGTGGTTGTCATCCCATTTCCGCGATCCACGTCAAACCTCGGCTGCGGACGGTCCGGACGCTCGTCGTAGAAAATCGGCTCCGCCGGCGCATGCGGCAGCTTGGCCACTTCGCTCGACCCGCGGAACTCGCGCCACACCGCGATGATCTTTTCCGGCGAAGTCTTTTTGCGCAGCTTCACCGAGATTGATTCCGTGTGCCCGTCTTCCACCGCCACGCGATTGCAGTGCGCGCTCATGCCGAAGTGCGCCGGTTCCACCTGCTTGCCCTTCAACCGGCCCAGCAGTTTGTGCGCCTCTTCCTGCATCTTTTCTTCTTCGTTCTTGATGAACGGAATCACGTTGCCCAGGATGTCCAGCGATGCCACGCCGGGATAGCCCGCGCCGCTCACCGCCTGCATCGTCACCGCGAACACGCTCTCCAGCCCGAACTCCCTCTGTAGTGGAGCCAGGGCAACCGTCAGCCCCATGATCGAGCAGTTCGAGTTTGTCACCATGAAGCCCTTCGATTTCTTCCACCACGTCTGTGTCTCAATCAGCTTCAGGTGCTCCGGGTTGACCTCGGGAATCACCAGCGGCACGCTCGGATCCATGCGGTAGGCGCTTGAGTTTGAAATCACCGCGCAGCCCGCCTCGGCAAACTGCGGCTCCAACTCGCGCGCAATATCGGAATCCAGCGCCGCAAAAATCACCTTGGGCGCGCCATCGGGCGCAGCCGCTGAAACCTTCATCTTCGCGATCTTCTTCGGAATCGCCGTGCGCATCCGCCACTTCGCGGCCTCCGCGTAGGGCTTTCCCGACGACCGGTCCGACGCGGCCAGCCATGCAACTTCAAACCAGGGGTGATTTTCCAGCAGTTGAATGAATCTTTGGCCCACCATTCCGGTGGCGCCAAGAACTCCGACGGGTATTTTCATTTTCGGCATCGAGCCTCTTCGCTTCACTTTCCGGCCGGGGAAACTCCCCGGTCCGTATAGTTATGGGCATTTTAGTTGTTATACCATCCCCGAAGGTCGCTTTGGGCCGGTCATGTCGTTGTGGCACTGCAATTTTCAGTTTTTTCGATTCCCCTCACCTATCACCACTCCCGCTCCGCATTCAGTGCTATTCTTCGCCCTGTTTATGCAACACGGCCATTCACGCGTGCCCCATCCTGAGCATCGCGAAGGGTGGGTAAGGTTTCGCTTTTGTCTTGGCTCAGTAGCTTCCTGCCGGGTGCCCCATTCAAGCCGCTTTTGCTTGAGTGGGGAAGTTGACTTTGTTTTTTCAGTACCTAGCACCTGGTACCTAACGCCTGCTTTCCCGAGGTGCTTTATGCCCGAACTTCGCCAGAACCGTTTCACCAAGGAATGGGTCATCATCGCCACCGAGCGTGCCAGGCGGCCCGAAGAGTTGCGTGTCAAGCGTGACGAAAAGCACGAACTGCCGCGTTACTCGCCCAGTTGTCCCTTCTGTCCGGGCAACGAGCATCTTGCTCCGCCCGAGTTAAGCCGCCTCGCTTACGAACCGGGGAAGTGGAGCGTGCGCGTCATTCCCAATAAGTTCGCCGCGCTCTCTCTTGAAGGCGAGCCCACGCGCAAAATCGAGCGTTCCCGCCGTACTCTAAACGGTGTCGGCATTCACGAGGTCATTGTGGAAACGCCCGACCACGATCTCAATCTGGCGCAGCTTGGCGATCACCAGGTCACCGACGTCATGCGTGTCTACCGCCAGCGTTATCTCGCTGCCTGCGGGGATCCGCGCGTTGTCCATGTCACGCTCTTTAAGAACCACGGCATCAGTGCCGGCACCAGCCTTGAGCACCCGCACTCGCAGTTGATCGCCACGCCCGTCATTTCTCACCAGGTCCGCGAGCGCATGTATGAATCCCTGCGCCACTATGATGAATATGGCGAGTGCATATTCTGTCAGGCCATCCAGGAGGAGCTTATCGACGGCTCGCGCATCGTGCTCGCCACCGACCACTTTGTTGCCCTTGAGTCCTACGCTTCGCCCACACCCTTCAGCACCCACATCTATCCGCGCCGTCACCTTGCCTGTTTTGGAGATGTTACCGACGACGAACTCACCGATCTCGGCTACACCTTGCGGACCGTACTTGCCAAGCTCTACCTCGGGCTCGACGATCCCGACTACAACTTCACCATCCGCTCCGCCCCCAAGGAGAGCCGCAACGCGCCCTATTATCATTGGTATTTGAGTGTGATTCCGCGACTGACCCGCGTCGCCGGCTTCGAACTCGGCTCAGGAATGTTCATCAACGTGGTGCTGCCCGAGAAGGCCGCCGAATTCCTGCGCAACGTCA
>Ga0307375_10003251_pt1 | contig 16092 bp, 17 predicted proteins | sample TR1MG_FD_202531 | JGI IMG/M metagenome (GOLD analysis project Ga0307375, IMG submission 202531) | Soil microbial communities from Risofladan, Vaasa, Finland - TR-1 | ecosystem: Environmental > Terrestrial > Soil > Coastal area > Acid sulfate soil | place: Finland: Risofladan, Vaasa | collected... | reverse complement strand
GCTGGTGCTGATCGTGACTTGTCCGTCATCGGCCAGCAGAATTTCCGGCGCGTTCACCAGCGCGATGATGTTGCCCAAGGTCGGGCTGCCCGAGAGCTTCGCCGACATCGACGTGATGACAGGCAGATCCCACAGGACGCCGCCCTTCAAGCCGATACCGGGGAACGCGGGCTGACCGAGCGGATTGAGCATCGCGCCAATCGCCAGGGCCTGTGTCGGGGGCATGATCCACACGCCTTGACTCGGGTCCAGGTTCGCCGCGATCCACGCACCGAATAACGTCTGGATGTCGGTGCGCAACGCTGCCGCGTCGGCGCCGGATGGCGTCACGGGCGTAACACCATTGAGCACCGAGGCCGGCGACACGTTGGCAACCGCCGCGATGTCCGGATCCAGGAACTGCGTGTCCAGGAACTGAGCGATTGCTTTCGCGAGGTCGTTGCGAACGAGCAACTCGGCCGAGGGCGAGGAGCTGCGCACCAGCTCGTCGTCGATTGCCACGAGGCCCGCCGCCTTGGCGATGCCGAGCGTGGTGGAAGTCGTCCCGAGCTTGCTGACCGGAACCGGCTGCCCTTGCCCGACCCAAAATGCGGACGAGCCAGCGTTTTGGCCGGCTACCCGCACGTTGAACGGGATCTGCGTCAGGCCAGGAATGCGGCCCAGGATCGTTTGCGGGCGCAGGAATTCGATGAATTCATTCGCCAGGTTTTGCGCATACACCAGCTCGGCCGCCCATCCTGCGGTGGTCGTGTCCCCGGCAGCGACTGCGGCTTTCAGGACGGTCGCCAGTTCCGGCGTGGTGTCCATCCAACCTTTGTTGTTCTGCGCGATGGAGAGCGCATCGTTCAGGTTGCCGCGCGCACGCAACAGCGCCATCGCGTAGCGAGCCATTCTGACGCCCGGCTCCACGTTCGCTTTGACACTGATGATGCCGCTCGAAACCGTGCGAGCCTGCGAGCCTGCTACGGGACCGTCGATTTTCGAGGGGGCGAGCGGCACTGCGCGCTCGACCATTTGCGCCTCGTGATCTTTCAGGCGCAGCAGGTGCTCATCGACCGTCTTAACTTCGGCTTTGAGCGCATCGTATTCCTGCGTTTCTGCTTCGTTCAGGGTGCGGCCCTCATCTGCCGCCTTGCCCATGATTTCGTCCATGCGTGCGCGGCTGGCCGCGCGTTTCGCCTCGAAGGAGGCGATCTGTTCTGCAATCGTTTTCATTTCAGGGTTTCCTTTCGGGAAGTTGGGTCGTGTTCCCGAAGCGCCGGGAGCGGAGGACAAGCGCACGACGAGGCGCTGCTTTTCACCGGACGCGGCGAGCAGTGCTTCATCTGCGGACTTGATGGTGGTAATCGTTGCGTCGACGTTCGCGGGGATCGTCACGCAGGAGAGTTCGAGCCACTCCCATTTGAGGAAGTGTTCGGCCCAGGAGTCTTTAATCTGCGCGGATTCGAGCGGGCTGAACCCGATCGACATCCCCTTGACGAGCTTGTACTTGACGGACTGCCAGGCGGCGTCGATGCGGTCTTTGAGCGCGCCGGGCTCGAGAATTTTTGCAAACTGCGCCTTGAAGGTGATGCCCTCGGGCGAGGCTTTTGCCGCGATGACTTCGCCGACCGGCTCGCGCGAGTTGTGCTGCCAGAGCAGCGGGAGCGGGAGCTTGAACTGGGCGCCCTCCGGCTCGACGATATCGCCCATGCGGTCGGTGCTCGGCGTGGTCGCGATGCCCTCGATGACGCGCTGTTCCTCGTCAATGCTCTTGATGCTGAAAAGGCTGTAGGCTCGTTTCATGGTTGTGGCTCCAGAAATGAAAAAGCCGCCCAGGAGGCGGCTTCGGGGGTGGATCGGTGAAGCGGTTAAACGAACAGCAGTTGAAACTTTTTCGCGGGCTGTGGCGCAACGCCCATGACTCCGACGCCCATGAATAGAGCGCACGCATCGTCGATCTTGTCTGCGCTGCGCTTTCTGTCGGGCGCCATGTTCAGGTTCTCGTCGCGCCGTGGTGTCACGTTCGAGGCGCACCAGTTGAGCACCGCATCGCCGCCGTGGCGCAGGTTGCCTGCCAGGTAAAGGCGCTCGGTTTCCTGCATTGCCGGGTGGTAGGACTTCGTGCCCTGGCGGAACTCCTCAAGTATCGAGGCGGTCTTGCCGTCGGCTAGCTTTCGGTCGGGCAGCTTCGGTTTCAGGCGATTGATCAGGTCGCGGATATTCCAAGGGTCGTACCCGATGACCTTTGGCTGGAAGCGAATGCACAGCTCCAGGATGTCGCGTTCCACCATCGCGTAGTCGATCACGTTGCCGGGGAGCTGCGTGATCAGACCGGCGGCGACCCATCCCGCATACGGCACGGTTCCGCGCTCGGTGCGCTGCGCAACAGCATCCACCGGCACCCACCGGCGTCCCCAGGTGTACACGATCCCATCGAAGCGCCACACCAGGCGGAAGGCCATCAAGTCGGTCGTCGATGCGCCGTCAATCCCGCCCCAACAATCCTTGCCTTCGAGAAATTCGAGGTCGACGGGACCGTTGCAGCGTTTCCAGCGTTCAATGTTGAGCCAGGTGTTCTCGGCGGCAGCCTGCCGATTGAGCCGCTTGATCTTGAACTCAGCGTGCCGGCCCGGCATCTGCTTCGCGTCTGCGGCAGCTTTCGTGATCTCGCGCTCCAGGATGGGGTTCACGTCCATCAGCGGGTTTGCTTTCGCCCATTTCGATGCATCGAAATCGCCGTCCGCTTCACGATATCCAGGCTGCCCAGGCTCCCCGATCTGATCATCGAGCGCGTATATCAGCGCGAGAAAGTGGTCAGCATCCAGGATTCCGTTCAATATCTGGTGCGCGTAGTGGCGCATTTCGGGCCAGGGGCCCGGCGTTTCGTATCCCTCGGTCGTGGTGTAGAGCCACAGCGCATTAAGGCGCGCGCCGGCTGCGGACTGCAGCACGTTCAGCAAGTCGTGATTCTTGTGCGCGTGGATCTCATCGAGCGCGACGTGCGATGGGTTCAGTCCGTCCTGCGTCGAGGCGTGCGCGTTGATCGGCTTGAAATTGCCGCCCACATCCCAAGCCACAATCGCGCTCGCGAACACTTCCAGGCTGAACGCGTCGCGCAAGTCGCTCGTGGCCTCGACCATTCGCCGCGCTATGTTGAAAATAATCCGCGCTTGGTCGCCGGTCGTCGCGGCGGTGATCACCTGCGGTCCTGGCTCTGGCTCGTAGCACAGGCAGTACAGCAGAATCGCCGCCGCGAGCGTGCTTTTCGCGTTCTTGCGCGCAACCGCAAAGAGCGCGCTGGTGAAGCGGCGCGTGCGGTCGTTATTCCTGAACCCGAACAGGTTCACCAGAAAGAAGATGTGCGCCGGGTGCAGCACAATCGTCGGCGTTTCCCACTTGCCCTCGACGTGGGGGAGCTGCTCGATAAACTTGCAGACCTCGCGCGCGTGCGTTGGCGAGAACTTGAACGGGCCGTTCTTTTCCGCAGCGCGCTTCCGATCTTTCAGATAGCGCGCAGCGGCGAGTCGGATCCACTTGCAATTTTTGTCGTTGTCAACGTCAGCTATGGCGTCCCGAGCGTATTCGTTCGCGATGACTAGAAAGTCACGCTCGGCGAGGTTCCTTTTTTTTGCCGCCATCAATCAAGTCCAAAAAACGATTCGATTTTTTCTTGCCACCGACAGGGGCGACGCGCGAGCGCGACGAAGGCGTCATTCCGAATTCGGTTTCGGCCTTGTGCATAAACTCGGCAGCTTTGTTCGACACGGCGAGATAGGGGTTCTGGATCGGGAAGCCGGAGCCCGGCGCGATCAAGACCTCACCCTGCTTGGCGACCATGCTCTCGGCGTTGAGGTAGCGTCCGAAGTGCTGGCAGTATTTCGCGAAAGCACCAAGGTCGATCTCGGTGATCATGCCGTTGCGAACGAGCTTGGGGAACTCGACCGCCCACACCGCTTTGCCCTCGCCGCTCATCCACTCTGGCGGCGGCGTCGCTTCGGTCACAAGGTCCGGCTGCGGCTCGGCCTCTGGTAGCGCACGGTGTCCAGGCTTGCCCGCGAGCAATTTCAGATGCGTCGGCTTCGGTTTTCGACCTGCACGCATGGCTCGCCTAAAAATAGTTGAAAATAATGTGGGGTTTGCCTCTGAAAAGACCGATGCCCGTAAAGCGGCGTATAGCCCGCGTACGCCTTTTTTGAGCTTTCCCTTACTAACCTACCGCCACACCTGCGCAAAAAAGATCACTAAAACAAAAGTTTAGAAGTGCATTTTTCGCTCTACCGCCGGAGAGAAACATGCCAATTCACTGCTCAAAATCCTGGCACGATTTTGGCCGTGCGCAAGATGGAGAGATTCATGCCAACTGCGCTTTTTCGGACATGGCACGATTCTCTTCGCGTGCTCGCCGGAGAGTCTCATGCCAACTCAGTGTGTCGTTGCCGTCGTCACCCCTGGCACGATCCTCTCCGCGCGCTTGGCAAAAACTTTCGGGTATTCGATTTTCGTGATTGATTCATTTTTGCGCAATGCGATAACAAGTATGGATCGCTGGACTGTGATTTCGCGACGGTCTCACGACGGCCATGTGCGGACGGTGGCTATTCCCGCCCAAGCAGTCACTCGCGTTTCGGTGACGCGAGCTAATGGAGCGCATAGGAGTGCTCTGTCGCGCCTTCATAACGGCGTATCAAATTGGCGTACTATCCTTCGCAAGGTATCCCTAGGCCCCGGTTAAGCACACCGGACGTTATCAAGGCGTTGGCAGCAATGATTGCAAATCTCGTTTCCGGGCTACTTGGTGCACTTCTCGCGTCACTCTTGACCGTGCTGTACCTGTGGGTGGCGGAAGTAAGAAAACTGCGTGGCGAAACCTTCGTTGAAGTTGCCACATTTTTGGATGAGACCTGGCAGCTCGTGCAGAACATTCAGGCGTTCCTTGACCTGGCGGACCATTATGCTAAGAACGGTTTTCCGGACGGCGACACGGCAGACTGGGTACAGCAGCAGTCGCGTCGCAACTCGGAAACCCGCCACAAGCTCACCCAGCAAATTAATTCATCACGAATTAACGCGAAACTCGCTTACGTCTATGGCGAAGGAATAGAACTCAAGCGCTTTGCCGAAGTGACCGCTCTTCTGAGGCCAATAGTTACCCAGAAACTATCGCGACGTAAGGTTGCCGATTGGTCGGCAAATTCTGCGGAACTTCATGAGTTCTTTAAGAGCCAACTCGACCCTGCAAGAGCGCGGCTAGAGCGACAGCTCATGACAGGTACACGAATTCGAACGATATTGACGCAACTTCCGCGCGTGCTGGAGGCCGCGCTCAAACCGGAGCCACCGAACGATTAGTAATCGGACCCCATAAGTGTCGCTCCTGATTGGGGGTTAAATTCCTCAGAGTACCCCACGGTCATCTGTCCGTACTATCATTACATATGCGGACAGGCATCTAGGGCAGGATCCCAATAGATCGGATGGTTACAGCGGAACGATATGCTCTGCGATTTCTAATAGTACGGACCGGCGGGTCCGTTGAATAACTGTTAAAGGGCAGTAATGACCATCTTTGCGTATTGGTCGCAACTGACTTCGGGTGAGACGGTTCACCCGGAGGACCTGGGCGTATTGGAGCAACGTCCCCACTCATTTCAAACTGACCTCCCACCAGGCCACATCAGTGGCCCACTTCGTACCGCGCCAGTGGTGATCTGCTACGGCAACCCAGGTTACGACGACGATGATCGACGCGCTGCGCAAGATCCTATTAAGTGGGCACTGCTCGCGAAGCAGAAAGAAGGGACCGAACCTTATCCGATGTGGCTGCCTGGCTGGAGGAAATGGATAACTGAAAGAACAAAACAGATCGATCTGTCCTCCGATGCCTTGAGCCACACAGTTGCGACGTTCAATATCGTTCCCTACGCGTCCGTTCGAATGAACGAGGCGGAAGTCAGGCTCGCCGAACGGCTACCGAGCGTCCATGCAGCGAGGAGCCACCTTCACAATGTGTTGGTCCCAAAAGCGACAAGAGGGGAGATCTTCTTAGTGATAGTTCGAAAGCATGCGCTGTGGCAAGTTGATGGCATTCGTGAGTGCCGCACTCTCCGCATTCCTCGCAATCTCTATGTTGGTGGGGCGTTAGGCGCGATGGGGCAAGAAATCCGATCGTGGCTAAATGATACTGGCAGCATCGGACATGCCCTCTAACTTTTCATTGGTGCGGACGCCTATCGGCGCCGCACAATTCAGACGTTGAGGCTGTAGAAAAAGTCTTCGCTGCCGTCCTCGCTCTTCGTGTTCGCGCGTTACTCGATGACAACGCCCCGAACGGAGAAAAAGAAAGTGGCACGTTTCAAGCCGGTTGACCGCAGTCCTCGTTTCCTCCCGATTGTCCTCGAATCCCAATTGATCCCCGGCAGCTTCGAGCATGCGCTCGACATTCTGGTCGATACCGAGATCGACCTCGCGCGGCTCGCGAAACACTTCTGTAACGACGAAATCGGGGCCCCGGCTTACGATCCGGCGGTGATGCTCAAGATCGTGCTCCTCGCCTACAGCCGCGGCGTCATCTCCAGCCGGCAGATCGAGCGCCTATGCCGCGAGAATGTGCTTTTCATGGCGATCTCAGGCGACAGTGCCCCGCAGTTCTCGACGATTGCAACGTTCGTGCGCGAGTTGGGCGAAGAGGCCTCGGCGATCTTCACCCGGGTGCTTCTCACCTGCGATCGCCAGGGCTTGATCGGTCGGCAGATGTTTGCCATTGACGGAGTAAAGCTCCCGAGCAACGCCGACAAGCAAAGGAGCGGCACCCACGCCGAACTCTTGCGTGAGGCCGAGCGCATGGAGAAGGCTGTGACGAAGATGGTGAAGACCCACAAGGCGCGCGACGCGGCGAAAGAGCCGTCGGATGATTCGGTGAAGGTGCGCGAGCGGATCGAACGCCTGCAGACCGAGGCACGCCGGATTCGGGAATTCCTTGCGACGCACGAAGAACGGCGCTCCGACAAGGGTGCGATCCGCAAGAGCAACGTCACCGACAACGACAGCGCCAAGATGGCGACATCGAAGGGCGTGATTCAGGGCTATACGGCGGTGGCGGCCGTGGACGCAAAGGCACAGATCATCGTCGCCGCCCGGGCTCATGGTTCGGGCAGTGAGCAGAGCGTGCTTCTGCCCATGGTGCAGAGTACTGGGGCCTTGCGCACCGGACAGACGCTCATCACTGCCGATGCCGGCTACCACAGCGAAGCGAACCTGAAGGGATTGTACGAACTGGGCGTTCCGGCCCTGGTTGCCGACGGACTCATGCGCCGCCGCGACGAGCGATTTGCGCATCAGGCGAAGTACAAAGAGCTACCCGACCCTCTCTGGGACAAGACGGTCACCGCAAAGACATCGACGGGAAAATTCAAGCCAAAGGATTTCCACTACGACCCGAGAACGAACAAGTGCATCTGTCCGGCCGGCAAGGCGCTCTACTCACACGGGAGCCACTGCAGCACGAATGGTCGCCAGCACCACAATTTCCAAGGGGCGAAGCGCGACTGCGTGCCATGCGACCTGCGGGACCAATGCCTGCGTCATCCGGAACGGACCCAGACCCGACAGGTGGCGTTCTTCGCGAAGAACCAGCAATCGCCGCTGAAATTCACCGAGCGGATGAAAGTCGCAATCGACAGCGAGCGCGGACGAAAACTCTACGGAGCGCGAATGGCGACGGTAGAGCCGGTCTTCGCGAATCTGCGGCACAATAAGCGGCTCGATCGCTTCACGTTACGAACGCGGCCGAAGGTGAACACCCAGTGGACGCTGTACTGCCTGGTTCACAACATCGAAAAACTGGCGCATCATGGATATGGAGGATAAGAAGGCGGCTGCGACAATGACACTGCCCGATTCAGAGGAGAATCCATGAGCACGACAATTTCGACAGCGCTCACGCCATCGCGCAACCTCGCTTCCTGCGTCGGCTGCAATCGACTTTTTCTACACCTTCGTTAGAAGTAACTTGAGGATCATCATGGACGAGCAACATATTGAAGGCTTGATCAAGAGCGCGATTGAACGAGGGCAAGTCGAGTTCGAAATATCAAAGCCGCGTCGAGCCCTCGTTCTGTCAGTTCCGAAAGACTCGGAGCTGGTTGCCCTGCTCGACCAAGTGTTCAACTTGGCAATGGCAACGTTAATTCCTCTGGACAGGCGAGGCAAAGTAGAGCCCACTCCTTTGTTCCATATAGATCGCTACACCGTGTCACCTACGCCGCGAGAAAGAAGAACTGAAAAAGGCCGCTACCTCTATGACTTCATCTACACACCAAAGTAGAAGTCTTCTAACCACCCAGCGCAGGCGGACGCGCGTGAAGCGTCGTGCCAATCTTCACGACCACGGTCGCGCGCCGCTGGCTGGGAACGTTATGTGTCATAGACAACCACGCTTGGTTGGAGCAACTAAGTGACGACCGGACTAGGCATTCCTGATGAGTATGCTTTGAATATCTACACCGACGGTTCCTCCTACCCAAACAAACAAAGAGCCGCCGGCGTAGGTATCCATCTTGTATGGATGAATGAGTCCGGTGCTGCTGAAACGCAAGACTATGCCCCGGTCGGCTGGCAAAAGGCGACAGTCGACGAAATGGAAATTGAGGCTTGCACTGTCGCGTTGAAGGAAGCTCGGCGGCTCTTCACAGATATGAGCCGCTTTCGAAAGGTCCTCATATTTGCAGATTCGATGTACGTGACTGAGAATTTCGTGAAGGCCATGAACGTATGGCCGAATCGCGCTTGGCGTGGCGCCAACGGCTTCCCTGTAGAAAACATTGATCTTTGGAAGAAACTGAGAAAGGAAGTTAAAGCTTGCCCCATTCGGGTCCACGTTGAATGGGTGAAGGCACACAAATCGAACATTCACAATCGCGCTGCTGACAAGCTGGCGAAGCAATCAGCGTCTATGCCGTTCAATAAGCCCTTTTCTATTAGCGAAACTACGCGAAAGTGGTCCGATAGAAAAACCAAGCGAGGTTGCGTTCCGATTGCAGGTCAAGAGATAAAGATACGAATTATCTCTAGAGAGTATAAGAGGCACGCCAAAGTTTACGAATATCGATATGAGGTGATTGATCCGGCGGATAAGTCATATGGGGACCTCGATTTCGTTCGCTGCGGGCAAGCGTTGAGCCGCAATAAATGTTTTCTAGTCCGTTTGAACTCGGACCAAAACAATCCGTGTATCGAAGAACTGATCGAGGAACTCGATCCCAAAGACTACAAATATTGAGCGGAAGCGAATGACACATAACAAGCGGATCCAGACCGACGCTTTACAGCCGCGCATTTGTACCCTGCGTCGATGCCCTGCTGCGAACGCGCGGCTGCAAAGCGCGGCTGATCTGCGACGTTGGGGCGCTCAATAACAAAGGAGGTTTGACGCTTTGAAAGTACTCATAGTCGTGCTTATCCTTCTGGCTGCTTGCGCCGTTGTCCTCTTCGTGCTCAAGAAGCGCGCATCTTCCAGCGCTAGCGACGCTACGTGGCCGTTCTATGCAAAGAAGCCACTCTCGCAGCCAGAGCAAGTGCTCTACCACCGCCTGCTTGCCGCAATGCCAGAGTGCATCGTGCTGGCGCAAGTCCAGCTGTCTCGGGTTCTCGGTGTAAAGAAGGGGTTCAACTTTCGCGAATGGAACAACCGAATTGACCGCATGAGCCTAGATTTTCTTGTGTGCCTCAAAGACTCAACCATCGTCGCTGCGGTTGAGCTTGATGACAAATCCCACGAGAAGCCATCGCGCATTGAGGCCGACGCAAAAAAGGAAAAGGCATTATCAGCTGCTGGTGTCGCGCTTGTCCGTTGGCACGCCAGCGCATTGCCTGATGAGAATGCCATTCGTCAAGCATTCGCGAAATGAGCCGCGCCCCAACCCTTTGCTGCTGCGGACGGGCCACCAGCGCCTCGCCCGTTTTGTTCCCCGTGCTGGCCCGCCGCAGAGCAACACGTTATGTGGCATAGGACATGACACTAACCTCAACGCAGATAGGTTCGTTGGCCGAGAATCTCGTGGCGAACGAAATAATGATCGAGTCCGGCGGCCGATTGTCACCATTTCAACCGATTGCCGACGACGATGGAATCGATGTCCTCATATATGACAAGAAAACTGGCAAGTCCGCCCCTCTGCAAATCAAAGCACGAACCAGCGCAATCAACAAGCCAGGTAAACAGGAACGCGGGAACACGGTTCATTTTGAGCACAGGAAGGCCACGCTCAATATCGAACGCAACTCTTTCCTGCTTTGTGTTTTGTTGGATGAATCCTTGAGAACCACAGAGCGAGCATGGCTTATTCCCCTGCGGGATGTGCCGCACATTGCGTCAGAAAGGGAAGCTAAATACGTAATCCGTGCTAACAAGCAGGCGACGACGAATGACAAATTCAAAAAATATCAATGCGTGAATATGGCAGAAGTTACGGCAAAGCTTTTTGCGTACTTTGAAAATGCCACATAACAACCCGGCGCAGTCGGACCGCCTCCAGCGCTGCGCGCTTCCGGCGGCCGCTGGCCGGGAACGTTGAGCGGCGGCTTTTCACACTGGACTACTTCCGGTTTGGGTCGCCTGCTGCCTGTCGCAGATTGATCGCAACCGCGTAACTCCTCCGCGGAATTTGTGCGTTGCGGAATGCCAATCCAATATTACTAGCGGAAATCGGATGCCAAATGTTTCATGCGACTTTGCGCGCCGTCGCTTCTGGCACGATCTTCTCCGCGTCGAGCGCGCTCACCGCGAGTTCCGCGAGCAGGCGAAGTGCGACCGCGTTGTTGATCACTTTCTTTTCCTGCTTGACGCGAACGATCGCAGCGAACAGCGCGTTGAACGTCGCAAGCTCGCCGACCAGGACGTGCGCTTTTTTGCTCGCGTCGATTTTTGCGACGAGCGCGAGGAATGCGTCTTTTTCTTCCGGCAGAAAAACAATCGTCAGCTCCTGGTACTTCGGGCGCGTGATGCCGAGCGCCGCCATCGAATCCTCGGTGCATTTGAAGGCGTCGTCGGTCACGCCGCTGTAGCGTTTCCATTCGAGCGAGTTCAAATTCGTGTAGAGCTGCGCGAGGATGTTCGGGTCGTCCTTGCCGTTGATCGCGTTCTGCGAGAGCTGGATCGCCAGGCGCCGCTCCTCCGGTAGCTCGGTGAGGATGTCGAGCACGTCGGCCTCCTCGACCCCGGCCTTGATCGCCGCGCTGACACGGTGATTTCCGCTCAGCACTTCGCCGTGATAGACGACCGGCACACCCATGAGCTTGCCGTCGTGCTTGATGTTCGCGACGAGCTGCGCGAATTCAGGCGGCGTCATGTACCTCGCGTTCTTCTCGAGGAGCTTGAGGTCGCGCAGCTTCACCTTGACGATCCGGCTTTCGATCTGGTCCAGCAAATTTTCTGTGCCACTCATTGAAAACGTCCTGTATGGAAAGGTCGTGAATTGCCGACTGATACTGCAAATGATCTGCCGCGCGCTTGGCCAGCTCGAACACGCCGCGGTATTTCATGGACACCGGCTTGGTCGTGAACGCTGTCGTTGTGATCAACTCGACCCTGATCAGCAGCCGGTGATTGATCGGCTCCATGACTTCACGGCACGCCGCGAGCATCGGGATCAGCTTCGAGATTTTGCGCTCCCGCACAATCGAGAAATCCGACAGCAGGTACAGCTCGCGGGTCTTGTCGCCAAATTGAGTTTGCGAGTAGGTGAACCCGCCCGCGAGCGCGCCGTCGATGAACACCAGGCGATTGATCTGGCCGCTGGTGTGGTCGATTCCTTTCGAGAGGTAGACGTTTTTCAGGTACGTCATGCGCTTGTTGTCGGCGTCGCACACCGTCACCTTGCTCGCGGCCGTGATCGCCTCGGGGTCAACCGCCGCGTACTTGAACGGCGTTTCAGCCCGGAACCTGCGCCGGTAGGACGCTGCGTGATTGTTCGAGTAGGTGTAGACCGGCTTATTCGAACCGCGCCATTCCGTCGTCGGCGCGCGGTCCGCGAGCAACTGATCGGAGATCACGCAGTACGGCAGCTTGCGATCTTCGAGCGAAACGATGAATCCAGGCAGCGAGTCCGGGTTCCAGATCCCGTAGGCTGGCGCAGGCCAGTCGACGTTTTCGTTGAGCAGCTTGTAGATCCGCTCATAGCCGCCCTTATAGGTCGGCGCGAACGCGGCCACGCCGCCCCCGCTTTTCTCGGCGCGATCCGCCTGCAGGAGAAAGTCCCCGCCGAAGTATTCCTCGATCTTGATCTCGGCCACGAGCGCGTTGAGTTTGGGTAGCGCGCTATCGATAAACTCGCTGAAGTGCTCGCAGTAGTGCCGGAAATGCGCCCGCGCAAATTCGTTCTTGCTGGTGAACTTGCCCATCGCCGCCGCGACCATCACCGCCGCTACGCGCTCGCGAAAGCCCAGGCCCGCGACGATCGGCTCGACGAATTCGAGCGCGCCCTTGAACTTGATCGGAAACTCGCGGCCCATCGCCAGCTCGCCGATGCTGCAGGTGAGTAGCGACACGTCGTTCGAGTAGACGCGGCAAGCCGGGTGGCGCATCTTCACCGCGCGATCAAAGCGAAAGCTGCCCGAGCAGCCCACATACACGTCGCCCCACTCGTTGAAGGGCACCGTCGCGAGCACCTGGGCGATGACCTCTTTCGGGACGGCTCCGATGAACATTCGTGCCTCGCTTTTGTGGCGAAAATAGTTGACTTAGCAGGTCAACGTGTTAGGATCAATTGTAGCCAATGGCTATAGTTCTTCGCTAGGCTGCAACCGAAACGGAGCTTCCCCAACTGAACAGGAGTTAAACGATGAAACCGATGTTGGCCGTAAATATCAAAGCGGAGGCGGTGCACTTCCCTGTATTCGCCAGCGCCAAGCTCGACGGCGTGCGCGGCGTGGTGATCGAGGGCAAGCTGCACAGCCGTTCCCTCAAGCCGATTCCGAACCGCCACACCAGCGCGCTATTCAGCCGGCCCGAGTTGACCGGGTACGACGGCGAGCTGATCGTCGGCTCCCCGATGGCGAAAGACGCCTTTCGGGCAACCGGCTCAGCCACAGGCCGCGAAGTCGGCGAACCGGATGTGAAGTTTTACGTTTTCGATAACTTCGCTGCGCCCGGCGGCTTCGAGCAGCGCCTTGCCACTTTGCAGGCACTTCCCGGCGTCGTCGTACTTGAGCAGCGCCTGGTGAAAGACCTGGCCGAGTTGCTGGCGTTCGAGGAACAGATCCTCGCTCTCGGGTACGAGGGCCTGATCCTTCGCGCTCCGGCCGGCGCCTACAAATTCGGGCGCAGCACCGAGCGCGAGCAGGGGATGCTGAAGATCAAACGCTTCACCGACAGCGAGGCCGAAGTCCTCGAAGTGATCGAGGAAATGGCGAACAACAATACTGCGACCCGGAACGAGCTTGGCCGCACCCATCGCAGCACTTGCAAGGCCGGGCTCGCGGGCAAGGGCCGCGCCGGTGCGCTGCGTGTGCGCGACCTGACCAGTGGCATCGTGTTCAACGTCGCGACGAAGGACACAGCAGATGCCGAGTGGTTTTGGGCTCACCGCACCGCAGTCGGCGGCAAGATCGTGAAATACAAGTCGTTCCTGATCGGCGTCAAAGATGCTCCGCGCTTCCCGGTGTTGTTGGGCGGGCGTGAGTCGTGGGATATGTCATGAGCAGCACTCACGATAACCCGTTCCGCCCCGATTACGCGCCGAAAACCAACGCGGCGATCTTCGGCTCCGGCGCAACAAAAAGCCAAGCCCTCGCCGCACTCGAAACGCTGCGCGGCTTCGTCGGCGAGAGCCAACTTGCTGCGCTGCGCAGCGGGATGCGCGGCCAAGAAAAGCAGTTCTTCTTCGACAAGGCGGTCGAGCTTTCCAAGCTGATAGCGGCAATGCCGAAAACCTACGAGCAGGACGGCGTGGGCGAGCTGGCCGTCGTCCACCTGCATTACTTCAAAAACGGGTGCGATTGGTTTATCACCGAGAAGGATAGCGATCCTGACGGCGAGGGGCAGGTTCAAGCGTTCGGCCTGGCAGACTTGTTCCGCGACGGCGGCGAGCTTGGGTATGTCTCAATCGTTGAAATTCTCTCGGCCGGCGGCGAGCTGGATTTCTACTTCAAGCCGCGCGCCCTCGGCGAGATACGCGCCGAGCGGGAATTCGAACGATGAGCGCCATGAGCCATGCAGTTCAAGCGCGACTCGCGCTGCAGCAGCTTGCATCGACGAGCCCCGATCCGCTGGTGCGCGCATTTTGCTATAGCGAACTCGTCCGCATCGACGCGGTAATCGCCGCGCTATATTTCGACAATCACTTGACTACAGTGTAACCAACGGTTATAGTTACATTGTACCAAACGCACCGAACGGCTGCAACCGTTCCGGCGCTTTCCAAAACTGAACAGGAGTTTGAAAATGTCCTCGAATCTGTCCCCGGTTGAGCAACTCAGAGCCGTCGTCCCGCAACTGAGCGCGGGCGACGCGGCGTTCGCCTCCGATATGCTCAAGTTCTACGACAAAAACGCGCGGCTGTCCGACCGCCAGTTCTTTTGGGTCGATAAGCTGATCAAGCGCGCAACCGCGCCGGCTCCGACCACGCAAACCCTAGCAGTTAGCGTGGCCAGGGTGTTCGAGCTGTTTGCCACCGCCCGAGGCCAAGGGCTGAAATATCCGAAGATCCGGCTGCAAGCCACCGATGGCGGGCCGGTCGTGTTCGCGCAATCCGGCGCAAAGTCCAAATTCGAAGGCCAGGTGCAGGTGACCGACGGCCAGCGGTTCGGATCAAATCGCTACTTTGGCCGAATCGACAAAGACGGCGTGCTGCATGAGGGCCGCGATCTGGATGCCGACGTGCGCGATCTGATCACGAAGCTGGCGGCGGACCCAGAAGGCGTCGCTTCAATCCACGGGCACCGCACAGGCGAGTGCTGCTTCTGCCGCACGGCATTAACCGATGCGCGTTCCGTAGAAGTCGGTTTCGGGCCGGTGTGTGCCAAGAAATTCGGCCTGTCCTGGGGCAAGGCGGCGGTCAAAACCGTCCACGTTGAAGTCGAGGGGCAGCAATGAGCGCAAAACTCACTTTCGATATGTCCGAGCTTCGGCCCATCATCGAACACGCGAGGGCGGCGAAGGAATTCACCGCTCCCTACGGCATCGGCAAGCCGGTGCCGAGTTTGTATTTCGTGAAAGATTCCGGCATCTACCTGATGTCGGCGTCGAAGGAGCGCCAGCTTGACCCGAAGCATTCCGGGCCTAGTCCGAAGAACTTAGTCGCCCATGCCAAGGGCTACGAGCCCGAGGCCGAAGATTCCTGGGAGAAATGCCGCGAAGCAGTGGGCGGCGACGATTTCGCGGAAGCCCTCCCACTTGCTTGGTTCACGAGCGCGCTCGATGCCGGCGCAACGAAACTCCACCTGCATGTGAGAGAGAAGGCGATCCGTGCCAGCACCACAGTCCCGAAACGGAAGCCGTCATGAGCACCAGAGTCCTGAATCAAAAGACCGGCGACTACCTGACCGACGACGAAGTTATCCGCATGGCCGTCGCCATCCTGACGCACCGTTTCGGCCTGACGCGCGCCTCGCTCAATTCGCCCGGCGCCGTGCGCGACTACCTGCGGCTGACGCTCGCCAACAAAGAGCACGAGGTATTCGTGTGCGTGTGCCTCGACGCTCAGAACCGCGTGATCGCGGTCGAGGAGCTGTTCCGCGGCACGTTGACGCAAACGAGCGTGTACCCGCGCGAAGTCGTGAAGATGGCCTTGCATCACAATGCCGCTTCCTTGCCACCGGCGACCACGAAATGGTCGAGCACTCGAACGTCGATCAGCGCGAGCGCGCCCTTGAGCGACGTTGATCTTTGCTCATAATCACCCGTCCGGCGTGGCCGAGCCGAGTCATGCCGATCAGATGCTAACTGATGTCCTTTTCCGAAAGGGGCTTGCTATGAATTGGGCGCAGATCAAGCGGTTCTGCTTTACCTACGCCCTGGTCGGCGGCGCGTGGCTCGAAGATGCGAGCGGTTACCGCAGTTGGGAAACCTACAGCACGATCAAAAAGCACTTGGGCGCTGACTGGTGGCGAGCGCAG